>Ga0209260_10000050_pt1 | contig 89685 bp, 74 predicted proteins | sample WorMetTypGCAVOLI_FD_187421 | JGI IMG/M metagenome (GOLD analysis project Ga0209260, IMG submission 187421) | Marine gutless worms symbiont microbial communities from Max Planck institute for Marine Microbiology, Germany - Olavius algarvensis... ...
AGATATCCAGCATCGAGTATCAAGCATCCAGCATCAGCCCGGAAAAAGCAACGATCTCAGGCATAACGACCAGGCTAGATGACAAGAATTTATGCAATGTTCGGGTTTAGCAGACAACTATCAATAATTGCCAGTGTATTATTCCATAGTTTCGTCGAGGATTTCGGCAATATCTTTTACTTCGACATCCCCGTTGTTGTCGTTAATGCCGTCTCGCAGCATGGTGATGCAAAAGGGACAGGCGGCTGCCACCTGATTTGCGCCGGTCGAAATTACTTCCTGTGCCCGTTCGTGGTTGATGCGTTTGCCAATGGTTTCTTCCATAAACATCCTCGCACCGCCGGCCCCGCAGCAAAGGCCCTGGTCTGCATGGCGATTCATTTCAATCAGGCTGTTGCCTTTGCCAACCGATCGTAGAATGTCGCGTGGTGCTTCAAAAATACCGTTCCAGCGCCCCAGGTAACAGGAATCGTGAAAAGTCAGTTTCTCGATGGGGGTCCCGTTGGTCTTCAGGCGACCCTGCTTTAACAGATCCAGCAAAAATTCGCTGTGGTGAACCACCGGGTAGCGGGCGCCGAATTGGGGATACTCGTTTTTTATCGTGTTGTAGCAGTGAGGGCAGCCGGTCAGAATCTTCTTGGGCTGGTACTGGTTAAGAATTTCCACATTCTCGGCTATCATCATCTGGGCCAGGTACTCGTTACCGGCTCGCCGGGCGACATCGCCGTTGCAGCGCTCCTCCTCGCCGAGAATGGCAAAGTTTACGCCGGCCTTTTTAAGCACCCGGGCCATGGCCTGGGCAATCTTTTTAGCGCGGTCGTCAAACGAAGCGGCACAGCCGACATAGTACAAAATATCAGCCTGGGGGGTGTCGGTCATTAAGGGCACATCCAGGCCGTTGGCCCAATTGGCCCGGCTGTCGCTGCCGAATCCCCAGGGATTGGACTGGTTTTCAAGATTATTGAAGGTTTCCTGCATTTCCGGCGGAAAGCGCGACTCCATCAGCACCTGGTGTTTGCGGGCTTCAAGGAGAATGTCCAGGTGCTGAATATTAACGGGGCAGATGTCTTCACAGGCCCGGCAGGTTGTGCAGGACCACAGAACGTCATCGGTGATGGCGGATTTTTCTCTGAGCAGCGGCTCAACTGTTTCATCGTCTTTCGCAAGAACGGCGGCAGCCTGGTCAAATAGATCGATCTTGGCATCGTGGACCAGCCGCTTGGGAGATAGCGGTTTGCCGGTCATATCCGCCGGGCACTGTTCTTCACAGCGACCGCACTCGGTACAGGCATACAGATCCAGCACATTTTTCCAGTTCAGCTCTGAGACCTTACCCAGTCCGAAACTTTCCGCTTCTTCGTTTTCGATATCGGTTTTGAGCATGGCTTTGGGCCGGTCCAGGGGCTTTAAAAAAACATTGGGCACCGCAGCCAGCAGATGCAGGTGTTTGGAGCCGGGAATATAGATTAAAAAGCCAAGAATCGTCAACACATGGATCCAGTAGAAGATTTCGAATCCGGTTCGGCCGGCAGCGGGCGCAAGGGCCTTTAGATTGAATCCGTAGTAGACCACCTTTGAGACTGTAAGATAGCGGCCATATTCAAACCCGCTACCGCCGATTGAGGGTAAGAGAAGAAAGGCATTGATAAAATAAAAGGTGATGATGATGACCGATGTGAAGAGAATAATCAGCCGCGCATCGAGACCGTCGGTCAGGTAAATGGGTTTAATGAACAGGCGCCGATAGAGGGCGTATCCCAAACCGACCAGAACCGGAAAAGCTAGAATGTCGGCCACAAAAATATAGGCGCCATAAAGAGCAGGAATTGCATGCGCCACGTGAAAGGCCGGAAAAACCCCTTGAATCATCAATTCCAAGGAGTGCGGCTGAACCGCTAAAAACCCGAAGAAGATCAGCGTGTGAGCCCAGCCCGGCAATGGTTTGCGCCGAACATTACTCTGACCGAGTACATCCGTAAACAGTACCTTAACCCGTTCGCCGATTCGATCCACCTTAAACGCTGCATCTCCGGCAACACTGCGCATCAGCAATAAAAGATGCTTGACTCTGACAAAAAAAAGACCGAAAGCCGCCACAATGGCAATTGCCATTAAAACCGATTTGATCCAGGCGTAAGTATCCATTTGTTAATCACCATGATATTTGTCTGCGATTGCATGGTTTCAGGTTGTCCGCCGGAGGCGGATCAGATGACAGAGATTGGAATTCGGAAGTCGGAAAAAAAGAAACTTGAAATCGGAAATTTCCAAAATATTCTCCACCATCAACCGTCCACCTTTTACCTAAATCCTTTAACCTTTGGCCTTGAGCCTTTAGCCTTGAGCTTTCAGCTTTGAGCTGCCATCATCCGTCATCCTGCTGTTCTCGCAAGACTTCCGTCAACACCGGCACCACCTCGAACAGGTCGCCGACGATGCCGTAATCGCATTTGCCGAAAATGGGTGCGTCTTTGTCGGTGTTGATTGCCACGATGACCTTGGAGGTTTTCATACCGGCAAAATGCTGCACCGAACCGGAAAGGCCGCAGCCGATGTAAAGTTTGGGGCTAACTGTTTTACCCGTCTGTCCCACTTGCATGCTGTGCGGCGCGTACCCGGCATCAACCGCAGCTCGCGACGCTCCCACGGCAGCGCCGACTAGCTCAGCACATTGCCGCAGGATTTTATAATTATCCTCCGAGGCAATGGGACGTCCTCCCGTAACAATGACATTGGCCTCGGTCAGATCCACTGTCGTCGACTGACTCTGCTTGACTTCTTTAATAACAAGCTTTCCTGAATCCTGCACCGCTGCCTGGTAGCTGATCACTTCGGCTTCACAGGGTGCTGCCTGGACTTCAATGGCATTCGGCCGCAAACCGCAGATATAGGGATTGGAATTAAATTTAATGGTTGCCAGGGTTTTACCTGAAAAATGAGATTTGGTCACGGTCTTGGCCACTAAATCAATCCCGACGCAATCCTGTATCAGGGCGACGTCTGTCAGCGCCGCCAGTCTAGCCAATATGTCTCGTCCTCCGGCACTGCTCAATCCCAGCAGAACCGCAATATCGAAATGATCGATCGCATCAGCCAGAGTCTCTGCCCGCCGATCAGGGCTTGATGTCAGGTCACCGCCCTCAGCTGAAAGTTCAACGACCTTTTGAACACCATATTCCTGCAATATGCTTTTACATGACTCGGCCGACGCCCCCGGAACAAATGCATAGATTTCATGACTCCCATCGCCCCGGGCAGCTGTAATCACACCAAAATTCGCCTCTTTAACCCCATCGTCACCGGTTTCAATCAATACGCCAATATTTGACATCGTTTCATTCTCCCAAGCTTTAATTTATCTACATCTTTTTAAAAAAGGTTCAAGATTAAAAGTTCAAGGTATAGGGTATAAGGTGTAAGGTTTACGGTGTAAGGCAGCGAATATCGAATGTCGAAGTAAGGTATTCTATCTGTCCATATCTGCAGAGCGCTATGATCTCTGCGGTTCAAGCTCGCAACAACCGACATGCAACCCACAACCCGATTTCTTCCTATCCGCTTAAATCAATCCGAAATCCGAAATCCGCAATCTATAGACCCGTAACTCGCACCTCGTAACTCGCAACCCGCAACGCGTTTCCCGCAACCCGCAACACGCTTTACAAGACCTTATCCTCTTCCTTCAATATTTTTACCAACTGCTCCACCATCTCCCGCGTGGAGCCTTCCATCATCCGGGCCTGTCCTCTTTCGGGGACTGCTTCCAGGTTAACGATTTCCGTTTGTGGTGAAGAGAGATCCAAACCAAGTTCAGCAATGTCGATTTGCTTAACCTCTTTTTTCTTGGCCTTCAAAATATCCGGTAGTTTTGGATAACGCGGCTCATTTAATCCTCTGGTTGCACCAATGACACCCGGCAGCGGCATATCAATGACCTCGCGGGAACCGCCACCAGTTTCGCGCTCGACGGTCGCCACCCCATCATTGATGCTGAGGTCGACAACGTCTGTGATCACCGGCATATCAAGGGACTTGGCCAGCCTGAAGGCGGTTTGCATGCCCTCGCTGTCAATCGATTGTTTGCCGCAAAAAATTAGATCCGGCGAGCCGTCCTGTTCAATGGCTTTTTGCAGGGCCTGGCTGGTCAGGGCACTGTCCAAAAAATGGCTATCCGTTTTAACAAGAATCCCGCGGTCCGCCCCTAGGGCAAGCGCCGCACGCATCGTCACCAGGGCGGTTTCCTTGCCGACGGTGACAATGATGACTTCTCCTGATCCGGCCTGTTTGACCTGCTGAACCGCCTCTTCCACACCGTACTCGTCATAAGGATTGACGATGAATTTGCATGTTTCCGCAAATCCGGTGCCGCCGACTACGGTTATCTTGGCGGCCGTGTCAGGGACATGCTTTACGCACACATAGATTTTCATACTCAGCTTCCTTTTGTGAAATGCAATAATTCAAGATTCGCATTGATAATCTATTAGAAAATGAGGAAAATGAAATTATTACGAAAGTTTTAGGTAACATAGTTCCTGAATTTTGCACGAGTCCTCCTGAGGCGGACAAGTCGGTGGTTTTCAATTCCTCAGAAATTTTCATGCAAGATACAGGTCGTAAGATGAAAGCAAAAAGCCCGCCGCCGTCTTCACGGAGACGGGCTTTTTGCGGCTACAAGGTAGAGGCAGACCCTGCCCCAGTTATTATTAAGCAAAATATGTCCTGATAAATTTCATAAACCTTTCGTTTTCTTCATCGGTGCCGGGCGTTACTCTGAAATATCCGGTCTTGCCGTGGATTTCACCGATCTTTTTCAGATAGATTTTTTCGTCAAGGGCGGCCTTGAGGATCTCCTCGGTCGTTTTGCCGGTCATGGTGCCGTCGATCAGCATGTAATTGCCATTGGCCGGGAACGGTTTAAGACCCAGTTTCTCAAGTTCCTCAGTAAAAATGGCCATCCACCGGTTGTTGTGCTCAACCTTGGATTTAACCTCAGCCGGATTGTCAATGATGGCTTCGGCGGCGGCCGCAGCCATCCGGCTCACGTTCCAGGGTAAAAACATCCGATTGAAGGCGGCAACCATCTCTTCGCTGCCCAGTACGAATCCGAATCGGATACCGCAAAATCCATATGCTTTGGAAAAGGTAACCGACAGGAACACCTGGGGATATTTTTCGATCAGGGATGCTTTGGAAGGCCGGTCCAGATTGTAGTCCAGGTAAGCTTCATCCACGCAAAGGGGCACTCCCGTCTCGCAAAACCGATCAAGATCCGCATCATCGATGAAGACGCCGGTGGGATTGTTGGGATTAATGATCAGGATCAATTTGGTCCGGTCATTGATGGCATTGAGCATTCCATCTACATCGTAATTCAGGTTGTCTTTCCTGACCGGAACTTGAACGACCTTGGCATTGCAAAGCTCGGCCCGGGGCGGAAACAGCTCAAAGGTCGGCGTGGACAGCAGGAACTCATCGCCTGGCTGCAAAAATACACGCATCATGGCATCGATGGTGTCCGAAGATCCGTTGGCCAGGGCAACATTGTTCGGACCCAGGCCATACATTTTACCGATTTTAGTCCTCAACCGTAAAAAACTGTCCGGGTACCAGTTGCCGTGACGAAGGGAATCCGCGACCGCCTGAATGACTTTTTCCGACGGCGGGATGGGGTTTTCATTGAGCATCAGGCGGGCAGTATCGGGATTGTCCATGGCCTCATCCAAAATACCGACATTGTATTCTCTTGAGGTATAAAGCCAGGGGACGATCCAATCTTTAAGATTTTTTTTCATTTTTTTCTCCTTTTAAATTTTTTCAAAATTTAAGTAAAATAAGTTTACCTGTAAATTTAGACCATTCTTGTCCGCCGGATCTCAGGCGGATCAGTCATTATTTATTTTAATTCCTTTATAACAGTACAATATAACAGCTTATTCGACGTCAACTCGTCGATATGGCGTCGCGAAGTGCCTATTTTTTTAGCAGCGCATCGATAGATGTGTACTTGAGTCCGAACGCGTCCGCAACACCCCGGTAGGTAACTTTGCCTTTAACGACGTTGGCACCCAGCTTGATTTCAGGGTTTTGCTTCATGGCTTTTTTCCAGCCTTTGTTGGCTATTTCCACTGCATAGGGAAGCGTGGCGTTTGTCAAAGCAAGGGTGGACGTCTTGGGTACCGCCCCCGGCATGTTGGCCACGCAATAGTGCACCACGCCTTCAACCTTGTAGATCGGCTTGCCATGGGTTGTGGCCTTGGAGGTTTCGAAACACCCGCCCTGGTCAATGGCCACATCCACCAGCACCGATCCTTTCTTCATCGTTTTGAGCATCTGGCGCGTTAACAGCTTGGGCGCTTTGGCGCCGGGGATTAAAACCGCACCCACGACCACATCGGCTTCCTTGATGAGCCTGCGGACGGTCGTTGGCTTCGACATCAGCAAAAAGCAGTTGCTGGGCATGACATCACTCAGATAGCGTAAACGCTCCAGGTTCATATCGAGAATGTATACTTTGGCACCCAGACCGCAGGCCATTTTTGCGGCATTGATACCCACCACACCGCCACCGACAATAACAACCGTTCCCGGATCGACTCCGGGCACACCGCCCAGCAGGACGCCATGGCCGCCCTGGGCCATTTCCAGATATTTAGCACCCTGCTGAATGGCCATGCGGCCGGCCACCTCACTCATGGGTGTCAGCAGCGGCAGGGAGCCATCTGCTTTTTGAATTGTTTCATAGGCGATACTGATCGATCCGCTTTTTATGAGGACGTTGGTCAACTCTTGCGCCGCTGCCAGATGAAGATAGGTAAAGATAATCTGGTCCTTGCGGATGAGATCATATTCGGCCGGCAGCGGTTCCTTGACATGCATAACCATTTTGGCGCGCTTGAATATTTCCTTGGGTGTATCGACGATTTCAGCGCCTGCTGTCTCATAGGCCTTGTTATTGAACCCGCTGCCCATGCCGGCATTTTTCTCCACAAGTGCCGTGTGACCGTTTTGCTTCATGATCTCCACCCCGGCAGGGGTCATGCACACGCGATTTTCTTCAGTCTTTATTTCTTTCAAAACGCCAACAATCATGATGAACTCCTTCAATATAGAAATTAAAATAAATGTCTAAAATGCCTAAAGTTAAGGGTGCTAATCATTTTTATTAAACAGTTGGAACATCTGCGTCCTATAACTGACACCCGAAACCTGACGCCTTTTGCCTTACGCACTGAAACTCGCAACTTTAACCTTGAACCCTGAACTTTGAACCTTCAACCTTTTACCCTGAACCTTTAACCTTATACCTTTCAGTTTAGAGCATCTTATTTATAGGCTCATACTTGAGACCGACTGTCTCGGCAACCCCTTTATAGGTCACCTTGCCTGCGACCACATTGGCCCCGGCTTTAATTTCAGGATTTTGCTGCATGGCCTTTTTCCAGCCTTTACTCGCTATCTCCACCGCATAGGGCAGGGTAGCATTATTCAATGCCAGGGTCGACGTCCTGGGCAGCGCCCCGGGCATGTTGCTGACGGCATAATGAACAATTCCATCTACGGTATAGATCGGATCGGCATGGGTCGTCTCCCTGGAAGTCTCAAAGCAGCCGCCCTGATCAATGGAGACGTCCACCAGGACAGAACCTTTTTTCATCGTGCCAAGCATTTCCCGGGTCACCAGGGTCGGTGTCTTGCTGCCCGGAACGAGAATGGCCCCCACCACCAGGTCCGCCTTCGGCAGAACATCGCGGATGGCAGCCGGACTGGACATCAGCGTGACACATTGGCTGGGCATTACATCGCTTAAATAGCGCAACCGATCCAGATCGATATCCAGGATGTAGACCTTGGCTCCTAAGCCGCTGGCCATTTTGGCGGCATTGATGCCCACCGCACCACCGCCGATAATGACCACGGTGGCCGGATCGACACCGGGCACACCTCCCAGCAAAACCCCATGGCCGCCTTGGGCCATCTCCAGGTATTTGGCTCCCTGTTGAATCGCCATGGGTCCGGCCACTTCACTCATGGGTGTTAGCAGCGGTAAAGTCCCATCAGCTTTTTGAATGGTTTCATAGGCAATACAAACGGCCTTGCTTTTAATCAGGGCGCGGGTCAAATCTTCCGAGGCAGCCAAATGGAGATAGGAAAAATAGATCTGGCCCTTACGAATCAGCTTCAACTCAAACGGCTGGGGCTCCTTGACACGCATAATCATTTTGGCCCGTTTAAAAATATCCCCGGCAGAATCAGCAATCTCGGCGCCGGCTTTCTGATAGGTAGCGTTGGTGAATCCACTGGCCTTGCCGGCATTTTTCTCAACAAGGACCTGATGTCCATGCTGCCGCATGAATTCAACCCCCCCCGGACTCATACAAACACGATTTTCTTCAGCCTTGATCTCTTTTAAAATTCCAACAATCATTTTATTTTCCTTTCTGAAAAAGGACCAGAAATCGAGGGCTTCGCCCCGATTGGAATGGTGGCGTGCTGGTTAGTTTGTTGCCAGGCATCGACCTGCAAATGCCACCATTTCGTCAGTTGCTTTGGAGAACTGCTCGGCGGTTTTCTGAAGGGCCGGGTGGCTGTTGTATTCATCCCGGGTGTAGCCGTCCGCGGCCGAACCCTTGACAAAATAAGGCACCCGCAGGAGCTTATCCATTACGTCCTTGGGAATGTCTTCCAGGATGCGGTCTTTTTCAAATTTAATTTTTTCAACACCAGGCAGAAAAAGGACCTTATCGATAAACGAAGGCGGGCAGGTTACCACAGTACTGGCGCCGGCTTTTTCTTCCAGGTGCCAGATGCGGTCGTCGCCGTCAACGGTCGGTCCGACGATCAACGAGCAGGACAGCATTTTGCTGGGCAGGTCATTGTCGATCAGGTACTTGTAGGCCTTTTTAAATACCGCCAGTTCCGCCAGTCGAATGTCACCGTCGGACAGCTCAACACCCACTTCTTGGGCGCGATCTTTTAGCCCGCCAAGGTTGCCGAACCGGCCTTCCATGTGGGTGATGACCGAACGCCACTTGCTCAAGTCCACGCCGTTTTTCCGGGCAGTTTCAAGACCGCGTTTGACCGTGTTGGCGCAATCAACCAGCTGGGGCAAAACAAAAGTCAGGGTATTGTTGGTGGGGATACCCTTGGCGGTCAGGTATTCGATCACCTCATAACCCTGCTTGGTGCCGGGAACCTTGACCATCACATTGGGATTTACGGCTGCAATTTCATCGGCCTGGCGTATCATGGCATCTTTGTCAAATGCACTGCGCGGATCAACCTGTCCGGAAAGATAACCCTCTTTGTACCCGCTGGCTTCAAACAGCGGCAGATACATCTCCGAACCAACCTTGACGACCGTTTTGTAAAGCTCCCAGAAAAGGCCCTCTTTGTCCAACCCCGAATTTTGCGCCAGGATATCTTTGGCCACTTTTTCCCAGTAGGCCGGATCATTTTGAATCACCTGCAATGACAGCGGCGGATTGGTCGTTACACCCCTGAATAACTGATGTTGCGGATTATCTTTGTTGTACATTCTATCGAATTGTTGTTGCAGCAGACCTCGATCAGCCGGATCCGCTTTTTCGAGTAGTTTTTTGCACCAATTTTCGAAAATTACCGGGGATGAATCCCACCAGATTTCCATGCCCGGGCTAACATCCACCAGTCTTTCGAAAAAGTTTCTTTCTTCCATGCTAAATTTCCTCCTGTTTTAGATTCCGCTAAAAATTAGCCTTAATGTTATAGATGTATATACAACTAAATATTAAAAAAACAATATTAAATTCTCATTAAATTTCATGCAAGATTCAGATGTTTATTTATTCAGCCTTAATACTGACACCATTCGGCTTGGCGTGATAGCGCCCGAGCTCGATTTCAAGCGCATATTTATCCCCCCGGTAATATGAGTGTAGCAATTCTATCGGCATGCTTTTTTCATCGTATGTGATGTATTCCGCAAAAATGGCGGCCGAGTTTACCGGAACGTTGAGTATTTTTGCGATCTCCGGAGCCAGGTTTACGGCACTGATGGTCTGCTTGCTTCTTGCCAACTCAACATTAAAGTGTTTGGACATAAGATCATACATTGATCCGGTTAAATCCAGATCAAGAATCCCTTCAAACTTATTCGACGGCAGGTAGCTCTCTTCGAAGATATAGGGTGTCCCGTTACCGGCGCGAACCCGTCTAATCACAACAACTTTTTTACTGGAACCTAAAAAAAGGTTGCCGGCCACGTAATCGTCGGCATTTTCAATACTTTTGCTGATGACGCTGGTCTTGGCTTTGATTCCGCTTTGGCCCAGCATATCCGTAAAACTCGAAATTCGCTCGAGTTTATGTCTGAGCCCGTTAGATGAAGGACTGCTGACAAACGTTCCGGTACCTTTTTCCTTTCTCAACAATCCGGCAGCGGTGAGTTCGCCGATCGCCTGACGCAAGGTATTGCGGTTAACCCCGCACATTTTGGATAGCTCAACTTCGGAGGGCAATTGTTCATCAGCCTTGTAACGGCCGGTTTGGATCAGCTCCTTTAACCAGGCGCTGATCTGGAGATATTTTGGGATTGGATTGGATTCGTCGACGATTTTCAATTTTTGTTTTACCATTTTTTTGTGCCCGTAAAATGATCATTTCAACAATGGACCGAATAGTCTGATATTAAAAGAATTTAGACATTTAATAAGGATCAGACGGCCGATTTAGTTCACATTAGTGTTTAATGCTATAGATGTATATACAGGTATACAGCATAAATTGCAACTAAAATTTTCGACTCATCTAATTTTTTTATAACTTATCTCAACAATAAAAGCCTAGGTTCAATTTTCCCGGATAAATTTGGGTTAATTATCGAAGCTGAAAAATGCTTGATTATGTCTATAAAAATGGCTATATTTAAAAACGCCTGCCACACTATGGAAAGGAGGGTCAAGAATGGAAAAACATTTTACAATTGCTGAAGCCAAAAGCAAGCTTCCGGCAATTATACACGGCGTTGAAGATGGTCCCTCGGTAACATTAACCAGACACGGCAAGCCGGTTGCAGTGTTGTTGTCCATTCGTGAATATGAGCAGTTAGCGAAAAATAATACGGGCTTTTGGAGTGCATTTTCCAAGTTCCGTAGTATTCTGGAGAAAGAAGACATAAAAATTACGGATGCGGATTTTGCAGATCTCAGGGATACTTCGATTGGCAGAGAAAGAGAAATCTATAAATGAAGTATTTGCTGGATACAAATATTTTATCAGAGCCGGTAAAAACCTCACCCCAAAAGACGGTGCTGAATTCAATAGAGCGCCATCAGCATGAAATCGTCACTGCTGCACCTGTCTGGCATGAGCTTGTTTTCGGCTGCCGGCGCCTGCCGGTTTCACGCAAACGCGAGATCCTTGGAAACTATCTCAACGATGTTATAAAGCCCAATATGATCATCCTGCCCTATGATGAACGTGCTGCCGAATGGCATGCTAAAGAACGAGCCCGTTTATCTTCTACGGGCAGTACCCCAGCATTTGTGGACGGTCAAATAGCATCGATCGCCAAGGTAAATGGATTGATCTTGGTAACCCGAAATTCTGCTGATTTTAAACAATTTTCCAAACTGAAATTGGAAAATTGGCACCGGAAATAGCGGATCATATACAATTAGACTGAATTTGCCAGTTTGATAAAACTGACTCGGCCTGAGACACATCGGCTTTTACCCCAAGTACCTGCGCTCCGGTTTCTTCGAATTCGCTGACAGTCTGTCTGATTCTTTCTTCATTGACACCGGCCAGCACCACCTTCATGCCGGCTGCCGCGCAACGCTTTGCCAGGGCACGGCCAATACCGCCGGCAGCCCCGGTAACCACGCCACACGCCCTTTTAGCTTTTGCATATGTTCTCCATGTCAATAACAACGATGGGTAAAAATATGAATATGACAAAGCAGAATTAATTAGATGCAGTCATACGAGATTCCTGCATCAGGGCGACTAAAACAAAACTGAGGGCCATCAACGCAATCAACACCAAAAGCAGCGGCGTCATCGCACCTGATTCGGTTCTGAAATAATCCATTAGAAAGATGATGAGTGCCGCAAAGGCCAGGACCCCGTACCATATCAGCATGGCCTTGATGCCCAGGCTGCCGGCTAATATCCGTGATACGGCCATGCCCCCCATGATGCCGATAAACTGGGCCAGCATGGCGATACCGGTGGCCGTGGCTCTTTCATGGACCGGAAACCAACGGGCACTCATGGTAGTAATTGCATTAATTATGAATGGCTGGGCAATGGATAGCATGACGGTCGCAATCAGCACGATCGTATAATTATGGCCGAAAAACCCACGAACCGGTCCAAAGATTCCCATCAAAATCACGCCGAACCCCATGCCTTTGCGCACGCCGAAGGTTGCGATAGCCCAGGGGGTCGGCAGACTGGTAAAGACGTAAACGATCATAAACATCATCGACAGAAGACCGATCATCTAGGGCGTTACCCCATAAAAATCAGCAGCTTCGCTGGTAATCGGCAGATATGAAGACCACAGGACTTGAATTGAGGCCTGGACCAGCGCAAAAACGGCCAGCGCGACCCAACGATAGCCGTAGGATTTATATTCAACGGATTCCATAATTTATTCTCCCTTTGGGATTCCGTGCATATGGTTTTTAATTTGAATCAATAAGAGGGTCACAGATGGGGAGATGGCGTTTTCACATCAACTTTTTTATATTATTACTCGCGTAAAACCTTCCGAATTGTCTCAGCAATATCCCTTCTTAGCACCGGCTTCGATACAAATGCTCGAATACCCATAGCCGCAGCCTGTTGTTGATTGATCCGGGCGCTGTAACCGGTGCAAAGTATAACCGGGATCTCAGGTTTTATACGTGTCAGTTCTCTTGCCAACTCATCACCGGCAATGTTCGGCATTGTCAAATCGGTGATCACCAGATCAAAGCTATCCGCTTTAACCTTAAACAGTTCCAAAGCCTCTAGACTGCTGGTCCGGGTGGTAACGTTATAACCCAGAGATTCAAGCATTAATTTTCCAATATTTACGATGGCCGCTTCATCATCTATAAAAAGAATGTGCTCGGTCCCGGTGGCAATAGGTTCTTCAGCTTTTAGCAATAGTGTTGTTTCCTTTTCAACTGCAGGGAGATAAACTTTGAAAGTTGAACCTTTACCCGGCTCGCTGGAAGCTGTTATTTTTCCCCCATAGCTGCCGACAATACCGTGGACCACCGAAAGGCCCATACCGGTTCCTTCACCTTTTTCTTTTGTGGTGAAAAACGGATCGAAGATTCGCTCGATTATACGTGACGGAATGCCGTGACCGGTATCGCTTATGTTAATTTCGAGATAGGGTCCGGGTTTCAACTCGGGGAGCAAGGTCGATGCAACTTCTTCAAATTTAACATCTAACAGCTTCACCTCCAATACGCCCCCTTTTTCCCTCATGGCATGTCCGGCATTGGTGCAAAGGTTCATTAAAACCTGATGAATTTGTGTCGGATCGGCCATTACCAGTGAATCGCTTTGGATATCCTGACGTATCTCAATGGTTGCTGGTAGTGATGCTCTGAGAAATTTAATGGCTTCTTTACTGATTAGTTTTACCTGAACGGGTTTGCGTTCTTGCTCGGTTTGTCGACTGAAGGCCAGAATTTGCTTGACCAAATCTTTGGCGCGACCGCTAGCCCGAAATACTTCTTGCAGATTATCATAGAGCGTCGTTTCTTTTTCAGCACTGCATAAGGCCAGTTCAGTGTAGCCAATAACGGCTGAAAGAATGTTGTTGAAATCATGCGCAATGCCGCCAGCAAGAGTGCCGATCGCCTCCATCTTTTGGGCCTGTTGAAGCTGGACTTCGAGACGTTTTTGTTCAGTAACGTCGAGAAATATGGTCAAAATAAAAGATTCACCCATGATATGAATGGTTCTAGCATATACAAAAGCATGGAGAATGGAATTGCCCTTGGCCTTAATATCCAATTCCAAGCTGTTGACTTCTCCCGTTTCTTGCAGGCCCATTAAAAATTTGCTCTGATCCGCTTCGTGGAAGAATCCTAATTCAGTTGTGGTCAATCCAAGAACTTCTTCTCTAGAGTACTCAGTCAATTCACTAAATTTGAAATTTACATCAACCAGCCTTCCGCTGTTAACCGCAATAAGAGCAACTGCTTGAGGTGATAAATCAAATAGGATCTTGAACTTTGATTCACTTTCCTGCAGCGCCGCTTCAGCAATCTTTTCGCCCGTAACGTCTTCTAAAAAAGACTGCACTCCTACAAACCGTTTCATCCCCATTTCATCAGTACCATAGATTGATTCAGAAATAATTTTCACCCACCTGATTTCTCCGGAGGAGTGAAAAATTCTAATCTCAAGCGGCCCAGATGATCCCTTGCCTTCAATTCTATCTTGAATTCGTTTAACGACAACATCTAAATTTTCAGGATGAACGATTGGATGGAATGGTTTGTTGAGCCAATCTTCCATTTTATAGCCTGTCAGTTTCAGAAGCTTCCTGTTCGCGTAAGTGAATTCGCCTTCTTTATTAAGAGTGAACATTGCAATTGGTGCATCCTCTATAAAACTTCGGTATCTTTCCTCGCTTTCCTGTATAATTTGCTTGGTTGTTTTTAGATCTTCCACAAATTTAATGACGTTGCGGGCCAACAAGGCGCCCAGAACACTTAGGCCCCCCAAAATACCCAATAGCAAACTCCAGTTGAATATCCGATTCAACCTGTTGGTCCGCAGGATATCAGAAGTAATCCCGGACGCGAGTTCCTTACCCACGGAAAGCAGTGCATCGCTGGCAACGCTTAGGCGACCTTCAAGTCCCGCCAGAGCAGCAAAAAGTTTAATGATGGCATACTCGCGGTTCAATAAACTTATGAGTTTTTGATCCAGGGAGACTAGGACAGATTGAATAGATGGCTCACTGCCCATAAGAACAGCAATATACCTCAATTGGGCTTCATGGCGTGCAAGAGCAGTCGATAGATGCTCCTTTTTCTGTTTGTAGGCGTCCAGATCTGAGCTCAGTAGGAGTTCAAACAATATTAGCTGCTGTTTAATATGCAAAGCGACAAGGTCATAAGCCGCATCTTTAGCCTTGGCCTTGAACGGATCAATTGACTCTCCTTCAAAAATCCGCAGGCCTTCTTCTTGCCGATAGGGTCTGATAATTTCCGCTTCAACTTCCTGTGCAAATGCAAGTCCAATTCTCTGAAGGGCTTCCTTTTCCGTTTTGAGGTTAAAAGCTGGTTCATAAAGCAGCTTTATGATACCATGGTAATCCGCAAGACTCCGGTTCAGGTCCTCTATCTCTTGCCACCAGCGGCCAGCCGCATAAGGGGCTGCCTGCAAGTTTTCTCGCACGGATTCCATAGCTTGGGATATTTGATCCCAGCATGTCTGATCAGCGTCTTGTATGAAATTCCTGCCGAGAAGCCGGATATGATCAATGCGCAATGCTATATTATCAATATTGTATAGCATCAATCGGTTATTGCGTTCCTCCCCGTGGAAATACTGGCTGAAAAAGATACTCATCAAACAGGCACCCAATCCGATGATGACGATCAGGGCTACTTTTAAATTCGCACTCATCTGATTACCTCACAGTTTGCTTGCCAAACCTTAGCTGGTAAGAACCTCACAATAAATCAGGATTAAGAGGGTGGCTTTGTTCGCCGGGAAAGCACCTCTTCTCCCGGCAACCATGTGTTTTTTGCCTGAACCTCGATCACCGATTTCCAAACGGCAAAGGGATATTTGGAAACAAAAGTCAAACGCCCAAAGTAGATGGGGCAATTCATTTGACCATCCACTGCCCGAATGAAGCTAATGCCGCGCAAACCATCGTAAGTCAGACCTTTGAGGGTTTTTGCAACGGCGATCGGATTTGCAGACTTAGCGTTTTTCACGGCCTGCCGCCAGGCTATCAATGAATCATAACAACTGATCGTATAGCCATTGGGATACTCGCCGAATTGTTCAACGAACTTTTCAACGAACCTTTCGGCTAACGGAAACTTGTCCGCCAAGTGGTTAAACGGCCCACCACGGGCTAAATTCCACATGCCCTCAGGCACCATGCGTCCCATATCTCCTGTCATGTTATAGGTAAACCATCCAAAGACCGCCATCTTGTCAAACAGGCCATGGGATTTAGCCTGAGCAGTGAAATGGCGGACATCTTCGCCCCAAGAGCCGATCACTAAAGCATCCGGATTCCCATCCAGAATTTTTTGTACTACGGCCACATAGTCGGTGGTGCCGACCTTATGCCAGGCCTCGGTGGTCCACTTGATTGGAGTGCCAATCTCCTCGAAATGTTGTTTGAAATTCCTCAACACTCCATGTCCCCACGAATAGTCCGGTCCGATCCATGCATAGCGCTGCCAGGGCAACAATGACACAAAAATGCTAAAAGCTTTGGTTTCCATCCATAAATTGGGTTGAAAAAGAAAAACGTAGGGATGCCCGTTTTCAACAACAATTGACTGTGAGTTACCGATGGAAACCAGGTAGGGAATCTGTTGTGCCTTGGAGGCTATCGATGCCTTCAGCACACAAGGGGTTGAGGCGCCGCCGAATATCGCTACAACCTTATCTTTTCGACCGAGCGTGGTGGTATGATCATAATGTCTTTGGGGATCGTTGCCTCCGTCTCTTCGAATCAGCTTAATGGTCTTGCCGCTAAATCCACCGGCCTTATTGAACTCACTAACAGCCATCTGGGCAGCATTATACATATTTGAAGTGTAATCTTTGGAAACGGCTGAAAAATCACCCACAAATCCAATCTTTATCGTCTCTTCCTGGGCATAAGTTAAAGTATTCAGCAAAGCAGGCAATAAACAGGCCAAAAGGAAGGTTTTTAAAATGTTCATTTTCATATTAATCCTCCTTTTCATCGTCTTTGGAAAAAATCCGTATTGCTGCTGTCGAAACTAAAAGCTGTGTCATCCCTCTCGCCAGCCGGTCATAGATGGTAGCTATTACATTTTTTATAGGGTTTAAGCGCAACGATATGCTCCGTACTCCGCTTAATTCCTCTTTATAACTATAGTTATGTGTAATATCGAATTCGCCGGGACGGATATTCCACAGCGCAATGGATGAATTGCTTTGCGAAAGAAAACCTGTCATGAAAATTTAATCAGGAAAATTATTGAGCAATTGTGATATTGATTTGATCTGTTCGGATGCAGATTGATAATTAACTTGGACATTATAGCCAATGTCGGATTCAAAGACAACACTTTGTGATATTTACTGGTTGGCTATTACGGACACCATATCAGGCTCAACTCATTCTTTTGCATCCAGTATAGTACATTTTGCGCAACGGCCGCTATTATCGCGTACTCACACCATCTAACACAATGGCGCCCAACACGATAACTCCGCCGGCTACGGTCAGCACACTCGGCACTTCGTGAATACCAAATATCGGAATGTACACCCAGAGAACTCCCCCAACCACCTCCACCATCGATAATAATGTCAGTTGTGCAGCCGGTAATAATTTGGACCCAATAGAATATAAAATTAATCCGAAACCGACGATAATACCGTGCAGGATGCTGAGAAACACGTTGCCAAGCGGCATCGCCAGTGTATCGTTATTAAAAAATATTATGAGCGACGCGACCAGCGCGCAAAGTAGACCGGCAAGTGCAATCGTCCTGAATTTAGGTGTTTCCCTGCGAAACCGAAGGCTCACCGAAAAGACGGCAAAGCCCAGGGCCGACACTAACGCGATCAGACTGCCAAATAAATTGCCGGCCTCCAATCCCTCCAGGACCATTACCAGGATGCCCAAAAACGCGATGAGCATTGCGACCCAGGTTATATAGCGAACCTTCTCCTGCAGCAGCACAATGCCTAAAAACGCTGCGATGAAAGGTGCAGCAGCCAGCATAAAAAGCGTGTTCGCCACCGTTGTTACCGTAATGGACAATATATAACCGCTGAATGCAGCGACCAGTCCGCAGGCACCAATTAATTCCGCCAATCCGATCCTTTTAAAATTGTCAACACCGGCAATACCCTCTCTTGCCAGAAGATAAATTAAAAGTACAATCGCGACCGTCATCCCCCGGTAAAACAGATACTGCCACTGATAACTTTGGGCCGCCTCCAGGTAACGGACAATTAAAGCACCAAATGACCAAATGGTTCCGGCCAATAAAACCAGAAAAAAAGCCTTTAGATAATCCCGCTTATCAGATCTTTGCATGGCCGCTTCTTCCGTGTTTGGAGATATGACGAAACTGATTCCTACCAGGGTTCTGGAGCAGGAATTTCTAAGCTTATATTGAGCTTAAAGCAAGCAAAAAGTGTATTTAAAATACTTTAGACCGGTAGTTGAAAGTTCAGGTATTCAATCGCCATTTTGAGTCCCAAAAACATCACTTTAAACCCGATAAACCGTCCTATTTTCACCTCTGAGTTTAACAGATGAATGAAGCGTTCGGTCGCAACACATTATCGCCAGGTGATTGAAAAAACACAATTTTTTAAAGTTTTTGATAGACTATCCGATAATTGAATATAGGTAGTCTAGCCCAACTTGAGTCCATTGCCATACGAGATCAGCGGGATAATGATACAAAATAATAATTCACCCAAAGCAATAATTAATTGTGCAACCGCAGCCGATGATACCGAATTGTGTCGTTTGTTGAGAGAAATTCAAATGGCCGGGCAGATAGAGGTGGCGTTCACGCGCGAGCCGGGGTATTTCAATGCGGCCCAGGTGGAGGGTGAAAAGGTTGACGTGTTAGTTGCCAGGGATAGGGCAACCGGGCAAATCGTCGGTCTTGGGTCGCGGGCCGAAAAAAACTGTTATTTAAACGGCCAATCGGACCGTATCGGCTATTTAAGTGGGCTGCGGTGTAAAAAAGAATACCGGCGGGGAACCCTCGTGGGTCGGGGCTATCGATTCCTCAAGAATTTACATCAGGCCGGTGACGTCAAATTCTACCTGACATCGATTATCGAAGACAACCTGGTTGCCAAAAATGTGCTCACTTCAGGAAAGGCCGGTTTACCGACCTATAAAGATTTTGGTCGATTTCATACCCTTGCGATACGTCCTCAAAAAGTATCTTTCAAAAAAAATCCGGCCAATTTGCGAATTCGAAAAGCGCATAAAGCCGATATCATCCGAGTAACGGAGTTTTTGAACCGCAACGCGATGCGGCGGCAGTTTTTCCCAATTTATGAGATGAGGCATTTCGATAATAATGATGGCCTTTTGAAAAACATGCGCCTTTCCGATGTTTATTTAGCCACGAACAAGGGCAGGCTGGTTGGCACCTTGGCTGTTTGGGATCAGAAATCATTTAAACAGTGCCTTATCAAAAATTACAGTCGTGGGATAAAGACAATCCGGCCCTTCTTTAACTTATACGCCAAAATTGGAAAAAGACCGGAATTGCCCAAACCAGGATCAATACTGAACTATTTAACACTTGCGCTTATTAGTGTTGAAAATGATGATAGCGCTATTTTTGAAACGCTGTTCAGACATGCGCTCCATGATGTCAGCAAGGTTGAACATCTGCATTCGGTCATGGTTGGTTTTCATGAAAGGGATCCCTTTTTGCCGATTGCCAAAAAAATTCCTCATATGGAATATCTAAGCCGTATTTACCTGGCTTTCTGGCAAGACGGACAATCAATATTATCTACTTTGGATGATAGAATTCCATATTTAGAATTGGGGGCATTGTAAATGGCGTTAAGGGGTATCATTGTTAACACCGCCCGTTTGAATGAAGAACAAAAATCAGACATGTATCGTTTAATGGTAAATCATTATAACAACGTCGATCCCCTTGAATTTGCAAAAGATCTGGCTGAGAAAAACTGGACGATCCTTTTAGTCGACCGTACAAGCGGAAAAATAAAAGGCTTCTCGACCCAAATGTTATTTCAACATCAATATAACGATCAAACAATGCTGGTTCTCTTTTCCGGCGATACCATCATCGATCCCGGACACTGGGGAAGCCAGGCATTGCCGGTCACCTTGGGAAGGCTCATGCAAAGCATTCTCGCAAGCTGTCCGGGAGAAAAACTATACTGGATGTTAATTTCAAAAGGATTTAGAACCTATCGTTTCTTACCGGTTTTTTTTAACGCCTTCTACCCGCGTTATGATAAAGCGACGCCGGCATGGGAACAAGGCTTAATAACCAGCCTCGGTAAAAGAAAGTTTGCTGATCGTTATAATTCGACCAATGGAATCGTAACGTCCTCGGCGCATTCTCAATCCTTGAAAAAAGAGTTATCCATCCCGAGCAAAGCTCATCAGAAAAACCATCATGTGCAGTTTTTCTTAAATGCAAATCCTGATTTCGGGCGTGGCGATGAGCTGATCTGTGTTGCTCCCTTTCATGAGCAGAACATCAAACCATATTTATTAAGGTGTTTGAAAACGAAAAAAAGAAAGCATTTACAATTTAGGTTTTGAAAATGAAACCATCCTGCTATTTTTCTAATTTAGCCTGGGCGCTGATTTCTCGCAGAAAGTGGAATCGGTTCAAGAAGGCCGCCGGCAATGTAAAAAAGGTTCAATCGGCTTATCTGCTCAAGCTGCTGAGAGAAAATTGTGATACAGCATATGGCCGCAAGTATGATTTCGGCAGCATTGACTCTGTCGCTGCCTATCAGCAGAGAGTCCCCATCACCAGCTATGAGGACTATAATTCATCGGTGAAACTCATTCGGCAGGGTCAACCGAATATTCTGACTGCTGCGCGGGTAAAACTGCTGGAGCCGACAAGCGGCACCACTTCGGCGACTAAACTGATACCCTATACAGACAGTTTGAAAGCAGAGTTCCAGAATGGTATCGGTGCCTGGATATACAATCTTTTTAAAATACATCCCGCGCTTCTGGGTGGTAAGGCATATTGGGCAATTACTCCCAATTTGCACCCTGCAAGGGAAAAAGACGATGTCATCCCCATTGGATTTAACGAAGATGGTGAATATTTTGGTCGTTTGGAAAAACGGTTGCTAGACCAAATTATGGTAGGCCCTGCGCAATTATCCCAGCTATCTGACATGGAAACTTTCCGCTATGTAACCCTCTTATTCCTGGTTTCTGAGCCCGAAATTCGTATGCTTTCGGTTTGGAACCCCAGCTATCTCGAGCTGTTGCTGAATGCCTTGAATACCTGGGCCGATAGGATAGTGAAAGATATCCGCCAAGGCGAGATTCACCCGCCGGCACCCATTGCAGATCCGCTCCTGGCTATTCTGAAACGGAAGATAAAGAAAAACCCCCGGCGAGCAAAGGTGATTGAAAAAGCGGTCAGGAAATGGCGCACCAAAGACCGGTTTAATCCGTGGTTGGAAATTTGGCCGCATTTGAAACTGATCAGCTGCTGGGCCGATGGCTGGGCAAGTCATTCAGTCAGCGCTATCCGAAAGATGTTCCCGAAAGCAACGATTCAACCTAAAGGTCTTCTGGCCACAGAAGCATTTATTACTTTTCCCCTTGAAGGGAAGCTTTTCCAAAAAATGCAGCATGTCCTATCCGTCACATCGCATTTTTATGAATTTGAAGAATTGAATTTTTCAACGGTTAAACTGTCGCATGAATTGGAAGCCGGAAAAGAATACGCTGTTATCGTATCCACCGGGGGCGGATTGTATCGCTACCGGTTAAACGACCGGGTGCGCGTAGAGGGGCACTTCCAGCAGGCACCCTTATTGAGGTTTATCGGCAAGACCGAAGGCGTATCTGACCTTTTTGGAGAGAAGATCCATGTAGACCATCTTCGTCGGACCTTAATCAGGGCATTCAATAAATACGAGTGCCGACCTGAGTTTTATTTTGTTGCACCGCAGTTTAGCGCTAATGTTTGCAGCTATACCCTGTTTTTCGAGAGTCCGCATCCGGATAACAATGATGCCGCCTTGCAAAATGAAATCGAACAAGAACTTTCGCACAATTTTCATTATCACCATTGCCGGCGTCTTGACCAACTCGGGGCATTCAAAACCCATCGGTTACCGCAAGGCGCACGCAATCGCTATTTTAGCCATAAATCAAGCACGTCCCGGCCGGCAACCGTTAAATATTCGCTATTAGAAAAGCAGGCGGACTGGATTAAAATTTTTGCGGCTGGCATGAGTAATCTTCCATAGACGATTCGAAGCGGTTTCCAAACCCAAGCTTAGGTTTTATAGACCTATCTCATTTTGTTTACGATCTCTTAGGGTAACACTAACAACCCGGCAGGACTTCCGCCGGGAATCGATTTAGGTCTTGATATAATTTTTTTATGTACAGTTTATAGGCCAGGTTTCCGATAAAGCTGATACCAAAATTTTTCCCCGATCCGAGAGTCCGCGTAAAGTCATTTTTTAGCTTAAAGGTTTCTTTGTAAATCCATTTAAATCCGTCATCAAGCTGTTTCGGGCTCATCTTATCCGGTAATATAACGACATGCTGCGTGTCATAATATTCCCATTTTTCATGAAGTATCCGTCCTTGCGCCTTCATCCGCTGAAAAGGCTTTGACTTCGGATAGGGCGTAAATAATGCATATCGCGGAATATCGATTTTTAATTCATGGACTGCGTCAAGGGTCCTCTTAAAAATACCGGGATCTTCGCCATCCATTCCCAAAATGAAACAGCCCTGGACAATGATGCCGATACCATGCAATTTGCGCACGACCTCGCTGTATTTCTCAAATTTATTAAATCCTTTGTTAATGCCGCGCAGCATTTGATTGTCTATCGATTCAAAACCGAGGAGCAGATACCGGCAGCCGCTTTTCTGCAGCAGCTCAATCAATTCATCATCTTCGGTGACGCGGGTAGATGCAAGACCGCCCCAGATTTTTTTTAAAGGAATCATCTCGCGAAACAATTCTTTGGCATACACCGGGTCATCGGTTAAGTTAACATCATTGAAGGCGATCCTTTTTGACTTAATGGCTTTTATTTCATTGATAACATCGCGCACCGGACGGGTATGCCAGCCGAATTCAGCCGCTACAATGCTGCAGAAATCACATTTCCCCCTGCAGCCGCGGGTGGCAAATACGGTATCGGCCACCGTATAGCCAAGTTTTTTCTGCAGATCTCGTCTGGGGACAGGCAAATTTTTTAGATCAATTTTTTGTTGCCGATATACCGGTTTCATTCGATTTTGTGAAAAATCGTTTAGCAGCTGCGGCCAGGTTTGCTCGGCAAATCCGATGACAATCGAATCAGCATGCTGCCGGGCTTCTTCAGGCATAAGGGTTACATGAACACCGCCAAGTACCACTTTGGAATTTCTTTCCCTGAAAATATCAGCAATTTTATAGGCCCGGCTGGAAGTGCCGGTTAAAACAGACACGCCGACAAGATCAAATTGTTCCTGGAATGGAACCGGGCTGACACTTTCATCGACTATTTTTACCTCAGCCTTTAGATCATCCGGAATGAGCGCAGCCAGGGATGTTGCCGTCAGTGGGGCTTCACGAAATGACATCTTAATCGGACCAAACTCTAATTTATGCGGCTGCCCGGCTGGCAATACAATCAGTATTTTCACGAATTGCACCTATGAATAAGCTCCATTTTTCGCAAAATTTCTCTTCGCGCAATGAAATTCCCCGCAAAATAGATACCTAAATTTTTCAACTTACCGATAGTCGTCCTCCAGGTAAGTGAGCGGTTGAGTATTTGCGAATATTTATAAAATTGCATCCTGGCCTTTATACAGCCTTCTTTCAATTGCGCGGCCGACATATTCCGGGGTCGAAACATGACTTCACCATATTGATATTTTTCATTCAGCCACCAGTTTTCATCCAGCAGTCTTTTTTCCAGACGATACCGCTTATATAACCGGGTACCCGGCTGGGGCGTCAATGTGTTAAATCCGGCCAGAAAAAATTTATTTTGCAGTGCAAATTCAACGGTCTTATCAAATATGTCGGCGGTATCATAATCATACCCTAATAGGAAAAAGGCCTGGATCATGATGCCATGGCCATATATTTTTTTTATGGCAGTTTGATAATCATTTTTAACCGTATTAAAGCTTTTGTTCATCTTTTTTAAATTTTTGGGGTTAAGCGACTCGAATCCAATTGAAACAGCAACGCAGCCGCTTCTTGCCATTAATCCTAGTACGTCATCATGGTTGGCGATATCAATGCTGGCCTGTGCCCCCCACTTGATCTTGAGCGGTATCAACGCCTGAAACAGTTCCACTGCGTTTTTTTCATCGGCAAATATATTGTCATCAATAATTGCGATAGTCTTGGATTCGAGGCATTTAATTTCTTCTATTACCTCGCTGACGGGTCGTGAAGCATGTCTGTTCTGATTGAATGAAGCAACCGAACAGAATTCACAGGCGTACTTACACCCCCGGTTAAACTCAACCGGGACAAACGATGAATATTTTTTGCCGTTAAATATTTTTCGATCATAAGAGATTTTTCCCAATCCGACCGGTTTTTCCTGCTGGTAGATTTTGGCAAGAGTGCCTGCTTTCGCATCCCGGATAACATTTTGCCAGACGCCTTCGGCCGGGCCCACAACCACTGAATCGGCATGCTGCAATGCTTCAGCTGACATAAATGTCGGGTGGTAGCCGCCTAACACAACCGGGATTTTTTTTCCCGTGAAGCTCTTGGCTATTTCATAGGCGCGGCGTGCGGTGAAGGTCTGAACCGAAATGGCAACCAGATCAGATTGTATTTGTTGCGGGATTTCTTCAATTCGTTCATCGAAGAATTCTATCGCCACATCCGAAGGCGTCAATCCCGCCAGCACGGCAAAGGCCAGCGGATGCATTGCATCAGATGATCGTATCCCTTTTACCATTGTCGGTCTGATGAAAGTTATTTTCATGCTAATTAATCCGTCCTCTAAAATAGCCTATTCAGGTTAATTAACTTTTCTTGAATACTAATATTTGTTAATTAGTCGAAACCCTGACGGATTAATTAATTTATCCTGCGCATTTTTTTGTTTTTTTTTATCATTCAATTCAATTACCCGTTTAAAAAAAAATATAAAAAATTAAGTGTCTAAATTTTCTCCCCCATGCCGATTGGCAAGCCCTGTCTTTTGCCAACATCAGCGCGCGAAAGCAAATTAACCAATAAATACAAAAAGGGGGCCTTAAAGGAACTAAAATTTGCCTTGCTAAAAAGCCTTGTCAGAATGGAGGGCAATGAAAAGAATTTTTTGCGATATCTATAGCATAACTGTGACAATTCTGAAGGAGTGAAACTATGGGGGGTGTATGCGACATCACCAAAGCAGTATGAATGGTCCAACCAGTATTTTTCGTTTAGCAAGCTACCATAAGCTTTCAACTTCCGGTACAGCATCGACCCCGGGAAAGGAACAACATGGTTGAATGCAGTAATAAAAAATTTATGTTTTAAAGCATATCGATAGGTTTCTTCAAATGTTTCAAACGTGTCATTCGGATAGCCGAAGATAAATGTTGCGTAAATTCGTATACCGGCATCATGGATTCTTTTGATTGAATCATCCAAATCGGCCTTAATGTTTACCGCTTTATTCATATTCGCTAAGGTTTGCTTATTGAGTGATTCAAAACCAATAAGAACCCCTTCGCAGCCACTTGCTTTCAATAGCGAAAGAAGTTCCGGGTCCTTGGCCATATTAATGCTACCCTGGCTGAACCATCTTATCTTTAGCGGAATCAAGGCCGCTAACAATTCTTTAGTTCGGCTGATGTCGGCCACAATATTATCATCCACAAAAAAATAAAACCGGCTATTCAATCCACGAATTTCTTTAATGATATCCGGAATGGGTCGTGGCGTATAACTCTGTTGGAAAAATTCACAAATTGTGCAGAAATCACACTGGAACCGGCATCCTCTTCCGGTTTCAACCAGGCCGATATCTAAATACTTTTTGGCAGCATAAATTGAACGATCGGGAAAAAGATTATCCAGAATCGGTCTTTTTTCAGCCTGATATATTTTCTTGAGTGAACTATCGCTGGCATCCTGAATTACTTCCTGCCACAACCCTTCAGCTTCACCGATGAGGATGCTGTCTGCATATTGTTGCGCCTCATCAGGATTCAAACTTGGATGGAACCCACCCATAATTACCTGAATACCTCGATCCCGAAACTTCTTCGAGATTTCATAGGCCCGCCGCGCTGTATATGTCTCTACTGTAATGGCAACAAGATCCGTCTCAGTCTGATAATCAATCTTTTCCAGTCGATCATCAAAAAATTTCCTTTCAATATGATCCGGTGTCAGAGCCGCAAGTACAGCGATAGAGAGTGGTTCCATCTGCCAGGTTTTTATATATTTTTTCACATCGGCCTTTTTGCCGATAGACGGCATGATAAATGTTATTTTCATGGGGAATTTACCTAAGACTTAAGAATTATTAATAAAAATTAGATATAAAAGTATATCGGTTTTTATTTTAAGAAACTTAAGCGTTTTGTATTTATTGGGTGGGGCAGAAAGTTTGTCATTTAGTTCCTGAGTTTTAGGCACAACAGGATGACAGGCATAGAAACAGGTTTGCAGATCAACCGGCCAACTGATCAATATCGACCGGCAAACTGCGCACACGACCCTGTGCACGGCAACCTGGCCGTCCCCGGCATTTCGGGCTCGTATAATGAGACTGGCAGCGATTTTTCCGGCCGTGTTTTTGATCCCGCGGAGCAGCCAGGCCGGTAGATACGCCGGGGCACCTTCTGCGATGATCGTATCTATCTCGGCCGAACCGACGGCCCGATGGATCCACCCCGTCGGCAACCCGTTCTGATCCAGACCAGCTTCCAGGATATTGTAAGATGCCGGACGTTAGGCAAATTGAATCTACGGTGAAAAAACATTTCTATCGCGTTGTCGTGATGCGGCCTTTAATCGGCAGCGCATGTGCTCGATCATTTTATCTGTGTCTTCGAAACTTTTTCTTTGCCTGGCAACCGAAGACACCAGCTCAGCAGAGAGTCTAAGCTGCATATGCTGAATTGCTTTTGACGCTGGAATTTCATGGCCATAGCTGCGATTCATTGCCGCTCTCCTGATAAAAATTAGTTTTCTCAATTTGACTGTTCATATGCTAATACTTTAATTCCAGGATTGCTTTTCACCAAAGTAACGAATTGTAACAAAGTGTATCACCCGGCGTGTGCCGCTGAGGATGAATTCGGGCTTATGAGTTCATTTCAATGCCCAGTAAAAATCGTATCCCAGGATAATGATACAAGTCTCGAACTGCTGCCACACCACAATGGAATCACAAAAGTCGCTGAATGACCAGCTGTAATCCTCTGGAGGGTTCGATGTTCATCTTTTCAGTTCCTTCCGCACAAAAACAACTAAGCACTCATGAGGAAACCCCGCCTTAAACATATGGGTAAGGGTTCGTTTTTAGGGTGGAGTTTATCCCCACCCGAGAATTGACCTGCCCAGATGATGATTGCCGTAAAAGAAATGCTCTCAATAGTGATTAAAACTTGACAATGTAAGATGACAGCTATAGTTTTTAAACCACTATAGTGAATGATTTCCATCAAAAACCGCTACAACAGACCACCAAAGTGAACTATGGATTGTCACATACAAATATTTCTCGAAAACCGCTGGAAGACAGCAGCGGTTTTCGAGCCCGACCCCCGGACACTCGAAAGAGGCATTGCCGGAGGCGGCCGGCTGCAATACGATATCGACTATGCGGTTGCCTATCTGGGCAACAGGGCAGCAGAACTTATACCCGGGCTAACCGTCGGCTTTGAATTGTACCGTTTTGCACAATGGCCGCCATTCCTGGTTGATCTGCTGCCGGCGGGCGCCGGCCGGCGGACTTGGCTCAGGCGTATGGAGGCTGCAAATGACGGTCCGCAGATGGATTGGTACCTGCTAACCCAGGGCGCCGGCGCCCCGCCTGGAAACCTGCGAATTGCTGAGGCCGTTCTCACTCCACCCCCTGACCATTTTAAGTTCGGTTTTCCATACAGTGACATCATCGAGCAGCGCGAACGTTTTTTAGATTACGCGGAAGAACGCGGCGCTCATGTCGCAGGGGCTTCCAGCGTACAGGGCGAAGCACCGAAATATCTACTTGCAGAGGATCATGCCGGGATGTTTCACGCCGAGGGAGCACTACCCGACGAACAGGTCCAAAAGCTCTGGCTGGTTAAGTTTCCCCGCGGCAGTCGCACTGACGAGCGCAATCAGCAGATTCTGCGCAATGAAGCTCGCTACCTGGAAGTAGCCAGAAGGTTTGGAATTCGCACCGGAGAGCCCCTGATTTATGAAAAAGACGCGCTCTTTGTGCCGCGATTTGATCGAACGGTCGCGGATGGTCGCGTTGAACGTTTGGGCATGCATAGCCTATTTGCCATTGCTAACATACCTGGATTCGGCGAGGCAGTTCGCCACGAGGCCTACGGCCTTGCGCTTGCGAGAGTCGTCGCCGACCCCGTCCGGGAATTACGCGAGTATGTTCGTCGCGACATCCTGAATTTGGCCCTGCGCAATACCGACAATCACGGGCGCAATACGGCCGTCACGAAAACGAATGGTCAAGTCAGGCTGTCACCGCTTTTTGACTTTGCTCCCATGTTTCTGGACCCTGAGGGCATCGGCCGTGTCAGCCGGTGGCAGGATGAACGGCCGGGAAGCCAGCCTGAATGGGCAGTTATTTGTGAAAAGCTGAAAAATTTCATGGATCCCGCTGAAACCCGGATCTGGCTGGCTGATCTGGGTGAGGATGTCAAACGACTTCCCGGGACCATGCAGGATTGTCATGTCGATGATGACATTATACAAAGACTCTCCGGCTGGATCGATGAAGTCGCAGCAGGACTTGTCGAGACACGGCCGAGAACGTGGGTTTAGTATCTGAGTTATAATCTTTTTGCATTTTATTGCTAAACTGTTTTCGCCACCAGACACGAAGACACAAAGGTATATATTAACCCAAGGTTTTACTTTGTGTCTTGGTGCCATGGTGGCAATTTTCTCCGGCTTGTCTGGATTAGGAGAATCGGATGAAAAGACCTACCTCAGAAGAAATGGCCCGGATGAAAGAGGAACTTTATCTCAGCCTCGCTCAAGGCCATATCGGTATTCGAGATGCGACTCGCCGGATGCGCAAAATTTTGGGCATGAACCAGAAAGAGTACGCCCAAAAAGTTGCCAATATCTCGCCCCGAATACTTTCTGAGTTTGAAAGCGGTTCGGGGAACCCGACCTTGGCGACACTGGAGAAAATCGCCGTGCCGTTTGGGCTGAGGGTCACTTTCCTGCCTCCTGAGCCATGGCGGATGCATGAAAATAGGGAATAGGTTAATAGGATCTATCGCGCATGATGAATGAAGGCTCCTTCTCAGCAGGTTATAGACATATACGGTCCAACCAAAAACTTTTTGCCGGCATGGTAGATTGCTGAAGTCATACCATGCTCTCAACTTTCTGATATGCTAAGCGGTACACGGTTCCCAACTTGCTTTTAGCAACATATAAGAATTATGTGTTTAATTTTATGGGAGCAATTACATATTTTTTGATGATTAACATGCTCCTGCCCGATTCCAACAAATGATCAGCGATGCGAGGAGCCCGCCAGGATTCTGGCGATCAGCATTCGCTGCACCTCGGAGGTGCCTTCGACGATTTGCAGCAGCTTTACGAACTTGTAATAGCGAGAAACCGGATATTCGTCCATGTAGCCGTAGCCGCCGTGAATCTGCACGGCATCGCTGGCCACTTTTTCGACCATTTCCGAAGCATACAATTTGGCGGCGGAGGCCTCAAACGCATGCTTGCGCCCCTGATCCTTCAACCAGGCCGCCTTCAAGTACTGATTGCGGGCCAATTCAATGGCCACCGCCATATCAGCCAGCTTAAACTGCACGGCCTGGAAATTAAAAATCGGCTGACCGAACTGCTGCCGGGCTTTGGCGTATTTCAGCGACTCGTCCAAGCAGGCCTGGGCCACGCCGACCGCCATGGCGGCAATGCTGATGCGGCCGGTCTCCAGCACTGCCAGGTGCTGGGCAAATCCGCGGTCTGGATCCCCCAGCAGATAATCTTTAGGAATACGGCAATCCGACAAAATAACCTCATGGGTAGAAGAAGCATGCCAGGCCATTTTTTGATATTTTTTGCCGAGTTTAAAGCCCGGTGCATCTTTTGGCACAATAAGAGTGGAAATAATATCGTTTTTCCCGGTTCCGGCAACCGTAGCCGCCACCAAAACAATGGACGCATTATCAAGGCCGATGTTGGTGATGAACTGTTTGGTGCCGTTCAGCACCCATTCATCACCCCGCAGTTCAGCCGTCGTTAACAGGGATCCCGCATCGGATCCGGCATCCGGTTCGGTCAGACCGAATGCACCCAATTTCTCACCGCTTGCAATCGGGATCAACCACTTTTGCTTCTGCTCCTCGGTGCCGAAAACGTTCAACTCCTGGGCCACGACGCTGGTGGTCACATCGATCATGGCGCCGAAGGTGATATCCGCCCTCGACAATTCTTCAATCGCCAGATGCAGGCTGACCCAGTCACTGCCCATGCCGCCATAGGCTTCCGGAATCGGTATTCCCATCAGGCCCAGTTCGGCCATCTTGGCATAGATGTCATAGGGATATTCGCCGCTGAGCTCTAATTCTTCCGCCCGGGGAGCAATCTCTTTTTGGGCAAAATTGCGGACCTCATCCCGGATCATTTTCTGTTCCTTGGTCAGGTCAAAATCCATAACGACCTCCTGGTCCGGACGAGCCGGAACCAAAATTAAATCAAACCACGAAGATCACGAAGATAAAAAATGAATATGTTACTTCATGGTTTCTTCGTGAGCTTCGTGGTGAAACAAGTTTCTTCATAAAGTCAAAAGAATTCACAATTAGCCCTAACATTGCATAAATTCTTGTCATCTAGCTTGGCCGTTATGTCTGAGATCGTTGCTTTTTCCGGGCAGATGCTGGATGCTTGATACTCGATGCTGGATATCTAACAGTACACTATCGGTGAATTTCAACGACATCCAGGATCCAGAAACCAGAATCCAGGATCAGTCAATACTTTCAATGGTCTTCATATCAGCAGCTAAGTTGGATTTCAAAATATTATGCAACTATAGGGTATAGCCGTTATTTTCTTGACTTTTAACCTCCCTTTTTTTATTAAATTGTATATCAGGCTTGAGCCTCGATCCTTTCATTCATACGGTAATTGCATTGATCCTCTAAAAGCGCTAATCATCTGCTGAAGCCCTTACTGCCCATTTAAAACCCTTTCTAAAAGCAGGCCTGATGCAAAAACTACTTAACAAATAATTAGTGGAAAGGAGGGTATTATGGCTGTAAAAATCTTGATTAAACGTAAATTTAAACACGGCAATATTCAAGCGGCATCAAGATTTGTAATCAACAACCGCAGCGGGGCAATGCAACAACCAGGCTATATTTCATCAGAAACCCTGCGAAGCATTGATGATAAGGATAAAATCCTGGTGGTTTCGATGTGGGAAAATATGGAAGCCTGGGAAGCCTGGAAAAACAGTGAGATTCGTAAAGCCAATGTTGCTGAATTAAATGATTACCTCATCGGAGAAGCGGAGTACGAACGCTATTCATTGGGCCTTCCCCTGGAATAGCTGTCGTTCGAGTTTTATCGTTACCTATTCGTATCGATAATCTATACCCATCCGTGTCTTTCCAACAAGGGAGGGTCAAAATGGCTATTAAAGTTTTTATTAAACGGAAGTGTCCAAAAGAAAAAGAAAGAGAACTTTTTCGCTGCATCAAGGAAATCAGGCGCCAGGTTCCCCAACAGTCAGGCTATATTTCGGGAGAATATTTAAAATCCATAGATGGAACCAATGAAATAGCCACTATTAGTTCCTGGTTTTCATTGGAAGACTGGCAGATCTGGTTTGAAAGTGAGGAAAGAAAAGAGATACAGTCCAGAATCGATGCCATTCACGGAGTCACGACCGAATACTCAATTTACAGGTATATTAAGACTCGCTGATGAAAATTAATTCATGAATTTTGCACGCAAATAACGCACTGCAAACGTCGCTTCGGATAAATTATTGAAATACACTCTAATTCATTGGTGGGTGGAATACGTGCAAAATTCAGGCAGCAAACCGTTAAGTCGAGCACCGGATAATATTTGGATTAAGCAACTAAACAAGCGGGGTCAAAATGGAACCCCGCTTTCTTCATTTTCAGTATACGATTAACCCATAACTCCCCATCGATTTTTCTCACGATTGGGGTTACAGTTTCCCCAATATCTCCCTCGAAATCACGATTTTTTCCACTTCCTTGGTCCCTTCGTAAATCTCCAGCACTTTAGCGGCGCGGTAGAACCGTTCGATGTCATAGTCATTAAAGTATCCGTAACCGCCGTGAAGCTGCAAGGATTCGTCCACCACTTCAACGGCCACGTGGCAGGCATAGAGTTTGGCCATGGCGGTCAATTTTGTATCGGGTTTACCCTGGTCCAGCAACCAGGCGGATTTATAGACCATGGCGCGGGCTGTCTCAACCTTGGTTGCCATCTCGGCTATTTTAAACTGGGTAACCTGGAATGAGCCGATGGGCCGGCCGAACTGTTTGCGGCCTTTGACGTGCTTAATCGCCATGTCCAGCGCTCCCTGGGCCAGGCCGACACCGTGGCCGGCAACATAGGACCGGGAATGGTCAAAAAATTTCATTAATTGAATAAATCCGTTTCCTTCAGCACCCAACAGATTTTCCCTGGGAACTCTTACATTGTTAAAGTAAACCGCGGAAGTGTCGGAAGCGCGCAGCCCCATTTTGCCGTGCATGGGTTCGGCTTTATAGCCGTTGCGATCGGTTTCGACAATCAGAATGCTGTGCCGGGCGGTCTTTCTTTCCTCTTCGGGACTGGTCAGGCAATAAACCAGCATAAAGGTTCCGACTGTGCCGTTGCCGATCATGACCTTGCTGCCGTTAATTACATATTCGTCACCTTCTCTGACAGCCGTCGTAGTCGCTGCGGCCGTGTCACTGCCGGCATCCGGTTCGGTAATGGCAAAGCCCATTACCGCATCACCCTCGAAAAGCGGCGGCAGCCATTTCTTTTTCTGCTCTTCGGTTCCGAATAAAATCAATTCTTCGGCACCGAATGTTACGGAGCTCAGCTGCTGACCAATTCCCGGATCAATTTTCCAAAACTCCTCCAGGACCATGGCCTGTTCCAGGTACCCCAGGCCCGGTCCGCCATATTCTTCGGGAATGAATAGTCCCATTAGATCCAGTTCACGTGCCTTTTTTACGATTTCTGTCGGGTAGGCTTCGTTAATATCCAGTTCCCGGGCCACACCGGTGAATTCACCTTTGGCAAATTCACGGGCTGCCTTTTGAATGATCTGCTGCTCTTGGGTTAAGTTGAAATCCATCCTTTTGTCCTTTCTAATTAGACTTGAATAGAAATGTATTGCGACTCCCTAATTACATAGTTATTTGAAATTTGTGATTTGTTAACTGGTATTTATACTTACTCATCACCCAATTTGTTAGCTAATCGAATATACAATTGCGGGTCACAAGGGTATATTCCCATGCCTCTTATTCGGTTGCGGCCGCTGCTTGTTTTTGAGCATCTTTAGTGCCTTGATTAGCCGGGGCCGGGTCTCGCGCGGATTGATCACAGAATCCACCAGCATGTTGGATGCTGCGTGATAGGGATTTGAATACTTATAATCGTATTCCTCTATTTTTTGTTGCCTGAATTCATCCGGGTTTTCGGCGGCTTTAATTTCTTTGCGGAAAATCAGATTTACCGCTGCCGTGGTATCCAGCACGACCAGCCGCGCGATGGGCCAGGCCAGCATCAAGTCCACTCCCATGCCGACACAGCACATGCCCATGACCGCACCGCCGTATTCTTTGCGCAGTGCCAACGTGATTTTCGGCACGCTGGCCTCCGAGTAGGCATACAGCATTTTGGCGCCGTGCCGGATGATACCGGCGTGCTCCTGGGTCACGCCCGGAAAGTAGCCGGGCACATCCACCAGGTTGATCAAGGGGATGTTGAAGGCGTCGCAAAACCGGATGAAACGGGCGGCTTTATCGGATGCATTCACATCGAGACACCCGGCTTTGACTCTGGGTTGATTGGCCACGATGCCGATCGTGCTGCCATCCAGCCGGGCAAAGCCGATAATAATATTCGTGGCATAGCGGGGCTGAATTTCATAAAAATCCTCCTTGTCAACCACCCGCAGGATCACCTGGCGCATATCATAAGATTTTTTAAAATCAGCCGGAACCATATCCTCCAGTGCGTCGTCAACGCGGTCGGGATCATCGGTGCTATCCACAACCGGGGGCTGATCTTCGTTATTGGACGGCAGATAACTGAGCAGTTTTTTGATAATTTCGATGCATTGCTGGTCGCTTTCGGCCACAAGATGAGCCTGGCCGGTGATTTCGCTATGAACTTTGGCGCCGCCCAGTTCCTCGAGACTGATGTCTTCACCGGTGACTTCTCTGATAATTGCCGGCCCGGTAATGACCATATGGCTCTGTCCTTTGACCATAACAATAAAGTCGGTCAAGGCCGGTGAATAGACCGCGACTCCGGCACTGGAACCCATCATGCCGGTAATTTGAGGTATCAAGCCTGAAGCGGCCGTATTGCGATAAAACATGCCGGCTACGCCCCGGGAAGCAAAGAATCCTTCATGCAGCCGACCGCCACCGGAGTCGTTTAAGGCCACCAGGGGCGCCTTCACCTTGATGGCTTCATCCATAATTCGACAGATTTTTTGACCGTGAATCGTACCGACCGAGCCGCCGAGTACGGTGACATCCTGGGCATAGGCAAAAACCAGACGCCCCGCAATGGTACCGTAACCGGTAACCACACCGTCACCGGGGACCTTTTTTTCCTGCATGCCGAAATCAACGGATTGGCTTTGGGCCAGCCTGTTGACTTCAACAAAACTGTCGGCATCGAACAGCAGGCCCAGCCGTTCACGGGCGGTCAACTTGCCTCTCTGGTGATGGCGCTCGATTGCCTTGGGGCCTCCGCCCATTTCAGCCCGGTTCTCCAGTGAGTCCAGTCGTGCCTTTGCGTTTTGATGGGTTTTATCCTGTGTCATTTTTCAGCATCCTTAGAGGGTTAATCGATGAATACTGTATACTGTACACCAAAATAGCTGTCAAATACAAAACTATAAAGGAAAAAAAATCACCCCGGAATCTCACGGAATAGCACTGAAAATTCGGATGATCATTTAGCGACCTTTTATGCATTTCGATATTGAATACATTATATCTGTGCATTATAGTATGCCTGATTTCTGGTTTTAGTTAAGGAGATGCCGGTGCAAGAAGAACCGCTGTTGATCAACAGAAAAAATAATGTTGTTACCCTGATATTAAATCGTCCGGCAAAGAAAAATTCGCTGTCACTTGAACTGGTAAACATACTACTCAAGGCCCTTGAATCTTTGGCTGCCGACGACCAGGTTCGGGCACTCATCATCCGGGGCTCCGGCGATACGGCCTTCTGCTCAGGATTCGATATCCGCTCATTGCCCACCAAACTCAGTGATAATGTCAAAGACAAACTGAAAACCTTAAATCCGGTGGAGGCGTTGTTTAACGCGGTGATCAACTTTCCGCATCCGGTTATAGCAATGATTAACGGTGTTGCCTTCGGTGCCGGATGCGAGCTGACGATATGCTGCGATATTCGTATCGGGGTTAAGGAGGCACGTATGGGAATGCCGCCCGCCAAACTGGGGATTGTCTATCCCTGGAAGGGATTGCAGCGGTTCATCCAGACCATTGGTCTCAAAAGCACCCGGGAAATGTTTTTTACCGGACGCACATATCACGGGGAACGGCTCAAGGAACTGGGGTTGCTGGATTATCTCGTCTCAGCCGATGAGGCCGAATCTTATACCTTTCAAATGGCTGAGGAAATCGCTGCCAATGCGCCCCTGGCTTTGAAGGGCACCAAACGCGTCATAAGACTTCTATTGCAGTCAAATTTGCTTGATGAAAGCAGCATCGCCGAAGCTGAATCCATTACCGAGGCTGCTTTTCTCAGTGAAGACCTAAAAGAAGGTCAACTGGCGTTTTTGGAAAAGCGCAGCCCAGAGTTCAAAGGAAAGTAGAAGCTATCTCAATAGTGCATTTTCCGTCCAATGGCTGCGTTGCGATTTTGTTAAAGAAAATATCGTAACTATTATTAATTTTCTGGCTCCAAAAGAGGTTAAACCCAAGGCGGACCAGCCGTAAAGTTCTTAAATCTTGTTTTTCTATCTTCGGATAAGATATTTATTTAATAATAAGTTTATGACCAAATAATCAAGACTCAATTTTAACAACCGTATGAGAGGAGGAATAGTATGGAGTTGCAATCTTACCGGGCAGAAGAGCTGTTTGAATGGGTGACAGGGGCAGGCCATGACTTTACGCTGCTGGATGTGCGCAATAACGAGGAGTTCGGACGATTTAAAGTTGAAGGGCCACAATTATCGAAGATGATTAATGTTCCCTATATTGAATTTATTGAACTGGAGCAAGAATCGGTGGCAAAGGTCCAGGTTCCCAAGGATGAAAGCATCCGGATTGTCTGTGCCAAGGAAGGTTCCGCCAAATTTGTCGGTGAGATCCTGGCCAATAACGGCTGGACGGATGTCCGTTACCTGGAAGGCGGTATCAAAACCTGGGGCAACATGCTGGCTCCAAAATTAATTGCGTCCCAAAACGGCTATAAACTTTACCAGTTTATCCGTCCTGGTAAGGCGTCCTGCAGTTACGGTTTAATTTATGAAAATAAAATGGTGGTGTTTGATCCATCCCGCAACATCGATTTTTATCAAAGCTTTGCCAGCGAGAATGGCAGCAAACTCATTAAAACTTTCGAAACCCATCTGCAGGCTGATTATATTTCCGGCAGCCGGCTGATATCCTCCAACACCGGTGCTCAGATTATCGGCCATGAAAATGATTTTCAAGGTGCTGCTTTTGTATATGAAGCCGTAAGCGATGGGGAAGTATTCAGCTTCTCAAATGGTGGGCCGGAAATAAAAGCCATTCATATGCCGGGACATACGCCTGGAAGCACGTCTTACCTTTTAGACAACCAATACCTTGTTTCCGGGGACATGATATTTATTTTGTCTATCGGTCGACCGGACCTTGGGGGCAAAGCCGAAGAATGGGCAAAACTGCTTTACAACACCCTGAAAACCAAAATCGCTGAATTAAATGATAATATTATCATCCTGCCGGGCCATTACATCGAATGGAGCGAAGCAAATTCGGAACAACTATTCATTGACACGCTCGGAAGCATTAAACAGAAAAATTCCGATATATACGGTATTCAGGAAGAAACCGAATTTGTGAATTTTATCAAAAAAAATATGCGCAAGCAGCCGGATGAATATGCGGAAATCCGCAAGGTTAATGCCGGATTGCTGGATGTCGATGACGAAGATCAGGAAATTATGGATCTGGGTAAAAATGAATGTGCGGCCAGTATGTATGCGCCGAATTAGGCCGGGGACGGCACCCGGCGGGCGCAGGGCTCAAGGCGCACGACGCACGGTTTAAGGCAGACGAATCTGGATGCTGGATGTGAAAAAAGGTTTCAGGTGTCAGGTTTCAGGTGTCAGGAATGTGACGGAAAACAAGTTTATGAAGCATTCGGTTGGAGGTTTGAGGCAAAAAAAGATAGACAAAAGCAAAGGGTAAGACGAATGCGGAATTCGGAAAAAATAGAAAAACATTCGATAGCATTCGGAATCCGGCAAAAAGTTGAACTATAAATGGAGGTGGGTATTATGAGTGATGATATCAGTGTTGCTAAAGTGTTGGATTTAAAGGGCCTGGCATGTCCCATGCCGGTTGTGAAAGTCAGCAAAGGAATTAAAGAAGTGGAAGTCGGTGAGGTGATTCAGGCCGTGACGAGCGATCCCGGTGCATTGACCGATTTTCCGGCCTGGGCCAAAACCAGTGGTAATGAAATCCTCAAAACTGAAACCGAAGGTAAAGAAACTTCTTTTTATATTAAGCGTTTGGCATAGAAAAGTGCGCCCTTGTTTCTTTAACAAGGGCGCATTCATTAAACGGGCTTTAATTTTAAGGATAGTAGTAGGCGTCATCCTGAGTATTGATGTTAAAGGTGCACTATATCACAAGCTCGGCTGGCGGCTATTTTGTCACGTACAGGTTGGAGATACATGGATTTTTGAAAGCGCTCATTTATTACAGATATACACCTGGTATTCACAGCCGAATTTTTCGCTAAAAGCCAGGGTCGCCTTGGCGATCTTTTCGGCTTCTTTAAACTCACCCATCTGGAAATAACTAACGGCTGCTATTGCATTTGGAATTATAGAATACACAGGATCGGCAGATACCTTGACAGCTTCCTGACTGGCTTCCAGAGCTAAGGCAGGATTTCCTGCAACCGAATGGGCAAAAGAAACTGACATGTGGCCTAATACCAAACAACGGGAATTAGAGTGTTTATTGCCATAATCCAGTAAAGTTTTTCCAATTTGTAGGTTTTCTTTGCAATAACCCATATAGTAATAAGCAAATCCCTTTGCATGCAAGGATTTGAAATATAGATAATGATCTGACCCCAATAGCCTGGCAACCTCACGGCCCCTTTCTGCAAGTTCCAAAGCTTCATCCAATAATCCCAAATCGGAGCAGGTCATTGAGAGCCAACAGCAGGCATAGCCGATCAGCTCTTGATCCTCAGAGGCATGGCCCAGTTCAAGTGCCTCGCGAAGATAGTGCTCGGACTCCTTGAGATTTTCTCTCATCCATAAAGCCATGCCTAGCCAGGCGTTGAAAAAGCCTCGTTTGATTTTGTCACTCAAAGATGTTGCTATCTGCTCATTTTGTCTGAACAATTCGACCAGGCCTTTGAAATCCCCTCGATAGTAATAGACATAAGCCCACTTAATGAGAATATCAATTAGCAGCTCTTTGTCCGCTTCTGATGGGTCAGATTGATCAGCAAGAAGGTTATAGGCCTCTTTGTAATATTGATGCGATTCTTCGAGCGCGTATCTCCTCAAGCTCTTTTCCCCCGATTTTACCAGGTAATCGACCGCTTTGGCAGCCGTTTGTCCCCGAGCAAAATGATAGGCCAGAGTCTCGTTAAATTCCGCCAGCCTGTCCTTGAAGACACTTTCGATCACCCGCGCAATTTGTTCATGGATTTCCTTGCGCTGCTTTTTAAGCAGACCGTTGTAGACGATCTCCTGGGTCAGGGCGTGCTTGAACATATACTCTATATCCGGTTGCAAAGACCGGGTTCTGATCAGGTCGAGTCGCTTCAGATGGCTGAGTTCCCCTTCAATGCGATGTTCAAGCTCTGTTATCCTTTTTAGAATTTCGTAAAGAAAATCCCGGCCAATCACCGACGCCTCCTGCAGAATGCGCTTGGTTTGCTTTTCCAGCCGGTCGAGCCTGCCGGTAATAAGGCCATGCAACGAAAAGGGGATATCCGATTCAGCAAGGGAACGGGTGAGTTTCCATCTGCCATGGTCCCGAGCCAGCGTTTCGGATTCGATCAGGGAGTTGACCAGCTCTTCAAGGTAAAAGGGATTTCCTTCGGCTTTGCTCTGAACCCAGCCCTTCAGATCGGGCGGAATGGTTTCGGTTTTGAGCAGTGATGCCAGCATATTCTGGGCGACTGAAAGTGACAGATTCCGCAGCTGAATATCAAGATAATTTTTGCCGATATTGCTTACCTGATGGCCCGTGAAAAGACTGAAGCTCGGCCGGTACGCGCACAACACAATGGCAGGTTGTCGAATTTCTAAACATGCCCGTCGCAGCAACTCCACAAAGGAGGGGTCCGCCCAGTGCAAATCCTCCAGAAAGAAAACGGTCGGCGCTCTATCGGCAAGAGAGGAAAGGATCGCCAGAATTGCCGTTTGTAAACGGGATTTCCAGAACTCGGGGCTGACATCTTTTATCCCAGGGTAGCTCAGCGAGTAAAGACCACACACATAAGGGATGACGTCTTCCTGATTTCCGACAAGAGATTCAATCCCGGACTCGACTTTTTCCCTCACTTTTTCAGGAGGATCGTTTTCCTCAATGTGCAACAATCGACTTAAAAGATCAACCAGCGGGAAATAGGGCATGTCTTGAGAATATGCATAGGCATGTCCTTCTATCCATTGAATCTGATCAAGATCAAGGCTGGCCTTGAACTCCTCAACCAGTCTGCTTTTACCTGTACCGGCCGCACCGCAGATCGAAAAAACCCGGCCTTTGCCTCGCCGCAAATTTTCGACCGCCTCGGACAGTTCGGCCATCTCCACATTTCTGCCGACCAGGTCCGCTCTCATTCCCGAGAGCCGATGGATGGTGACCGGCTTATCCCTTTGAGATAATACCTTATGAACCTGGACGGGCTCGGCTTTGCCCTTCACGGGTGTCGTTTCAATGTACTCACATGCAAAATGTCCCTCTACCTGACGGCAGGTATCCACATTGACAAGAATTTCACCGGGTTTGGCAAGATTGCTCAGGCGTGAAGCCAGGTTGATGGTGTCACCGGCAACACCATGCGTGCCTCTCACCATGTTCACTTCACCGGTCACTACCAGGCCGGTATTGATGCCGGTGTGCATTGAAATGGATTGCCCAATCTTCTTTTCTAGTTCCGGGCTAATCGCATCCACCAGCTGATGGATTTCACGGGCAGCTTTGATAGCCCTGATAGGATCATCCTCATGGGTTTGGGGTATGCCGAATATTACCATTACCGCATCACCGGCATATTTTTCAATGAAGCCATCATACTTGGCCACGATTTGGGAAACTTCGCCAAAGATCCGACTGGTGATCTCTTTGACCTCTTCCGGGTCCAGTTTTTCGGACATGGCCGTATATCCGGTAAGATCGGAGAAGATGACGGTGACATGCTTGCGTTCACTTGCGAGGGGGGCAAAATCGCTGGAGAATTTTTTTGTAGAAGGGTGAGCTTCCAGGTTCTCAGCCTCTGATTTTTGCTCGGAAATTTCTTTTGCAGGTATTAAATTATGACCGCACTCGCCGCAAAAGTTAAAATTTAACGGGTTTGGCGAATTACAACCTGCACAAAGCCTTTCCAATTTAGCACCACATTCGCCACAAAAATTAATTCCTGTTGGATTCTCAAACTGACACTCCGGGCATTGCATTTGGTGCCCTCCACTTATAGGTTAAGCAGTTTGAATATTGTTGAAGTTGGGTAGGATAGTGAAATAGAAATATCGTAAACATGGCTTTGTGTCAAATTAAAGGATTTACTCTTCTGAGTAAGGATTTCAAACAATTACTACCTCAATTTTCGCACAACAATCATCGCGCCAAGTCAATTGCGGCAACTAGATCCCAATCTTGCCTAAGGGCTATTTGTGTGCAAAATTCAGGTACAAAACAAACTTGAATTCGTAGAATCATGGATGTATGTATTATTGCAAACTTTGAAATCACTTCCAATATTTCGGATCACGGAGATTCTATGACTGGAGCAAATAATTCCCTAATAGACGACTCAACGGATGAACGTGACTCAATGAAGGGGTGGGTGGCGGTTGCCTGTGCTTTTGTTTCGATGTTTATCTGCTTCGGCGTGGTTTATAGTTTCGGTGCATTTTTTGACCCCATGTCTTTAGAATTCGACACCAGCAGTAGTGCGACTTCAGCCATATTTTCGATTACCGCATTCATTTTTTTTACCGGAGGTATTTTCAGCGGCATGGCCGCCGATCGTTTTGGGCCTAAGCCGGTCCTTGTTTTCGGCGGCCTGACCATGGGGTGCGGCCTTTATTTAACCTCGCTGGTCAACTGCTTATGGGTGGGCTATATTACCTATGGATTAGGAGTCGGCGTCGGCGTTGCCTGTGGCTATGTGCCGATGCTGGCGGTCGTTGGCGCATGGTTTGAAAAGCGCCGGGCTGCAGCCCTGGGGGTTGCCGTCACGGGCGTCGGCCTCGGAACACTGGTAGTCGCCCCGCTTGCCGCCGCCTTAATCACCCATTTCGGGTGGCGTCAGACTTATGTCATATTTGGAGTCTGTAGTGTTGTCGGGTTAATTTTGTGCGGTTATTTAACACCGCGATCGCCGGTGCCGGCCGGGCAAAAGTCGGGAATGCACCTGAGAGAATTGGTGAAATTGCCTGTCTTCGGGTACATGTATTTTGCCGGATTTTTCATCACACTGGCACTTTTTGTTCCCTTTGTATTTCTGGTATCCTACGCCAGAGCCCAAGGTGTCGATGAGGTCGCTGCCGCCTCCCTTATTGGTATTATCGGAGGTACCAGTATCGGTGGTCGCCTTGGATTTGGTGCCTTGGGAGACAAAATCAGCCGGATGCGTCTTTATCAGTCGACCTTTTTGATCGTTGCTGCTAGTTTTCTGATTTGGCTGTTCTCATCTCATTCCTTCACCCAGATGATCGTATATGCGGTATTGCTGGGTGGTGGTTATGGCGGTTTTATTGTTCTTTCGCCGGCGGTAACGGCAGAAATATTCGGTCTCAACGGCCTGGGTACCATTTTGGGAGCGACCTATACGGCTGCGGGAATCGGTGGATTGCTGGGCCCGACACTGGCCGGCTATTTGATCGATAAAACCGGAAACTATAACACGGCGATCATTGCCGCTATGATATTTGCTTTTATCGGCTTTTTATTGTTGATTCCGGTCGGTCGCTATTTAAAGAAACGGGAATAAAGATGGCGGTCTTCCCGCATTCCGCATTCGATTCGACTCAGTTCGTCGCAGGCCGCATTCCACTTTCCGAATTCGAAACTCTGTCTTCTGACCTCCGTCTTCTGTCCTGTGTTTATATTTGATGTAGTTTAATCGATTCAATACTTTCGTAATGAGCGAAATCTTTATCAGTGGTAAAGATTGGGACGTCTAATCGCTTCGCAACAGCGCATATTAAAAGATCAATCTGAGATCCTTGAATCCCCCTTTTTCGGCACTTGTTACAAAGTTCAGCCGCCAACTCATAATCTGTGTCCAATATAGATGTGTTATCAAAATAAGACAGTTTTTCTTTGAGATCGTGAAATTTTTTAAGATCACTATAACCTGAGAGAATCTCTTGCCGGATCGGGCCAATTATTACCGCTCTTTGATCTTTAATGAGTGCGGTTAGCTCATTAATTTCAGCTTGATATTTTTTATTTCGAGTTCGTAAAGCATAAGACCAAATTGATTACACAAATAGAGGTTTGTCAAGAAGCGGTGTTTATCTGGAGGTTTATAAGTTATATTAGCTGGTGTAATTTCTGTTAATCTCGCTAAGGCGGATTCGGGAAAACAATTCTTGACATTTGTACTTTGTATACCGTATACAGTATTCGTTGTTCTAACTGTTCAGCGATTCAACAAATCGTTTATACCCGGATAGGGGAATAACTCATTTTTTAAACCACCCATCCAATCAATTTTCAATCATTTAAAATATCCGAACTCATCTGATTAATGGAGCAACTAAATGGAATTATTTGAAAATTTTACAATTTTATCCCTTGAACAGGCCACCGTCTTACCCTATTTGACCTATCGACTGGCCCAGGACGGCATGAATGTAATTCGGTTGGAGCATCCGGTTTATGGCGATCCCAACCGCATGATCGGGGAGAATGTTCTGTCAGAAGAGCGTATGAACGCTTATTATTTGTGCATCAATGCCGGCAAAAAAGACCTGACCCTGAATCTGGCCGAGGAAGAAGGGCAAAAAATTTTCCACACGCTTATCCGGGAGTTGAAAGTGGATATATTTGCCACCAATCAGCTGCCCAGGAATTATGAAAAATTGGGCATCGATTATGATACACTAAAATCATTGAGATCGGACATAATCTGGCTGGGTGTTACCGGGTTTGGGCCTGACAGCAATGAGGCAGCTTACGATCCCATATTACAGGCCCGATCGGGTTTAATGGAATTGACCGGCGAAGGGGACGGAGATCCGCAGGTTCTGGGAATACCCCTGCCGGATATGGGAACCAGCGAACATGCCTACGGACTGGTGATGAAAGCGCTTTTCAAGCGCCAGGCAACCGGTGAAGGAAGCCGGATTGACATGGCCATGTTCGAATCTACCGTATCCTGGCTTACCGTGCCCATTACATTGACTGACAGCTTCGCTAAAACCATTACCCGGCGCGGTAACACCCACGAGTTTTTCTGTCCGGTTTCCGTATATCAAACCAGCAATGGTTATGTATATCTTGCGGTCGGAAACGATCGCCAGTGGAAAACCATGATCTCCCAGGAGATGTTTAAAGCACTGGATAAACCAGAATTTGAGAAAAATGCCGGCCGGATCGGGAATGTCAGGGATCTAAACGCCGCCATTAATGAAATAACCCGCAATTATACTACCGAAGAACTGATCGAATTATTTACTTCCATTACGGTTCCAATCAGCAAAATCAATACGGTCGCCGAAGTGGTCTCTGATCCACTGGTTGCAAAAAGACTATTGTATGCCCGGGATCCGGTCTCCGGCACCCGCATTACCCTGGCACCGCCGCCGAATATGACCCCGTTTCTAACCGCGGCGCAACAGCAGTTATCATTTCCGCCCCGTTTCGGAGAGAACAACCAGCAAATTTACGGCGGAACGCTCGGTTATACTGGCGACGAGCTTGCCCGGCTCAAGGAGAAAGGAATCATTTAGACCATTAATTGAAAAATGAAGATTGCAGATTGAATATTTATGGTCCGCCTCCGGCGGATCAATTATAAAAAAGACCACTATAAAAACGATAGAGCGAAGCGACTTCCACAATTATTCAATTTACAATATTCAATAGTCAATTCCGGCTTTGCCGGACAAGGAAGGGTAATGAGGAAAAAGGCTGAATTAAAAGGGTTTGACCCCGGGCCGCTGCAGGCATTGCAGGAGCGCAAACCTCTCGGGCAGCATGTTTTCGACAACCTGAAACAGGCGATAATCAGAGGCAAAATTGCTCCGGGTGAGTGGCTGGTTGAAAGCCACATTGCCGGGATGCTGGGAATCAGTCGTACGCCGGTTAGAGAGGCGATCCACAAACTGGAGCGTGAAAGACTCATAGAGCGGCAGCCGCGGGGGGGATTTACCGTTCTGGGATTGAATCGGGGTGACATCGAAGAGACTTTCGGCATTCGAAGTGTTCTGGAAGGATATGCCGCCAGATTGGCAACGCTAAAGCATAAACCCAAAGAACTTAAAGCGCTTGAAAAAAAAATTGAGGAATACAAGCATGCCCTGGTTGAAAAACAAATGGAAGCCTTACCGGAGATCAATACGGAGTTTCACGAATTGCTCTATGATCTCAGCAAAAGCCCCAGGTTGATTCACATGATCAATGGGCTCAGAGATCAGATTTTTCGATTTAGACAAATGATATTAAGAAACGACAAATTCGCCATCATCAGTAATGAAGACCACATACAGATGCTTAAGTCAATGCGCAAACGTGATGCGGAAAAAGTCGAAAGCCTGGTCAGAGAACACATATTGAGAGGGCGGGATGCAGTCCTGAAGGAGTTTGGCAAATGACAGCAAAGAATATCAAAATTCTTATCGGTAAACCGGGATTGGATGGACATGACCGCGGGGCCAAAATTATCGCTCTGGCCCTGCGAGACGCCGGAATGGAGGTCTTATACACCGGACTCCATCAAACTATCGAAGAAATCGTCAGGATGGCTGTGCAGGAGGCAGTCGATGTTATCGGTTTGAGTATCATGTCCGGTGCACATCTTCCCATTTGCAAAACCCTGTTGAAATTGATGGAAGACCAGGGAATTGAAGATATTCCGGTGGCTGTCGGAGGTGTCATCCCCAAACAGGACATTGCGAAACTTAATGAGCTTGGTATAAAAGGGGTGTTTCCCGGCGGCACCCACTTTGATGAAATCATTGCGGGAATAAAAGAAATTGGAATTTAGCTCCTAAGCTCGTCAGTTCTTAAGTTCTTGAGCCGTGAGCTTGTAAGATCAAGAGTTGGTAAGCTCGTAAGCCCGCAAGCCATCAACTGTTAGGTTTAAAACGATTTATTCATTTTTGACACTTAAGAGCTTATCAACCTAACAACTCACGAGCTCTAATTTTATCATTGTCTGCGATTTGAAAAAAAATACAATATAATACAACATAAAAAGTTTTGAGGTATATCATGGGTGTCGCAAAATATGTTAAAAATGAAAAAGATGCTATTGATGAAGTGATTTATCAATCCGGCATCCGTGTAAAACCGGCCTATACACCGCAAGACCTGGATGAAGTTGGATTCGATTACGAGCAGGATCTTGGTGATCCCGGACAGTATCCCTTCACCCGTAGTTTACATCCCCAGGGTTATCGTTCCAGAGCCTGGACCACCCGTCAGTACACTGGCTTCGGTACACCCCAGGAAAGCAACAAGCGCTTCAAGCTGATGATCTCCCACGGGCAAACCGGGTTGAATGTGGCTTTTGATCTGCCGACCCAGATGGGCTATGATTCCGATGATCCCAAAGCGCTGGGAGAAGTTGGACGCGTCGGAATGGCCATAGATTCGCTGCGTGATTTCGAGACCGCTTTTGAGGGCATCCCACTGGATCGGATTGGTTCCGGGCTAACCATCAATGCGGTTGCATCCATCATGTTGGCCATGTATCAGGCCATGGCCGAGAAATTTGGGTATCCTAAAGAAAAAATCAGTGCCACGCCCCAAAATGATATTCTCAAAGAAATGATCGGACGCGGGGCCTGGATTTACCCCGTGGAAGAGGCAGTTCGTCTGGTGGGCGACAGCATAGAATATTCCGTCAAGGAAATGCCGCGCTGTAATCCGGTCAGTATCTGCGGATATCACATACGAGAATCGGGTGCGACGCCAGCCCAGGAAATAGCCTGTGCCTTTGAAATTGCCAAGGCTTATATGGACAACGTAATCGCGCGGGGCATGCAGGCCGAGGAGTTTGTCGGACGCTTTTCATTCAACCTGAATGTATTCGGCAACCTGTGGGAACAAATCGCCAAATTCAGGGCCGCCCGCAAACTATGGGCCAGGATGCTGCGGGAAGATTATGGCGTGCAGGACAAGAAAAAATTATTCTTAAGAGGTCTTTTCGGCGGCGGCGGCAGTGGCCTCACCAAGGAACAGCCTGAAAACAACATCATGCGCGGTGCCTTCTATGCCCTGGGTGCCGCCCTGAGCGGGGCCCAGACCACGGCTCTGTGCTCATTTGACGAAGCCTATACCATCCCCACGCCGCGTGCAGCGTTGCTGTCACTGCGCACGCTCGAAATTCTGATGGATGAAGTCGGTTTGCGTGACACCGTGGACCCGCTGGCCGGTTCTTATTTCATCGAGACGCTGACCAAGCAAATGGAAGCGAAAATTCTTGATGAAATGAAACAGATCCAGGAGATCGGAGGAATGGTGCACGCGGTATCCACCGGTTTCATTCAACGCAAAGTCGCCCGGCAGGCCTATGAGTATGAAAAAGGAATTCAGAATGGGGAATACATTAAGGTCGGCGTCAACAAATACGCCGATGAAACTGAAGACCCAACTGATGTCGATCTGCATGAATACGATGAATCATGGGTTGACCAGCAAATTGAAAGTCTCAAAGAGCTACGGCGGACCCGTGACAATCGCGAGGTTACCCGAACCCTGCAGGAACTGGAACAGGGAACCCGTGCCGGCAAAAATGTCATGCCGTTGCTGGTGGAATGCTGCAGGGCCTATGCAACCGTGGGTGAGATGGCCGGTGTATTCCGGAATCTTTTTGGTGAGTGGGAAGAACCGAGCCTCTTTTGAAGTGGGAAGTTGGAATGCGGAAGTCGGAATAGAAAGGAAGTGGGAAGGCGGAATGCGGAAGTCGAAATAGAAAAGAAGTGGGAAAGTGGAATGCGGAAGTGGGAATATTGAGGTCGAAATGCTGGATGGGTAAGTGACTAAGGGCTCACTCAAAAATAACTTCACATTTTATACGCCGATGCATCCCGTCTGGCTGCGTTGCGAAAGCCCGGAATATCTCGATATTCCTATGCTTTCGCGCCTTGCCAGACGGGCGCCTCAACACCTAAAATTGTGAATTTATTTCTTCGTGAACCCTAAGGATAAAGATCTTAAAGAGAGAACCAAACAGTTTGCGCTTAAGATTATTCGATTAGTGGCGTCGCTTCCTCGTACACGGGAAGCAGATATTATCGGGAGACAATTACTAAAGGCAGGGACATCAGTTGGCGCAAATTATAGGGAATCTAATCGGTCCAGGTCAAAGGCAGAATTTAGAGCAAAAATCGGCATCGTCGAGCAAGAGGCTGATGAATCACTTTACTGGTTGGAACTATTAGAGGATTCAGGAATAGAGAAGGGCGCATTGCTAGAAGAATTGCTTGTAGAAGCGGATGAGTTGGTCGCAATTTTTACTACAATCGGAAAAAAATCCAAATTAAATTCCGACTTTATCCATTTTCCGACTTCCGCATTCCGACTTCCGCATTCTGTATGAGATTGACTTCAAGCCGGTGCGCCGGGAATGCTAAAAAGGAGAAGTTCGTGAGTGATGGCAGATACAGATTGGGTTGTGACATCGGCGGGACGTTTACGGATTTTGTTCTGGTAAACGACGGTACCGGGGAATTCCAGATTAATAAATGCTTGACGACACCGGGCGACCCGTCGGACGCGGTGGAGGCGGGCATCCGTGAGATGCTGGAGCGCACACCCGGTTTTATGCCGGAGATCGATGAAATCATTCATGGTACGACCCTGGTGATTAACGCCATCATTGAAAGAAAAGGTGCTAAAACAGGTTTGATTACGACCAGGGGGTTTCGGGATGTGCTGGAACTCGGTCGGGAGCTTCGATACGATGCCTATGACATTTTCGCCGAGTATCCGCTGCCCCTGGTACCCCGATCACTGCGGCATGAGGTGGCCGAACGCATAACCAGCGACGGGCGGGTGATCTCGGAATTGGATGGGCCGGAAGTGCAAAAGGTGCTGTCCGAATTGCTGGATATAGGGATTGAATCTTTGGCGGTTTGTCTGATTAACTCTTATGAAAATCCGGTTCACGAGAAGATGATCAAAGCTATTGTCCATCAAGCGGCGCCCGAGCTTTCTTTATCCACCTCCTTTGAAGTCTTGCCCCAGATACGCGAATATGAAAGAACCTGCACAACCGCGACCAATGCCTACGTCAAGCCCATTACGGCCAAATACCTGGCCAAACTTTCTTCGCGCCTGGAATCACTTGGATTTAAAGGGAAGCTGTTTATCATGCTTTCCAGCGGCGGCATTACTTCGGTTGAAACCGCCCGTCAGTTTCCAGTCAGAATCATCGAGTCCGGGCCCACCGCGGCCGTTATTGCTTCCCAGCACTACGGCCGGATGTTTGAGATTAAAGACATGTTTTGTTTTGATATGGGGGGAACCACAGCGAAATCCTGCCTGATTCAAAAAGGCCAGGCCGGACTGGTTTCCACCTTTGAGGTCGGGCGCGTACAGCGCTTTAAAAAGGGCAGTGGCCTGCCGATACAGGTCCCGGTGGTTGATTTAATGGAAATCGGGGCCGGTGGCGGCAGCATTGCCAAGATGAGCAAAATGGGTTTGTTGCAGGTGGGGCCGGAAAGTGCCGGTGCCGATCCCGGGCCGGCTTGCTATGGTCGCGGCGGTAAAAACCCCACGGTGACCGATGCGGATCTTGTATTGGGCTACCTGGATCCCGATTATTTTCTGGGTGGTACAATGCCCCTGAACAAGTCAGCTTCCGAGAAAGCCATCGCAGATAAGGTCGCCCGGCCCCTTGGTACATCACCCGTGGAGGCAGCATTTGGTATTTATGATCTGATCAACGAAACCATGGCGGCCGCGGCTAAAACCCATATCGCCGAAAAAGGCGGTAATCCGAACATTGTAACCATATCCGCCTTTGGCGGCGCGGGGCCGGTTCATGCCTACGGCCTGGCCAGGAAGATCCGTGCGCCGCGCATTTTGGTCCCCCCCCTGGCCGGGGTGGGGTCCGCGCTTGGTTTTTTTACGGCACCGGTGGCCTTTGATCTGACCCGCAGCCATAGAGTTGCCCTGGATGGCGCCGATTTTAATGAGATCGAACGACTATTTAGTGAGCTTGAAAATGAGGGAACCGCCATTCTGCAACAGGCCGGCAAAGATGAGGATATCATATATGAGCGCACCTTGATGATGCGCTTTGTCGGGCAGGGTGCGGAGACCGACCTATCCATCGAACCCAAGCCCTTCATCCAATGGGAAAAGCCACAGATTCGGGAGCTCTTCGATAAAGCATATAAAAAATTGTACGGGCGAACCTATCCGGATACAGCGGTCGAATTTGTAACCTTTAAAGTTCGCGCCAGTCTGCCCCAGCGTGAATTTCGCATACCACCCCTCCGGCAAGCCGATGGGCAACTGGTTGATTGCATCAAGGGAGAGCGGCCGGCGTTTTCATTAATCCGCAAGGAATATATCCCCTTTACGGTATATGATCGATTTAAGCTTTTTCCGGGAGCCGCAATAGATGGACCCGCCATCATTGAAGAAAGGGAATCGACCATCGTTATCGGCGAAGATGCCAAAGCCAGGGTGGATGAGTTTGGGTTTGTGTGGATTAATTTAAATTTAAAGGACGATATTTAAATTAGTATTAAAAAAACCTTAAATTTGGCAATAATTGTCAATTAAAAATAATTTAGGAGGAACAACCGATATGGCTGATAATGGTGGAACTCGGAACGGAGTAACAAACGATCAGTCAAATCCGCAATCCAGTTTTGATCCGATAACCCTGGAAATTTTGTGGCGGCGGCTGATTTCGATTGTCGATGAGGCCGATGCGTCCGTGGCCCGAACTGCGTTTTCCAGCCTGTTGCGGGACGCCCATGATTATACCTGTATGTTCACCGACAGCCGCGGTCAGGAATTGGTCCAGGGAACATTCTGCACACCGGGGCAGGCTGGTGCGATGGCCCTGGGCGTCAAGAAAATGGTCAATTCGATTTCGCTGAACGAGTATCACCCCGGAGATGTCTATATCGTTAACGATCCGTGGCTGCTGGCCGGTCACCTGAACGATGTTTGTGTCATGAGCCCTATTTTTTACAGGGAGCGGCCGGTGGCTTTTACCGCCTGCGTGTTTCACCATTCCGACATCGGCGGCCGGGTTGCATCAGACAATCGTCAGGTCTATGAAGAGGGCATTTTTATTCCACCCTTAAAATTATACGATGCCGGGGATCTCAATGAAGGTGTTCTGGAGTTGATCCGCTGGAACGTGAGAACTCCGGAAGAGGTCACCGGGGACATACGCTCCCAGGTGGCTGCCAATCATGTGTGTGCCCGGAAGGTCATCGAAATGCTGGAGGATGAAGGCCTGGATACACTGGATGATCTGGCCGACGAGATCATTGACCGTACCGAAAAAAGCATGCGCCAAGCTATCCGCGGGATACCGGATGGCGTCTATCCCTTTCAAGGCATCATCGAAGGCGCCGGCCAACGCCAAGATATCAGTATCAAACTGACCGTCGAAGTTAAAGACAGTGACCTCTGCGTTGATTTTGACGGCACATCGTCCCAGGTGGATTGGGGCGGCAACGTGGTCTATAATTTTACTTACGCCTATGTTTTTATGGCGGTCAAAAGCGCTTTTGACCCCGATATTCCAATTAATGAAGGCGCCATTCGACCGGTAAAGATGACCGCCCCCGAAGGGTCGGTGGTCAACTGCCAGTTTCCGGCAGCCGTTGCAGCCCGTATGCAAATCGGACATTTTATGACCGAAATGGTATTCAAGGCCCTGGCCGATGCGACCCCGCACAATATTATAGCAGAAAGCGGCGGTACGCCGGCTCAAACCAATATTTTCTATGGTAAGCGATACAATGGAAATCCCTGGTTGACCATGATTATTCGGGGGGGCGGTTTGGGAGCCGGCAGTCGCAGGGACGGTCACCACTGTGCTATTTTTCCGGCCAACGGCGCCAATACGCCGGTGGAAATTTTTGAAAGTGACACGCCGTTGATTGTGGAAGAACGCAGCCTGATCTGCGATTCCGGCGGACCCGGAAAAATGCGGGGTGGTTTGGGCCGTAAAATGGCGCTTCGCGTTCCTGCCGACGAATACGCACCTGAAGGGCCTACATCGATTGCGGTCCAGGCCGGGCGCTACAAATATGCCCCCCGCGGACTGTTCGGTGCTGATCCGGGTGCGATCGCACAGTTTCTAGTCAACGGACAATCCGGGGACCCCAGCGGTTTGACTCTGTGCCGCAACGGTGATGTGATTCAGTTCCAGAGTGCCGGTGGCGGCGGGTATGGTGATCCGCTGCAGCGGGATCCGGAAGCGGTTGAAGCCGATGTGCGCAATGGATATGTGAGCCTTGAGCAGGCAACAGAAGGTTATGGGGTTGTGATTGATGCTGCAAGTTTGAAAGTGGATATGGCAGCAACTGCGAAAGTTCGAGGCGAAAGGGGATAGACGTGTTGCGGGTTGCATGTTACGAGGTGCGGGTTGCGAGGAAAGGGCGGAGCGCAGAGGGCATGGAACATGGAGCAGGGTGATTTGAAGTTTAATCAGGTCTAAGGTGTTTAGCCTCGTGAGCAGCTATTAAAATCGAATAAGAGAAAAGGAACATCGAACGTCCAACATCGAACGTCGAATAAGGAATGCTGTCATATTATAAAAAATGAGCAATTTACGTCAATAGCGACTGCGCTAAGTGAGGTGCCCTATACCTTCTTTCCCTTTCCAGCCGTCGTGGATTCGATAATTGATCTTTTGTTGTTTGTTTTAAATAAAATCGACAATGCGAAGCGCCAACAACATTGGATGTTCAGCGTTGGACGTTCGATGTTGGACGTTCAATTTATTCACTGATCATAAATTTTAAGGGAATCCAACAATGCCAAAAACGTTTATGCCGTCTTTTAGAAATCTCGATGAGTTACACGCTCATCAGTTGAAGGGACTTCAATGGACGATCAAGCACGTATACGAGGGATCTGAATTTTACCGCAGGCGTCTGAAAGCGGGTGGCGTACGGCCGCAAGACATCCAAAACCTGGATGATATCAGAAAACTGCCCTTTACCTCGGCCGACGATCTGCGGGATGGGTACCCTTTTCCCCTTTTGTCGGTTCCCGAATCACAGGTGGTTCGGATTCATGCTTCATCGGGCACTACCGGTAAGCGCAAGATTTTGAGCTACACCCAAAAAGACATTGACGACTGGATTCATTTTTTTGCAAGATGTTACGAGATGGCAGGGCTCAGCACCGAAGACAAGGTGCAAATAGCGGTCGGTTACGGTGTTTGGACCGCCGGAGTGGGCTTTCAGCTGGGCTGTGAGAAATTCGGTGCCATGGCCCTGCCGATTGGCCCCGGCAACATAGACATGCAATGTCAGTTTCTGGTGGATCTTCAATCGACCGTGATGTGCTGCACGGCTTCCATGGGCCTTCTGATGGCGGAAGAGATTAATCGCAGGAATCTCAAGCCGCAAATTAACCTTAAAAAGATGATCTTCGGTTCCGAAAGAAGCAGTGATGCCATGCGTCAGCGAATCCAGGAACTTCTGGGGCTGGAGGATATGTTTGACATTCCCGGCATGACGGAACTTTACGGACCCGGGACAGGGCTGGATTGTGAAAAACACGAAGGAATCCATTACTGGGGGGATTTTTACATCCTGGAAATTCTGGATCCGGAGACGCTTGAACCGGTTCCGGCCGGCGAGGTCGGAGAGATGGTGCTCACCACGCTGTGCAAGGAAGCTTCTCCGCTGATCCGCTATCGGACGAGGGATTTGACACGCACGATTGCGCATCCGTGTTCCTGCGGTAATATCCTGCCTTTGCACGACCGCCTGCTGGGGCGTTCGGATGATATGATGACCTTCCGGGCGGTAAATATCTACCCGGGTCAAATCGACGAAATATTGTCAACGATTCCAAATGCCGGTTGTGAATACCAGGTTCATCTGGCAAGAGGAGATGACGGCAAAGATTATATGACCATCCGGCTGGAGTGTTGTGAAAATTTTAATCCGGCCCGCAAACCCGACCTCGCAACCACGGTGCAAACTGAAATTAAAAAGAAAATTATGGTTAGTTGTGAAGTGGACGTGCTGGATTACTGCTCTTTGCCAAGATCGGAGAGGAAGTCGAAACGGTTTTTCGATAGCAGACCCTAGTGGAAGTGGGAAGTCGGAATGCGGAAGTCGGAACTAAAAAAGACAATCACGAAATCAGGAAAGTACGAAAACACGAAAACCCAAAAGATATTTTTATACTAATTTTCGTGTTTGTGTGGGGAAAAGAATAGCTTCGATATTTACAGCAATAGTTGCTATAGGGCTGCTAACTTTTAATTGATAACGAAAATTATTAGGAGGACATTGCAATGTTGACGAAAGCGTATATTCCGTACAAGGGTTATTACAGTTCACCATTTTCACGCTGGCAGGGGAGCATGGCCAATGAGAACTCAATTGCGCTGGCCGCGGAAACTGCCAAAAGATGGCTGGAGGAGAAAAACTGGGATCCCAAGGTATTTGATTATCTTTTTCTGGGAATCACGGTTCATCAGCTTCACGGCTTTTACGGCGGGCCCTGGGCGGCCGCCATGATGGGCGCTGCCGGTATACCCGGGCTTCTGGTCAGCCAGGCCTGTTCAACCTCGACCATTGCCGTCTATCAGGCCAGCATGGGCGTGGAAACCGGATTATACGAAACACCTATTTGCCTGATGACCGACAGGTGTTCCAATGGTCCCCATGCAATTTGGCCAAACCCTAACGGTCCCGGAGCCCAGGTGATTTCCGAAGACTGGCTGATGGATAACTTTGCCCGGGACCCCTGGGCCGGTGCGGCCATGATCAAAACGGCTGAAAATGTTTCCGAAGAGGCCGGCATTACCCGCGAGCAGTGCGATGCCATGACCTTGAGACGCTACGAGCAATACAAAGATGCTCTGGCTGATGATCGTGCGTTTCAAAAACGCTACATGTATCCCGTAAAGCTCAGGGTATCCAAGAAAAAAACAATTATTTTTGATGCCGATGAAGGGGTCATGGAAACCACGGCCGAGGGCCTGGCAAATCTCAAACCGGTGCTGCCCAACGGGGTCCACACTTTCGGTGCCCAAACCCATCCGGCTGACGGCCACTGTGCCATCACCGTCGCTACACGCGAAAAAGCCAGAGAACTGTCAGCCGATCCGGATGTCGAGATTCAGGTGATTTCATACGGATATGCACGCACCAAACCGGCCTTTATGGCAGCGGCCGTGTATCCTGCCGCCAAAATGGCGCTGGACAATGCCGGTATCAAAGCCGGCGATGTCAAGGCCGTTAAAACGCATAATCCGTTTGCCGCCAATGATATATATCTGGCCGATAAATTGGGTCTAGACGTCAATGGCATGAACAACTATGGTTGCTCCTTAATATTCGGCCACCCCCAGGGACCCACCGGCGGACGCCTGATCATCGAGGGCATCGAAGAAGTCGTCATGGCCGGCGGCGGCTATATGCTGTTTGCCGGCTGTGCTGCCGGAGATACGGCGGCGGCAGTTGTTCTCAAGATAACGTAAGACGAGTTACGCGTTGCGAGATACGGGTTGCGCGTCGACGGATAACGAGCTAAACGATGGAGCGCAGCGACCTCCATAATTATTCAATAGTCAATAGTCATTATTCATTTCAAGAGGGGTTTTTCATGAGAAAATTCACCTACCTCGTTCCGAAAACACTTGATGAGGCCGTTTCACTACATGAATCTTATGGCGAAAAGGCCAAATACATAGCCGGCGGTACGGATGTGCTGGTGAAGATTAAGGAAGGCAAAATGAAGCCGGATTATTTAATCTCCCTCAAGCACATCCTGGATCAGGAACGCCCCTTGCTCAACCACGAAAGCGGGGAGCTTTCCATCGGTGCATTTACCACTCACCGCAGCATCGAAAAAACATCAACAGTCCGGCAAAATTTTCCAATTCTCCATGACGCGGTCAGCAATATCGGTTCGGTGCAGATCCGAAATGTTGCCACCATCGGGGGGAATCTGGTCAATGCCGTACCTTCGGCGGATGGGGCCATTCCGTTAATCACGTTGGACGCCAAAGCCCATATATACGGAACCAAAGGCCAGCGTAAGGCAGAACTTCGCCGGTTTTTTTTAGGACCGGGACAATGTGATTTGGACCGAGGCGAGATACTCACGAAGCTTGTTATTCCGCCGCTGGACGCCCGCACCGGCGGCGCTTATGTCAAACACGGTCGGCGGTCGGCGATGGAACTTCCCATGCTCGGTGCCGGAGTTCTGCTCAGCCTGGAAGAAGACATGGCAACCTGCGCTAAAGTCCGCATATGCCTGGGGGTCGCGGCACCTACGCCCCTTAGATGTATTCAGGCGGAAAAATACCTTGCCGGCAAAGCCATCACTGAAAGCTCCCTGCTCGAAGCCGGCAAAATTGCGGCCGAAGAATCAAAGGTCAGAGACAGCATCCGGGGTGTTGCCTGGTACCGGCGCGAGATGGTCGGGGTGCTGGTCAAGCGCATGGGAATCAAGGCATTTGAAAGAGCCAAATAGAATTCCGACTTCTAATATGGGAGGTTTTACGGATGGCAAAGGAAATATCTTTTACCTTTAACGGCAATAAGTTGGCAATCACGATTGAGGACCATTGGACCCTGTTGCATCTGATCCGCGAAGAACTTGGATACAACGGCACCAAGGAAGGCTGTGGCGGCGGGGAATGCGGTGCCTGTACGGTGATCATCAATGGAGCAGCTGTCAATTCATGTCTTTATCTGGCGGCTGAAATTGACGGCAAGGATTTGGTGACGATCGAAGGCCTGGCGGCAGACGATGGAACCCTGCACCCGGTCCAGCAGGCATTTGTAGAAAAAGGCGGCATCCAATGCGGTTTTTGTACTCCGGGAATGATATTATCTGCCAAAGCCTTGCTGGACGAGAATCCCAATGCCAACGAAGATGAAATCAAGCACGGCATTGCCGGGAATATCTGTCGATGTACCGGTTACGTCCAGATAATAGACTCGATTAAGTCTGTCAGCGGATTCTACCAGGAGGAAGAACAAGCACCCGTGGCAGCCTGGGATGGTCATGACGGGCCGTTAGATGATTGAAGAATGAAGATTGAATATTGAATATTTTAGGTCTGCCTCCGGCAGTTCGATTTCAAAAAGATCTGTCAATAATTGACGGAGCGTAGCGACTTCCACAAATATTCAATCTTCAATCTTCAATTTTCAATATTAAGTTGTATCGCCAAAGGAGAAATACCGATGCAAAAATTGTGTTCAGTCGGGAAAAGAGTTCCTAAAATAGACGCTGTTGATAAGGCAACGGGTCGAGCGCAATATATCCAGGATTTAAAATTGCCGGGAATGCTGTACGGCAAAATTCTGTACAGCAAGTTTCCGCATGCCCGGATCGCCAAAATAGATACCTCCAAAGCCCGGGCGCTGCCGGGGGTCCGGGCGGTTCTCACCGGGGAAGATTGTCCGGAAATAAAAATGGGCGTATACAAAGACAACCGACCGCTGAAGGCCGGCAAGGTCCGTTCCTACCGGGATGAAATCGCCGCCGTGGCCGCAGTCGATCCCGATATAGCCGAAGAAGCCTTAAGCCTGATCGAGGTGATTTATCAACCCCTGCCCGGTGTTTTCGATCCCGAGGAAGCCATGCAGAAAAGCGCTCCCATGGTGCACGAGGCGCACAAGACCAATGTGCTCAGAATGCCGTGGAAATTGCACTATGGTGATGTGGATGCGGCCCGGCAGCAGGCGGCTTATGTGGTTGAAGATCGTTTCAGCACGACCTGGGTTACGCACTGTTGTATGGGCGCCAGTGGTGCTATCGCCGAGTTTGATCCAAGCAACAATCTGACGATTCATACCAACACCCAGATTCCGTCCCTGGCCCAAAAGGATTTCTTGGAGGCGCTCAAAGCGATGGGGCTCAAGGACAAGCGGGTGCGGGTGGTCAAACCCTGCATCGGTGGCGGATTTGGCAGTAAATTAGACACCTATGCCTATGAATATATTGCCATCCTGCTGGCATTTCACACTCGCCGACCGGTGAAAATCGAATTTAACCGCCAGGAAGAGTTCATCGCCACCTCGACCCGGCAACCCACGATTACATACATATCACAGGGCTGCGATGAGAATGGCAAACTGCTTTTCAGAGATCTCTCCATGATCCTGGATAACGGCGCCTATACCTCGTGGGGCGCTACAACCCCATCGGTCATGATGATGCCGATTACGACCCTCTATCGGGTGGATAATGTCCGCTACGAAGCCAAATGTGTTTACACGAACAACACCTATGCCCAGGCCATGCGGGGCTACGGCAATCCCCAGGCAACGTTTGCCATAGAGTGCACAATGGATATGCTGGCGGAAAAAGCAGGTGTTGACCCGATTGAATTTCGTCGGATCAACGCCAACCAATCCGGTGATGTTTCCCCCCAGGATCTGCGTATTACCACCTGCGGCCTTGAAGAATGCATGGATTCAGTCAAAGAAACCCTCGACTGGAATGCCGAGAACAAGGAGGGCGAAGGGGTCGGTATGGCTTCGCTGATCCATGTCGGTGGCGGTGCCAGGGTTTACAAGTCGGACGGATGCGGGACCATTATCAAAATGAATGATTACGGCAAAGTCGACGTTTTTACCGGTGCCACCGATATGGGGCAAGGCGCGGACACGGTGGTCGCCCAGATAGTGGCCGAAGAACTCGGTCTGATGGTCGACGATATTCATGTCGTTCACTCAGACACGGACATCTGTCCCTGGGATGTCGGGGCCCATGCCAGCCGAACAACATTTATCGCCGGAAACGCTGCGCTCGGTGCAGCCAAAAAAATAAAAGCCCGCCTGCTTGAGATGGGCGCCAAGCAGCTTGATGTTCCCCTGGAAAGGCTGATTCTGAATGAGCAATGTATCATCGACCAGGAGAACGCCGAGCACCGCGTCGCGATCGGCAAACTTCTCAGAAAAGCTCATTTCAGCCATGGCGGCCAGATGTTAATGGCCGAGCATTTCTATGATCCCGCCAATGAGAATATGGGCAAAGACTTCAAGGGCAACACGTCCATGGCTTACACTTTCGGCTCCCACGGGGTGAGGGTCAAAGTGGATCAGGACACCGGCAAAGTTCAAATTCTAAAATATGTGGCGGCCCACGACGTCGGAAAAGCGATTAATCCCATGTTGCTTGAGGGGCAGGTATACGGCGGCGTCATGATGGGGCTCGGGTATGCCCTGACCGAACAGGTGATTTCGGAAAAAGGTGAAAATATGAACCCAAATTTCCGGGATTACAAAATATTAACCGCCAAAGATGTTGTACCGATCGAGGCGCCCGTGCTGGAAACTTATGAAGAAGAAGGGCCGTACGGGGCCAAAGGCATCGGGGAACCGGGGTGTGTACCGACTGCTCCGGCAGTTGCCAATGCAATTTATGATGCCGTCGGTGTTCGTATCAAAGATCTGCCGATTACCCCGGAACGAATTCTGGCGGCGATCAGGGAAAAACAGGGGCTGGATGTGTGCGGGCAGGAACCCGGCCAAGATGACGGTGACGCGTGTATTATCGAAGAATAAGGAGCTTAGCTCCGTGGGAGGAACTCCGCCCGCGGCGGATTGAGGAGCATCCCGCTGGAAGCGGTATTCGAGGAGCGCTACGCTTGAAGCAGGAGGGGTTAAAAAAGATGAACATCGAACATCGAACGTCCAACATCGAAATTTGAATGGAAAAAAATGAAAACGAATTATCTATTCACGGTTGACGCTGGAACTATGAAAACAAGTGGATTTAAATAGTGGAGCGGAGTGACATCATTATTCGATGTTCAACGTTGGAAGTTCAATGTTCGATGTTCAGTCTTTTCAGTGTTTGAATTCATCCTTAAAGCGCTCAACTTTATATTATGAAATATAAAATCGGCATTGACGTCGGCGGGACATTCACCGATTTTCTTCTGGCATTCGAAGACGATTCCTCAAAAATATATAAAGTCCTCTCCACACCCCATGATCCCTCCGAAGCGACCCTGGAAGGTCTAAAAGAAATGGCTGCCGGCTGTGACCTGAGCCTGCCGGAATTTCTGCAGCAAGTCAGTGTGATTGTTCATGGAACTACGGTCACAACCAATGCCGTACTGACCTACAGCGGGGCCAAAACAGCCCTTTTGACGACTAAAGGCTTGCGAGACAGTCTTGAGATGCGCCGGGGTATCCGGGAGGAGCAATACAACAATCGCTTCCAGAATGTGAAGCCTTTAATTGAGCGGTATCTAAGGCTGCCGATCGAAGAGCGCCTGGCAAATGATGGAAGTGTGACAACGCCGTTAATCAGACAGGATGTGGCCGATGCGGTGGATTTCATGATCCGGCAGGATGTGGAGGCCGTTGCCATCTGCTTTATGAATTCGTTTGCCAACAACTGCCATGAGGAAGAATCGGCCGATATGGTAAGCGATAAAATGCCCGATGCCTACCTGACGGTTTCCAGCCGGCTTTCGCCATCCATTCGATTTTACGACCGGGTGAGCACCACCGTTCTGAATTCCTATGTCGGACCCACCTTAAGACAATATCTGCGATCCCTGGCAGCGAAACTCCAGGCAGTTAATTACAGCGGAGTCCTGCTGATTATGCAATCCAACGGCGGTGTCATAGCACCTGATCTGGCCCTAGAAAGGGCGGCAACCACATTGCTGTCGGGTCCTGCCGGGGGTCCTGTGGCCGGCGTGGAATATACTTCCATACAAGGGTACAAGGATTGTATTACGGTGGACATGGGCGGCACCAGCTTTGATGCTTGTCTGGTAAAAGATCGTACGCCCATGGTAACGACGACCGGTGAAATCAACCGCCTGAAGCTGGCGCTGCCCATGCTCAACGTGGTGACGATCGGAGCCGGCGGCGGCAGTATCGGCTGGATCGACGACGGCGGCTTACTGAAAATGGGGCCGCAAAGTGCCGGTGCAAATCCGGGACCGGCTTGCTATGACAGGGGCGGCGAGTTTCCGACCTGTACCGATGCGGATTTGTTGCTGGGGTATTTAGACAAGGACTTTTTTGCGGGGGGGCGTATGCCCTTGAATATGGACAGTGCCCGGACCGCAGTAGAAAAATACATGGCCAAACCGTTGAAGCTGGATCTTTATGAGGCGGCGCTCGGCATGTATAATGTGATCAATGTGAACATGGCAGCGGCCATTCGCGAGGTGTCGATCAAGCAGGGATACGATCCGAGGGATTTTCCACTGGTGGTTGCCGGCGGTGCCGGGCCAAACCACGCCTGCATGTTTGCGCGGGAGCTTGAAATACCGCTAATGATCATTCCACGGGAATCTTCAATTTTCTGTGCGGCGGGGATGCTACGGTCTGATCTCAAGCATGATTTTGTGCGTACCTTTGTCGCTTTGCTAAAGGACACCGAACCGGCGACAGTCAGAAATATGTTTGGAGACATGCAATCCGAAGGCGACAAGCTGCTATTTTCGGAGGGAATCCCCCGGGACAGAATCAATTACCGGTTTTCCGTTGATCTGCGTTATGTCAATCAGTATCATGAGGTGAATTTGGAAATCACAGCCGAAGAACTGCAACTGCCGGCGTACGACGCAATTGCCGGCAGATTTCATCAACAGCATAATAATCTTTTCGGTTATTCGCTGGAAAATGACAACACGGCGCTAGAATTGATAAACCTCCGGCTGGTTTGCATCGGCAAGACTCAAAAACCGGCATTCCGGCAGGAAGACTATGACGGTGCGGATTCCTCCAGGGCCGTAAAAAGTCACAGAATAATATTCCTACCGTTGCAAATGCATACTAAAGATGTCGATGTATATGACGGATTGCGACTTAAATTCGGCAACAGAATTTCAGGTCCGGCAATTTTAGAACAGGTGAATACGACAACCTTTGTGACGCCCGAATACAACCTGATGGTTGATAAATACGGCTCCTATACGATGTATTTGAAAAGCATGGAAAATGAGGTGGAAAAGAGGATATTGGGTTGATTAAACCTTGAAGGTATAGCCTAATCCGCCTAAAAACTGGCGGACAAGAATGAACTAAAATGCCTAAAGTGACTAAAATTAAGGTATTCCGTCTATTTTAATCGTGGCTAAAAGCCACTCCCACTGAATCCTGTTGTCAGGTGGGAGCGGTTTTCAACTGCGATTTATTGCCTGAATTCTGAAAGTAATTATTACCAACATTGGATAAGATTGTATTGTGGAAGATTAACCTTCTCCTTGCGCCCTGAGCCTTGCGCCTTGAGCCGTTCCAAGATTGGCAATTGCTTGGAGATGTAAAGAAATATATTCATGTCTACAAAAATACGGTTTTATTAAAATTATGCAGAATAGCTACCCCATATTTAAATTAGAAGAATTATCGATTAGTTTCGGCGGGTTGAAGGCCGTTAATGATTGTTCCTTTGAAATTCGAAAAAATGAAATCTTTTCGCTTATCGGTCCCAACGGAGCCGGCAAAACTACAATATTTAACATTATCAATGCGCTTTACCGGCCAGACAGAGGCAGAGTTCTGCTGGAGGGAGAAGATCTGGTTTCCCTGAAACCCCACCAAATCGCGAAACGCGGCATCGCCCGAACCTTTCAAAATATTGAGCTGTTCAATGAGATGACGGTGCTGGAAAATATTTTAATCGGACGCCATTTCTTTTTTAAGACCGGGGTGCTGACCAATTTCTTAAACCTCGGACGAGCTGTAACGGAAGAAAAACAAAACAAACACCAGGCTGATGAGATTATAGATTTCCTGGAACTTGAAGCTTACCGGGATCACAAAGTGGCGGATCTGGCTTTTGGAATTCAAAAACGGGTGGAAATGGCCCGTGCGCTGGCCATGAACCCCAAACTGTTGCTTCTTGACGAACCCGCCGGCGGTCTGAACCCCCAGGAAACAGAACATCTAATGCAAATAATTAAATCCATCAGAGACAAAAGAGGTATCGCCATTTTGCTGGTGGAACACGACATGCGGCTCGTTATGGGACTTTCCGATCGGATATGTGTGCTGCAATTCGGCGTCAAAATAGCCGAAGGCAATCCCCAGGCAATCCAGCAGGACCCGAAGGTGATTGAGGCGTATTTAGGTGCCTAGATGCTGGTAGCTGGATTCTCGATGCTTAACCTGATAGGCGCAGGGCTCAAGGCGCACGGCGCACGGTAAAGAGTGGATAAATATAGTTGCTTGGGAGGAATGGTATAAGGTTTAGGGCATAGGGTGTATGGTTTAGGAAAAAGCGAGGCACGCTAAAGACGTGATCTTGAGACAGCAGAATTTCGATGGAGCGAATTAAATAAAAAATCAATTATATTTTTTTGGAACAAAAAAAAATGTTGGAACTTCAATCGGTTGAGTCATTTTATGGTAATATTCAGGCCCTCAAAGGAATTACTTTGGCGGTTCCGGCCGGGGCGATTGTGGCCATTCTGGGTGCCAATGGGGCCGGCAAGAGCACTGCTCTTCGAACCATCTCAGGACTCATTCAATCGGCCAAGGGGCAGATTTTGTTCCAGGGAAATGCAATTCACAAGGCGCCACCCCACAGAATCGTTCGCCTGGGGATTTGCCAGGTACCGGAGGGTCGGGATATTTTCATGGGATTAACGGTTCAGGAAAACTTGAAAATGGGGGCCTTCACCCGCAAAGATGGCAAAGAAGTCGGGCATAACCTGGAGCGCATCTATGCCTCTTTTCCAATTCTTAAAGACAGAATTCGCCAGCAAGCCGGAACTCTCAGCGGCGGGGAACAGCAAATGCTGGCAATTGCGCGGGGGCTTATGTCCAATCCGACACTCATGCTGCTTGATGAGCCGTCTCTTGGTTTGGCCCCATTGATGGTCGAGGAAATATTTCGAATCATCAAAGAGATAAACAAGGAAGGCGTTACCATCCTGCTGGTGGAACAAAATGCCAATATGGCGCTGCAAACCGCTCAGTATGGATACGTTATGGAAACAGGCAACATTGCCCTGCATGATAGAGCAGAGAATCTTATAAAGAATGACTATGTTCGGCGAGTGTATCTGGGCGTCGATCCGGATCCGGATTTAAGTTCCAAATAACGAATAACTCCCAATCCCGCCACGCGGGATTGGGAGTTTTCTACTTCAATGGTGTCAGGACGCCGTTCTTCAATGTTATCCATCCGGAGATGGGCCTGAAGACGCCCTTTTGGACTTCCACCATAAAGCCGGAATTTTGAGCTAAATGATCGGTGGCTGAAAAACTTACCGGAGGCGTAATTCCATTTTCCCAGCCTTTTATTCCTTCCAGAGCTGCGATATAGCTTTCACGGGTTAAATTTCGACCCGCTCTTTGCAGTCCTGCCACAAAGAGTTTGGCATAGTAATAGCCATAGAGGCTATACCGGTTCGGCGTTTTGTCTCTATCCTTGCCGTATTTCTCCATGATCTCTCGGTATTCGACCACCGCCGGATCATTGGAATTAACCGGATCGGGCCAGAGGGACAGACCCCAAATTCCTTCGCCGACACCACCTGACAGATTGATATATTTCTCATCCGTGAGGGGACCAGAGGATATGATTTTGGTATCTTTCCAACCCTGTTTGTGGGCTTCTTTCAGGAAGGCAGCGCCCGGAGGTGGTGTGGCGACCAACAGGCAGGCATCCAGATTGGCCTTGTGAAGCTTGGCAACCTGGGCACTTAGATCTTTGGCCCCTCGTTTATAGGATTCTGCGGCCACTAGCTTTAAGCCGAATTTTGCGAGCGTCTTTTTAGCCGGATCCCGGAAGGTGTGGCCATATTTGTCATCCTGATACAGGATTCCAATTCTCTTGAAGCCCTTGATCTTTACCAGCCAGGTCACCACGAGCTCCGATTGATTCGGATAAGGGGTAAATGAGGTGAATATTGTTTTTTGACCTGAGATTGGCACGCCCTGGAAGGGGAAGATCAGCGGCACTTTATTTTGAGTCAGGTACTTTACGGTCGCCATGACGGGTCCGGTTCCCTGGGAAGATACAATTGCAAAGACATTGTCCTGCTCTACCAATCGTTTGGTATTGCCCACCGCATTTTGCGGTTTATAGCCGTCATCGTAATACTGGGTGACGATTTTGCGGCCGTGTATCCCTCCGCGGTCATTCACGTACCCAAAATAACCTTCCAGGCCATTATTTACCAGCTGGGTCCCGGGATAGACAAGGGGGCCTGAGAAACTATTGGAGCATCCCACTAAAATCGAGTCGTCGGTTACCCCGACTTCTGCCTGTACGACGGTTCCTGCGGTAATCGAAAAAAACAACAAAAATATTCCCAACACTGATATTTTACTGATACGATTCATTGTAACGCCCTCCTTTCATGATGTGTTTTGTAAAGTAGCCTAATCTGAATATTGTTCGGTTGTGATAGAATAACTAAAAAGCATATGAATTATCAATTCCTTATTTCGATCTTACAAATCTTTCTTTAAGATCATAAATCATGCCGGTGATGCCTTTGGGCATAAAAATCATAAATACAATCAGAGAGATTCCGAATATCAGTATTTGCAAATCAAGTAGACCGGCGAGCACCTGCTGCATTCCGGTCAGGATGACGGCCCCGATGATGGACCCCAGGATTGAGCCCATACCACCGATGACGATCATGGCGATGAAGTCGACGGAAAGTTCTATGGTGAACGCATCCGGTGATAAATAGGTAATTAAATAAGCAAACAAACCGCCGGCAACCCCGGTATAAAATGCACTGATGGCAAAAGCAATCGTTTTATACCTGGCCAGATCAATGCCGATGGTTTGGGCGGCGATTTCGCTTTCCCGCAGCGCAATAAAAGCCCTGCCGATATAGCCATTCACCAGATTCTTGGCCAGGATGGTCATGATCAGCGTGACCGGGATGATCAGATAATAAAGTTTATAATCCGAATCGAGGGTGAAACCGGCAATGTGGGCGGTTGGAACGCTAAAGCCGTCATCGCCGCCGGTTAACGAACTCCATTGAAGAATGACTTCACTGACAACGACGCCGAATGCCAAAGTGGCCATCGCTATGTAGAAGCCCTTTAACCGCAGGATCGGTATCCCCAGCAGAAACCCAATGGCGCCGGTAAAAATACCGGCCAGCAGTAGAATCAGCGGGCATGGCAACCATTGCAGGTTTTCTCCGATAATGGCAGTGAAATAGGCGCCTATCGCTAAAAAACCGGCATGTCCGGCAGCAATTTGTCCGGTATACCCCATCAAAAGATTCAAGCCCAGTGCCACCAGGGCATAGATAGCCAGGAGACTGAGGAGAAATACCGTGTATTTTCCTAAAAAAAGGGGGGCTGCCAAAAGGATGATCAAAGCGATGATCCACCCCAAGATTTTCCATATAGCTGGTTTTTGCATGTATAATCCCCTTACCCGGGTCCATCGGAGGCTTTGATGAACAGCGAATCACGCTGCAGACGTGATCTGTCGCCGGCAGGACCGCAAATATAGGGAAAAGCGAACCGCAGAAATTCGAAGGATGGAATCGCTGCGCTCTGTCTTTTATAATTTAAAAGTGACAGAATTCCTTACTTCGACATACGACATTCATTATTCGATATTCGCTTTTTTGTCTTCATATGAAACTCCGCGAGTCCGAAGTCTCTATTTTGAACCAGGTGGCAATGTCGGTAACCAACGGCGGCGCTGACTACACTCTGGTAAACCGTTCCACTCCCATAATTCCCTTGGGTCGGATTACCAGGACGATGAAAATTGTTATAAATGGGACGATGTTTTTAATCTGAGAAGGAAGATATAAGGGTGCCACATTGTCGATGACGCCCAGCAGCAATCCACCAATTATCGCCCCCGGGATACTGCCCCATCCACCCAGGATGGCTGCGGCAAAGCCGTTAATGACAACGACGCCCATATGCGTACTCAAAAAAATCACGGGCGCCATAAGAATACCTGCCACCGCGGCCACTAAAAAGCTGATGGCCCAGGTGACCGAAAAAGACTGATGTACATTTACCCCCATCAAAAGGGCCGCATTTTGGCTTTCACTGACCGCCCGCATGGCAGTACCGTAACGGGTGTATTTGAAAAAAGCGTACAGAATCAGCATCAGCACCACTGTTGTTCCAATGTTCCCAAGACCGATCAAATCAATGGTCGCCGAACCGATAGATATGGTTTTATCCGGGAAAATACTGGGATAGGGATAATCATTGTGGCTCCAGATGAAGCCCGCCAGACTTTTCATTACAATTGAAAGGCCCAGCGTAATAATGAAGATATTGAAGTGGGGGGCCCGAATGGCAGGACGGATGATCAGCCGTTCGACGATGATTCCCAGCAGCGCCGACAGGATCAGCGTAAGCAGGATGGCCAGGGGAAGGGATAGACCCAGAAATTTGAAAAAAGTAAACCCGATGAATGCCGAAACCATCGACATCTCGCCCTGGGCAAAGTTGACGTGCTCGGTGGTGTTATAAATCAGGGCCAGACCCAGGGCAACCAGGGCATATATACTTCCGGTGGCAAGTCCGCTGAATATGACCTGAAGCAGCATCCAGACTCCTTGGCGATTGCGTAATGGACTGTAAAAATGCGATTAGAAATATTGAAAAGGAATGAATTGTAGCCCAACATTGACATTGATTTTCGTATACAGTATACAATCGATTAGCATAAGGTATTTTCACTGTCAACCACTGTTTGAGCAAATCCAGGTCGCATCGTCAATAAAAAACCTTCAAGTAGACCGACTATGTCAGTATTCAAGAGTTTTGATCACATCGGAATTGTGGTGCAGGATATAAAAAAAGCGATCAACGCGCTTTCATATTTCTTTGAGTTTGAGTGCCGGGAGCGGATGGAAATTAAGGAGACCGGAATTCAGATTGCTTTTTATTCTCTGGGCGCAGGGCAGATGGAATTGATCGAGTTCCAAAAACCAATGGAAGAAGTTGATTCGATTGTTCTTGAGCCAAGATCCGGCGTGCAGCACGTTGCTTTTCAGGTGGATAATTTCGATAACACATTGGCCTCGTTGATTGAGAAGGGATTACGGGTCGTCAGAGGCTTTCCCCGTGAGGGTGCCCATGGCAAAGTGGCATTTTTTTATCCGACCGAAGGGCTGGATTTGATGATTGAAATTTGTGAGGAGCGGGAGCATATACATTAGTGCCAATAGCGTTTGTCTATTAATAAATATAGAGAGCTGCTCCATACCTGCAATCCATGAAAAACGAAAAAAAATACTGGAACCCGGCGATCGAAACGCTTCCTTCAGCTCAAATGAAGGCTTTACAGTGGCAGCGACTAAAAACCCAGCTGCAATACAATTACGAGCATTCCGAGTTTTATCGCGAAGAAAAATTCCATAAGGTTAATTTAACGCCTGCGAATATTAACACGTTTGAAGATTTTCAGAAAATCCCCCTGATGACCAAGGACGAGCATCGCTGGACTCAGGAAGAATCCCTGCGGCGTTTCGGGCATCCCTATGGCCTAACAACCTGCGCACCAATCGATAAAATTATCCGCATCAACTCCACCAGTGGCACCACCGGCCAACCCACGCTTTACACGCTCACGAAAAATGATGTCAACGTCCTTAATGAAATGCACGCGCGTAAATACTGGCGTACCGGATTAAGGCCGGGAAACATCGTGCTGCAGGCACTGTCATTGAGCATGTTTACCGGCGGCCTGCCGCTTTCGGACGGTTTACAGGCCATGGGGCTATGCGTTGTACCGGTGGGAATTGAGGGCGGCACCCAAAGGGTACTTGACTTCACGTTATTGACGCGACCCGATGTATTCATCGCAACCCCGTCTTTTGGTGAATATCTTATTGAGCAGACTCCCAAACTAATCGGCAAGGAAGCTAGGGAACTGGGAATTCGCTGGTTCTATTGTGCCGGAGAACCGGGAGCCGGTATCCCGTCGTTAAGAAAGAAACTGCAGGAAGGCTTTGGAGCCAAAGTTTTCGACCATACCGGCGGCGGGCATGCCTTTCACGGTATATCCTGTGATGTCGAGCCGTATCCGGGAATGCATTTTATCTCCCCCGATCATTGTGTTTTGGAACTGGTGGATCCGGAGACTAAAGAGCCAGTGGCAATGACCGACGGTGCCATCGGGGAAATGGTTTTCACCTTTTTGGACTGGGAAGGTGGACCTTTCATGCGTTACGCCCTCGGTGATTTGATTCAAATTTTTACCGATCCATGTGCCTGCGGCTGGCCTGAAATGCGTTTTAAGATTCTGGGGCGGGCCGATGACATGCTGATCTGCAAGGGGGTTAATATCTATCCGGCGGCAATAAAAAGCGTGGTGGGCGAGTTTGTGCCCGGTACCACAGGGGCGCTCAGAATTATTCTGGATAGCCCGGGCCCTCTGGTCTCTCCGCCCTTAAAGCTAAAAATTGAATACGGGCACGAGGATATGACCGATGAAGAGAAACATAACATAGTCCGGGGCCTGACTGATATCATCCGGCAAAGACTGCGCGTAAATCCTCAAATAGAATTGGTTCGGCCGCAATCGCTGCCCCGTGAGGCAGGCAAGACGTCGCTGATTGTGCATGAAAAGGATATTTAATTTATAAACATTTTAAATTGAGACACAGATAGGACGGCTAATCGGGGGATTGAGGTATTCAGGAATTTAGGAATTTAGAATCGGATATCACCTTTTATCAATTCTGCAATCCGCCTTCCGAAATCGCATTAATCCGTGTCCAAAATACCATCAACCGAGATTGATAAATGCAAACAAAAACCGAAAGAGACCGCGTCCTCACCTCAATACTTCAATGTCGCTTCAAGGCGATCACTCAGGAGATGGGGTATACCCTACTGAGGACGACCCGTTCCCCGATTCTCAATGAGGCCCGGGATTTCGTGACCGGTATTTATGATGCCACAGGTCGGATGCTGGAGCAGGCGGAGTACATTCCGGTGCTGGCTTTTGCGCTGCAGCCGGTTTGCCAGAAGATCGCGGAATATTTCGCTGACGACATTCACCCGGGGGATGTGATCCTGCATAACGATGTATTTACCGGGGGCAACCAGAATGCCGATGTCGCCACCTTTAAACCCGTATTCCATAAGGGGGAGCTATTTGCCTGGGCCGCCGTTAAAGGACACCAGGCTGATATCGGCGGCGCGGTAGCCGGCGGATATAACCCGAATGCCCGGGAAATCTGGCAGGAAGCTCTGCGAATTACCCCCGTGAAAGTATTCGAGAAAGGCAAAATCAGGCAGGATGTCTGGGATCTAATTTTTGCCAATATACGCTATCCCATTGTGGCAGAAGATATCAAAGCTCAGATCGGCAGCTGTGCGGTGGGTGAACGACTCATCCAATCTCTGATAAGGCGCTATGGAGCTGAAAAGCTTTGCGAGCATATTGAACTGCTCTTTAACTCGACTGAGCAAATGGTCCGCTCCGAAATCAAGCGTATTCCAGACGGCAGCTATGAGGGCCAAAGCTGGATGTATTACGACGGAGTTCACGCGGGGTCCAGGTTCAAAATACAGGTAATCGTTACCGTCAAAGACGATGAAATTTTTTTTGATTACAGCGGTACGGATGGCCAGACGGAAGGCTTTGCCAATGCGCCTTTAGGCGCCAGTGTTTCGGCCATCATTTTAACCTTTCTGATGCTGATTGATCCCAATATTCCTCATAATGACGGTCTGACAAGACCGTTGCACATTCACATTCCGGAAGGCACTTTTTTAAATGCAAGTTTCCCGGCCGCTACGACCTTTGGCAACAGTATTACCGGTCCCAATGCAGATGCTATTTTAAAAGCATGCTCCCAAGCGCTGCCGGATCGTGTGACGGCCGGCTGGAATCGAATGCTGGCATTGGCCGTCTCCGGACACGACCCCCGGTTTAACCGGCCATATGTTGATATTTTGTTTAATGCACTCAAGGGCGGCTCCGGTGCGACAGATGGTCATGACGGCTATGACCATATCGGTCTGATTAATTGCGCGGGCGGTATTCTGGCCCAGGACCCGGAAATGTTCGAACTCCAGACCCCCAACGTCCTTGTCAAGCACGAATATGCGACAGATTCCCCGGGTGCCGGGCGCTGGCGGGGAGGACTGGGTGTCGAGACAATCATCCGTTTTGAAGGCGAGAATTCCAAAGGAGTGGTCTTTGGCGATGGGATCGATGAGGAAGCACGTGCCTATGGTCTATTTGGCGGCAAAATGGGCAGCATCAATGAGATGGAGTTTATATCCCCGGGAGACAGATGCCACAGGCCCCAATCCAAAGAACTGGTGCCGGAAATACCAAAGGGGACTGTTTTACGCCAGGTTGCAGGGGGCGGTGGCGGTTACGGCGATCCTTTTCAAAGACCTGCAGAGCAAGTGATCCTTGAGGTGCGAAACGGCATATTATCGGTGCAGAAAGCCCGGCAGGATTATGGAGTCGTGCTGGACCCTGAAACCTTCGAGGTTGACGTTGCTGAGACTGAGAAACTTCGCAATGTTTGAAATGCCTAAGATTGGACCCGGATTATGCGGCTGCCACGCACTTTTTTAAGATTAACCTATTTCTGCCTTCAACCCTTTGATAGTCGATGTCATCCATCATCTTTTTTACCAGATGAATACCCAGTCCGCCGATGTTTACCGAATCTAAATCCTGCGATACCTCGGGACCTGCGGCTTCAAGCGGGTTAAAAGGTATTCCATCGTCTTCGACCTGCACAACCAGGGTTTCCTTATCCTTTGCCAGGGAGAATTTTATCTGATGTTCTATGCCATCATCGAATCCATATGAGATGATGTTGGTAAACAGCTCATCCAGGCCCAAGTTTATTTCGAACAGGCATTTTTGAGGCAGCTGCAGAACACTACCACAGTCTTCCAGATGCCGGCACAATGTATTCAATTCAGATAGTTTGCTTTTGAGTTCAAAACAATAGTCACGTTTCGCCATGTATTTGCTCCTTTTTGGTTGCTCAGCGTTTTACTGGAAATTTAAGTGACATAAAACGCGTTGAGTATCCCAAAATAATAAGCTTCCAGCCATAGAATTTTTTTGGCATGTCTTCCGAATAATAAAAAAAAGATCGAATTCTCAGGTATTAATTTTTCAACTTCTATACACATAATATAAAATTGTTCTCTTGTCAATGAATTAATTATTAAAACACTTTAAAAAATGAAAGATTTTGATTACAAAATATTCAGACATCCACTTTTTTTAGGTCTATTTTGCTAAAAACAAAAATATTTTGAAAAAATAGATACCTGAATTTTAGAGCAACAATCAGCGCGCCAAGTCAATTGCGGTAACTTGACCTTGAATTCCGACAAGGCCCTAATTCGATGTCATTCTTTTTTTTCTTCTTTATTACCGCCGATAATACCACCGGCCACTGCACCGGCCGCGCCGCCAACGGCGGCTCCGACAGCAGCATTGCCACCTGCAATCGCCGTGATGGCGGCACCACCTAAGGCACCAAGGCCGGCCCCGGTCAATGCCCCTTTTTCCCCACCGGACATATTTGCGCAAGAAAGTACAACCATAAACAGGAGCAATATGGTGATGGTGATTATTTTTTTCATTTTGATACCTCCTAACCCACACTTGCTAGAAAATTTTGATTATTGCAACGGTTTTCCGGCGATTCCTGTTTTTATATTGGGCTTGATCATCGTATCCCATAAGATCCTGATCACAGACAGATTTGCCTTATCCGGGTGCTCTTTGAAAAATGTGTCGACGTTCGACACGATATCGTTTATCTGAACGTCACCAATGCCTTCAACAGCCTTGGTAACGAAGCTCTCACGTTTCAACTCAGGGTATATTTCCATAATTTCCTGCTCAAGATCGATAATATCACCGGCGCCCCAAATGTAGGCCGCCTTCTGATCCTGGGACATTTTTACCCACGTTAGGCCTGTCAAAAGCGGGGCTTTAATCTCCTCTGCAGCGATTGCGTCGTTGCTCCACACGCCGAGTAACAGGCAAAATAAAAAGACCGACACCGGCCAAAATATACGGTTTACTCTCATAAAGTTGCCTCCATTTTTGAATTCAGCTTATTATATGGGCATGTGAACTTTGAATGTCAATAATAATGGATGCTAGAATTCCGTTTTTAGCGCGCTATTCGGATGACACAAACTGAAATTTATAATCTATAATTGCATTTTTTTAAAATCTCTTCAATACCGCATCCGCTTGAGGCGGGGTGGCCAACGCCCCCGGTACGGTAGAATCATGCAAAACCACTTTCACCGGGTGCTTTCAAAGGATTTTATTGCCTTAAAATATACTTTTTGAACACTAGTAAAAACGTTAACCCATGAAAATGAAGCAATTGTGTTTTGCATGCGCGATAAATCTACCTGTGGTTGCTTTACAGCGGCAGCCATCCGGGCGCTAAGGGACTTCGTCAGATTCTCCTCAAACAATTTTCTTTCTCTGCACCGCTCCCTCCGCCGACTAAGTGGAGCTGCCAGTTGGGCGTTTCAATTTTAGCAAGGGCGCGCAAAAGCCAGGGCACGCCTTTGGCGTTGCTGAGCTTTCCCGCATAAACCAGTTGAATCGGGCTGGGTTCAGGTTTTATATTCTGAGTGAAGAGCTTGTCGTTATAACCGGCGCCGACGACCTGCAACACTTCCGGTGGTGGTCGATATAAGCGCTCAATTTTTTTTTCTGAGCCTCACTTAACCCTAACATTGCATAAATTCTTGTCATCTAGCCTGGCCGTTATGTCTGAGATCGTTGCTTTTTCCGGGCAGATGCTGGATGCTGGATACTTGATGCTGGATATCTAACAGGACACTATCGTTGAATTTCAACGACATCCAGGATCCAGAAACCAGAATCCAGGATCAGTCAATACTTTCAATGGTCTTCATTGCAGCAGCGAAGTTGGATTTCAAAATTTTATGCAACTATAGGGTTAAGGCGAATACGGCATCAAGTTTGCTACATCCGTCTAGTACTTTTTCCTGCAGATTTAGACATTAATCAGGACGACAATGAAATCACATTTTGCCTAAAGGCTCCGGCATTTGACCCACATAAATCAGCAGTCCGGAACCGGTTGGAAAGGAAAAATATTTTGTTATAAATTGTTTTTCCGTGTCTAGCACCAATCGAATCTTGTCCGGGTATGGGTTATAGCGTATCCGTTTCACCCATTTCGAGTCTACTGCAATTGTCCGGCCTTCCTTATGAGGGCTTTTAAGATTGTAGATATCAAATACGATCCGGGCAGGATTTTCAATTGCAAATGATTGATAATCCGTTATGGTCCCATCAGCATGCACATTGACGATTATATTTTTTCTCAAGGGTGTTGCGGTCACAGTTTTTAACAGACTCACAGACTGAATTTCATGATCAGCGATCGCGACCTCATTCATTTCGTCTGTTCTTACAACTGCTTCGTTTTCGATCGGTTCAGCAAGTGTCTTTGGAAAGGAAATTTTTAACCCATTTTCATCAGGCGATATGCGATAGGGCCGATCCATAGTCAGCCCGATTAATATACGTGAATTTTTTAAATTTCCATCAATGAACTCGGTCGCCTCGATGGAACTGATGATTTCATTTGCGGCAGCAATGGGATCGGTTGCTGGAATATCGAGAGTTGTATCCGGAAAATACAACAGGATACCGGTAGGTGATAGGTGGTTGATTGCCGAAAAGGTAAGCGCATTATTTCCTTTTATTATGCAGTTCCACGATTTATCTTCCTCATTGACAAGGATTTCGGAAATGCTTTTTGAAGTCAGCGAATTTGCGGTCGACAAGTTATCGGAGTTGCATCCGTTCAACAGGGCAGCAATGGATGCCATAAGGATTATCAGCAGGTTTTTTTTACTTGCCCGGGTCGGTTTGGGGAGCATCTTTATAATCTTTGTGGCATAGTTAAGGGGCCGGGGAGTTTTTCATGCCGATACGCTGCCTGGATAATCGCCACCGAAACCGCATGAACTCGACCCTGAGGGTTCGTAATGAATGAACGGTAATTAAAATGAAAACGGAATATTGTGGGCAATGCCGGAATTGGAAGTTAATTAAGAACCGTCGTGCTAAGCTGTTCATTCATAACGATCCCTAATGGTTTCAGACAGTATCCGATTTCGGTGGCGATCATCCACTTCGCTAATATCGTTAGCTTATACTGGTAACTCTGCGACCCCTCAGCTATTTAGATACCACAGATAACCGGGTATTGCCAACTTTTTAGATTTATATTACCCGTCACAGGATAACGCCACTGCGATACAAACGACAATTTCCTAAATACCGTAATCACTATTGACAAAACAGCTTTATCATGTTACCAATGTACCAAAATAATAATATACAGGAGTAACTGTGAAAAACCAACTTCAAATCGAACGGATACAGACCGGTATGCGCATTGAAAAACGCATGGTTAAGGTGTTGAAAGCTCTGGCAGAGTACCTTGACATGACACTGGGCGATCTGATCGAGGGTATTGTGCTGCATGCGTTCGACGGCAAGGTCCCGTTCAATGAGAAAAACTTAAAGAAAATCAAAGAAATAAAAAAGATTTATGAACTGGACCTGGATTGCACCCACAGCCATCAACTGACTGAAAAAAATGCCAAATGAATAAAAATTTAGGCCTTCTTTTGAGCGGGCAGCTGGTATCTCAAATCGGTGATAAATTCCACATGCTGGCGGTCGCTTTCCTGGTGCTCAAAACAACCGGTTCGCCAGCTAAAATGGGCATTGTGCTATTTTGTTCCGTTTTTCCCGGCATGCTTTTAGGATTTATCAGCGGTGCCTTCCTGGACCGGTACAGCCGCAAAGCCATCATTATCGGTGCGGATGTGGCCAGGGGATTGATCGTCGCGGTTATTTGCCTGTTATTTTACCTGGAAGCCTTATCTTTTCCGGTACTGCTTGCCGCTCAGGTTTTGATATCGGCCTGCACGGCCTTTTTCGATCCCGCCATACCAACCATTATCCCCCAAATCGTTGAGCGTGAGCAATTGCCACGGGCCAACTCTCAGACTCAGTTCGTATCCGGTATTTCGACGATTATCGGACCGGTGTTGGGGGGACTGACAGTAGCCTGGGCGGGGTATTTACCCGTTTTTATCATCAATGCAGGGTCTTATCTGTTATCGGCCGGCGTCGAGTGCTTTATCCGTCTTCCGGCCTTTGAAAGGCCAGCATCCAATCAAACTAAAATAGTGGATGATTTTGTTGAAGGGTGCCGGTATGTATATCGGCGAAGTAGTTTGGTCATAATTCTTGTGATGGTCGGGGTGATTCACTTTTTCGTGGGTTCGATCGGGGCTGTTGTCCCCGTTCTGGCAACAAATTTAAATGGTGGAGGGGCTGAGAATATCGGTCTCATTCAGACCTGTTTCGGTCTCGGTACGGTCCTGGCAGCCCTGTACATCAGCCTGCGGAATATCAAAGCCAGGGAAGCTTTGGTTCTTTTCGGCAGCGTATTTTTTATCGGTCTATCGCTGTTGGTAATCAGCGGGATGCATTTATCCGGCATTCGAATCGTCTTGCCCTTTCTCTTTGTATTTCTGGTTGTCGGGGGGTTAATCATATTTGCGGGAACCAGTTTTCGAAGCATGATTCAAAAAGAAGTGGATGAACAAATGATGGGAAGAGTCTTCGGTTTTGTTTCTTCCGTCGGCAATATTTCCATACCCCTGGCAATGTTGATATGCGGCGTTTTAATGGAGTATGTTCCGCACAGCATCATTCTGGCAGCAAGCGGTTTGACATTGCTGCCGCTGAGCATAATTTCCCACCATAAGTATATGGCGACCCTAGCCGGGCAGGATCAGCAGGAATCTGTTGCCTAATTCTACTTTGTCACATTATCAGAGTAATACAATTTATATGAATTTCAAAAGGTTGTAACCTGAATAGAGAAAATGAGCTAAAATTTGAAATGAACTAAAATGAGTTAAAATTGTGGTATTCTATCAATTTACTCCGGCCTGAGAACGGTTTCAAACATTTTTCCCAAAGATATTTCTTTTTCTAGAACCTTCGTTAATTTTTGACTGCAGCTTTCAGAGCAAACTAGAAACATACAGTCGTTACCGTCATTTTTGGCTTCCGAACCTTGCGCTGTTATCATCATATAAACCGGACTTTCATCAGAGACCAGGTCGATCTGAATGCAATGGCTTTCAAATTCAGATAAGTCAACACCGGGCTTTAGCTTCGCGCCAAGACCAAAAACTTCCGTCATTTCGTTGATATTGCCCTGGCATGCGGCACATTGACTCAAAGCTTCTTTATCCGGGATGATGTAATATTCCATGCCAACCTCACGCTTTCCTATTTGCTAAGGTGAAATAAAAGTAGCCGTATTATGCAGTCAGTGCCACAGTAGTTTATGGATCGCGGAATGGTCTAAATCACCTTCCCCTTGAGCGATTAGCTTTTCATACAGCAGCAACGTGCTAACCAGGTGCGGCAAATCTGCAGCCGCTTCAGCAGCAAGTGCCTTTGCCAATTTTAGATCTTTGAGTTGGATGGTGGCTTTGGCACCCGGTACGTAGCTGCGGTCGACCATGCGGGTTCCATGCAGCTGCAGAATTTTAGAGTCGGCAAATCCCCCTTTCAGCGCTTGCTGCACCATTCGTGGATCAACCCCGGATTTTTCTGCCAGAGTTAGCGCTTCGGCCACCGTCTCAATTGTCAATCCCACTATCAGCTGATTGATGACTTTAACGGTGTGCCCGAGGCCCGGATCGCCGACATGCACCACATTGCCCCCCAGTGCATCCAGAATCGGTTTGACGCGCGAAAAATCATTCTCCGTGCCACCGGCCATAATCGCCAGTGTACCTTTTGATGCGCCTTCCGGACCGCCGGAGACAGGGGCATCCACCCAACCGATACCTTCGGCTGCCAGCCGGCGGGCAATTATTCTGGAGCGGGCAGGATCTGAACTGCCCATATCCAAAATAATTCGACCGGCCGACAGATGCGGTGTCAACTTTTCGAGGACAGCATCAACAGCAGCTGAATCCAGCAGCATCAGCAAACACACATCAGCCCGGGCCGCCTGCTCTAATTTTTGACACAGGTGAAGCCCCGCGGTCAGGTTTTGGGGAAGAGTTGAACGATTCCATCCCTGGACATCATAGCCGGCATCGATTAAGTTGCGTGCCATTGGCCTTCCCATGGTCCCAAGACCCAATATACTTATAGAAGGTTTCATACTAATTTTCCTTATCCTAGCCCGGATCCGCCGGAGGCGGAGAATTGCAAATTGAAGATTGCAGATTGAATATTTTTGGAATACAAATCTGATTACTATTCTTTTAGAAAATGAAATGCAAATTAATTAACCTTTTCAGGTATCCGTCAGTGATGAATAATTTTCAAACCCCTAAAGTCAGTGTTAAAATATACCGATAACAAACCAGATGCTTTTGATATTGGGGGGTATATGAAATTAAGGTCAGATAAAAAGTTTTTCAAAAAAACACCGTTTATCATATTGTCCATATCCGGTTTGATTGTGGTTGCTGCCTGCGCACATTATGGTTTTAAAATCAGTGGGATAGGTGGCGCCGTGGTCGGGGCTTTTGTTGGGCTGACTATTTGCGGGTGTTAGCAGGATACCGTATCCTAATTACTCCGCCCCGACGTGCTATGGCAGATCCCGTCTATTTTAGAAGCCTTTGAATATCTTCATAATCTTTCGGTGAATCGATGTCCCGAAAGCATAACGGATCGTCCAATTCGATATATAGAACACGCTCGTGATTTGACCGGATAATCTGTCGGGCGCCGATATCACCCTCAAGCGCCATTAGATTGCAGTACATCGCTCGACTAAAAATGGTCGGATTGCCCCTTTTTCTGTTCCAAACCGGCACGCAGATGTCCTTTTCCGAATGCCAGAATCCGTCCAGCATATGATCGATCGTGGCTGATTTTAGCATGGGTTGGTCGCCAAGCAAAAACATGACCGATGATAACTGCGTCTGAATTTCTATGAGTCCCGCCTGAAGTGATCTGCTCTGACCCTCCTGATATCGGTTATTTATCACGACCTGCAGGCGTGGGTGGTTGGCTTTGGGGCCCAGCGCCTGAAGGATTTTCTGATTCTCGTGTCCCAGAACCAGAACAGCCTTGTCAAGACGCGATGCCAGGGCAGCGTCCAACACCCACTCGAACAAATACTTATTCTTCAGCTTTACCAACTGCTTGGGTGGTCCGAATCGTTGCGACATTCCGGCAGCTAAAATAACACCGGCTGTTTGTTTTTTATGAGGCATTGAACAAAAGGTTTCAGGTTTCGGGTTTCAGGTGTCAGCGTCGCCGCTGGCCGCCGCAAAGGCAAGTCTGATCGAAAAAGCGGCCGCGGCCCTGCACGGTTTATATAAAAGCGAACCTCCAGGCGAATATATATCGAAGGCATGCATTCTGTCTATTGTTAAAACACCATCGGTGTATAACCTTCTTCGATGTAGCCGGAGATCAGTGAGCCTACGTAATCGACATTGACACCCATTTTTTCAAGGTTTTCGCTGATGCCGTCGCGGTCTGATAAAAATTTGCAGGCAATCGGGGTTTCGTATTCCAGCAGTCGGGATGCCGCCTGGGCAACTTCTTCATCTTCACACATCAGGTTTTCGAACGGGCCGAAAAAAATAACCTTGAGATTGTCGATCCATTTGTTTTTCTGGGCATTGACAGCGTACATGATACCGGTCAAGGCCTTGTCCTTTTCCGCCGTAGATACTATTACCATAACTTTTGATGCCATCTGTTGCTCCTTCCATTCAGATGATTTTGGGCAATATTACCACATCAAACATATATTATCTACTATCGGATGCTGAAACCCGCTATGAGTCAATTTTTTCATCATCAATCCTTTGACGAAGCCTATTATTGCTGGTATACGGTATACACATGGACTCAGAAAATAACGCCTATCTTTTGCCAACGTCAATAATTGACAGTGATCATGAAACCATTGTTGCCTATGCAAAAAATGCCTTTAATGCTGCCGGACAAGATCCGATCGCAAAGGCGGTGACGCTGTACTATGCTGTTAGAGACGGCATCTGGTATGATCCCTATTTGCCGTTCTATCGCCCGGAACATTATCGAGCCAGCAACGTATTAAAAAAGGGACGGGCGTTTTGTGTCGGCAAAGCGACGCTGCTGTGCGCTCTGGGAAGGGCCAGCAATATCCCTGCACGGGTCGGATTTGCCGATGTTCGCAATCACCTGGCGACCCAGCAGCTTATTGAGTTTTTAGGATCTGATTTATTTGTCTATCACGGTTTCACCGAGTTTTATCTGAACGGCAAGTGGTGCAAGGCGACCCCGGCATTTAACCTCCAGCTCTGTAAACGGCATAAAGTTATACCATTGGAATTCGATGGCTGTCAGGATTCCATCTTTCATCCCTTCAATACCGAAAATAAACAGTTCATGGAGTATGTTGCGGACCATGGGGTCTACGACGATGTCCCGGTTGAAAACATAGTCTCGGCCTGGAAAGCGGAATATGGTGACGATCGCATTCAGCTATGGATAGAGGGATATGAAAAATCAGGCGGCAAATCCGGGCGTGATTTTAGTCAAGAAAAAGTCGTTTGAATTCGGAATTCCAACTTCCCTAATCTGTTATCTGTTTTCTGACCTCTGTCCTCTGATAAAGTAAAGGGTTTCAAAATGACTGGTCTTCGAAAGCTTAAAATTGTCATTAAAGGTGCCGGGGAAATGGCCAGCGCTGTGGCCTGGCGGTTATATATGGCAAATATGCAAAAGATCTTGATGCTGGAAACGGATAACCCCCTCGCCGTCCGGCGTGAAGTTTCATTTTGTGAAGCAGTGCATGACGGTCACAAGACAGTGGAAAATGTTGAAGCTGTCAGGGTTCAAAGCCTTTCCCGTATCTATCAAGCCTGGGAGCATGGCAAAGTTGCCGTTGCCTCGGACCCGCAGTGGCACCTGTTGCAGAAAATTCGTCCGGATCTGGTAGTGGATGCCATCCTGGCCAAGAGAAATCTGGGTAGCCGGATGCAGGAGGCTGACCTCGTGATTGGGCTGGGGCCCGGTTTTAGAGCCGGTAGCGACGTTCATATGGTTATTGAAACCAACCGGGGACATAATCTGGGCCGAATCATCACTGCCGGCCCGGCCGAGCCCAACACCGGAATTCCCGGTGCCATCGGCGGATTTGCCGAAGAACGGGTTTTGCGGGCACCGATTGACGGCAAATTCAACGCGCAGCGATCCATCGGTGATCAGGTCAAAGCAGATGAAGTTGTCGGCTTCGTGCAGGAGACAGCGGTCCATACGAAAATCGGCGGGGTAATCCGGGGATTGATTCGATCAAACACCTCAGTTACGAATGGGCTGAAAATTGGCGATGTCGATCCCCGGGGGCAGGAGTCCAATTGCGACACGATTTCCGACAAATCCCGGGCGATCGGGGGATCGGTGTTAGAGGCGGTGTTGAGGGTGTATAATTAGACGTCCCGAAATTTCTATAATATATTGAAATCATGCAGCTTTTAACGGCACTGGTTTTGTGCCGCCCACCTGCAATGATGGAATGTTGGAATCATGGAATAATGGTCAAAAACGCATAACTTCGGTTTAAGTAACGCATTTTCAACCTTAAAATGCAGCTGGTCCAAGCGCTGGTAGTCATCCGCTGTTATTTGCTCGGCTTGCTTGCAGCTAGTATAACAAGAATGAAATTCGCCGCAGGAACCAAGCGCAATATTTAGATAGTTCGGGTATTCTTTTAGAAAAGGAGGAAACGTTTGGGATTTGAGTTTTGTATTTTGGGATTTAAACAATTTCATTTTGGGAAAGAAGGAAACTGTCAATGGTTTCATTGAGGGAAGGGTTAATGCTCGGGGAAAGCGGCGTCGTCAGCCTGGTGGGCGCAGGAGGTAAAACCAGCCTGATGTTCAAACTGGCCCACGAACTGGCAATGGCCGGGGAGTCGGTGCTGACGACGACCACGACCAAAATCTATGAGCCCTTGCCGGAACAATCGACCAATCTGATAATATCCGACTCCGTTTCCAAGATGCTGAATAGGGCTCGGAAAACACTGAAAGACCATCACCATATCACCGCTGCGGCTGAAAAACTTCCTGATCAGAGAAAACTTTGCGGGTTTACGCCTGAATTCGTCCAGGCAATCTGGAACAGTCATCTGTTTCGCTGGATTCTGGTAGAGGCCGATGGCGCTGCCGGCAGACCGTTAAAAGCCCCTGCCGAACATGAGCCGGTAATTCCTGCCTGCACATCACAGCTGGTTGGAATAGTAGGCTTAAGTGGGGCCGGGAAACCATTAAATGATCTGTGGGTATTCAGACATGAACGATTTGTTCAATTATCCGGTCTTGCACATGGCTCAGAGGTCACCGAAGCGGCTATTGCTGCCGCTTTGGTGCACGAAAAGGGAATTTTTAAAAATGCTCCTGCCGTTGCCGTTCGCATCGCCTTCTGCAACCAGGCGGATGTACCCCGAAACCTTGCTGCAGGCCGGAAAATTGCGCGCGCACTGATTGAGAAAAAAAAAACCGGACTGAATCGTGTCGTTATCGGGCAGACATTGTTCGACCCTCCGGTCTTAGAATTATATGACCTGAATGCGAAATCTGAATATGAAGCCTCACTCAACCAGCCCGAATAACCACGCCAACCAGTCCCAAGTCGCGGAGACATTCCTCAGCCAGCTGTCACCGCTTTTGCTGCTCACTTCCATCTTTTTCGTGAACTTCATTTCCCGCATCGTTCTGGCCCCATTGATGCCCAGGGTCAAAATTGATCTGTCTCTGAACCACGCCGAAGCGGGATCTTTATTTTTTCTGATTTCCCTGGGATACTTTACAACCCTGCTTGCCTCGGGATTTGTCTCGTCGCGCCTAACACACAGGAGAACTATCATATTTTCTAGCATTGCGGTGGGCCTGGCCTTGTTTATAACTTCATTCAGCACGGGGCTGTGGGGGATGCGTCTGGGATTATTTGCACTGGGCATGGCGTCCGGTCCTTATATGCCTTCCGGACTTGCGACCCTGACCACATTATTCAAATACCGGCACTGGGGTAAAGCGCTGGCGATTCATGAACTGGCACCAAACCTCAGTTTTGTCCTGGCACCCCTGGTGGCTGAGGTCGTTCTGTACTGGTTTTCCTGGCGCACCGTTTTTATGGTGCTCGGTTTTGCCGCTCTTGTGTTAGCAGTCGTTTTTGCCCGATTTGGGCGCGGCGGTGACTTTCACGGCGAGTCCTTCAAATATTCTTCTATCCGGCAAATTATATCCAACCCGGCCTTTTGGATTATGGTGGGATTATTCAGTCTGGGAATCAGCAGCACCCTCGGTATTTACACCATGTTGCCGCTTTATCTGGTGACGGATCATGGAATGGACCGCAACTGGGCCAATACTCTGATAGCATTATCCCGGATTGCCGGAGTCGGCATGGCGCTGGCAGGCGGGTGGGCAACGGATCGTTTCGGACCGAAGCTAATTTTGAGAATCGTATTTGTGCTGACCGGAATGTTGACCGTGTTTATCGGGCTGGCATCTCCAACCTGGGTTGCTGCGGCTGTTTTCGTGCAGCCGATCATGGCGGTTTGCTTCTTTCCCGCCGGTTTTGCTGCTTTGTCCATGGTGAGCTCGGCCGGCGAGCGAAATCTTACCGTCTCGCTTGCAATTCCCATGGCATTTTTGATAGGCGGTGGAGCGGCACCAGCCCTGATTGGATTTATCGGAGAGGTTCATTCATTTGGCTGGGGCATTGCGATGGTGGGAGGGCTAATTATGACGGGAACAATATATTCGGGCTTTATTAAACTGCACGATCAATCACGGGAATAGTTAAGAAACCTCTATTTTATTTCACTAACTCGCCTTTTACTGCGATGCCGATCTTTTCATACGAGTACGGTTTTTTTATGTAAGCGCCGGCGCCCATACTTTGTGCTTCTTTAACCAGGTCCGACTCCGAGTACCCACTGGCGATGACTGCTTTCTGCTCAGGGTGATATTGAAGAATTCTTTTATAAGTTTCGAGGCCGTCGATTCCAGGATTCATGATCATATCCAACACCAACAAATCCGCTGTATTTTCTTTCATATACTGGAGCGCTTCCTCCCCGCTAGGAACCGAGTTGACATTATACCCCAATCTCTCGAGCATCTGAGATGCTATTTTTCGCTGCTCTTTTACATCATCGACGATTAAAATCGACTCGCCCTGGCCCTTATATTTGTCAGCAGATATCTTGGGTTTTTCTTTTTCCATTTCTTGGCGGGTGACGGGGAAGTAAAGGGTGAATTCAGTCCCTTTTCCCAGATCGCTTTGCACGTCAATATATCCGCTGTGGTCTTTGATGGTTCCCCACACCACCGCCATGCCTAATCCGGTACCGCTTCTGCCCATGGTTTTTTTGGTGTAAAATGGTTCAAATATTCTTTCTAAATCGTCGGGAGAAATCCCGATCCCGTCATCTGAAACCTTTAGCGTAACATAATCGCCTTCTTCGACCGTATCGTATCCTCGCAGTGATTTATCAATATAACAAGCCTCGGTGACGATGCGGACACACCCCCCATGGGGCATTGCTTCCGCCGCATTGGACACCAAATTCATGATGCTTTTAGAAAGATGTACGGGGGACCCGATGATATTGAGCATGTTCGATTCCAGTTGGCTGACGACCCCTACACCCGGATGGTATCCCAATATTTTCTGATGTTCAGGACTGTTCAGATACTGTTCAATTAACTGGTTAAGATCGATAATTTCTCTAACGGAGACGCCTCTGCGGGCCAGGGTTAACAAATCCTGCACGATGGCGGCCGCTTTCTGCCCTGACTGCTGAATAGTTAAAAGTGGCTGTTTGAGGGAACTGTCATCCGGAAGGTCCATCAATAAAAGCTCCGGATAACTGACCATACCGGATAGAATATTATTGAGATCATGGGCCACGCCGCCCGCAAGGGTGCCAATGGCTTCCATTTTTTGGGCCTGCTGGAGTTGCGATTCCAGCTGTTTGCGTACCGTTACATCTTCGATAAAGCCGTCATAATATTTCACTTCGCCGGTTTCATTTTTTACTGCCACCGCAGATACCGAACATACGATTGGTCTGCCATTCTTCTTCTTCAGCAGCAGCTCTTCGTTTCTAACAAACCCATTTCGCAGCATTTTTTGATTCATTTTTTTTCTATATTCCGGATTTTGATACAAATCGGCGACACTTATATTCAGAAATTCCTCTTTATTTTCAAAACCGAAAATATTAAGTATTGCAGGGTTTGCCTCTAAAAATTTACCCTCAGGCCCGATAGTATTGCGGTATATACCGACATGGAGATTATTGGTCAGCGTTTTATATTTTTCCTCACTATTTCTCAAGGCTTTTTCAGATTGGCTGCGCTCAATATTTTCGCGTTCAAGTTTTTCATTTGACAGCTTCAGTTCTTTGCTAAGTGACTGTTCCTTCTGGAGATTTTTTTCCAACGCATTGACAAGTACACCGACGGAAACCGTAGCAACCACGTTTAAAAAAAAGAACGTAAAGCCGTTGGCTGTCCATTTTCCCGAAGCGTAAATGCTTATATGTGGCCATTGCAAGCGGCCTGTAGACAGCATCCAACCTACAAATAAAAAAGTAACAATATTTAGAGCAAGTGAAAATAGTCCGGCTCTTAAACCCAACAGTAAACCGGCCAACAGTGCGAAAGCAAAAAGTAACATGCGCCCACTGCCGACAGGACCTAACGCAATTAAAGATGTTAAACCGACACCATAAAATATAAATAAACCTGTCCATGCACGAACCTTGAAAGGGATCGTCGGTACCGCTACAATTGTTAGCACGGCTAAATAAGCCAGGGTATAAACTATAACATTCAACCATTGTCCTACTTGAATGGCATATTGAACATTGCGTACAATTGGGAAGGCACTCGTAAGGGCAGTGCAGAGGAAGATGGTGGTAAATATTCGTTTGCGCCAAATAATTAGAGTACTGTCGTGAGCACCATATATTTTCCACCAAAAATGAGTAAACAATCCCACAAAAGGATTAATAAGAAAATTTAACAAGTTAATATTTTTCATTAGCATATTTATTATAGCTATCTGAACAAAAACAATTCCGTAACCTTCATCCTCTGTTTAGAAGTTTATTCCATTGTTTACTCGGAGCTCAGTCTCCACAAGTCAGAGGCTCCTAGGCAGCTTCAAGAAAAAGGTTCTTACATGAATAACGCTGACGATTTGCGCCAGCGCCATATGCTAATAACGAGAGGTTTGTCATAAGTCTGCAAAAAACATGCCCGAAAATTGATCGAACATATCGTCATTGAGTAAAGGGCTTAATTAGGTTGGTTACTATTTTTCTTTTTGCTTTCTGTAAGCTAACTAGCCCGACCTATTGTGAAAATGTATTATTTTTTATAAAGTATCAAGAATTTTGAGATAAAAGAAACCATGTCAAAAAATTAACGCTTTCTGCGAATTTATCCTCCTGCCTATTTGCAGAATTTATGATATCAAATGGCCAATATTTGCATCACGGAAACATCACGGATGGTTTTTGGTTGGCAATTATGAGTTGCATTCCATTCAATTTTATGGGAATAGGGGAAACTGGTTGTTTATGATCTCCAAAGTTTCACATTAGAACTGAATTATTAAGACATGCAACATAACATTTTTTTAGTCATTTACTGAAGAAAGGCTGAAACATTGAAAGTTTTACTCGTTGAACCGCCGGTGAGTCCTTATGATGTCCCATCTATATTAGGGATGCCACCTCCTCTTCACCTCGAATATATAGCAGGAGCGCTGGCAGGACACCACGATGTGCAAATTATTGATTTACGGATTGACTCCGATATTGACGCCGAGTTGTCTGCATTCCAACCCGAAATGGTTGGGTGCTCCTGTGTTGCTGCTAACAGCCATTTGGCCAAGAAAGTGTTGAGTCAAGCAAAGGCATTCAATCCAGAAATTTTTACGGTACTCGGAGGGCACCATCCGTCTCTAATGCCGCGAGACTGCAATGATGACAACGTTGACGCCGTGGTAATTGGTGAAGGGGAGAAGACCATTGTAGAACTGCTGGCTGAATGTGACAATAATGGGAACCTGTCAAGTATCAAGGGAATTGCTTATAGAGATAAAGACGGAAATTTTAAAATCAATCCTTCCCGCGAGTTGATGGATTTGAATGATTTGCCGACTCCAGCGAGAAATCTGACTCGAAAATATCGTGAAAAGGGCCAGTACTACAGAGCGAGCTGGCGACCGATCGACTGCATTATTTCCTCGCGGGGGTGCCCCTTCAAGTGTAAATTCTGCGGACTCTGGAAAATCTACCAGGGCAAGTATCGGTATCGTGATCCCAAATTGATAGCCGACGAACTTGAGACCATTAACGATACATACATAAGCTTTTTAGACGACAATACGCTCGACAACACAACATATGCTTTTCAGCTGGCAGAAATTATCGAGCAAAGACAGCTTTCGAAAAAATTTGAACTCTATGGACGCGCCGACACCATTGTAAGGCATCCCGAACTGGTGGAGAAATGGCGTGACGTTGGTATGGAGTTGCTTTTAGTCGGTCTTGAATCCTGCGACGGCAATGCCATAAAGGAGATGAATAAGCACACCACATTAGAAATGAATAAAAAAGCAATTGAAATCTGCCGAGCCAATGGCGTGGAGCTTGCGGCTTATTTGATTGTTGATCCGAATTTCGATCACGATGATTTTAAACGATTAACGGAATACGTATCCCAGAATAATCTCACCCATCCTGTCTTTACCATACTGAGCCCTTTTCCTGGTACAGATCTCTACGATGCGGTGAAACATAAATTAACAAGCGATAGTTTTGAGCTCCTTGATTTTTTTCATACTGTTTTGCCTACCAACCTTCCGTTAGAAGAGTTTTATGAAGAATTTTTAAATCTCTACCGCAATGCATATCCGACTAAAAACTTTATCAAAGCTGTGTTTCAAAGAAAGGCCGTCTTATCGCCACGAATGATCACCAAGAATTACATATTCCGTAAACGGATGCAAGCACTCAAGAGTCACCATGATCTAATCTAATTTGTTAAGCATTTCTAATATTGGTGCTTGGTTGATGAAGGAGCGTCTATCGCTGAACTATCTCGCGGGAATTTTTATTGAGGGTCATCAGAAAAACGAATCTTGTTTGAAAATCCCCCGGCCAGTACTCTGGAAACTTCATTGTGGTTTATTTCGTTTGCGGGATAAATGCTCTTAATGAAATCTTTCTGCTGCGGCGAAGCCTTCGCCCACGTATCTGTTTTATCGATAAAGAAGGTATAAAATTCTTCAACAGACATGGGCTGAACCATATTCTCAATCTTTTTTGCCAGTTCAAGCTCTTCCTGATCTGAAAAATTCATCATGTTAAATGGAAAAGCACGGTGCGTGCGCCGCAACCTGCTCAATGCCGCTAAAGATATCTTTAACAAGACCGTTGGCTCCCCGTTGACTTTGGCATATTTGCGTTCCGGTCCTATCCTGTCGAAAAAAATGTTTCGGCGATAAAAATTTTCATAGCGCGAATGAACCGTTATAACAAGTTCCCTTGATTTATTTCTCTGCCAAGCATGCAAGAATCCGCAATAAAACAAACACGCCAGAACTTTAATTGAATTCTTTACCGTTTTGCCTATGCCGAGTGAGACAAATTCACAAATTTGACGCCCGGAATTGCGAATCTCATCGATTTCTTCCTTGAAAAGTGCATCCGCCGGTAATCCGATAGGAGAGTCAAAAACTATGGTCAGTGTTCCCCCACAGCAACCCTGATCATCTTCGGCCGTTAATGTGGTTGTTTCAGGAAGCGCGTCATAAATTGACAGCCACAAGCCGTAGTCTTTTTTCTGAACGATTCCCATTTGGGAATAAAGTTTATTAATAAGTTCATAAGCATTTTGCCGGAGTATAAGCCGATTGGCAACCTGAACGACGCAGTGCCCTCTGAAAAATTTTAATCCGTTTTCTAAGTCAACTAATCTTGGAGTTCCCTTTTTTAATAACGGGTCTGATTTACTAACAGGCACTGGCGTTGTATTTTGTAATGCTTCAGCAGGTTCTGACATTATTCTCTCCCCATTTGTCCAAATTTGCTTCAGCCCATTTTACGGTATCCTGGCACCGGACCAGATTATGAGTGTCTGTGATCTGCCATCCAACGGGGTCAGATGATACGAGATTTTATATAGAACTATCGGAAATTCTAAAAGTGTCGGTTACTAGATCTGTAGGATATAAGTCTTTTTAAGTCAAGGAAAATTTCATAACAAATTGAAATAATTTACTAAATTACATTTATTGACTGATTCAGGACATGAAAAAATGCGTGTTAAATTAATGAATTTCAATTATTATATTCTTACATTGCTGTCCAAAATAATTTGAAAATCAAATACTGCCTTTAATAAAAACAGGCAGTTATAAACGGGAAATTAGTGATTTAGAAATCAGGTTGTACCTTTTCAAAGTCGATGCTGTCCAAAACCCTT
>Ga0209260_10000055_pt1 | contig 85404 bp, 58 predicted proteins | sample WorMetTypGCAVOLI_FD_187421 | JGI IMG/M metagenome (GOLD analysis project Ga0209260, IMG submission 187421) | Marine gutless worms symbiont microbial communities from Max Planck institute for Marine Microbiology, Germany - Olavius algarvensis... ...
TGTTGCGGGTATTTGTTATTTTTTGGCGAAATTAACAACCACCCTACATATAAGGAGGATTTTTTTCAATGACTCGTATTATTACTCACTTTATGACTCATTCTAAACCCGTTTTTGGACAAGAGTGGTTGAACATCATGAGAATTATTTGAATGCTGCTCATCGGGAGGTATTTGAAGAGACCGGGCTTGAAATCGAAATTACCTCATTGGTTAACGTGTCATCGAATCAGTTAAATCCCAATTTGCATACAATTGTTGCCGTATTGACAGCAGAAGTAATTAAGGGTACTCCTAAACCCGGTGATGATCTGGTAGAATTATACTGGTTATCCCATAGTGATCCATTCCCTGATATGGCCTTCGAAGGAGACGAGTTTACTATAGGAAAGTATTTTGAGGACAAACTGGTTAGAATACCTGTAGATCCGAGATTCAAAATAGTAAACCAGCTTTAAAAGAGGACATTTTTCCGACAAACGCCCTTGCCCGGGTGATAGGGGCGCAGAAGAAAACGAATGAAATCGGAAAAAAAATTAATATGCGCATACGGTGATGATGTCCTCGGAACCAGAGATGGGATCGAGCTGGCCGAATCGATTGCGGCCGGGGAAATTAAGGCTTCTGAAGCTATCGAGGCCGCCATTTCCCGCGCCAGGAAGGTGAATCCGTCCCTCAACGCCATTGTTACAGAAACCTATGAGCAGGCCCGCAAGCAACAAAAGGCGCCGGGAACCGGTCTTTTAGCGGGGGTGCCTTCATTTATAAAGGACACAGACCATGTCAAGGGCGCTCCGACCTTATGGGGCAGCCGCTCGCTCCCTAATAAGCCGGCTGATGTGTCGAGCAGTTTTGTGGAACAGTTTTTATCCGTTGGCCTGGTAAGCCTGGGGAAAAGCACGTTACCCGAGTTCGGGTTGACCGCATCCACCGAATCTCTGGCTACGGGGTCCACTCACAATCCCTGGAACCTCGATTATTCCGCCGGTGGATCGTCCGGTGGGTCGGCCGCACTGGTGGCAGCCGGTGTCGTCCCCTTGGCACACGGCAATGACGGCGGCGGTTCCATCCGCATTCCAGCAGCCTGTTGCGGCCTGGTCGGTCTCAAGCCCTCGCGCAGCCGGCTGGCGAATCCGGAAGGGGCGGAAAAGATGCCGATCAATATCGTGTGCCACGGCGTCATCAGCCGAAGCGTGCGGGATACCGCCGCATTTTATGCTGCAGCAGAAGAACATTATCGCAACCCGGATCTGCCTGAAATCGGTCTGGTTCAGCATCCGGGAAAAGAGCGGCTTCGCATCGGACTCTTTACAGACACACCCGACCACACACCCAGTCATCCTGATTCAGCAGCGGTTGCAGTTAATGCCGGCAAACTTTGTGAGGATCTCGGACACAATGTCGAGGCAATTTCATGCCCTTTCAAGGCCCAGGTAATGCAGGAATTCTTGATTTACTGGGGGATGGTGGCCTTCTACATTCACCATTTCGGTAAGAAGCTGTTCAAAACCGAGTTCGACAGGGAAAAATTAGAAATCTGGACGCTCGAGTTAAGCCGTTTTTTTAGAAAGAATCTCTTGAAAGCGCCTTTCATCATCCGAAGGCTTAAAAAATTTTCACATCAGTATGAAAATATTTTTTCAAACTATGATATTCTGCTCTCCCCCACACTGGCGCATGCCCCTCCGAAGATCGGCTACCTAGGCCCGGAGATCAGTTTTGAAACCCACTTCGAAAGGCTGCGCCAATATGTGGCTTTTACGCCCATACAAAATACTGCCGGAGCCCCGGCCATTTCTCTCCCGCTTGGATTTAGCCGCAAAGGGTTGCCCATCGGCATCCAGTTTGCTGCGGCATACGGCCAGGACAAGCGTCTGCTTGAGCTCGCTTTAGAACTCGAAGAAGCCCGGCCCTGGGCCCTGGTTGGCAAGCCGTAGACCATTGACAATTAATTGAGGGGTCGGGGAGTTTCCCGCCTAAGGCCCCGATTTAAGCGGAGTGGATGATCGCCATCGAAAACGGATGCTGTCTGAGACCATTAGAGATCGTTTTGAATGAACAGCTTTAGCCGACGGTCTTCAGATCGTCACATATCCCGGCATCGAGCATCATATTTTGATATCATATTTTTTTCTGTTCATTCATTACGAACTCTTTTGGTCGAGTTCATGCGATTTCGGTGGTGATTATCCATGTAAGCGAGTCAGATTTGAAAAACTCCCCGACCCCTCAATTAATTATGGCCTTCTCTGTGGCTGTCGGTTGCCGGTTGCGAAAAATTCTAGTGGCACGTCAAATCCAGCTTAAGGATTTCCATCAGCATCTTATCGCGCCAGCTTATTATTTCGTCCAGCGAGTTATCGCGCACAATCGGCATCTCATTAACGCTGTCAACAACGGTATCCCCCATCGGAGCAGAAATCGTGTTCCAGGTGGCCATGGATTCCCATCGCAGCCGGTAGGATTCGGCATAATGCTCCACAAAGCTTTCGATGCCGTTGCCGGCCAGATGGGCCCGCAGCAAAGGACCGATAAAAGGATCCCGCATTCCCATGCCGCTGCAAAAGGCCTGATCCACCTCTTGCGCACTGGCGACACCGCTTGCCACCAGATCCATGGCCTCGCGCAAAATGGCGGCCTGAAGCCGGTTAACGATGTAGCCTGAAACCTCTTTTTTAAGTTGCACCGGGGCCTTGCCGATTTTTTCCATCAACCGGCAGGTTATTTCTACCGTTTCCGGCACCGTCTGTTCACCGCCGACGACCTCCACCAGGGGCAAAAGATGAACGGGGAGAAACGGGTGAACCAGGACGCAGCGCTCCGGTCGCGTGACCGCGGTTTGAATCTCGGTCATCAGGAGGCCGGAACTGCTGCTGGCTAAAATCGTATCGGGCGCTGCCAGCGCGTCCATTTCCCTGAAGACGGGCTTTTTGGCTGAATATTTATCGGGAACGGATTCCAGGATGTAATCAGCATCCTTGACGGCCCCGGCCAGACTCAGGGAGGTCCGGATCAGTTTATAGGCGCTGGCAGCCGTTTCAGTTTGAAGACGGCCGTTGTCTTCTAAATGGATCAGGTTTAAACGTACCTGCTCGAGGGCACTTTTCAGTTTATCGTCACTTAGGTCCTGCATAATAACGCCAAAGCCGGCAGCGGCAAACAATGTTGCCCAGCCCTGCCCGATAAGCCCCGATCCGATGCATGCCACGTTTTTGATGTCGTCGTGCATAATATTTACTCCCATAGTGTTTATTGGCGAGAAGCTGACGAATGTTTTCAGGTGTCAGACATTGGGTTTCAGGTGTCAGAAAACAGAAGACAGAGTACAGATGACAGGAGACAGACATAGCCTTATTCTCCAATCGTCGACGCCTTGTACCAAACTTCATGATATCCGGGTCTGGTATAAACAGCGAAGCGCGGAATATCGAATATCAAACTGCAGAATTTCGAAGGATGGATTCGCTCACGGCCTTCGTAGCCTTTTTGGCGGAGTAGTCTTGCTCAGTCCTTCTTAATAAAATAGACAGCATGCCTTACTTCGACATTCGATATTCGCTTTTTTATATCCGCCGCAAGCCGGGGTCTCTTTTTCGATTTGACAGGCCTCTTTTCAGGCCAGCGGCGGCACTGACACCTAAAGCCTGACCCCTGACACCTCAAAACTCTATTTTATTAAATACTTAAAATATCATCAACATCGCTTCATATATGCGCCTCCGTTGCCCGACACCTTTTTGTCTCGATAAACGGACATCGTCCACGGACCACCAGAAACGACAGTCCTTGGCGGGTGAAAACCTCTTGCAGCGTTTCCTGGATAGCCTTTTCATCAAAGGCGTCCAATGTGTAGACATTCTCGATACCCATTGCCTCGGCCACTTTTTCAGGATAAATCTGCCGAACCTGCTCCCCCATGGCCGTGGTACCGGCCCCGGTGCGATCCTGAAAACCAGTCAGTGCGACCGTCTCATTGTCCATCACAGCCACAACGATATCGGCCTGATGATGAGCGGCATTTACCAGGCCATTAATGGCGGTGTGGAAAAAGACGGAGTCTCCCGCCACGGCCAGGATCTTGTCTTCAACGCCGCTGCGCCACAGGCCGCAGGCCAGGCCGATGCTGGAGCCCATTGAATATTTCACATCCAGCATTTCAAAAGGCGGGTTGTTGAGCCTGACCAGGCAGCCGGTTTCACCAACCACGATCGGTTGGGGTATCTTTTTATCCACGATCATCTGCTGCAGGGTTTTAAAAAAAGGCGTATAGGAACATCCCTCACCAAATGGCTGGCGGCTCGGGTAGGTTCTGGCCGGCGCCGGGGCTGCATCCAGCGACTGCCCGAATACATCCGTCAACAGACGGGCGATCTTTTCCAGGTGGACGTCCCCCTCCCAGGGGACATGACCGGTGGTCTTACCATATATTTTTGCCGTCAACCCTTGCCGCTGGGCCAGCGCCCTGATCTGATTTTCGACAAACGGTTCGACTTCCTCAAGGACATACACACGGTCAATCCCCTTGAGAAAAGCGATGATCTGTTCTTCGGGGAGCGGAAATAGGGTGCCCAGCTCGAAAACGCTGAGATCTGAATGCGGTGCATATTGCTGCAACCTGGCCGCCATGTGACCGGCAGCAATGATGCCTTTGTTGCCGCTATGGTCGCCATTATTAAAGGCTCGATACGGTGGTTGATCGAAGGATTTGGCAACTTGCTTCAGCTTTTGATGCAGCGCTGCATGATCTTCGACCACTAGGGCCGGCAAGGCCGACCAGCGCAACTCCCGGCTAAACTCGGCACGGGCCGCTGGTGCCCGATTCTGCGTGGCGACGGGTGCCGTGTCAGCCGTATAATCGGCCACAAATCTTACCATCACCGGCAGACGACAGGCTTCGGACAGCCGGAAGGCCTGGCGTGTCATCCGGTAACCCTGATCAGGGGTGGCCGGTTCCAAAATGGGAATCTCGGCAAACGCACCTAAAAGACGGCTGTCCTGCTCGTTCTGCGAGCCGTAAGATCCCGGATCGTCCCCTGCCAGAATTACCAGCCCTGCGCCGCAGCCGGTCAGATTGACGGTCATCAACGGGTCCAATATATGGTTGATGCCGACGTGCTTGGCGGCGATCACCGATCGCCGGCCGGCCAGCGAGCAGCCCAGGGCCACCTCAAACGCCACTTTCTCGCAGTTGGACCACTCCACGTAGAGATCGCTGGTAGGCGCAAGATCGATCAATTGCTCGACAATCGTTGTTATCGGTCCCCCCGGGTAGGAAGTCGCCACCCTGGCCCCGGCGTCGATCACGGCCCTGGCAATACTCTCACTACCGGAAAGGGTTGTCGGTATGACACCGTTTTTTCCGACCGCAGCTTCCACATTCAGCTTGTCAGTCATATCCTCTCCTGTGAATGAACCCTAATTGAGCGAAAAACGCTCAATTAGGAGTTAATTGTTATTTTTTATCAGGAAATAACGAATAACCATTAACAAATAACTTCCAATTGGATTTATTCCAATTGGGTTTGAGCCAACTTTTCAAGCACTTCTTCCAAAGCAGGTGTCGCGGGGGCATCCTTGAATCCGGCAATTCGCCGATAGATCATCTCCGCTGCGGCGTGGAACTCCCCGGGCAGGCCTGCTTCACGAAAAGTTGCCGCGATTTCTGCCATTTCTCCGGCGAATCGCCAGGCTTTGGCGGTTACATTTCGCACCCGGCCTCCCGCCTGTTCGCCAAAATTCGGCCAGTCCCGCGACCATTGCGTCTCCAACTCGCCGCGTACCCCCAGCACTTCAGCCGTCGCTAAAATTCCACACAACAGGGCGGTTGTGCCCTTGGTATAAGCCGCATAACACATCTTCAAGGCCGAAGCCTTGCCGACTTCATCGCCGACGACACTGGTCTCCAGCGGTCCTCCCGAAAAATATGGTACTGCTTCCCGGGCCTTCTCACCGGATAAATACAGCCATGTCTTTTCCCGCTGCCAAACCGGAAAGCCGATTATGCCGCCGTCGACAAAGTCTACGCCGGCCGCAGTCATCGCCTGGCCGATGCGCACGGTCCGTTGCGGCGCAATCGCGTTGACATCCAGGTAAATCCCCTGAAACGAATGCGCCAGCACCTGTTCGGCCACTTCTTCGGCTGCGTGCGGCGGGCAGACACTGATGATGACCGAACAGGTTTCACACAATGCCGCCAGTGTGCCGGCATCGGTAAGATTGAATTTTTCGGCTCGCTGCCGGCTTTGCGGGCTGCGCCCTTCAGCGACCCAGTAGGCTTCATGCCCGCTGTTCTGAACGGTTGCTGCCACGCAGATCCCCATCATGCCGGGATGGATAACCCCTATATTTTGTTTCGTCATCACATGACTCCTTTTAAATAAGTTGCGCCACAAAGACACAAAGCATGAGTATAAAGTTAAAACTATCGTCGCCTGGTGCGCTAATGTCAATACGATAATTTCCTTGACTGCTTTTCACCTGAAACCTGCAATCTGTTACCTGATATCAAATTATTTCTTTTAAGGTCAATCCGAATCTTCTGGATACTTTATCAAAATGTGATATAAGTTCCGCCAGTCCGAGGATTGTAGCAATCTTGATAATTAAAATACCAAAATCATACAGTAGATAAAATTTTTGAGATAGTTCGAATATGTGGCTGATCCTGATCGCATTTATCCTACATTTTACCCGCCACGGCATTATTTTTCCGTTCATCCCCTTGCTGTCTGTAAAAATGGGAGCCGGCCCGACGACCATCGGATTTATCGTCGGTGCGTTTAGCCTGATCGCCGTGTTTTTATCCATACCCATTGGCGGACTGGTGGATCGGTTTGGCGTCAAACGGCTGATGGTTTTCGGGGTCGTCTGCAATATTGCAAATGCCGTCATTTTGTTGCATACGGACACGGTTTTAAAACTAATTGCTGCTCAATTGATTGCCGGCATCGCATTTTTACTGCATGTTGTTGCCAGCCAGACCTTTATCTCACGGCTGCCCGATGCTTCTCGACGCGAGAAAGGGTTCGGCTGGCTCAGTTTCGGTGGTGCCGCAGGTCTTAGCGCGGGACCAATCCTGGGTGGTATTCTGGTAGATCGCTTTGATTACCAGGTTGCATTTTGGGTAGTTTTGGTGTTGTCGAGCGGTGGACTAATTTTATTGGGGTTGAAAAATACCAGGGATACGGCTCCGCCGAGGCCCTCATACAGTCTCCTCCAAGACGCCCGGCAGGTCAGAGCAATGGCCGGGGATCCAAAGGTAATGATGATTCTATTTTTTACGTTTGCGATCATTTTTGCTGCCAGTCTGCGGTCTTCATTTTTGCCGCTCCTGCTTCGCGCCGAGGGATTATCAGAGTTTACGGTGGGGTTATTGATTTCTGTTTTCGCGATCATGGCGACTTCCATCAGACTCATATTTGGTAGGCTGCTGGATATTTTTGATCGCAAGAAAATTCTTGCGTATTCCATGCTGGCCATCATCCTGGCAGTCGGACTGATACCATCCGCGGCTTCGGTAGCAGGATTCACCATCCTGATATCGATATTCGGACTCGGATTCGGCATGACCCAGCCGCTATCGATGGTAATGATATCCGACCTGACCAATCCGACGAGATCCGGTCTGGCCATGGGTCTACGTTTCACCGCCATTATGCTGGCAGGTCTGCTCAGCCCGATCATTCTCGGCTTCATCATCGAAACCATAGGACTGAGTCCCGCCTTTTATGCTGCAGCCGTGGTGGTTGTCCTGGCCGGTATTCGCATGTTCATCCTCCGGCCGGATCTGATTCCCGACAGACGCCAGTAAGGTTCGCTCAAACAATATAATGTCAAAGTCAGCTCAAACTGCGTCAGATATAAGCGATTTGCTTTGCCGGATTTGGTCCATCATAATGGGAAAACACTCTTGACAGGCGGTTTAGTTTAGCTTAGCAATAAACTTAATTATGTGAATGCCTTATATTTTGGAGGCGGGGGCGGATCAATATGTTCATCTTAACCTTTATCAAAAGGAGGTAGTCAAATGAAAAATCTGAGGATCGGTGTACTTGCAGGTATTTTGATAGCAGTATTTGCTATCGGCGCAGCTCATGCAGCAGACAAATTCATAACCCTGGGTTGGGCAGCATGGGACCCGGCAAATGCATTAGTTGAGTTGTCCAAGGACTTTACAACGCAAACCGGAATTGAGGTCAAATTTGAATTTGTTCCCTGGACTAATTTCGCCGACAGAATGCTAAATGAACTGAACCAGGGCGGCAAAACATTTGATGTTTTGATTGGCGACAGCCAATGGATCGGTGGTGGTGCCGTGTATGGTCATTACGTAAAACTGAATGATTTCTTTGACAAAGAAGGCATCAGCATGGATGACTTTTTAGCCCCCACGGTTTATGGTTATTCCACATGGCCAAAAGGAACGCCCAACTATTATGCACTACCTGCTTTTGGAGATGCGAATGCCTGGGTTTATAGAAAAGACTGGTTTTCAAAGCCGGAACTTCGGGAAGAATTTAAGAAGAAATACGGCTATAAGCTGGATGCACCTAAAACATGGACGCAATTAATGGATATTGCGAAATTTTTTCAGGGTCGTGTTGTCGATGGGAAAAAAAGATATGGTGCCGCTATATTCACGGAAAGAGGTTCTGAAGGAATTACGATGGGTGTCACATCTGCGATGTACGCATGGGGGTTTCAATATGAAGACCCCAAAAAACCATACCACATGGATGGGTTTGTCAATAGTCCGGAAGCGGTGGCTGCCTTGGAATTCTATAAAGAGCTATATGACTGCTGTACGCCCCCGGGCCATTCTGATGCATACATGGTTGCCGATTTGGACGCCTATGATTCGGGGCAGGTCGCTATGCAAATGAACTGGTACGCATTTTTCCCCGGAATCAACAAATCTGAAAATGTTGGTTTTGGCAAAACAGACTTTTTTTCCAACCCTGATCAATTAACTTCCGGAGCAACTTTAGGTGGCCAGGGAATGTCGGTGGTCTCCTATTCTGACAAAAAGGATTTAGCGCTTCGGTATATTAAGTGGTTTGCTCAACCTGAAGTTCAAAAGAAATGGTGGTCGTTAGGCGGTTATTCATGCCATAAATCGGTACTAAACGATCCCGGGTTTGCAAAATCTCAACCTTATGCTCAGGGATTTCTTGATTCAATGGGTAAGGTTAAAGATTTTTGGCAAGAACCCACTTTTGTGGAATTGATGCTGCCAATGCAGAAACGCGTTCATGATTACGTAGTGGGAGGTAAGGGTACCGCTAAAGAAGCACTTGATAAACTTATTGTAGACTGGAAAGAGGTTTTTGAGGAAGAAGGAAAATATAAATAGGGTCTCAATACAAGTCAGTTCGCTCAACGATATGGGCACTCTAACTTCCAGGGCGGAGTGTCCATGTTACCATTAGTGCTCCGTATGTATAACCGTTAATTGTCAAGATGATATAGCAAGGCAATGATAAAAAGAATAAATAACAAGCTTTTAAACATGTCCGACCGGGCTATCGCCTGGCTGTTTACAGCGCCGACCCTCATCCTATTGGTATTTATCAATATTTACCCGCTTATCTGGTCGGTTTATCTGTCTTTCACCAATTACAAGGCCAATCGACGCGGCGTAGAAATCGCGTGGGTTGGGTTGAAGTGGTATAAAAAAATATTGACCGATGAAGATGTTTGGGCCAATCTACAGGTCACCGCCCATTTCCTGTTTTGGACAATTCTCTTACAAGGCCTCATTGGCCTGTCATTGGCGTTGCTCTTGAACAAAAAATTTAAGGGCCATGAGTTTTTCACGACCATAGTTGTTCTGCCGATGATGCTCTCGCCAGCTGTTGTCGGTGTTTTTTGGACTTATATGTATCAGCCACAGGCCGGCATTTTTAATTATATTATTAATTTTTTTTACGATTTTGGTGAATTTTCAATGATCGCGGATGTTTCACTGGCGCCGTGGAGCATCATCATCGTCGATACCTGGATTTGGTCGCCTTTTGTCTTGCTCTTGTGCCTGGCAGGTTTAAGATCCATCCCGGATTATCTATATGAAGCTGCTGAAGTTGATCGAGCAAGTAAATGGCAACAATTTATCCATATCACGTTGCCTTCCGTCCTTCCGTTTTTGATGCTGGCAGTACTATTTCGGGGGATAGAAAATTTTAAGATGTTTGACATGGTCAATGAACTTACCGGTGGCGGGCCGGGTTCGGTGACGGAATTAGCGTCCATACATTTAAAAAGAGCGGCATTCGAGAAGTGGCGCACCGGATACAGTTCTGCATTTGCAGTCATCCTTTTTGTAACCGTATTTGGTGCCGGAAATATATATGTTAAGTTTTTAAATCGAATAAAAGAGAAATGATAAATGCCATCAGTTTTAGACACATCCAGATCACCACTTGAGCCCTCATCACGAAGCAAGAAGATCGCAGCCGTCTTGATCATTGTCTATGTATTGATCACAATTATACCGTTGCTGCTAATTGTTGCGACCGCATTTAAAAGTGTTCCGGATGCGGTTACGTACCCGCCCAAGCTTTTTTTTAAACCGTCATTAGAAGGATTCATAAACCTTTTCACCCAAAGAACTCGCCAGCCAAAGGAGTATTTAGAATCTTTGCCGCCGCCGGCAACATGGTATGAAAAAATTGTTCGCAAAAGACAAATGGTCATTGCCGGACCGTCAAGGTTTTTCCACCGATTTGTGAATTCAATCGCAATCGGTTTTGGGTCAACCTTTTTTTCAGTTTTCCTGGGGACACTGGCAGCATATGGCTTTTCCCGATTTAAGATTCCAGCCAAGGATGACCTATTGTTTTTTATATTGTCGACCCGAATGTTTCCGCCGATTGCAGCCGCTGTGCCAATTTTTTTAATGTATCGAACGCTTGGTCTAAATGACACGTATTTGGGGATGATAGTGCTCTATACGGTCGTCAACTTAAGCCTTTCAGTCTGGCTATTGAAAGGTTTCATAGACGAAATTCCCAAAGAGTATGAAGAAGCAGCTATGGTTGATGGTTACTCGAGATTGCATGCTTTTTTTAAGATTATACTACCTGAGGCGGCAACCGGTATTGCCGCGACGGCGATATTTTGCTTGATTTTTGCCTGGAATGAATATGCTTTCGCTATTTTACTGACTTTTAGAGAAGCGCAAACCCTGCCTCCATTTATCCCGACAATAATTGGAGAGGGCGGCTTAGACTGGCCTGCAATCTCAGCAGCAACGATGATTTTTTTACTGCCTGTAGTTGTTTTTACGATATTACTAAGAAAACATTTGCTAAGAGGAATTACTTTTGGAGCAGTAAGAAAGTGACTTCTAAATCGAAAAGCGATAAAAAGTTTGGCCGGTTTCGCAGAGGACCGTTGGAAAATATAGCGACAGCTATAATCGGGCTGGGTGTTTTTATGTTGATGCAACCATTTTCTATTTTCTTATATTCGCATTCGTTTAAATTTATTTTATTCGGAACGTTGGCATTTGTCGTCGTTAGTCACTTTCCCGATGAGTAATATGCAATGGCTGAGATAATCACAAAAAACCTGAATAAGAAATTTGGTGATTTTACTGCGGTGAGCAATACGAATTTAACCATCGAGGATGGTGAGTTTTTTGTATTGCTGGGCCCATCCGGCTGCGGGAAGACAACAACGCTTAGAATGATCGCCGGTCTGGAGTTCCCTACAAGCGGTAATATTTTTTTAGACTCGCAAGATGTAACCTTTCTAAGGGCTTCGCAAAGAGACATTGCTTTTGTATTTCAGCTGTTTGCACTTTATCCGCACATGAATGTTGAAAAAAATATTGGTTATCCGCTAAAAACCCAAAGGGTAGCAAGATCAGAAATCAAAAGTAGAGTGCGAGAAGTGGCAAAGTTGCTTCACCTTGAAAATATCTTAAGGTCAAAGGTTTCCGGGCTGTCGGGAGGAGATCGTCAACGTGTTGCCCTAGGACGAGCTATTATCAGGAGACCAAAAGCATTTTTAATGGATGAACCTCTTGGCGCATTGGATGCTGAATTCAGGGAATTAATGTGTTCAGAGCTCAAAAAATTGCATACTAATATTGATGCAACAACAATTTATGTAACCCACGATCAAAATGAGGCGATGGCCATGGGCGACCGTATTGGCGTCATGGATAAAGGTGCAATACTTCAGGCTGATGATCCGCTAACCCTATATAATAAACCCAGAACCATGGTTGTTGCGGATTTCATCGGAAGTCCGGCCATGAATTTTCTGCCGATTCATTCGAGTATTCCAAAGGGATGCAAATCTGTTTTGATAAACGGCTGTAGCGTGGAAATTCCTGAAATTCATGCGGCCAGCAACACTGATTTAAATTATTTAGGGGTCAGGCCCGAGAATATTGAAATAACAGCCGCGAGCTATGACGGTTTTCAAGGCAAAGTCTACGGTGTCGAATACCTTGGAGTGCGAAAAATAATAACCGTTGACACAGCAGTTGGAAGAGTCAAGGTTAGGTCATCAAATAATCTTGTTGTCCAAATTAACGATAATGTAAATTTAAAATTTAATTCTAAACGCATTATTTTATTCAATAGTGATGATGGCAATGCCATAAAAAGCGAGCGTATAACCTGAATCTGGCATAAAATGAATGAGAATTTGAAAGCCTCCGGCCCGTGCAAAATCCGGGTATTTGGTAGATAAAGAAAATGTCCGAGGTCAGATTAGAAAATATTTCGAAAAGTTTCAAGCAAGTGGATGCAGTTAAAAACCTGTCGTTTACTGTGAAGAATGGTGAATTTGTCGTTTTATTGGGTCCAACGGGGGCAGGTAAAACAACAACTTTAAGGTTGATAGCAGGCTTGGAAAAAGCTGATGGCGGCAATATCTTCATCAACAAAAAAAGGGTTACAAATTTACAACCCGCCGAAAGAGATGTTGCTTTTGTATTTCAACAATATTCTCTATACCCAAGGTATACGGTATACGACAATTTAGCCTTTCCGCTCAGGTCACCCTTAAGAAGTTTAGACAAGAATAAAATTGACGAGATCGTTCATAATGTTTCCAGGACTTTGCACATAGAGGATAAGCTACAAAACAAAGCAACCCAATTGTCCGGCGGAGAAATGCAACGGGTAGCGATTGGAAGGGCCCTTGTGAGAGAGCCCAGTATTTTCCTGATGGATGAACCTTTATCTTCACTCGATGCCAAGTTGAGAGAGGAACTCAGACTAGAATTAAAAAATATCCAGGTTATACTCGGTGCTACCTTACTGTTCGTGACCCATGATCATATTGAAGCAACCACGATGGCAGATCAAATTGGTGTTTTAAAAGAGGGTGAATTGGTTCAATTTGATACTCCCGATAAAATTTATAACGACCCCAACTCTATTTATGTCGCCCAAAAACTGGGTTCACCAAAAATAAATGTTATCCCTTCCAATCATTTAAATTCAGATATTCCGGGTAATGCGAAATTCGCTGCGTTTCGACCTGAAAATGTAAATCTGGAACAAAAGGGTTTATTTGAGGCCAAAATTGAAACCATCCAAAATTTGGGCGTGGAACAGATAGTATCCTTGAATTTCAAAGGCGAAATTATTCGTGCACTGGTAAAACCCGACAATCACTTAAATTTGAACGAAGATGTAAATATCGATATTCCCCAAGAGTACATATTATATTTTGATAAAAACACTAAGAGAGTTTACCCGTAAGCAATATGATTACGTTAAAAATTAATTGCCTGAATCCTGCATGAAAATTAGTGAGAATATGAAAGTCTCCGACTTGTCCGCCTCGGGAGGGCTCGAGCAATATTCAGAAACATCGATCAGACCAAGGAGTAGCAGACCCAATGACTGAAGCGAGACGTATTCAAATTCAAGCCCTTGTACCCCCAACGCTCAATGTGATCATCGCCCATGCCGAGGAGCTTACCCGACTGGATCGGGCCATCGGAGACGGTGATCACGGCATCAATATGAAACGCGGGGCAGAAAAAATTCTGCAGGAGCTGCCGGCAATCTGTGACAAACCCGCCGACGAAGCTTTAAAATCGATGGGCATGGCGCTGGTCATGAGCGTCGGTGGCGCCTCCGGTCCTCTGTTTGGCAGCTTGCTCATGGGAATGGGCCAATCATTAGGCGCCCGCGCGATTAACAAAGATATCCTTGCCGAATGTTTTTCCGCCGGTATTGAAGCGGTTAAAAAGCGGGGTCGGTCCGATGTCGCCCAAAAAACCATGCTGGATGTTCTGGTACCGGCATTGGAGGTGCTGAAAAGCAATGCAGCCGGATCTAACCTGTATGCGAAGCTGAAAGAAACCGTGGCGGCTTGCGAAACGCGAACCATCGGAATGAAGGCGTTAAAAGGGCGCGCTTCTTACCTGGGCGAGCGCAGCATCGGCCACATGGATCCCGGTGCCAGGTCCTGCGGATTGGCTATCAGGGAAATTTGCAATGTTTTGGAGGCTGCAAAGAATGAATGAAAATGTCGGTATCGTCATTGTGTCACATTCGGAGAAAGTCGCCCGCGGAACAGCGGAGATGGTACGGCAGATGGTCGGCGATGAGGTTTCGTTGGCCTTTTGCGGCGGTGATCCGAGCGGGGGGTTGGGATCCGATGTCAATAAAATCCTAAACGCCATCAACTCCGCCTGGACGGAAAACGGCGTTGCCATCCTGGTCGATTTGGGCGGTGCGGAGACCAACAGTGAGATGGCTATCGAAATGCTGCCACCCGAAAAGCAGCCCAAAGTGTTGATTTGTAATGCCCCTATCGTCGAAGGGGCGATCATGGCGGCAACTGAAGCGGCCAGCGGTGGTTCGCTGCAAGAGGTTCGATCGACGGCTGAAGAAATTTGTGGCGGTTAATACGGTGGCATGCATGGTTGGTAGCCAATCCAATCCTGATAAGAAGAAAAATCAGCACACAGCATCCGTGCTATTGACCAACAAAATCGGTTTACATGCGCGGCCGGCGATCCAACTGACAAAGTTGGCCAAGCGCTTTTCGAGCCAAATACAGATCAAAACCGCGCCGGATTCGCCCTGGATCGACGCCAAAAGCATCGTTCAGGTGATGGCGGCCAAGGCGCCCAAGGGCACCGTGCTGGATATTGCGGTAAACGGCAAAGACGCCCGGCAGGCGCTTTTGGCCCTTGTCGAGTTGATAAAGAATAACTTCGGTGAAAAGCCGGCGGACTCTTTGGATGCATCCTCTGAAGCAGGCCATATTGCATCAAGAGGATTGGCTATCGGCAAAGTCGTTGTCTATCAAAAACGCCTCTTTGACGAACGTTCCAGCGGAACGGCCGAAAATGAAATGCAGTTATTCCACCGCTCGATCAAGGCTACCCAATCCGCTCTTGGCAGCCTGATCGAAAATGCCGAAAAAGACATCGCCGAGGTGCTGGAATACCAATTGTCCCTGCTAAAAGATCGATCGTTAATCGATCCCGCAGTAGCAGCCATTGCCACCGGTACTTCGGCCCATAGCGCCTGGACGCAAACATTGAATGAACTGGTTGGACGCTTCGAAAAAACGGATGATCAGTATTTTCGGGGACGCACATCCGATCTGGTGGATTTGAAGCAGCATGTGCTTGGCCATATATATGGTAAAACGGAAACATTGCCGCCCTTATCCCAGGATTCAATTGTCATAGCCGAAGATTTGTCCCCGTCTGATTTTGCCCTGCTCGATCGGCGTCATTGTAAAGGGATTGCATTAAATAAGGGGAGCTTAAACAGTCATGTGGCCCTGCTGGCCAGATCGCGCGGTATCCCGATGCTGGTAGGGTTGGCAACGGTAACGGCCAAAGCGGACACGCCGGCTATTCTGGATGCTGTCGAAGGGCAGTTGATCGTTGCGCCGGATCAAGAAACAGTGGCGAACTATCAGCGGCGACTGGAAAGCGAAGAAAAGCAGGGCAAGGCGCTGCAAACATATCTGACGGTCAAACCGACCATGCCGACAGGTGAACGGGTTTACGTCGGTATAAACGTTGGCACGCTTGAAGATCTCAAACTTATCTCTCCCGATCACTGTGATGGTATCGGTCTGGTCAGAACCGAGTTTTTGTTTGACAGCGGCATGGAAATGCCAGACGAAGAGAAGCAGTTTCAGGTTTATAAAAAGCTGGCGCAATGGGCGGGAGAAAAACCGGTTATCGTTCGCACATTGGATGCGGGTGGCGACAAACCGGTAGAAGGGTTGACCGAAAAAGACGAAAGCAATCCTTTTTTAGGGGTGCGCGGAATCCGACTGTCATTGCTCAACGAGGACGTCTTTCGCATCCAGCTAAGCGCCCTAGTGCGGGCGTCGGCCCATGGCAATCTTAAGATCATGCTCCCGATGGTCACGGTCCCGCTAGAGGTTGAAAGGGTTAAAAATTTGCTGCAGGAAATACTGGTGCAGTTGCAGCGCAAGGATCCGGCGTTAACCGCACCGCCGCTCGGCATCATGGTAGAAGTTCCCGCAGTGGCGATGTGTATCGAAGATTTTGACACCGACTTTTTTTCGATTGGCAGTAATGACTTGATTCAATATGTCACCGCATGCGATCGCGGTGAGCCAAAAGTCGCCCACCTTTATACGGGCGCCAACCGTGCCGTTTTACAGTTGATCAGGACAACCATCGACCACGGACGACGAACCGGCAAGCAAGTCAGCCTCTGCGGCGATATGGCATCCCAATCCGATTATTTCGATGTGCTATTGGATTTGGGACTGCGTCACTTATCGGTCTCACCGGCCGATCTGGCGCGTGTTAAGGCGGCCATAACAGCTCGCAATGAGAATAAGATTGACAAAAAATAAAGGCAGGCAACCCTGACATCTTATCAATGACAGGTGAATAAAGAATCCGGGCCTGCAGGACCCGGCTTTGATTTCACTTATATCTCAATTAAGGAGCTTTAGCATGAAAAAATTCATCAATGCAGTCGATGACGTTGTGATGGAAAGTTTGAAGGGATTTTGTGCGGCCCATGGGGATATCGTCGTGCTGGGCGAAGAGGTTAAGTTCGTTCGGCGGGCCAATCTTGTCGACGGAAAAGTTGCACTAATTTCTGGCGGCGGCAGCGGTCACGAGCCGCTTCATGCCGGATTCGTCGGAAGTGGTATGTTGGATGCCGCTTGCCCGGGCGCTGTATTTACCTCGCCCACGCCGGATCAGATGATAGCAGCCGCCCAGGCAGTCGAAAGAGAAGCCGGTTGCCTCTTCATTGTTAAAAATTATTCCGGTGATGTAATGAATTTTGAAATGGCAGCCGAAATGTTTGAAGGCCAGGTTGAGTCCATCGTCACCAATGATGACGTGGCTGTGGAAGATTCCACCTACACCGCCGGCCGTCGGGGCGTGGCGGGCACTTTGATTGTAGAAAAAATCGTGGGGGCCGCCGCTGAAAAGGGTTACGACCTCGCCCAATGTGCCGCTTTGGGGCGCCAGGTCAATGATTGCACCCGTTCGATGGGGGTGGCGCTAACCAGTTGCACGGTCCCGGCTGCTGGAGCGCCGACCTTTAAAATCGGCGAAGACGAAATGGAGATGGGGGTGGGAATACACGGCGAACCTGGCCGAAGTCGAATGAATATGAAAACGGCTGCAGAAATTTCCGAACTCATGGTTAGTGCCATCATGGATGATCTTGCACCGCAAGGCACCCAGAACGCTATCATTTTAGTCAACGGATTGGGAGCCACGCCCTTGATGGAACTCTACCTGTTGTACGATTGCGCACGCGCACAACTGCAAAAAAGAAACGTCCGGATCGTTCGCTCGCTTGTCGGCAACTATGTCACCTCCCTGGAGATGGCCGGCTGTTCCTTTACAGTCTCTCTTGTGGATGAGGATCTTATCAAATGGTGGGACGCTCCGGTCCATACGGCGGCATTACGATGGAACCGTTAATACCTGGATCTTGCATATGAAAGCCTCCAACTTGTCCGCCTCGGGAGGGTCCGGGAAAATTCAGGTAACGATTAACGGTTTGGCCTTTTGGAGCGTTTTATGAACCGAATCGCGCCAGGGCGGGCCAACATTCTACTATCCCATCATTTGCATACATACACAGCGTTTTGATTACCGTTTGGCAGCTCACTCTGGGGCCTGCCGATTCTGCCGACGATGGCCACCGCCACCTTTTTGCGGGCCAGGATTCTTTCAATATGCTTGGCAAATTCAACTATTTCATCATTATCAGATTGCGTCGATGCATCACTGTTTTGAATAAGGAAATGTATCAGATAAGGGTTGATCAACCATAAGTTAAATGACAATAAAGCAGTTACCGGGCAAGACGTGGATCAAATCGGTATTTGATCGGATTGCCGATGGTAATATTTTCAAAATCCGAAATCAACAGGTAACGAGATTACTTCACCGTAAAGCTTACGTGCGGCGTATCCTGAACTTGCCTGGATCCATCCGGCCTTAGGCGGGCATTAACAGAATGTATCCCTGGTTGTAAGGCCCACAGGTATTCTCCGCTTGATGTCGTTGCCACCAGTTTCTCGTCGACATACCAGTCAACCGTCGTGTTGTGCGGCCGGTTCGCCAGCTTGAACATGAATGCCTGCCAATCTGCCGGAATTCGGGGATCCATAGCCAGTTGCATACCCTGGGTGGGGTGTTGGAGGTAAACATTTTTGGGATCCTGCGCGGGTAAGGTATCTGTTTGGGGTTCGGTTCCGGGCACAAACCACTCACTGAGACTGGCGCAGCACCCGTCGGCCGGCCTCCCACTGTCCCGGCAGATTTCAGCTTTGACCAGCCGTGGACTTAAATAGAGCGGCCGCGTGTCTCGATAACGATTGAGCTCCGCCATTACGGATCGCAGGATCAGGGCCGGACCGTTGGACCCGCTGATACCGTCTGTGGCCTGATGATCCAGGTTGCCGATCCAGATACCAACCGTAAACCGGTGATTAAATCCGACGGCCCAGGCATCCCGGTAGTCACTGGAGGTGCCGGTCTTAACCGCCGTTTGAACCGGAAATCGCAGCAGGCTGCCGTTGCCGAACTCCAGCCGGCGGGCTTGCGGGTCCGACAGGATGTTGCCGATCAGCGAGGCGATTTCAGCTGAAAATACCCTGCGGATTGCCGGCTGCCGGGTTTCTTCGGTCATCAAATACTGCAGCGGGCGGTAAATTCCCTGCCGGGCCAGAACCGTATACGCCCGTACCAATTCCAGCAGGGTGATCTCGCCATTGCCCAGGGCCAGGCCATCGCCATAATAATCCGGGTGATGCTGCAGGCTGCGGACCGCCAAGGCATGCAGGCAATCTAAAAAATTATCGACGCCCACAAACTGGATCGCCCGCAACGCGGGAATGTTCAATGAATTGCCGAGCGCCTCCCGTACCCGTAACGGCCCGTAATGGGTGCGGCTGTAGTTTTGATATGAATGCAGCCCGCGACCGACAGGCTCTGACAGCGGATAATCCTCCAGCATGGTGGCTGCGGTCCATCCTTTTTCCAGTGCCAGGGCATACAACAGCGGCTTGAGGGTCGAGCCCGGCTGGCGCGGGGTGGTTACCGCATCGATCCAACTGGCCGGCACATCAGCCAGGTAGGCGCCACTGTTGACCCAGGCCAGGACCTCGCTGTGCTGATGATCCACAATTAAGGCCGCCCCGTTTCGAGCACCGCGATCTTTTAAATCTTTTAGGCGGTGATCCAAAATGGTTTGAACGATACGCTGCAGGCCGGCATCGAGGGTGGTGCGCAGCCGGCCGCTGTCCCGCACATCCCGAGGTGGTGCCGGTTGATAAAGATTCTGAACGAAGTGATCGGCCCTCACAGGAGGTGCGGCTTCTCTGATCCGCAGATCGGCGACGCTGATTGTCGCATACTGCCCGTTATCGATGATGCCATATTGGAGCAGGCGACCAGCGAGTTGCTGAATCGATCGAATCAGCCCAGCCGGATTTTTACGCACATCCAAACGTGACGGCGCCCGGACCATCACCACCAGGGCCATTATTTCTGCCGTACTTAACGTATCCGGATCGCGGTCAAAAAAATAGCGGGCGGCCTGTACCACGCCCCGGCGTTGAGCGGCGTAAGGAACCTGATTGAGATAAAACTCCAGTATTTCGCCTTTGGAAAAAGATTTTTCAAGACGCGCAGCCTCCAGGCCTTCAAGCCAGCGCGACCATGGGGTACGCGGCCGCGGATGCCACATGCGGATCACCTGTTCACTGATCGTGCTGGCCCCCCGTACCGATCGCAAGGCACCAAGGTTTTGCCACAGGGCATGCAGCCGCGCCTGCCAGTCGACGCCGCCGTGCCGGAAAAACCGCTGATCCTCGGACACCACAAAGGCCTGCTGGAGCATCCCGGGGATTTCGTGCAGCGGTATATGGTCATGAAAATTCCAGCGGTTCTGGTAAGTAACCGTCAGCGGAATATAATTGCGATCAAGGACCTGCACCTTGCGCAGTCCGGCGGTTGCCGGGGCGAGCGAACCCGGCAGCGGCAGGAGATCGGTGTGGGTCTGCCAGATAAACGCCCCTGCCGTAACGATTACCACCAGCAGGATTGCGGATATCCATCTTTTTTGTGTTTTAATCACCATAATCGTTTCAACCGGGTCAAGGGCCATAAAATTCGAACCGCAGCATTTCGAAGGATGGTTTCGCTCCCGGCCTTCATAGCCATTTCAGCGGAGTAGGTTCGCTCAGTCCTTTTATAAAACAGACAGAATACATTCCTTCGACATTCGATTTCTTTTGTTTAGATCTTCCTGCGACACTTGCCCGCCTCTGCGGATTCGGTATTCTATTTTTCCGCATTCCCACTTCCAACTTCAATTCCTTCTCACCGTCCCACCGTCAACTGCGCCGGCACCCCCTGCCCGTAAACATCCGGATCATACATTTCCGCGGCCTGCACCGGCATCACGATAAACTCGCCCGGGGCGATGGCCTGGGCCGTGTATGATAGATGGTAGTTGCCGGCGGGCAGATATTCGGAGTAAAAACGTGCGGCATGGTGACGCAGTTCCTGATGATAAAAACTCCAGCGGGAAACACCGTAGGATGACCAGTCGCTGAAACGAAACCACCAGGAGCCGCCGGCGGCTTCAAAGGTCCCCTTGTCGGCATCCACCGTCGAAGCGGTCGCCAGATCACGATTGACCGGCTCCAATCCGCCGGGCACGGGATCGTCAACCACCACGAAATTTCTGGCTGTCGGCAAAGATACGAATAGATCCACCCGCACCAGATCACCGCGTTTTAACTGCATATTGTCTGTTAATAATTCCCAATTACCGTCCCGCTCGAGGCTGTATTCGCGATGGATTTCGATACCGGCATTGATGGGGTCTGTTTTCAGGGTTTGCGGCGCATATGACAGGCGGGCACTGTAGTAGAGACGGCCCTGCCCTTTGCGGTCCAGTTTTATCGTCGCCCGACGGCCCGGATCACCGGCAGCAACGGGTCTTTGAAACGCCACCCGATCATCGCGCAGATCCGTGAATTTGGCGCGACCCAGCACCTCTGCATCGAAAAAAGCCATCAGCGTCATGTCGGGTGCTTCACGCTCATATACCCGACTGTAATCTATCAGGGCATTCAGGCAGAACATGTTTTCCTGGGTGTTTTCCCAGTGATCGCGATTTTTGCGGCTCTGGGTTATATAGCGTACGAGTTTAAACGGCATATCACCCACCAGTTGCCGACCCGCATCCGTGCGGCCATAGGCCGTCAGCGCGCTTAAAATGGCACCGTTGGTCCGCAGGGTGGATGAAAGGATGCGCGTGTAGCTGTCGTCGATCACTTCACTGAAGACAAACTTGCCGCCGGATTGATCGGCGTGGGCCAGAATCAGGTTGCCGACTTCAGCGCGCATCGCATCTGAACCGGTCACCGCTAAAGCCGCCAGCAAAAAATGGGCCTTGCCGAATAGGCTCATCTGCGGCACATAGGGCCGGTAGCGCTGCAGATCCGACAGGCTGATGAGGCCCTGGTCAACCAGCGCTGCCAGGGCCACGGCCCGTACCGTTGAGGCCATGCCTTTGGTATAAAAACCCGGCATCACATTGCGGCGCAGCAGGTTGAGCAGATATGCGTGCAGCTTTTCCGCAACCGTTGCCGGTATTTCATAGCCGCTTTTCCGCAGCCAGTTAAACGCCAGCGCCGTGTAGGCACTGAGGTAAGGGCTGACATAGCGGTCGCGGGGTATGTAATACGCCATGCCCCCGTTGGGCGCCTGGTAGGCCGCAGCCCGTTCCAGCATGGATTGGGGCAGGTGCTGACTGTCTTGCCAGGTAAAATCATCGGCCAGGTAAGATTTAAGGCTGTTGTAATGGGATGCCATCACCCCCCGGGTGAGGACCTGCTCCCAGCAGACATAGGGATAATCGCGCAAATACCGGAAAGCGCCTTCGAGGTTGCCGATCACGGTTGGCGACAGCAGCAAACTCACCTGGCCGACATCCGTTCGAATGTCTTGCGGGAAAAGAATTCGCTCGCGAACCGCTTCTGCCATCGTCGACCCATAGGTAGCCGCAGTTTCCAGACGATAGCGTTTTTGAACATTGACGGTGTGCATAAGACCGTCTTTATCCAAATCATCACCACCGCGGGCCGTCAATTTAATTTGACCGTCATGCGTGGTTTTCAAGGGCAGCCAAACCGTGGTGCGCTTATAGGGCTCAACTTCCATGGTGCGGGTCGCTTCGCGCGTCTTTTGCCCGGCAGCGGTTTCAATCATACCTTCGGCTGATAGGGTCACGGTCAACTGCCGTTTTTGGGCGGTACGGTTCATAATGCTGAAACCGGCGTCAAAACTGTCGCCTTCGGTCACCTGGTTGGGCATCACCGGACGAAGCTCGGTGGGTCGATTGACTTTAAAATTACCTTCTCCCAATCCCATCCGGTCGCCGGGTGTCACCGCCATGGCCAGCACCCGCCAGCCGGTCAGGTTGTCCGGTACTTCAAATTCGATGGTCGCCCGGCCTGCGGCATCCGCAACAAGGGAAGGATTCCAGTAGCTGACGAATTTGAACACCGATCGCAGGCTGATGTCCACCCCCCCTCCCCCACCGGTGGCGGCTCCTTTCTTTTCAAACTTCTGTCGTCCCACCAGCCGCATGAGCAAACTGTAATTTTCCAGATCAAGTCCATCGATCGTGTAGAATCCTTTGTAAGGATCAAAATAATCCCGGCCCTGAATCAGTAAGTCAAATACGGCTTCATCCAGCACGGTGACAGCCAGTTCGATCGGCTCACCAACAACCGCGTGGCGTGGCGTCGCCGTTAATTTCACCTGTACCCGCTCCCGGGGCTTATAGGTATCCTGCCCGGGCTCGACCTGAACCTGGATTTCTTTATAGGGATCGGCGACCGGTACTTTGACATAGCCCATACGAAAAGCAGGCTTACCCAGGTCCACCTGGTTGTCGGCGGGAGGCGTTTCAATGCGAGGGGACATGACCACCACGGACAGATAAAAACCCGGCAGAAAATCTTTCTGCACTTCAAATTCGATGATAGGGGTACCGCTTTCCAGTGTTTGCAGCCAGCTTTGCAGAACACCGTAACGTTCAACGGTAATCAGGGCCCGGGCTCCGGGAAAAGGATTTTTGATCAGGTAGCGCGCCCGGTCGCCGATATTGTAGCGCGATTTTTCGGCAATGATTTCAAGGCTGTTATCCGGCCGCTCCTGCCACACCACCCGCCCCTTGCCGACCACCCACTGATAGATTTCGCTGCTGTGGGGGCGATTGTGGTTGTCTTGAATCGTCGCCGTAATGCGGTGGGAGCCGGGATCTTGCGGCGTAAACTCACATTGAACCGGCTGCAGTGTCGATCTCATTTCGCATTGAGCAATCACTACCCATTGATGGGTGTAGTGGGTTAGATAAGCATTGCCGGCGCCTTTGACCCGGGCAGCCTTTGTTTCCCGGCGTTCAACTTTAACCTGGATCGGCACACCGCCGCGGGGTTTTCCCAATCCATCCACCACCAGCAGGTCAACTGTGGCCGGTTCATCTTCATTCATGACCCAATTCGTGGAGCGCAGTCCCACGTATCGATCGCGGCCGGCATAATCGGCTGTGGCCCGGCCGGTCATGTACTTGCCGCGATCATCCCTGACCGCGCTTTCAACAACCAGCCGACCGTATAATATTTTGCTTTCGGGCATGTTGAACCGGGTTGTCTGGTCGCCCCGGTCATCAACGCTGTCTTCAATTTGATGGACGGTTTGCTTGGGAGGTGCACCCGGGACATATGTGTTGAATCGAAATCCCCGGGCAGCCGGATCATCCGACCGAAAAGCGCGGCTTGCCAGGGTCGCCGTCACGCGGCTGGCGGCATCCGTATAGGGTCCGCCGGCGTGCAGCCTGGCCCGGGTACTCACCTCGACGTTGTCGCCCGGTTGAAAATTCCGGCCGTTGAGATCCGTGGTCACTTTGAAGGGCGCCGGGGTAAAATCACTGACCAGCACCCGCATGGGCTCCCATCTTTCCTGGGAAAAGCCAGCCTTGAGCTGAAATCGGTACCAGCCCACAGCGCCTGTTTGCGCTACCCTAAACTCCCCGTCATGGGCGCCGAATTCGGATAAGGCTATACCGGCAGCGGTATGCACGATTTTGCCGGTCGGATCGATTATTTCCAGGGTGTAGCCTTTGGCGGGCGCCGGCACAAACGTCTCGTTGCTCTGATCGCGGACATACAGCTTGTATTGAATGGTATCGCCGGCCCGGTAAACGCCCTGGGCCGTGGTGCCCCAGGTGTGAATGTGGCCGTAGCGCCGGCGCATATTGGGAGACACCGAATAGCGCGATGCCCGGTATGTATCAATCCGAAACTGTTGGTCCAGCGGCACCAGCGCCAGGTCATGCGCTTTTTCGACTTGCACGAACAGGCGGGGCTCGGTCATCTTATAGGGGTGGATATACTTTAATTTGGGATCAAATTCGCGGGTGCCGGCCAGCATGGCCACACCCGTGGCGTCCGTCACCGCCCGGGTCAGGACCGCAGGATACTGCGGCATCGCCGTGTAGGTATCGCGAAATAATTTGACCGTGGCACCGGCGGCGGGTTGTCCCGTCTTAAACTCCGTCACCCACACCAGGGTGTTGTAATGCCCGACCTTGACATGCACCTGAAACGGCGTTACCTGGGCGAAAAACCAGCGATCCCAGGGGTGCTTGGACACAGCCGGGCTGGTGTTCACCCGGCCCTGGACCACGCCGGATTGACCTTCGAGCATCTCGCGAACCCGCAGGGGCGTTCGAAACGCGATGTCTTGTGCCTGCGGAATTTGAAGCTCGTAATTTCGGCCGCTCTGCTTGCCATTGGTTGTCAGACGATCATAAGCCAGGGTAACCTTTTTAAGATTGGTCACCACCAGGGGCATTTCTGTGTCCACGTCTTTTTCCAGCACCGCCCGGGGATGGGTCAAGGTGAAATCCGGCGGCCGGTTATCGGTGGCAAACTGCATATCGATTGCAGCCGGTAGGGTGCGGCCGAATTCATCCTTAAATTTAGCGGAGTCGCTTTGGATGGAATAAATTTGATCGGCCTGCAGCACTTCCGGCAGCCAGACTCGATACTTGCGTCCTTGTTTGTGGGGTGAACGCAGCCGGGAATAACCGCGGTAATTGGCCCAGGGGTCATAGTCTTTTCTGCCGCCGGCCAGATCCGGCACGATGCCCACATGGTCTTTGACTTGTTCTTCGATCACCGGCGCACTGAACACCAGGGCCGCCCGTTTCAGCGGATTACAACGGCCCTTAATCTCCAATTGCGCCTCAACCGCGCCGATGACGATCTTTTTGTCCGTATTGTCGGTGCACTCAACCCCTTCAAAAGCAAATTCAGGAAATGTGTGAAACGCAACCAGGACACGGTTTTCCGCACCGCGTTGCGGTCCGTCAAAGGAGACCAGTCCCGGCTCCACATGCAGCTCAATTTTGCGGTCCGGGGCAAGTTCGGCGGCAGGGGATACCAGCCAGACGCGCCGGGCCTCGATACCGCGGGTCGCCGCAGCATGTCCTGGGTCACGGTCAGATGGCTGCGATGACGTTGCCGAACCCGGGATCAAAGTGATTTTTTCTCCCGGCACAGCAATAAATAAAGGCGTCTGTTTATCTTGCGGATCCGGTTCAACTTTCAGGTGGATCCGTTGCTGTGGTTGCCCATCAACTGCCATGAAAACATGTTCAGCCACCGATGTTTGGGTTACGGGCTGACTGAAAGTCATTCGGATCAACGGCAGGCCGGGAGCCTGCCAGGTCCTGAACCAGGCATGTCGTACCCTGGGACGTTCGGTTGTGAAGCTGTGCCGCACGGGCTTGGCCAGGGTTGCACTGTCTTCGGATTTAATGCCCGGATTCACAACGATCGCATAGCGGGTGGCGGGTGTTAAAGACGATTTTTCATCGAGTTGACAGGCCAGGGCACTGGTATTCAGCCAGCGCCACTGACAGTCCAGCCCGGGAGATATGGTAATGGGAATTTCAGCGGCGCTGCGCTCCATACGCCCCACCGGCACCACTGCCCGATCAAACTGAAAAACAATCTGCCGTCCCGGCGGGACATCCTTGCCGGTCGGGGTAATTCGAACGATCCGCAGCGCAGCCGGTTCATCGCCGGAACTTGCACCGGTCGGCAACATCAAACTAAAAAAGGAAAGTAGAATCGCAAGCCATATAATTGAATAGGCACCATAGTGACGCATCGTTTTTCCTCCTGAAACAGGTGACAGACTTTTGATTTCGGAAGTCGGAATGCGGAAGTCGGAATTATTCTATATTCTGGGGTTCTCCTTCTTTTATCCGCTCAATATCTTCCTGTGCCCATTTTTGAGGCGAGTACCGAATGCGGGATTTTCTGGCGGTATCGACTTGAAGGCAGCGCTCAAATGCCTGCAGGGCGGAAGCAGCATCTCCATTCAACCACCGGTTTAACCCGATAACATATTCGGCGGACACTTTCCAATCCGGTGAATCGCCAATCTGCCGCCTGAATTCTCTTTCGGACAGGCTACCATTGAGAAATTTAGCCTGCAATGAGAAAAATTTAAATTCATCAAATTCATTTTCAACATAATGCCAGTAAATCTGCGCATCGGCCGCAGGACTTGAGTACCTTGCGGTGGTGATACCGGCCAACATGCCGGCAGTCACCCTGACGAGTTTGTCTAGCTGCCGGGATCGCATGACCCGGTCATAAAGCCCGATTGCGTCCCCATAGCTTCCCAACTCTGTGAATCGATCGGCCAGCAGCATTGCGGGAAGGTGCTGGCGGGTTATATCTATCGCATCTATATCTAACGTATATTTTAAATAGGCGAATTCACTCCGTGTATCACCTTTACGGCGCTGGAGTTTCGCCATTAAAATTAACGATTCGACTTTGGTCGGTGCCAATTTTAAGCTGGCAGCCATTTGCATTTCGGCAGCAATCAATTCACCTTTCCGCAAATAGTGATGGGCAAGTTCATTTAATACCTGGGGAAACTCGGGTTCCCGCTGCAATGCCTGATTCCAATAATCCACTGCCCGCCGACTCTGACCCAATCGGGCTGAGATTAAACCCAGTCGGTAGGGTGAATCCGCATCCCAGGAAAACTCATCCATGGATTTTTGATAGGCTGCTACGGCCTCATGCAGTCGACCGGCAGATTCATGGTGCAGTCCGACAAAAAAATAATGTCGCGCCGATTTGCGCGCTGCCAGATTCTGCCAGTCCGGCCAGCAGATCAGACAAAGAACCGCGCCGCCGACAAGCCATTTATAAAGGGTCCGTTTTTCGCGGGCCTTAAACCAGGTATATAAATACCATAGCGCCACAGCGGCAAACATGGTCAACAGGACCGCCGGCGGTAAGCGATAGCGGTCTGAAACCTTGAATGGAATAATGGATAGAATCACCGCGACGGTGACCATAATCATGAGGGTTTGGTCTCTGGTTGGCTGGCGACACATAAATAAACCGAGAAGGCCCAAGGGACCGATCAACCAGAAACCGGTCCAGGGTAATGCAAGAAATTGCGAATAATTGCGGTAGGCGGCCACATCAAATTCCTGACTCCACTCACGCGCATTTGCAAAAATAAGAATTCGCTGCACAAAATTCAGGGCCACGCCTGCCGGATCTCCTTTCATTACATCCCATAGCTTTCTCCCCCAAAAATTCTCGGTTTCAGGCTCAGAAAAAGCACCAGCTTGTCGCGGCAAATTCATGTATTTGTCAAAAAGAATACCGGCCGGAGGATGCAGTCCTTTAAATTCGGGTGCCAGACCCGAATACAGGCTCCAGGTCGCCTGGGCGCGCAGCATCGGTATGCCGATCAGATAATAGTTGCGGGCCACGATTGGTCCAATAATTAATACCGTTCCGCAGGCAAACAGCAACGCCGCTTTAAAGGCCGCCTGCGGTTGACTCCAATTTAGCCGGATCAGCCAGAACAGGATGCACGGCAGAACCAGAAACAGGTTGGCTCGCACCCCGGCAGATAAGGCAAATGCAAAACCTGCCACAAAGAGGACCCAATACCTATTTGAATAGCGGGTCAACAGCCAGAGCGTCAGGCCGAGGAAAAATATGCTGAAAGTTTCGGCAAATTTTTCGGATTCGAATATTACCAGCATCCAGTAAGTGGCAATTAGATAGCCACAGATCAAACCCACGCGGCGGTTCCAGACCCGGGTGGCAACCTGGGCCATTAAAACTGCCGTCCCGGCCCCCATAACACTCTGTAGGATTTTATTTACAATCGGGCTGGGGCCCAAGAGTATCTGCTGTACGGCCAAAAAGGCCGAATAAATCGGCAGATAATTCCCCACGCTATCCCACAGCCAGATGCCGTCGACCATCTTGTCGGCCCATTTGGCATACGAATGCGCATCCACCACCGGGACTCCGAAAAGCGGATTATCAGTGGATTGGAACACATAAATCATCCTGAATGCCAGGGCGAATATAAATAAAATAAAGCCCGATCGCTTTCCGATTGATGGTGACTCCGGATCAATTCCGCTACCGGAATCCGATTCTAAACCATCGGACAGCATGGCGTTATGAGTATTGGTGCTGATCATTTGCGAAGCAATTTGATACAGCTTAAGTGAATGTTTCGGTCATTGAATATCGGAATTTGCAGATTATTTTAAATATTGGATTTTATTGGCTTATAGGCCTATAATTCAAGTTGTTTTGAAATTTTATTTGCGTCAAACTTGCTTGGGTAACGCATCATAGCCTGAAATTATCTCTAATTGTACTATAATTTGTTACTAGTTCAATCAAAAATTTAAACGAGATCATGTCAAAACTTTTTATTTTGACAATTTCTTTCAACTTTTGTTAGACTTTAGGCTATTTAAAAAGCGGCGGCATCCCAGTAGCTGAATCCTGATCTATCGGGGAGGGAGACGGAAGGCTAAATTTGCGTGCTGACTCAGTCGCGAGGATAACGAATTACCATGGATAAAGAAATAAAATCGTCGCTGTTCATTGACGCCATGAAAATTATCAAGCGCGAAATAGAACGCATTAACGCAAGTGAATTTCTGAATAAAATCTTGCAATTAAGAAATAAGAAGCATTTTTCGACCTATCTGGTGTTGACTTTTGCAGGGCTTGCCACCCTGTCGGTTGTCGTCATCGTCATCGCGCTCTACGGGTATTTTGACAAGCGGGTCGAGTCGGAATTCAGAAAAAAGATCCTGGCGGAAAAAGGCCAGGTCGAAATCATTTTGCACAACCGCATCTCCAGCATCAGCAGCCTGTTAAATGATCTCGGATCTGACAACATTATACGGGTGACGGTGATGCTCGACGGAAAATCCCAGCTCGAAGAACGGGTATCGGAGTTCTACCCGTCCGGGGGGGGCGTTCACTTTTTTGTTAAAAAGCAAGGTGAGAGCGCAGTCATACCGGAGTCATACCCCGATGTATCCAAAAGCCTGATCGACTTTTCGCTGAGACGATACCCGTATGGCGAAGTTCTGGAAGAAGGTCTCGATACTCGATTGTTGTGGTGGCTTTCAACCCCTATTATGTATCAAACTCAGCTGATGGGAACCGCATATGCCCTTTATGATATGACCCGGGACAAAAAACTGATTGAGCAGGTCCACCAAACGGCAAATGGTGACGTATCAATGCTCAAAACCGGTCAGCTTTATAGCCTGGCCTCAAAAAAAGCGCTGCAGCTCGATCAAGAAATGCTCAACGACATCGCCAAGAATTTAGAACCTCTTCGGCTGGACAAAAAAAATATCCTATCTAAAATAGACGGATTTGATAATCTATACTTTAAGTCATCGTTGGAAACCCTCATAAATGAAAAGCGAAAAGTCACTTTTTGGATCGGGCTGTCCTCGATTGTCATTCTCGCGCTTTCGATCATTTTGTCTATCCAGTTGGGAAAGCGAATGGTCGAACCGTTGCGCCGCATGACCAAAATGGCAATTCAAATCTCCGAAGGCCAAAAAAATCTTTCTTTTGAGACCGGCAATAACAATTACTGGGAATTTGATCAATTATCCCAGGCCTTCAATTACATGCTCGCCAATTTAAAGGATGCCGAAGAGCAATCGCGCTACAAGGAGCTGCTCGAAAACGTGGATGATGCGGTGTACATCCTTGATCGGGACGGCAATGTGCTGGAAGCCAACGAAGCCGCCTATGCTCGATTAGGATATACTCCGGAGCAATTTTTCGAATTAAATTTAAGCGATATCATACCACAGAAACAAGCCCGCTCAATCATAGAACAACTGGGACAGGAAAACCAGGAGCAGGGTCCGGGAAAGATTACCCTGGAAACCACCCATGCCGGACCCAAGGGAAAATTGATTCCGGTGGAAATCCAGTCCCGGGCCATATCCTACCGTGGGCGCAACGTTATTCTCAATGTTGCACGGGATGTTACCGCCCGCATCGAAGCCGAAAGGGAAAAAAAGCAGCTGGAAACGCAATTAATCCATTCGCAGAAAATGGAGGCCGTTGGTACACTTGCCGGCGGGATCGCTCACGATTTTAACAATCTACTGATGGGAATTCAGGGATATATTTCTATGATGCGGCTGCAAACCGATCAGGAAGGTCCGGAAGATCCAAATGATGAATACCTCCAGGGCATTGAAAATGCGGTCATGAATGCCGCCAACCTCACCAACCAATTGCTCGGCTTTGCCAGAAAAGGCAAATATACGCTGCGCCAGACCAGTTTAAACCGCATTGTCGAAAACAGCACCAAGATGTTCACCCGCACCAAAAAGGAGATTGTCACCCATTTAAAGCTGGGGGATAACATCTGGGCCGTTAAAGTCGACCAGGGGCAAATCGAACAGGTACTGATCAATCTTTACCTCAATTCCTGGCATGCCATGCCCGATGGCGGCGATATTTTCATTCAAACAGAAAATGTCTATTTGAGTGATGATTATTGCATTCCTTTTGAGGTGCCGGCCGGAAATTATGTAAAAGCCTCCGTCACGGATACTGGTACCGGAATCAGCAAAGAAATCATCGAAAGGATATTTGAACCTTTTTTTACCACCAAAGATGTCGGCAAAGGCACCGGACTCGGTCTGGCTTCGGCCTACGGCATCATTAAAAACCACAACGGCGTTATTAGAGTTTACAGTGAATTGGGGAATGGCACCACGTTCAGTATTTACCTGCCGGCATCCGATGTTAAAGTCGCGCAAGACATTCAGGTAAGCTCGGAATTGTTGAAGGGCAACGAAAAGATCCTGCTGGTCGATGATGAAGAAGGCACGATCCATGTCGAAAAATTGATGCTCAAAGAACTCGGCTATTCGGTGTTGCCGGCCCTAAGCGGTCACGAGGCAGTGCAGCTGTATAAAGAAAATATGGTAAACCTGGATCTGGTAGCGCTGGATATGATTATGCCCCAAATGAACGGCAAAGACACCTATGTGGAATTGAAAAGAATAAATCCGAAAGTTAAAGTTTTACTGGTGAGCGGATACAGTTTGAATAAACAGATTGAAGAGTTATTGGACAAGGGTTGTAACGGGTTTATTCAAAAGCCCTTTGATATCGTACAGCTTTCTCAGAAACTCAGGGAAGTTTTGGAAGATTGAAGATTGAATAATTGTGGTCCGCCGAAGGCGGATCGCTCCGCCCTTCTAACACGGGCATTAATTAAAATAGAAAGAATACCTTAAATATTCAATCTTCAGTCTTAAATCTTCAATTATTGTTCCGCACCCAGGATGATTTCGATGCGTCGATTCTGATGGCGGCCCTCTTCGGATGTGTTTGGCGCAACCGGTCGGTAAAAGCTGTAGCCACGGGCCGATAGCCTTTCCGGCTCAATTCCTCCTTGCTCCTGGAACAACCAGACGACAGCTGCTGCCCTGGCAGTTGAAAGTTCCCAGTTGCTTGGAAATCGTTTCTTCAATCCTGCGCTCAAGGGAATATTATCGGTGTGTCCCTCGACCACGATATCCTGGTCTTTGTTAACCTTGAGAGATCCCGCCATAATTTTCAGCAATTTCATACCCCGCTCGCTAATTATCGCACTTCCTGAATCAAAAAGAATTTTATCTACAAAAATAACTTTCAGCTTGTCATCTTCTTCAACTACCTCGATTTCCTGGGCCGCAATTTGATCTTTCAAGCTGGTTTCGATGGTCTTTTTGGTGTCATCAAGCAGTTGAATGACTTTCCCTTGAAGTTGAATAACCGATTTCTTTTTACTTATGTCCAGTTTAAGCCGCTTTAGGTTATCCAGCAGTTGCTGATTTATTTTACTCAGATAGGTATTTTGACCCTTCAATTCCGTCGCGTCCTGAAGATATTTATTTCTGGCGGCCTCACAATCGCGGAGTTCAAGGTCCATCCTACTATTCTTATCTTCGGCCTGCTTTAGTTCAGCCGCCAGCTCATCCTTTTGGGAGCGAGACGTCTTCAGTTCGCTATCGATTTTCATATATTGGGGCAATGGTACGCACGCGGAGATCAGGAAAATTGCTATTCCTGTAAGAAGAAGAAGCTTTGGGGTAGGCATAAGCGTGTCTCCAATTCTTAAGGAAACAGATCGGTAACACTGGTATAATTAAATATGAGTAAAGCAGCAATGATTACGGCTACAATAACCATCGAAAAGATAACAACACCTCTGCCGGCCGCGAGATTATCTATTTTATCCGCTATTAGCTCGATTTCATGATCAGTCAGGCTCTGGATGCGAAGTTGGGCTTCCTGCGGGTCTATACCCTGGGAGACCAGTGCGCTCTTGATCTCCTCGCGATCCATCAGTTGGTGCAGATAGTCACGTGTTTTCTGATTGTTCCCCGCCTGCAGGAGTTTCTCGGTCCCGATCATGGCTGCCGAAGCAGATTGATATGAAGTGGACACCAGCACCAATACGATAGCCAGAAAAATACTGGTCGGCTTGACAGTATTTTTAAAAAGTTTCATCGATGCTCTATATCGTTTTGTGAATGAAACAGGAATGGTTTGATAACCCCATTTAATCCCCGCAGTTGATTCCTGAACGTTGCCCGAGGTTTTAAAATAGATTTTGTATATTCTTTAAGGGAATCTGTCAATAGCTTTAAATCCGCGTTCAGATCGAATCTCCAGCAATGTTTTCTCAGACTCTAATTTTAGGGGGCCGCCAAGCGCAACCGCCTTTATTGCTGTTGCCAGGGCTTCCTGCTTGCGTCCCTGCTCTAAAAGCACCTGGGCCAAGTTATTATGTGCTGCGGCTGATTGTGGATGCAAATGCGTCGCCTCACGAAACGCATTTTCAGCACTCTTGAGGTCTCCCAGCTTATAATAACTGTAGCCCAGGCCCATCCTTGAGGTCAGGCTATTCGGCCAGCGGGTCAGAGCTGTCTGGTAACCAATTGCGGCAGCCTGATAATGATTGGTTTTCTCCAAAACGACAACGCTGTCCAGATAGTCATTTTCTTTTGCCAGGACAGGCAACTGGTTGGGTTCGAGCACCATCAGGCCCCAGTGGTTGCTGCGAGCCCAGGTTTTTTCGAAAAGCAGGTAAGACATCACCTTGCGTCGGGTAGTCCCGGAACGAAGGATGACGGTCTGTTCGGGCACGTCATAACCGATGACAACGGCATAGTGCCAGACCGGCAGCCAGGACAAACCAAGATTCTGTAGAATAATCACCGGGTGACCGGCTGCAATTTCCGGAAATATTGATTCAGGATCACTGATTTGATAGGCAATTTTACCGCGACGCCGGGTTGCGCCGACCATGGCCAGCTGCAGGCTCCCTTTACGCGAGGGTGTATAGACCTGATCTTTCAGCTCATCGGGGGTGACCGCCAGGCCACTCCAGGTCAGCGCCATGGCCAGGGTCGCCGGACCGCACTGATAGGCATCCTGCGGGTAGAATGGAACGGTATCCAGTTCAATGGCGGCCGGCACATTTTCCGGCAGCCGGGGCATGGGAGTCCGCTGCAATGCGGAACAGCCGAAAAACAGCGCAAAAATACAGCAAAGTGAAAGATAAATAAGGGATCCGGGTTTGTTAATTCGGCAGGCTGCCATATTGTCTTTGCAGGCGTTCACAGATTCAAAGGTTTCGGGTAGTTGTTTTGCGGTACTATATACAAAATTAAGAATTTGGACAAGGGGAATATACGAATTTGGGAATTTAGGAATTTAGGAATTAAGGGATTGGGGGACAAAATCAATAAATTAAAATTGATAGAATTCCTTCAATCCATAAATCCCCCAATCCCTCAATCCTTCAACCCCTCAATCCCTTCCGTTTGAGTTTTTGGGATCGGCGGCGGTTTGATTTTCTTTTTGCGTGGCGGCGGCTTTTGCCAGATTCCACCGGCAGCATAACACTGCCAGCCCCACCTGAGCCATTTCAGAAGATAAAGCGCCAGCCAAAGCGACCAAAATAGCATCAGCAGGTGGAATATCCATTGCGGCAGCGCAATTACCGAGGGCTGGGGCAGGATCTCGCCGATCAGGTCTTGGGTCCAGTGCAAATGAAAACTGGTGGAGCCATTGCCGGCAATCTGCATCTTCGGAATTCCCAGCAACCCCCGCTCGACCGCCAGATATAACCCGACCAGGGCCGCCAGGGTCCAGATCGCCAGCAACACCTGCACCAGATTGAAACTCAGCCATTTATCGGGCAGCGCATATTTACCTCGCGCCCCGAGGGCCAACAACCAGCCGACAATCATGATGGCCAGCAGCGGCGGAATTTGAGTCAGCCCCAGGCTCAACAATAGCCAGTGATGAGTTTTCAAGGGGGCTATTTGGGTCCGGCCCAGCCCAATGGCCGCCAGAATGACGACAATCAGGTAAGACCAGAACAAGACGGCCGGTCCCAGCTGAGGTCCGGCGGTCCACAGAATCCATCTATTTTGCGGCATTTGAAAAGATACGGCCGCGTTGACGGCCTGCTCGCCGATGGCTACCCGCGGTCCCTTCAGGTGTATCCTGCCTGCGGCCGGCTGATGCCATTCCAGATAAACGCCTTGTTTGCCGGGTTGCAGCGGAATGACCAGGGTGCCGTCCTTCAGCCGGATGGGCTGGCTTTTGCCGTTAATTTTTACGACTTGCAGGACCGCATCTTTGGGCAAAGACAAGGCGTGCTGTCCACCCCGGCTGGTTCTCACCACCAGCGTCAGGCCGGCCTTGTTCAAACGCTTGCCGGGCGTCCAATCCAACCGGGCATTGTCGATGGTTACCAACTGACCGGTTGTTGCCTGGGGCCGGCTGACTTTGATGGCAACACCTTCGCCGGGCCAGGGTCGCCACTCCGGACGCCAGTGCCCCTGTTGATCCTGATGATGGACGACCGGGATACCGGAAAGTTCGCAATGCCAGACAGGGCTGGCATCCAGCACCCAGGTCTCGGTCCAGGCCGCTGATCGCGGGGCCTGCAGTCTAATCTCCGGAGCCATTTCAAGGATCGATGTAAACCGTTTTTCCTGGACCTGGCTTTCAAAATTAACAATTGCCTGACCATTTTCTACCTGGATGCCGCCGGTCGTCACCGATTCGCCTGCCAGCAACGGCAGCGATATCACCACCGGGATACCCGGCGGTGTCAGCCGCTTGATAACGGTTGACAGTTGCCATTTCAAACCCAGGTGCAGCACACGCTCAACACTCAAAAACGGCGGCAGCGCAACATCGGCCAACGATAAACTTGTCGAACTTTCTTTCTTACGGCGAATCAGCTGAATCCCGGCGTCCACCGTTCCAGTCGGATGAACCCCCTGAATCTCCCAATCTTCGGCCTGCACCGTTACACGATGCGGTTTTAGCGGAATGGGTATTTGGATCGCGTTGCGCGCACCGGTCCGGCCAAGCAGGGTCAACCGATGAATGCCCGGCGGGATGAGCGCCCACATGCCCCCGCCGGTGTCCTTTAAAAGCCCCTTGATGGTCTGCCGGTCCAGCAAAACGGCATCCGGCAGCCAGGCGTCCAGATTCCCCGGCAAGGGTACCGCAGTCTGAGCGGCCGCATGGACTTCAATCAAAAACTGCAGACTGTCATTGGTGGCCGTCAAATCCATTCGCACCAAATCAGCGCATTGCGGGTAGCAGTCTGCTTTTTCCAAAAGCCTGTCTTGCAGCTGCTGCAAGATCTCAGGTGGCGGGAAAGCAGAATTTGCAGTTTCAGCGCCCGATGGTTGGAACCATCCGGTCAGTAATACAAATATTGCAGCTGCTGCAGCCGGCTTCAGGCGCTGGTTTACCAGCTGCCACCAAAAGCGCAAGTCCACCAGACCGATGATCAAAAACGCCAGCAGGATCACCCGTACAAAAGCCAATACCAGATTGGCCGTCGGGGGCAGCAGCCACAGGCGCAGCTGATGGTCGCCGGCCACCGGGCCGTTCCATTGCATGCGAATGGATCGCCAGCGCCAGGCGGGCAGACCGGGACCGGTTTGAATCAGTGCATTGGGGTCCTGGGTATAAACCGCCCGCTTGCGGGGATAATATTCGGATTTCTGTTCAACCGCCGCGCGTTTCTGGACAACGGACTCTTCCAGCGGCATGGAGGATACCGGGGCTTTTCCTTTTTCAAGCGCAGTTTCGAATTGGACCGCCCGGTCCGACGCAACCCTCTGAGACCAATTCCGGCCGCCGAGCTGTTCAAGCTGGGGATATATGCCCAGCCGAATTTGATGGACCATAAAGGGAATCGACACAACCAGCAGCACCGCGACCGTGACCAGACCCCAGAGCGTTGTCAGTCTCCTCAGCCAGCCGTCAGGCAATACGCTTAACAATGCCAGCACTGCCAGCAAGTGCAGCCAGACAAAGCGCGGGCTGCCCACCTCGTGGTAAATGATTGCCATGGTCAGCAAGGCCAGGATGCCCCATTTCCAGTTCTTCAATTTAAAGACAGCCAGGGCTATGATCAGTACCATAAAAAAGTCCAGCAGCGTCCAGCGCTGGAACCAGGTTCCCGGCAGCGCATCCACCCCGTGCGCCGTTAACAGCCGCCAGCCGGGCGGTAGATTTAACACGGCCGATACGCTCTGAAAGTCGTGGCTCCATCCCACGGCCGGGAGGCCATCGGCATCGGCGTCAAGCCGCGCATCGGCCTGTAAATTCAGATGCCCCCGCCGCAATTCCACCCCGGGCTTTTTATCTGCCCCGTGCACGGTGATCAGCTGATCCTCTCCGTCGACTGCGACACGACCGAGCTCGATCGGCGGATTCATCACCAGATACCACTTTTGGCTCATAATACCGCTGATATTGTCCTGGATGGTATAGCCCTTGCCGTCAAAATCAAGCCACCAGGTCCGCTTCAGATTGAGACGATCCGGCGCGGGCTCCGGATCCCCCCGGCGCAATTCTTTAAAACTCATGCTTGCATCCGGTTTAATGACATAGGCCGGGTATGTTTTCCAGGCAGCCGGCACATCGGCCTGGGCCGGATCGATGGCATCGACCCCCAGTATTTTAACCATGCGCAGGTGATTGCGGGATTTAAAAGACCAGATTTCCGTCCCGTAGGCAGCTGCAACGGGCCCGATTTTTTCAACCGGTTCCGGCAGGCGCGAGATGATTTGAATCGTCCAGCGGCCGGGGCGCGCCTGGAGCATTAACTGGCCCTGGGGTCCGATCCTGGCGGGCAACGGACTGTTCAGGGCCATGGGGATTGCGTTTTTCAGCAGGACACCCGGCAGGTTTTCTTCCCGGGCCTGACCGGATACGGCGATCTGGAGGTGACTGGTTATCGTCAGGGGAATTTCATCCTCGAGCAATCGAAAGATGCGCAGCTCCAGTCGGTTTTCTTTGTCCACTTTCTGGACCCGTTTCTGCAGCCAGAGCCGGCCCTTTTTGTCCAGCACCGGCGATGCAACCGGATTGCCATTGATATAAAGTTTAATCAGACCGCTGTTGGCGGGAATCCGGATCACTTCGGGCATTTCCTGCCACGCGAAAAAACCTGTGATGACATGCTCGCCTTCGGAAACTTCGATGGAAGGAATACCGTTACGGTTGATCACCGGGATCTCCTGATCCGCCAGTTTTACCGCCGTCGGCCAGATCGCCGCCCCGCCCGGCAGCGATACCCAACTCCTGGCGAATACCAGCAGGTGCTGTTCAAACCGTCCTTCGACCGATTCGACAGATAATTCCAGGCGCGACGGCCAGACGCATTGATAGAGATCCTGTCGGTTATAGTTCGTCGGGCAAAGGTGCTCTGCCATACCGTAGAGCACCCACTGCTTCCAGGGCTTGAGCTGATCTGGGATGTCGACCGGTTCTGTGGCGGGAACCGGTGTCGGCACAAAAAACAAAAGGAATATCATCAGAAAAGAAATACGGAGAAAATTTATCAACGAGGATTTAGACCTGACCATAACAGCCGATTCGGTTTTAAGATGTCGTGTTTTCATATGAGGTATTATACCATGATATTAAAAAATGCCCTAATTTCGAATCCTCGGAAGCATGAGGGTGTTATCTGAATTCTAAAAAGACAGATCTATGATAAGCATACATCCCGATTCCCCAGGCGTTCACCCCGGTCCGACTCCAGTTCCCCGGGTTACTTGACACACAGGTGCCTTCCGTATAAATTGCTTCTGAGCTAGATCAAGGTCTTATAATTTTAAGGTGCTTTATTGTGATTCTTGGGTTGCTTTTATCCATGCTAATTGCATGGCTTATATTATTTCAAAACAAGATCGGAAGGTAGAATTGAATCATATAATAAATTGAAATCGGAAGCCGGACAACCTAACTCGAAAAAGGGAGCCCCTCGTTATGATTATAAAACCCATAAAGACCTCCTTGTTTACTCTATTATTTGCAGTCATCCTGAGCGTAGGCGGACAGCAGGCGATCGCCCTGGAAAAATCCCCGTCGGAGTGTGAAGAAACTGTATTTCCAGCCCGGAATTTCACCAGAACCAAAGGCGCATAAAATAGATTCATCCAATCCTTCTCATTGCCCTCAGGTGTGACCGCTCCTTACACCATGCGTATCCGGGACATAAACTTTAAATCCCCCAAACACGGCTTAATCGTATGGATTAAATTGAATGGCAAACGGATTTTCCCTCTCACGGATCTGTCCAATGTTGGCAATGCGTCTTATTTTTCCAATTATCATTACCAGATGGATCAGGGGAGTCTGCAATTCGAGTTTAACGCAAACCTGACCCCTTGATACAAGTCAGACGGGGCGGGGGCTCGGGCCATGCTAAGTAATTGACATGAAACGGGGCGAGACTCGGGCCTAATGCCGTTCTGCTAATTAGACCCGATAAGACTTGCTTCAGCAACGCATAAGGCAGGGCCGAATGATGAGCGACCCTGCCTTGAGCCTGGAAAACTGTAGCGCCATCGGTATTGGATACTATTAGGCCTTTATTATTGACATTACCCAGTTTCCCCAGTAAATTTAACCATGAAAGATATGATACGTTGCGGGAATACCTTCATCAAATTAGGTCGCTTGGTTCAGCCGACGTCCGCCACGCAAATCTAAATCGGAGATGTCTGCCAAAAGCTCAGGTCCATTGGGAAGTTGGATCCACCAGTGAGAATGGCATTGAATTGGGGGAAGATTTGGGATTTGAGATTATTGGGACCTAACCCAAGACATTCAATCATAAAGTAAAAGGATAGATACGCATATAATGTATAGACTTCTTGCATGAAGAGTAACACCATATTTCGCCTTCGCGAGTTAAGCAACAGGAAGAAAATTGCGAGGTCATGCAAAGGTTCATTGTGCCAAAAAAGCGCTCCAATTCAGACGATGCCGAAACACGAGCTGAGCGATTGCGCGAGTCTACCGACAGGCCCGCCGGCCTGGTGCGCAATATTCACTTTACCTTTCTGCTGTTTAGCACTTACAGCGGCATTACCATCGGCTCCACCACCGATAAACAGACGCTCAAAGTGAGCCTGGTGACCTTGCCGATTTTAAATGTCCAGCTGTCGATTGTTGCCTTTTACGCCGCTATTTCTTGGCTGTTTCTGTTATGCCACTTCAACCTGCTGTCACGCAAGCTTTACCTATTCGATGCCGCCGTCGCTGAAATTCCTGACAAGGTAGTGCAAAACGAGCAGCGCATCCGGCTGTTTCCTTTTCCCTTCAGCCAGATGCTTGCAGGCGCTCAGCTGAAAGGTGCCATCCTGCTCAAAGCTTCACTTAAAGGGGCATACCCGGTTTCAACCGACTTTAAGGGCGCCTGTTTGCAGGCTGCTGAGTTGTTGATAAGGCATGGCTGTAGCCCGTCGGTTTTGACAGCATAAGCATGACCCAAGCGCTTATCAGTTAAAGGAGAAACATTCCCATGAAAAGTGCAACCTTCTCAAGGCAACCCATCTGTTCATTGGTGGTTACATTAATTTTAATCAGTATCGCCCAACTTGGTTGTGACGCCAAAAAACCTGTGCGGATTGGGTTTATTGGCGGCACATCAGGTCGTGTAGCGGATTTAGGTATTTCGGGGCTGGACGCGGTCCAACTGGTCGTAGAGCAATGCAATAAACAAGGCGGTATTGATGGCCGCCAAGTCCAGCTTCTAATTAAAGACGATCAACAGATCCCTGATACTGCACGTCAAGCTGTGCAGGATTTGATCAGGGAAGATGCTGTTGCAATTGTTGGTCCCATGACGAGCGATATGGCTATGGCCGTTGCCCCTCTCGTGAATGAGGCTCGGGTACTTAACGTCAGCCCTACCGTTACTACCCAACGCCTCTCTGGTCGTGACGATTATTTTTTTCGCGTCTCTTCAACAACCCTCGAATACGCCACCCGCAGCGCCCATTACCAGATTAAATCCGGTGATATGCGACGTATCGCCGCCGCTTATGACAAAGGAAACCGCTCATTCACCGAAAACTGGCTGGAGAACTTTAAAGCCCCATTCATTGCAGGCGGTGGTGAAATCCTCGCCACCATCGCATTTAAAACAGACGAGGGGAAATCTTTTTCAGAAATTGCCCGTGAGTTACTTGTGCCTGATCCCGATGGTGTTCTAATCATTGCCAATTCTATGGATTCTGCGCTGTTATGCCAACAAATCCGCAAAACCAATCACAGCATTAAAATTACCCTGGCAGACTGGGGAGCTACCGAGAGGCTTTTGGAGCTGGGCGGCAAAGCCGTCGAAGGCGTTACTGTGGTACAAACCTTTGATCGGGAAAGCCCAAAACCACAGTATCAGTCATTTCGAACAACCTTTCTTGAACGCTATCATCGCGAACCAGGTTTTCCCGGTGTCTATGCATACGATGCTACACAGGTCGTCTTGACAGCCCTTAGAGCTCAAAAAAGAGGGCAGAGTCTAAAAGAAACCGTTCTTTCAATTCGGCAGTTCGATGGACTGCAAGGCAAGTTTAGCTTTGACGATTATGGTGATGTGAAGCGTTCAAATGCCTCCATCAGCATCGTCCAAAACCAGAAGTTCGTTGTAGTGGAGTAATCTTATGAAATCTTCTATACCACTCCGACACTATTTGTCGCTGCAGTTTGGTATTGTGGCTGCATTGCCTGCGCTTATTATCGCTTTTCTCGTATGGCTTTTCTTGATGCCGGCCATGCGAACCCATACCGGAATTCAACATCAGGGAATGGCTCGATCGATCGCCGGCCAGATATCCGCCCACTTGATGGGTGGTCAGCGTCAATTGATTGCCTTGGCGAATTTACTTGAAACTCAGGGGCATCGCCCGGCCCGGCAATTATTTCCAATGTTGGATTCGCAGTGTGGTAAAGGTGAACTATTTGAGACGATATACATTGCCGCAAATGAGGATATATCCATCAGCAGCGTCGGTTTGGCTCATTCACGTCGCTCAAATCGCGATGACCTGCTGGGCTTGGACCTGTCCGGCCGCAGCTTTATCCAAAGAGCGAGGAGTTTGAAAAGGGCCGTTTGGTCCGAAACATTCCTATCAACAGTCAGTAGTCATTTGGCTGTTGCACTGACCGTTTCGTTGGGCGACGGCCTTATCACTGGTGAGATCACCTTAGATAAACTGTCCGAGTTTATCAGCCACCTGCCGGTGGAATCCGGATTTCTCATTTTAGTAATAGATCGACACGGGCGGATCGTAGCCGATTCCCAGCGGCTGCGTTGGGGGCAGCATTTGAATTTGGCGACCCTTCCGGCAGACCAATCCGATGAGGGGCAGAGATTTGCCTCCAGTTCCTTTGAACTGGATGGCAGACCGCTATTTGGAACGGTTGTAGACATTCATCAACTGGGCTGGAAAGTTCTAGTCGCGCAACCGATTCAGAATGCTTTTAAACCACTGCGGACTACCTTCATGACGATTGCCATAGGTTTGGCAATTACCCTGGTCATGGCCTTTGCAATATCTTGGCTGCAGGCCAACAAACTTTCCCGGCTCTTTCAGTCTTTTGCCGAAAAGGCTCAGTCTATTGCTCACGGCCAGTATGACATGCAATGGCCACCAACCAAAACCACCGAGCTTATTCATCTGGGGCAAAGCTTGCAGCACATGGCTCAAATGATCAGCCAGCGTGAAAAGGACCTCATTGCCAGCGAGACTCGCCTGCATATCACCCTGGACTCTATCGGTGACGCGGTAATTGCCACTGATCTACACAGTGCCATCACTCGGATGAATCCAATTGCCGAAAAACTTACCGGCTGGCAGGCGGATAGAGCTATTGGGCAGCAGTTGTCAGAGGTTTTTAGAATCGTCAATGCTGATACACGGCAACCGGTTGACGATCCAGTGGATACAGTTTTGGCCAAAGGGGCAATTGTCGGTCTGGCCAATCACACGATACTCATTGCAAAAGATGGTCATGAATACCAGATCGCCGACAGTGGGGCCCCTATACGGCATACGGATGGGCGCATTGAAGGTGTGGTGCTTGTATTTCGAGATGTAACAGAGACTTATGCCCGAGAACAAAAGATACGTGAAAACGAAAAACTGCTCAAGAACATCACTGATAATGTCCCAGGGGTAGTCTATCAATTTAAGAGCACTCGGGACCATGTTCTTTCAGTGTCTTTTGTAAGCGCCAATGCTGCCGATATCTTTGGGCTGAATGCAAACCCTCAAACCTTTTTAGAGGACTTTCATGCCTGTATCCCTGAAGATGAAAAGGAGCGATTTTTTGCGTCTATTCGTCAAGCTGTTGATAAAGCAATACCCTGGAATTATGAAGGCCGTTTCATCAAACCTGGAAAAAATGAAATTTGGTTTTCAGGCAGCTCCAGTGCACAAAGATCGGGGGATAATCTTATTTTCAATGGCGTGCTGGTTGACATCACAGACCGCCGTAAGATGGAAGCTGCTCTTCGCATCACCCAATTCAGTTTTGATAAGGCCGCCATCGGCATCTATCACATCGGATCAGATGCTCGGATATTCAATGTAAACAAACATGCGGCCCGGACTCTTGGTTATTCTACGGCAGAATTGTCCGCAATGTCCTTCTTCGACATTGATCCGCATATGAACAGTGATAATTGGGGCCTGACATGGCAAGACTTATGCGAGGCGGGCGTTGCCAAGTTCGAAACGATTCACCGCCGCAAGGACGGTGTTGATTTACCGGTATATATCACATCCAACCTGCTTGCATACGACGGCCAACAGTTCTCGATCGCCTTTGTTCAGGATATTTCAGAACGAAAACGGGCGGAGAAGGAGTCTAAGCGTCTCGAGGTGGCTTTAATACAATCGCAGAAGATGGAAGCCATCGGAGATTTGGCCGGTGGGATTGCACACGACTTTAACAATATACTTTCTGCGGTGATTGGCTACTCGGAGTTATCGCTCTCAATGACCACGGTAGACTCACCCATCCATCATAATCTCCAAGGAATTATGGCAGCCGGACTGCGTGCCCGGGATTTGGTGCAACAAATTCTGACATTCAGCCGAAAAAATGATCGTGAATTGCACCCCCTGCTGGTTGGCCCGCTGGTCAAAGAATCACTCAAGCTGCTGCGCTCATCGTTACCCACAACCATCGAAATATCACAGCAGATCGCCCATAATACGGACAATGTGTTGGCCGACCCAACTCAAATCCATCAAATAGTGATGAACTTATGCACTAACGCCGCCCATGCCATGGAGGCCGATGGAGGACATTTGAAGGTAATCCTGTCCCAAGTTAAACTTTGTGAAGAGGATATTCGTCTGCATCCGGGACTGTTACCAGGATCCTACCTAAAACCCAGTGTTCAGGATACCGGCTGCGGGATTCCGGCGGAAATCATTAAAAATATTTTTGATCCTTATTTCACCACCAAAGAGAAGGGCAAAGGCACGGGCTTGGGATTGTCCGTGGTTCACGGAATTGTAAAAAGCTACGGTGGGTCCATTTTCCCTTACAGCGAACAAAACAGCGGCACAACAATCAATGTCTACCTGCCGACAGTAAAAAAACAAATCACAGTTGAGAATGCGGTAATTCCTGACCTACCCGGCGGAAGTGAGCATATTTTGCTGGTTGATGACGAACCGTCTATTGTTGAAGTGGGACGAATGATGCTGGAAAACCTTGGGTACCAGGTTTCAACAGCTACCGGGAGCAAATCAGCCTTAGAAGTGTTTAAACAGGCACCGCATGCGATCGATCTGGTTCTAACAGATATGACCATGCCTCAAATGACTGGAGATCAACTTGCTGTAGAGCTACTGAAAATCAGACCGGGTCTACCAATCATTCTGTGCACAGGCTACAGTGCCAAAATGTCAGGCGCTGAGGCTTTGAAAAAAAACATCAATGCCTTTATTCAGAAACCTATCGTAAAATCAGACTTGGCCAGACTAATTCGTAATGTCATAGATGATGGAGGACATAAGTAGCCGGATATATTCATCATCATGGCTAGGCCTGGGGGCACAGAAACATATTGGAGAATCAAGTATTAACTCATAAAGGCGCATCAAAAGCCGCGGCATATCCTGTCAGCTCAACGTAGCCTTCACCGATAACCGGATGCTTATTTTTGGTCCCATCTATCGATACACTGCCTTCCCAGTATGTCACCCCGGTGCTGCCGAGGGTTCGCATTTCCTGGTCGGGTAACCTAGGCGTGATTGTCAGATTAATCCCCAAAGGTTCAATCTGCAATTGCCAGCGGGCCGGGTAGCGTGCATTGGATTGGTTGCTGCGCCAGGTGTCCAATACTGCCGCGTTGATTTCTTGATGGGCTATTGGGCGGGGTGTGCCGTCAGCTTTGATGTAAGTTCCGCTGGAGGCAGGGTGCAAACCACCCGTTTTTGATCTTAACAGAAACACCATGATTTCCGATCGATCGGAAAGCTGCAGACTGAACCAGTCCCAACCGGTGATGCCCGGCTCCAGCAGGGCCGTGCTGAATTCGTGATCCATCCAGGCCGACCCGGTGACCGCAACCGTATTGCCGCCGATGGTGATGATCCCCTGCCCTTGCAGTCTGGTGAAAGAATAATAGCAGCTGGCCCTTTCCGGTGTGGCACCCTTGAGGCTGTATCCGCGGTCCCCATGCAATACGGCCGGTTTAGCCGGTATAAAATTCAACTCGAAGGAGAAATCAGCGGTATGTACTTGCAATATGTGCAAATCCGCTTTTATCCGGGTCGACCAGTTTTTTAAAAAGACCTTCGTATGTTGGGCCGGTTGATTGACTCCGGCCATTCCCAGCGCTGCGCGGGAGACCTCCTCGGCCTGCAGGTGCTGTTGGCCGGCAATATCCGACACGGCGGCGTGGGCCAGGTAAACCTGCGGGGTACGCCAGGCAGAGGGTCGGCGGGGCCATTTTTTTTCCGCACCCGGCGGGCTGATTTGGCTGCGGAAAAAGGTCAGCTGAAAGCCGTATCGGCTACCGTTTTCAGCTTGCAGATTGCCGGTGTAATACCACCACTCGGTGCGAAAGCCCGGGTGGGCTCCGTGGTCTTTGGGAAATTCGAGGTTGCAGGGTCCGGTGATGGAGAGGTAGTTGTCGGCTTCTTCTCCTTTTGCCGGTAAAGCAGTTAAAAGCAGCAGCAAAAAGACATGAAATAGGGTATTTTTGAACATAGTCAGATTTTGTATCATTCCAATAAAATAGAGCAAAGCGTATTCTTAATTTTAGGCATTTTAGGCAATTTAGATCATTTTAGGCATTCGTTTATTACGTTATATCAGTCTTTGATAACAAGGCACTGAAGAATAAGTTAATGTGACAATAAAAACTACCTACCTTTCCCGCAGCAGGGTTGCCGGCGGCTGCCGGAACACCATGCGGATGGCCGGCAGGGCGGCGGCCAGGGCCGTGATGATGATCAGCGGCAGCGACATGCCCAGGGCCCACCAGTCCACGCCGTACAAAAACGTCCAGCCGAAAGATTGTCGATTGATCACGTAAACCAGCAAGTATGACAGGATAAAGCCGCACACGATTCCGGCCACCTCACCGGCCACTACCATGAAAGCCGCTTCCCAGAATATCATTTTGCGGATCTGGCCGAAGCTGGCGCCGACCGCAAACAGGGTATTCAACTGGCGCGAGCGTTCCAGAACCATAACGGTCAGGGTGGTCGTAATTCCTAATGCTGCAATCACCAGCGCAATCAACAGCAGCACCGTCGTGACGGCAAACGTTTCATCAAATACCCGCAGGATCCCGTCGCGCAAATCCCGGCCGCTGATCATTTCCAGCCTGTCGCCCCAGCGCCCGATAATTCTTTTTCGTAAACCGGCCACGGCACGGTCCAGATCCTGGTAGCGGTCCTGAAAAAAGAAGCGCAACCCGCTCCAGTGAGGATCATGATAGCGCGCCTTAAAGTGCGCCAGGGAATAAAAGACCACGCCGCCCTGGGTGCGAAAGTCCCGCACCACTGCTAATACCGGAAGCTCGACCAGGGAGTCTTCGATGCGGGCCCGAAACATATCCCCGACGGTCAACCCCGTGCGGTTTGAAAACACTTCGGATACCCCGACGCCCTCGCCGCGCTTCAGTCGTGGGCGTATGTTTTCCGGATCACCGGTCATCCAGAAAAAGTCCGCATAGCGAAAAAAAACGCTTAGATCCAGAATCTCAAATTCGAAAGGAAACTTTTCATATTTTAAAAAATAGCGCCGGTTGGGTACAATTTCGACCGGCGAGTCCATGGTCCGGAACCAGGCCATTGCCTCGGCGGAGATGGGATGACGGAATTCGTTGACTTCGTTTAGTTTCGGCGTCAAAAACAAATCACCGCTGACGGTTTGATAGGTCCAGACTTCAACCGTTTGTCGAAAGCTGAAAATCATGATGACCAGCGACGCAAACAGCGCCACGGCAGTAATTAATGCCCCCACGGAGACCGCCGTGCGGCTGCCGCTGTCCCGGATGTAGCGCCCGGCCAGATAGGCAGGTGTGCCGGCTGCACGGTGCAAAACCGGTGACAGGACCCTGCCCAGCCGGGTCAAAAACCAGGGGGCCAACAGCGCGAACCCGACAATAAGCAGTAGTATTGCAAGATACCCCGGCAATGGAATACCCAGCACACCGGGCAGCAGTGAGAGCGGCAAAACAAGGCTGATGCAAATCAAACCTCCCAGGGCAAGTTTGCGGGGCGATTTTCTCGCCTGCATGCCGTGCTGTGAAATCTCCAGTGCTTCTTTGGGGGACACCAGCATCGCTTCCCGGGCAGGCTGTAAAGCCGCCACAACGGAAATGAACACGGTCACGGCAAAACTCAGTACAATTTCCCAGATGCTGAGAGAAAGGGTGTCCACCTGAACCCGCACAAAAAGAGTGGATATGGTCTGGCTGACACCGTGCAGCAGATATTTAACCAGAATACTGCTGATCGGCATCGCCAGCACCCAGCCAAGGAGTCCGAATAGCGCCCCCTCGGCCAGAAATATCAGCAAGAGTAAATAAGAAGAAGCTCCGGTGGAGCGCAGGACTGCCAGTTCGTGACGACGGGAGGCCGCATTTAATGCCACCAGGCTGTATACGAGAAACATACCCACAAATAAAGAAGCAAAACTCAAAATTGAAAGGTTCAGCTGATAGGCCCGGATCATTCCCCGGCCGCTTTCTTTGGTGGCCGAAGGTGAGCTGAGTACAATGCTTTCAGGCAATATTCCGCGCAGGTCTGCCAGTTCCCGGTCGGCGGCAGCCGGATTGAGCTGCAGGTCAATGCGGTCCACCATGCCGTATGTACCGGTAAATTCCTGAAAGGTGGCAATGTCGGTGAGTGCCACCCGACCGCCTTCAACCATTGCCAGGCCCTGGGGATCCAGGATCCCGGCAATTCGAAATGCGGCCGTCTGCTGGGCATGCTCAAGGGGTATAATGGTGCCCCGCTGCCATTGATACCGGTCGGCCAGCGGTTTGCTGACGATCATGGTAGCGGGATATTTTAACAGATCCAGCCAGAAATCAGCTTGCTGCTTGTCCGCCCCATGCGTTTGCCAGGTACGCAGGGGTCGATCCAAAATCGGATCAAATCCGATTAGCAGAAAAGGATCGGCCCCCTGCCGCGCCGGCCGGACGTATGTCGACAGCAGCGCAGAAGCGCTCTTGACGGCCGGATGGCGCAATACCCCGGGAATCAATTCCTCCGGCACGCGTCCGCCCGGCCGGCTTAACACCCGGTCGGCCCGGCCGGCGATCAGATCCATACTTTTGGTAAACGAATCCAGCGAGGCATGAATGGACAGCCTGACGCTGGTAAACACCGCCGCCCCCAGGGCAATACCGAATAACACGGTCAGTGCCCGTCCCGGGTGCTTGCGCATGTTACGCAGGCTGAACCAGATGAAAAATTTAAAGAAGAAAAAGATGTTCTGCACGATTTAATAAGTTAAATGAGTTGATAGCGTTTGTTGCGTTTGAGCCCACCAAGGACTTAGTATTGAGGAATTCAGGAATTTAGGAATTGTAGGAATTCTATCTATTATTATAGATATTATCGATTAATCCCCCAAGGCCTGACTTTCGAATTCATATCCTCAGTTCTCAGCACTCAGTCCGTAGTCCTTGTTCTTTTGCACTTCCGCATGCTTGCCGCGGCATAGTCCCTCCCTTCAGGGACAACGACGGGCCCCACTTCCGATTTCATCAGTTATCATACCGTCTTTGAGAGTTATTTTATTTGTGGCAAGCGCGTCTGCCAGGGTGCTGTGAGTCGCTATGATGACGGTCTGTTTCCCTTTACGGTTGAGCTCAGCCAGCAGTTCGATGACAACTTGCCCGTTGCGGCTGTCCAGATTACCGGTGGGTTCATCGGCCAGTACTATTGCCGGATCATTGATAAGCGCCCGGGCTATGGCCGTGCGCTGCATCTCGCCACCGGAGAGTTGGGCCGGCAGGTGCGTGAGGCGGGAATTAAGACCAAGCCAGTCTATGAATTCCATGGCTTTTGATTTGATATCGTGGAAGGGTTTTCCGGCCAGCAGTCCGGGAAGACAGGCATTTTCCAGCACATTAAGCGTGGGCATCAAATTAAAAGACTGGAATACCATCCCCACGACTTCGCGCCGGAAATGGGTCAGGTCGGTGGCAGAGGCACGCGTGAGATTATGATCAGCCACGGTTAACTCACCGCTGGTCGGTCGATCGAGGCCGGCCAGCAGAGACAATAATGTGCTTTTGCCGGATCCGCTTTCGCCCTTCAAAACAACCAGCTCACCGGCAGCAATTTCAAAATTGAGGTGATTAATACCAGCTACTTCACTGTAACCCAGTGAATATATTCGGGTCAGCTTCTTGGCGGCAATTACCGGTTGTGTGTTTTCAGATTGCATGGCGAGGTCAAAAATGCTGGAGTAATGTAGAAAGGGCGCATTGGAAAAAATCCAGTACTCATCGTTTCTCTCAAATATTCTTGAAAAATGAAATAGGGTTGGCCACGACTCGACTGAGTTCGCCGAAGTCCGTGCCGACCCCGATCCGGCAGGCACCCGTCGATGCAAATGCTTCGCCGCGCCAAGCGGTGATCTGCCCTGCGGCACATAGATTGCAATTGGATTCTAAACCGAGAATTCCTAAATCCCTAAATTCCCCAATCCCTGAATCCCTCAATCCCTAAATTCCCCAATCCCCTCCCCTATTCAGCCAGGATCCCTTTCTTAACTGCATCCTCGATCAAAGTATTCACATAATCCCAGAGTTCCGGGGCAGCGTCTTGCACCGGTCGCATGCGTTCGTGAACCTGACTGCTGTTGATATGGTTCGCCTGCCAGGTTTGGCCGTCGGTAAAATAATTGTGCAAAAACGGCTGTACCCGGTCCAGCGCATTGGCAAATCGGGACTCGGGAGTTTCTCTTTTTTCGAACTCATCCCAGAGAGCTCGAAATTCGGCGGCCTGACCGGCAGGCAAAAGACCAAAAATTCGATCGGCGGCAATTCCTTCCCGCTGGGCCTGGTTTTCCCGGCCCTTGTCATCATAGCAATAGGTATCACCGGCATCAATTTCAACCAGGTCATGTATCACCAGGATTTTCATCACGTGAAACATATCAATATCCGATTCCTTTGAATACTCCGCTAAAACCGGAACCAACAGGGCGATATGCCACGAGTGCTCGGCCGAATTCTCCCGTCGCGATCGATCCATTAAAATGGTCTGCCGCAGAACATGTTTGAGTTTATCGACTTCAAGGATAAACTCGATCTGCTTTTTCAACCGCGAGCTTTGTCCGGGAATCAATTTTTGATCAACATCATTTGCGGTGGTACTTTTCTTACTCGAATCTAACATCATCATTCGGCTCCCTAATTTTCAAAAGCCAAGCGTATCCGCTCGACTCGCTTGCGGTTGGCTCCCAGGTCGGAATATCCGATTCTTGATGCCGATTTTACGTGAATCAAATTTTTTTCATCTGAAAATAATAATTCCACGTCATCGACGAACTGAAAAATTAATGAGAAGTTGGCATAAATTTCTATTAACAGCAATATGATAGAATTAGAACAGTAAAGCCAGATACCTGATAAGCAAAAAGGATGTTGGTCAATTTAATCTCATTAATTTTCACCCTGCGGGCGAGCCGGAGACTTCCATGACCCTACAGGCCGCGCTTGCCGCGCCTTTCATTGTTAAGGGCTCAGCATAGTGCACGATAGCTTCGCCCTTAGGGTTCGCGCAAAAATAAATTCACAAATTTTAAGTGTTGAGGCGCCTGCCTGGCAAGGCGCGAAAGAGCAGGAATATCAGGCATATTCCAAGCTTTCGCAACGCCGCCAGGCGGGATGCATCGGCGCTTAAAATGTGAAGTTATTTTTGCGCGAGCCCTTAAGTGCCCCCGCTGTGCGGGATCACACATCTGATCTTACAAATTCAAGTGTGCGTCTTGCATATGAAAGTCTCCGACCCGTGCGAAATGCAGGTATCACCTGAATTTTTCATGAAGCACCCGCCAGTCGTTCATTTCGAGCAGCGCCTGGGTTAATTGATAGCGGCCATCGGCATACACTCCGTAATCACCGCCGCACCCCATGGCCGATGCAAAGCGAATCGTGTTGGCATAAAATTGCCAGGTATCGGTCCATTTTTTCTCAATGGCTTCGTCGAAGGGATTGGCCTTAAGGTCAGCCAGACCCTTTTGCCAGATGTCGCGCATCATGTCGGTTGCGGTTAAAATTTCGGCATTGGTTTGGCGGATGGTGTTTTCAAATCTTTGCCACTGCCCCTTGACCCAGGAAGTCCCATGACAATTCAAACAGGCGGCCTGCATGGTTTTGCGCCGGGTGTCCATCTCTTTTTCGTCAATCAAATATTGCGCGGCAAATTCACCATCTAAACTGGTGGGCAGCGGTTGGCCGTCTTTGTTGCGAATAACGCTCGTATCCGGGCTCCGGGGGTGCGGGTGAGCATATACCAGCCCGAATATGCGCCACGGCAGCCGATTGTTCATCTGGTGGGTTCTTTCTGAAACGACTTCTTCATCCGTATTGACCAGCAAACTGATATGGCAGGCGGCACAGGTGGGTGCCGTAAAATCCTTGCCAATGGTCCAGGGCACCGCATTAAAATCCCACGATTTGTTCATGGCCGAATAAATATTGCCGTGCTTGCTGGCTTCATACACTTTAAAGGCCGGCACATCCGGTCCCACATGACACTCTTTGCAGGTATAGGGTTTGCGTGCCATTTCTATCGAAAAGGCGTGGCGCGTATGACAGGCAGCACAGGAGCCCAGGCTGCCGTCCAAATTGATGCGGCCAACACCCTGATTGGGCCAGCCTTCGATAACGGGAAACTCCAGCTCTCCGGCAAGTTCGGTATCCCGGGTCTCGGTTCCGCTAACCTTGAGCCTGGTCCCGTGACAATAATAGCAAGTTTCCGCCTTTGTGGCCTCATCGGCCGGATCGAATTTTATTTTACCATCTTTGAATTCTTTGCGGCCGTTGATGCTGAGCTGCAGTTTATGGTACAGCTTGTTGGCGTCCAGGTTGTCGTAAGCATGCGACATCAGGTTTTTGGAATATTGCCCTGTTTCACTTGAGTGACAGGTCGCGCAATCGTTGGGGCTGACAACCACATGAATATCATGGCCGTTGTGTTCAAACGTGCCGGCATGGGCATCGGGTCTGAGCGTGTGGCATTCCGCACAACCCACCGTGTTGCTTTGCAGATTATCGGGCACCGTTTTGCTGGAAACTTTACGGGCCGGCCCATCAACGGCCAGGGCCTGTTTGGGGGTAATCTTTGAGTGGCGACTGTTTTGCCAGTCAGCGACAATGCCGGGATGAATCGAAGCGTGACACTCCAGACATTCTGCGGTCGCCTCGCTGACCGGTATGTCCGCCGCCAGACCTCCATCCACATTCAAAACCAATACGCCAAAAATTAGCACAAGCAGAGCGTTTTTCATGAAGGACTCCTTTATGATGGAAATATTACACCTGACGCTGCGCTTATTAGCATATGATTTTAAAATTGTCCAAGCATTACGTCCCATCGCCGATAAGCGGCAGTTCTTCCGTCAGTTTAAAAAGCACCAGATATTTGGCTTCTTCTTTTTCGTCGATATATTGCCGTTTGCGCAGTGATTGTAAAAGCTGGGTATCCTGCTCTTCTCTGACCTTGGTCAAATAAAGCCTTTTGCCCTTGTATCCGGGACCGTTCTCAACAAATAGATACGTTGCATGAGAATTTGACTGCAAATTGTGATGGGTGAGTCGATCGCGCATGATGAATGCCAAGCTCCCATCCTCCAGGATAGTGGGTCTGGCATAAACCGCTGCATCCACTTTGCCGGCATCATCGGCCGTTCCCAGAATGCCGATGCCTTTAGTATTTTCGAAATATTCTTTAAGATCCATATAACCCTCCTTAATATTTGCAATAGTAATTTAATTTGTTATAGTTCAATATTAAAAACTAATACCAAAAAAGATAAAGAAAAGGGATCGTTCCAATGAAAATTATGGAAAACCTGTGGCAGGTCGGTGGTGCTGAGTTCACAACAGTTGAGGATGCTGCAGTCTATCTGGTCCGGTTTAACGACAAGGCTATCCTGATCGATTCCGGTTGCGGCGAGGAGCATGATATGCTGGTGGAAAACATTTCAGAAGTATTACCGCCGGGTGTTGAGATCGAGTACCTGTTTTTGACCCACTGTCATTATGATCATACCGGCGGCGCACAGAAGGTTCGAGATCGATACGGCTGCAAAATAGTGGCCCACGAGTTGGATACCGCATATCTGGAAAACGGCGACAACCAGGTAACAGCAGCCGCCTGGTATGATGCTCAAATGATTCCGCTAAAAATTGATTATAAAATCAAAGATAAAACAGAAACATTTCAAGTCGGCAATAGTCAGGTGATCGCCCACCACTGTCCGGGTCATTCCCCCGGATCGGTGGTCTACCTGGTAAAATTCGGCCCCACCAAGGTTCTTTTTGGTCAGGATGTCCACGGGCCACTGGATCCTTCTCTGTTATCCAACCGTGATGACTATCGGAATTCATTAAATTTTTTGCTTGATCTGGACGCGGACATTCTGTGCGAGGGGCATTTTGGCATCTATCGCGGTAAAGATAAAGTTAAACAATTTATCGGATCGTTTTTACAAAGCTAACGTGGGGGCAGAATCTCGCTAAAATTTCAGCCACGAAGACACGAAGAATGATTGGAAGCTTAAATTTGAACGAATAGTAAAAAAACAATGTTTTAATTCTTTGTGTCTTCGTGACTTGGTGACAATAGAAATTTAGGTTAAGACAGTTCTTCGCGATTAAATTTACGGTACTCGGCCAATTCGTCCTGCAGAGAATTGATTATGGCTGACAGGACCGCAAAATCATCCAACAAGCCTATCACCGGTATGTAATCGGGTATGAGATCCAGCGGCACGACGAAATACAGCAAACCGCCTCCGATTATACCCGTAAGCGTCGGATGAAGCTTGTATCTGCCTTTGATTGATTCAATAAAAAGCGCGTACAGGTCCTTGAGGTCTTTTAAGATTTGCTTTAAAATGGGGGAGGCTTTTTCTACCTTCTCCCAAAATGCTTTTTCATTTAATATTTTCCCGAAATCTTTTCCGTTGGTATAGCGCAGCATTCTGTCGTACTGTTTTCGTTGTTCGGGATCGCTCAAAACACTGTACGCCTGATTCAGTATTTTGGTTGTTTCCTCAGCTTCTGCCAGACGGTCGGCATTCTTATCCGGATGCCAGATTTTTAGCTGATCATGATAGGCCCGCTTAATCTCCCCTGCACTGGCTTTGGGATTGATCCCAATCATCTCATAATAATTTACAATTTTTTCCGATTTTTTTTGCATTTATGTTTCTATCAGCTCCGGCTCGTGCAGAATTCAGGTATGAACAGGTTGAAGATATCAGAGATCGCAATATGGTGCAAGTGGCGGCGCAGTGGGCCTCATCCCGGCACAGGGATATCCTTAGCATCAATTTTTAGAGAAGGTTCTTTCAATTTAATAAATTCCTTCATTTCATGGGATATTGATTCGAGCTTGCTTCCGATTTTTTCCCCAATGTATAGTTGGGGTTCAGAGGGCTCACGACTCTCTGTCATTTCCCTAGTTTTAATAGATTCAATACCTTTTTTAAATGCATCTATGAAATTATAATTATCTTTTAATTGTTCTGCAAAAATTGCCTGCCCCAAATAAGTAAACTCACTTTCATGACTACAACCAAAAGACACTTTATTCGATGCAGATGATGTCAAGATTATCGTGTAATCGTCTTTTAGCGGTTCGATGAAGACCCCGGAATAACATGCCGAAATAATCAGCACGCGATATTTTATTCCAGAGCTATCTAAACTTTCTTTTAAATTATGCGGTTCAATGGCGTTTAACCTCAAAGGCATAAAGTTTACCGACAACTTTTGCTGCTTTGATCCGTGGGAAGTCAGATATAAGAACAAAACATCTTCATTAGGATTTATCAGCTTACCGATGTGTTGAATAATAAGGTTTAAATTGCTTTTCGTCGCCAGAGGAAGAATTTCCATAGTTTCGATATTGTTTATGAGCTCAATTGACCGACCTTTAGTGTTAAATCTTTCGTCAAAGAGTTTTCTCGCATACTGAACTTCTTTCATGAAAACATCCTGGGTGGCGTCGCCCCCGAATCCAACAAAATAGAGATCCGAAACATTATTCCTTTCAGGAAGAATTTTTTCCTCTAGATCTTTAATAAAACTAAATTGTCTGTAGTAGGTATTTTCAAGATTAATCTTGCTACTATTCGTGTACTCATCATTAGGCTCGTATGCCTCATACCAAAAATCAGCCATAGCCAAATAATGTAAAGGAATGGAGACAAAAATTAAAAACGTTGATACAGCGAATACAATGTATTTAATTTTTAAACGAATGACACAAGAAATAGCCCTGACAAGAATCGATAGGATCCAAATATTGTATAAAAGATATAAATATTTTCTATCCCCATAAAATTCCCAATAATCGAAATTAGCGCTTTTCCCAAGAACTGCCCACGCTAAATAAAACCACGGCCAAACGCTGAGCAGTACAACAAATAAAGAGAGTTTCCTATTTTCCCGTTTGGTGAATTTAGATATTATATAAATTGTGAGAAGTAAAAAAAATATGTGTGTAGAAATATTTACCAGACCATATGCGTTGAATTCCGGTTTCGGCAAGCTTAGGTACAAACTGCCAAAAAAAGTAGCCGTCGCATAGAAGAGTATTAAAAGAATTGGTTGGTCGAAAGATATATAAAACTCCTCCAGTGGTGTTCGCTTGAACACCAATAACCGCAACCCGTTATTTATGTTGCAATTAAATCCCTTAATTTCTTTTCTAAAATGCCTATTCATAATTTGCAATTAAAAATAAATCTCGTTTTTGACAGAAAATTACGCATATATTCCCTTTATCGTCTGCTTTGAAAAAAACCTAAACCCTAACATTGCATAAATTCTTGTCATCAAGCCTGGCCGTTATATCTTAGATCGTTGCTTTTTCCGGGCAGATGCTGGATGCTGGATACTTGATGCTGGATATCTAACAGTACACTATCGGTGAATTTCAACGACATCCAGGATCCAGAAACCAGAATCCAGGATCAGTCAATACTTTCAATGGTCTTCATCGCAGCAGCTAAAAAAGGCCTATGATGCCGGACTGATCAATGGCGATATCCCCCGGCAATATGGCGGTAAGGGTTGGGGCTTAATCGAGAGCGTTGTGATGACCGAAGAATTCGCCGCGGCCTGCCCGGGCCTGGCCACGTCGCTTTTTGACAACTCCCTGGGCCTGGAACCCCTGCTTCTATGTAAAAATGAACCGCTCAAAAAAACATTGCATGTCCATCTTCGCCACCGTGGATCCGGATTCGCAGCATGAAGGGGTGTGTACTTTTCTGGTGGAACGAGACTGGGAAGGGGTATCCATCGGCCGTAAAATACCCAAAATGGGCCAGCGCGGTTCCAACACGACCGGCATAAATTTTAAAAACGTCAGGGCTCCCAAAGAAAATATCATGGCGCCGCCAGGCGAGGGCTTTGTGCTGGCCATGCAAACCTTTTCGCGCACCCGTCCGGCCATAGGAGCCTTTGCGAAAGGGACCGCGCGTTCAGGCAAAAGTTGGCCACGAATTAACACGAATTTTTGGAATAGCTAAATGCAGGGATAGTTATTACGAGCCAAGAGACAATACCCATTTTGCCTTCCTTTCCGAAAAATAATGAGGCCAGCCTACAACAATCAAAGCAAAATTGTCAATACGCGCCGGATGCAACGTTTTTCCGGCATGCCGGGTATAAATAATTCTAATATAAATCTTATATTTATGGTATTATAAAAGTTTCAGATGTTCCCCCCTTCGCCTTCCAGGCTTCCGACTTCGCTCTTCGAGCTAGGACCGGACAGGACGGAGGGCAGGCAGGGTTCCGGGTGCAAGGTTCAGCGCTGCCGCTGGCCTGAAAAGTTTACCCGCCTCAGGTGGGCGGCCAGTCTAATCGAAAATGAGACTTTTGGCAACGCTGGATCTCGTACAAGGATAAAAAGCGGTTGGCTGTTGTGCCGGGCGGCTAGGCCTGCAGTTGAGAACGCATGCCTCCCGCTGCACAGGTGTTAACTGACTCGATTTGAAAGGATATAGATGGACAACTCTGTTGAGGTTTACCGGATGCTGGAAGAAGCGTTTCAAAGCATGGCCTTGCATCGGCCCATGCAAATTGAACGCTATGAAGCCGGCACCGAGCTTAAATATGCGGTTACGGGCGTGGACACTGCAAGCAAAGCCAGTATCCGCCTGGTAATAGAAAAATTTATTGGGGGTGGATTTGCGGGTCAGGTGTACCGGGTCCGGGTGCTTGAAATTAGTTCAGAACACGGACTTAACGGTAAGATTCAAGTCGGCGGCGTGTATGCCGTCAAAATTTTAATTCCCCCCTCCGGTTTTTCGCGCTTGTTTCGCAATGCACTTTACTGGCTCGGATTCCAGGGGCCGTTCCAGTTGCAGGTCAATCCGGCGGCTGCCAGGGCCGGGGCGTTGTGGCAAAAATTCATCCGACGGGGCGCTAAAGTCGCTTTCGGTGAAGAAAAAGCCGTGGTGGATATTTACGCAACTTTTGTTGATGAAAATTTGGGCAGTTGCGGTGAGCTGAGTGAATGGGTGGAGGGACGTACCTGGCGTCTGGAGGTAGATGATCAGCTGGATTCTCTGAAACGCTGGATCAGAGGCAAGCCGGTGGATCCTGAGAAATTGGGATCACCTGAATATCGGGCCAAATTTAAGTTCATGCAAAAATTTGTCGCGCACCTGCATCAGATGGGGGCCCATGAGTTTGCCAGGCAGTATGAGTGGTCAACCTGGAAAAGCCAGCCCAACTGTTTGAAACGCAGCAGCACGGAAGACTCTCCAGCTGAAGGTCTGACCGCGGTGGATTTCCGGGCCGGACTTGCGCTTTTGCCCTTTTTGCCCATGAGCCCGGGGGATTTCAAGCTGATTATCACCGGTCTGCTGCGCGGCAGCCTGGTGCAATTTGACCGGGGTGACATCGGTAAACTGAAGCAGTATATCGCCGCCCACCCAAGCGAGTTTGCCGGTATGGACAGCATGCTGGCGGAGCTGGAAGGCGCGGAGGAGGTCTATCGCAGCTCAGTTCCGGATATTGCGCATAATCATGTGCGTCTGCTGTTCAGTCCGCGGTTGTGGGGCACAATGTTGAAAAGTGCGGTCACCGGCTGGAAAATACGCAATCTCATAAGCGATCAATGCCGCCAAAGCCTGCAACGCCATACCCTGTCAACCCTGCTTTTTGCCCTGCTCGGGCTGATTCCGTTAATCGGCCGGTTTTTGCGACGCATCTGGGGCCAACCCTTCTGGCGCAAACATTACCTGAATATGCTGACCAGTTGGAGCTACCTGCAGAAATCCTTGCGGGCCAAATTTATTGAGAAGATAATCAGCTGGCATCGCGACGATCGGGTGAGCAACCAGACGGCTTTAAAATTGACCGGACGCACCTGGCGCTGCATTTATCATTTACCCCTGTCACTGCTGCCGGCCGGACTGCATAAAATAATGACCGACTGGCAGCACGCCAAAGAGCGGCTGGATTACTATTTGCTGCGGCCGGTGCGATTATATTTCAAAAATGAACTGCGTGAACAGTGGCTGCGGGATATGGTTGCCGAAGGAAAAGCAAAACACCTGTTAAACGATGAGGATACCGCGGTTATCCTGTCTCAAATCAAAGAACCGTATATCCAGAAATATTTAAAAAGTCTCGCCGTTCATGTGTGCACCCTGCCGGTTACACAGGTGGTCTCTTTAATGGTGGCCGTCTACTTTGTAGCTCAAAATCCACAATTGAGTTGGAGGGAAGCTCTGGGTCTGGCAGGCATCATCCTGGTCGCATTCCAGTTGACGCCGATTTCGCCGGGTTCCCTGGTTCGGGGTTTTTATGTGCTGTACCTTGTTATCCGCGAAAGAAATTTCAAAGATTATAATATTGCTGTGTTCCTGGGATTTTTTAAATACATCGGATATCTGGCTTTTCCGATTCAGATGACTTATCGCTATCCGGCCCTGGCCCGCTTTATGGCCGGGCACTGGGCCACCGAGGCCGTTCATGTCGTGCCGGTTTTTGGTGAAAGGGGTGCCCTGCTGGAGCACAAAATTTTTAACCTGTTTTATAATTGGCCCCTGACAATTCGACACCGCATGCACCAGCGCAGTCAGCAAAGATCCGCCATGCAGCCGCGCTACTGGCATGTGGCGTTGTGTGCAATTGTGGCAATGGCAATATTTGCCGCGGTTGATTTATTTTACCTAAATCAATCTACCGGGCTGCCGGGTTTGAAACAGATCTGGGGTTTTGCCCTGGCTATCCCGCTGATATGCGGGGCGGCCGTTACGCTGGGTGCTGGGGGAGCAGATATAAAGCAGCGAATTATCGGGGCTGTTTTGTGCGGGGTGATTGCCGGTGTATCCAGCCCAATTATATCCGTCGCATTAATCAGTGCCAATCAAATCGGATTTTCGGACATTACCGTCAACAGCTTGTGGCGGGTTTTTGTTTTTACGATTTTTTCAGTAGTTGGTGTGCTGATTACGGAAATTAGTTTGCCGGAGCCGACTGAATTCGGAAGTCGGAAGGCGGAAGTGGGAAAAAAGAAGGCATAGCGCAGCATTAAAAAATTAATCCGCCGCAGGTACAATTTAGCAACTCTCTTCAGTTTTAAACAACAATTAACCATCCTGATGAACTGATTTTCAGGGCGGATTAATTACTCATTGCATTTATTTGTTTTCAGGGCGTCAATAATCTGGGGGATATATTCATCAGCCTTGCTCATGTGAAAGCGGGTGGAGGCTGCACCGCGATGACCGCCGCCACCATAATCGGCCAGCAGCAGCCCGACATTCACATTACATCGGGGATTAAATATGCTATGGCCGACATTGACGGCGATCATTTCCTCATTTTCCTCATCGATACGAATCTTCATGTTGACATATGAATCGGGAAACAGGGAATAAACAAGAAAGCGATTGCCGGCCGGGGTTTTGGATAGGTGGCGAAAATCAGTAATGGCGAGGTTTTTTTCCAAACGGGTGTTTTCCTCGAGAAGAACTTTATATTGCTTATTTTGCCTGACTACTTCTTCACAACGCTGCTTTACATCCGGCTCATCAAGGACCATTTGAATATCATAATTCCCGATAAGTTCCACCAGTTTGTTCCAGTAAAGTTCGCCGCCATGATCTCCATTAAAGACTGTCATTGAAAGCAGCACGTAGCCGTATTTCTCAGGCTGAAGAACTTGATCCAGGGTAAGATCGGCTGAATCAATTTTATCGGTGGCCTCCACCAATTCACTATAATCGCGTTTAAACCGGTCTTTGTAATATTCATATATCAAGCCGGCCGCCGATGGTGCGATCCTAAACACGCCTCCGAAGGAACGATAAATCCGATTGGTATAATGATGGTCAAACCAGAACGTGCAACGGTCATGGTAAGGCAGATTGGCAATGATGTCTCCTTTGTGGATTTCCACCAGACCTCTTTGGAGGGTATTGGGTTCAACCCATATCACCGGTCCCTTTAGGCTCAGGGCCTCGCGCAGCAATACGGCACAAACGATGCCGTCAAAATCTGGTCTGGTTACAATCCGCATTAAAAGCTCTCAATAATGGCTCAAACGAAAAACCTGTTGATGTTTTTAAAACATTGGCATACTAGGCGATAAGTCGCAACCGGCTGACAATTTGTTTTCGGTGTCGATTGAGATTTTGTATTTTATAGTTGTAAAAGTTTCCGATTTACGAGCGCAGGCTCCGGAAAAACATAGTATCTTATATAATATTTAAATAACTCTTTTTCAAGGAGGATTCACGCCATGGCACTGTACCTTGTTCAACACGGCAAAAGCCTGCCAAAAGACGTCGATCCCGACCAGGGTCTTTCCGACGAAGGCATTGCGGAAACAAAACGCATCGCCGATGTGGCCCGCGGCTATCAGATCAAGGTGTCGCTCATCAGGCAAAGCGGTAAAAAAAGAGCCCGCCAAACGGCTGAAATTTATGCCGACACCCTTAACCCCGCCGGGGGTGTTGAAGTGGTCAGCGGATTGAAACCGCTCGACGATGTAACCACTTTTGCCGCCTCCCTGGACGCCGCTGCCAATACGATGTTGGTGGGCCATCTGCCGTTTATGGAGCGCATGGTTTCTTTCCTGGTTACCGGATCGGCAGATAATCCCATTTTCAGATTTCAAAATAGCGGCATGGTCTGCCTGGATCAAGATTCGGAGTCCGGATCATGGGTAATCGTCTGGACTTTAATGCCAAGCATCGGATAGTTTAGTTAACTGGTTGATAAGTTGATTAGTTGATTAGTGTTACGTATGGAAATTGTCCAATTTTAATAAAAATTGAGCATATTAAGCTTCCATAACCATACAGCCTTAAATCGATATCAACCATTTCACCCAGTCAACGAATTAACCATTTAACCAATCAACCATATAGTACTATCGGCCAAACGGAGAAAAAGATGAATTTCGAGTGCATTATTTATGAGAAACACCAGGGAATTGCGACCATTAAATTGAACCGGCCCAAGGTGCTGAATGCGATGAACAAACAGCTGTGGCTCGACATTCAGAGCGCCCTGGAGGATGCCAGAAATGATCCCGAGATCAAAGTGCTGGTGATCACCGGCAAGGGCCGGGCATTTTCGACCGGCGCAGATTTAAAAGAATCCAAAACCAGGACGATAGAAGCTTACCGCGATTATCTGGAGGAACTCCAGGAGGCTTCACGTAAAATTATCCGCTTTGAGAAGCCGACGATTGCCGCCATCAATGGGTATGCCCTGGGTTCGGGATACGAGTTAGCCCTGGCCTGTGATATTCGGGTCGCAGCCCAGGAGGCTCAGATCGGTTCCCCGGAGGCCAAGGTCACCTCATCCATCACCGGCGGGGCATTCAGACTGATTCAGGATTTAATCGGTCCCGGAAAAGCCAAAGAGCTCCTGTTTACCGGTGAAAACATCGACGGTAAGGAAGCTGAACGAATCGGCCTGGTCAACAGAGCGGTTCCCCTGGCAGCGCTTGATGCGGAAGTCGGCCAAATAGCCGAAAAGGTCGCTTCGAATTCAGCCATTTCTTTGAAAATGATAAAAAAAGGCCTGCAGATGGCCAGGGGCGAAGTCAGTCTCGAAGCATTAATGGATTTTGAAATCGAAGCCTGCCTGACCTGTGTCTCCACCAAGGAAAGGCAGGCGTCGTTGAACGAGTTTGAGGAAAGGAAGAAGGTTTAAGGTATAGGGTATATGTGGCTTAAGGCGTGGAGTATTAGGATTGCTTTGGAAGGCGAAAAAAACAGGTGTCAGTCATAAGGTAACTGTTTTAGGACTAGGGGAATTTTGTTTAAGGTTTAGAGGGAATAGATGCAGATCTTGCAAAAGATAAAGAGGTGATGGACCGGTATGATGTTAATAATCAAATAGATGAAATCATTTAGCCATTTACCTTATTCCTTACACCTTTTACCTTCTTTATCTGTCATCTGTCCTCTACCTTTCACCTTATACCCTATACCTTTTACCCTATACCTGCCAGAAATCAGAGACCAAAAACCAGCATCCGGTATCTGGCATCAGGCATCGAGCATCTGGTATCCGGTATCCGGTAACGAGCATCCAGTATCGAGCATCCAGCAACCAGCTACCATTAACCATTAACCAGAAATAGGGAAGCGAACGCATGTCGCTAAAACGAATCTTAAAGGCTGAATCCGTCGCCATTGTCGGCGCATCCAAGAATGAAACCAAACGCGGGTATCAGACAATCCGTACATTGCTGGATGAAAAATATGAAGGAAAGATCTATCCGGTAAATCCCAGGGAGAAAAGTATCCTGGGTATTAAATGCTACCAGAGTGTTTCCAGCATTGACGGGCCGGTTGATGTGGCTCTGGTGGCCACACCGGCCAGAACCCTGCCGGCAGTACTGGAAGATTGCGGCCAAAAAGGGGTAAGTGGCGCGGTTGTTCTGGCGGGAGGATTCGGGGAAATGGGACCGGACGGCAGAAAACTGGAAAACGAAATGGTAGCAGTGGCCAAAAAACACAACATTCGTTTGATCGGTCCCAATACTTCCGGCATGCTTAACCTGCACGACAAATTAAACCTGGTGGGTTTAAGGGATGCACCTAAAGGCGACATCGCACTTCTCACCCAGAGCGGCAATATGGCTCTGACGTTGATCACCGAGGCCAAAATTAAAAGCCACAAGGGATTTTCTTATTATGTTGGCGTCGGCAACGAAGCGGATATCCGATTCCATGAATATCTTGAATTTTTTCAGCATGATCCGGATACAAAGGCGATATTAATGTATGTGGAGGGATTGCGCAACGGCCGTGAATTCATACAGCAGGCCCAGAAGACGACCCTTGAAAAGCCGATCATTCTGCTTAAAAGTGGTCGCACATCAACCGGTAAAAAATCCGCAGGGTCGCATACCGGAGCGCTGGCGGGCATCTCCGAAGTGGCTAGGGGCGCGTTTAAACGTGCCGGTATTATCGCCATTGAAAATTCAGACGAGTTGTTTCCGGTGGCTGAAACGCTTTCGAGCCTGCCGCCGATAAAAAACAACAGTGTTGCCATTTTGGCCGACGGCGGCGGGCATGCCACAATTGCTGCCGATCTTTTAACCGATTTAGGTGTCAAGCTACCCGAGCTGAGTGAAAAAACCCAGCAAAAGCTGAAAGAGATCCTGCCGGCGGCGGCATCCGTCCCAAATCCGGTTGATGTGGCCGGCGGCACCGATGCCGACCCGTCGGTTTTCGCTGATTGCGCGAAAATTATACTGAAAGATCCCATGGTCGGCGGGCTATTAATCGTGGGGCTGTTCGGCGGCTACGGCATCCGGTTTGCTAAAAGCCTTTCACTGATGGAAGAAGATGCAGCCCACCGAATGGGGAAAATGGTCAGATCACGCCACAAACCGATTGTGCTGCACAGCCTCTATACGTCTGAAAAACCGCATGCGCTGGATCTGTTGCGCTACTATAACATTCCGGTCTTCGACTCCCTGGATGTTGCCGTCAAATGTATCAGCGCGCTGGCCGACTACGGCAGCTACCTTAAAATATATCACCCGAAACATACCTTGGCCCTGAATTGGAGCGCCAAAGCCAAACCGGAGGGAGACGCAATCATCAGAACCGTCCGCGAAGACGGCCGCCTGGCACTGCTGGAGCCCGAAGCCAAACGCCTTTTTGCCCTGCATGGTGCGTCGGTCAGCAGGGATATAGTGGCCAAAAGCGCCGATGAGGCCGCCGAGATCGCCGCCAAAACCGGCGGCGATGTGGTCCTTAAAATTGTCTCACCCAATATCCTGCACAAAACCGAGGCCGGCGGTGTGCGGGTTAAGCTTCGCAAGCAAAAAGAGGTGCGCCAGGCGTACAAGGACATCATCGAAAACGCGAAGAAATATAATCCGGATGCAGATATCTGGGGCGTATTGGTGTCTCCCATGGCAGCCGAAGGGGTGGAGGTGATTATCGGGACGAAATACGATGACCAGTTTGGTCCGGTGATCATGTACGGGCTGGGTGGAATCATGGTCGAAATTTTAAAGGACGTTGCCTTTCGCGTCATCCCCCTTTCGCCCGCCGGTGCCAAAAAAATGATCGAAGAAACCAAATCTTTTCCGATCCTAAACGGCTCCAGAGGCAAACCGCCGCTGGACAAGAAGGCCATCATTAAATTGCTCCAATTATGCTCTGAGATCGTAGTAGCCTATCCTCAAATAGATGAAATGGACCTCAATCCGGTCATCGTCCATCAAAAGGGATTGAGCATCGTTGATGCGCGGGTGATTCTTAAAACAGATGATAAATGCCGGATGTCGCAGGACAGATGCCAGATGTCGGAGGACTGATGACAGAAGTTGGAAGGCGGAAGTCGGAATGCGGAAGTGGGAAAAATAAAGACTGAGGTATTGGATATTGGTTATCGGTTAAAGATTTGAGAGTGAGGAAATTTTTTGCGATATTGGTCGTCATTCCTGTGCAGGCAGGAATAGCAGTTTTGTTCAGACACTTCTTTGGGTAGATGTCTGGAGGGAGTGGTTTGTGCTTGCATCCCGCTGTTTAATTTCGGGGTAACCACGATTCAACAATTTAACTAAACAAGTGAAGGAAACTCAAATGAAAAAAATTATTGCTACCGACAAAGCCCCGGCCGCCATCGGCCCCTACTGCCAGGCGGTTCAATTCGGTGACCTGCTGTTTGTTTCCGGACAGATTGCGATCGATCCGCAAACGGGTGAAATCATTGAAGGGGATATCGAAGCCCAAACCAAACAGGTGTTGGAAAACTTAAAGGCCATTATCGAAGAAGCCGGGATGACCTTGCAAAATGTATTAAAGTGTTCATGTTTCTTGAACAACATGGAGAACTTTGTAAAGTTTAATTCAGTCTATGACAGCTATTTCGCGGCAAGCCTGCCGGCCAGGGAAACTGTGGAAGTGGCGCGGCTTCCCAAAGACGTGCTGGTGGAGGTTTCGGCTATTTGCGGGCTGAGCCGGGATTAAGAGGTTGGAGAGTTTAGGCAAATTAGAGTCGATTTTCTTTAGCCTCTCGCAGAGTTCGCAGAGAACACAGAGTATATAAATTTATCCCGTGAAATATACGCAGTATCAGCGAAGCGAATTTCAGCGGGACGATTTCACCAATCCCGTGGAGGCATACCAATGATCAAAAAATTGTTAGTCTGGTTCATGATCCTTTCATTTCTGGCGGCCAGCATGGGGTGCGCTGAATGGAACCGCACCAAGCAAGGTGCGGCGGTCGGCGCGGGCGTCGGTGGAGCTGCCGGCGCCATCGTTGGATATGCCACCGGTTACACGGTTGCCGGAATCCTGATTGGCGCCGTCGTTGGTGGTGCCGCCGGTGCTTACATCGAAAATTATATGGACAAGCAGGCCTTAATTCTTTATTCTTAAATCTTCAATTTTCTATAAAAAAGGGCATTTCGCCGTGTTTTGACGAAATGCCCTTTGGGTGTTTAGATATTGTAGACTAAACTACGGTAACGTTTATTGCAGCCGGGCCTTTTTTACCCTGCTCGATTTCAAAAGTAACGTTGTCGCCTTCATAAAGCGCCTTGAAACCGCTGGCATTGATTCCCGTATGATGAACGAATACATCCGGTCCATCTTCCTGCTCGATAAATCCGTAACCTTTGCTGCTGTTAAACCATTTGACAATTCCATTAGCCATTGTGACATTCTCCTTTCTTAAAAATTCTCATAGTTCCAAACTGCAGGCTGTCACGTTGACAAATGGATCTTTCCTTCAGAACGAAACCGGCCCGCCAATCAAGGACGGGCCTTTATTGATTATCTCAACTATAACATTTAATTTAAAAAAATCAAGGGGATTAATTCCAGAATTTTGCACGTATTCTTACCGACACTGCAAAAACGGGTATATCTGTAAGGTCTCCAAAGCCAGGTTTGCCGGAAAAAATTCAGGAAATATATGCTGCTCATTTTTTAAAATTTATATCTTTTCAATTCATCTGCGCTACTCGTCTAAAAAAATCGACGTCCGATCTCCTTCCTTTAAAACCGATAACCAATAACTCATAACAAATAGCTGATAACTTTATTCTGTCATCTGACTGCTGCCCTCCGACTTCTGTCATCTGTCCGCTGCCGCCCTTTCTCCACCATCGGTTCCCTGCGGGAAAACAGCTTGAGAATATCCTGAACGATCAGGTATAGCGCGGGGACATAGAGCAGCGTCAAGACGGTGGCGGCCAGCAGGCCGAAGCAAATGCTGACCGCCATGGGGATCAGAAACTGGGCTTGAAAACTACGTTCCAGCAGCAATGGAAACAGGCCGGCGATGGTGGTGACGGAGGTGAGCAAAACAGGTCTGAAGCGGGCCTTGCCCGACTCAATGACGGCCAGCTTTATATCCATACCACCCCGCGTGGCCCGGTTGATAAAGTCAATCAGAATCAGCGAGTCATTGACCACGATACCGGACAGGGCCACAATTCCAAAAATGCTGACCATCGTAAATTCGATGCCCATCACCAGATGACCCAATATGGCCCCGATCAGGCCGAAAGGAATGGCCATCATGATAATAACCGGTTGGATGTAGGATCGGAACTGACTGGCCAGCAACAGGAAGATCCCCATCATTGCCAGCATGTACCCGCTTTTAATGCTGTCGAGCGACTCGCTGGTGCGCTTTTCCTGGCCTCCAAAATCATAGGTTATGCCGGGATATCGTTGCACAAGAATCGGCAGAAAATCGGCATTCAACTCGGCAACGATCACACTGGCATTGCCAATGGTTTCATCGATATCAGAAATAACGGTAATGGTACGTTTGCGGTCAATCCGGTTGATAACGGAATAGGTCCGACCGGTTTCAATCTCGGCAACTTCTTCGATGGGGATTTCCTGACCATCAAAAGTGCGAATGCGCATATCTTCAATCCCGGAAAGACTGGTGCGTTCCTGATCTGCATAGCGGACCATGACCTTGACATCGTCTCTGTTGCGCTGGATGCGCAGCGCTTCTTCACCGTAAAAGGCCTGCCGAACTTGTCTGGCAAGATCACGCATGGTAATGCCCAATGATCGGGATCCTTGCCGGACCCGAATCTTTTTTTCCTGCTTGCCGGGCTTAAAATTGTCGGAAATGTCAAAGGTGCCGGGATACGTCGCAATTTCTGCTTTCAGTTCGGCGGCGGCCTGCTTGAGTTGGTCAAAATCCTGGCCGCCCAGCTGAATTTCGATGGGATTGCCGGCCGGTCCGCCTTCCAGGGTCGCAAAGGTAAACCGATCGACACCCGGAATTTCGCCAATCAGATCACGCCATTTACCCAATACAGTGTGCGTTGCAATACTCGGGCGCGTCTCAGAAGCGGCTAATTCCAGCCAGACCTGACCGACATGCCCGCCATATTCCGGCGGTTTCCAGTCCCGCCGCGGAATGGCTCCGACAATTGAAAAAGCATTTTTAACCAGTCTTCCGTTCTTCTGGGAAAAATCAGAGAAAACCGAATTGAGATCAAACGATTCAGTTTCTAATCGTTCAATGGTTTCTTCGGTAATTTTGAAGGGAGTTCCCAGCGGATAGACAACCTCGGCCACAATCCAGTCGCTTTCGCCTTTTGGGAAAAAAACAAAGGGCACATACCCACCGGCAATGATTCCCAGGCTGATAATCAGCACCCCGATGCCAAGTGAGAAGGTAAAATATCTGTTTTTAACGACATATTTAATGGCAGGTAAATACAGCTTTTGAATTACCGTTTGCAGTCCTCGCTCTATTTTCTGCTGGAGACGTTCGTGCCAGGATGTCAACCTGCGGGATTTTATCTCGGATTGAGTCAATGCATGATGCAGATGGGAAGGGAGAATTATCAGCGCTTCTCCAAGGGACACGATCAGGATAATGATCACGGCCATGGGCATGACTGCGATGAATTTTCCCATGATGCCGGCAATAAATAACAGGGGCGAAAATGCAACCACGGTCGTGCTGATCGCCATCACCACCGGTCCGCCGACTTCCTTTAACCCGTCGATGACCGCCGCGCTCGGGGTTTTGCCCCTGCTGTAATGTGAATAGACATTTTCACCCACAATAATGGCATCATCCACCAGGATGCCGAGGGTCATGATAAACGCAAACAGCGAAATCATGTTGATGGTTTGATCAAAACTGCTCAGCACCATAAAAGCCGCCATAAAGGAAATCGGTATCCCGAAAGCAACCCAGAAGGCCAGGCGAAGATTCAAAAAAAGAGCCAGCGCGATAAACACCAGCGCAATACCCTGCAGACCGTTGCGCAGCATCAGGTCAATCCGGCCTTCAACCATCGTGGAGATATCGCCCCAGACGGCGATCTCAAAGTCTTGCGGAAGCTGATCTTTGTGAGTCTCAACATAACTGCGGGCAATTTTTGAAATTTCAATGATATCCTGCGCGCTGGTCCGGCTGACCTGAACAATGGCAGCCGGCTTCCCGTTAAAGCGCGTCTTGATATCCAAATCTTCAAATCCATCGATGACCCTGGCAACCTGCCCCAGCCTCACCACCGTGCCGTCATTTAAGGTAATCAGGGGTATTTGCTCGAATTCCCGGCCGGTGTAAAGCTGACCTTTGGCCCGGATCAGGATCTCGCCTTGCTCGGTTTTGATTTTCCCCCCCGGCAGGTCGATGCTGCCGGCTCTCACGGCACTAACGACTTGATCAAAGGAAATTCCATAGCGGCGAAGATCTTCTTCCGACACTTCCACCGAAATTTCGAAATCCCGCACCCCGACCAGATCAATTTGAGTAATTGATTCCGGTTGCTTGAACCTGAAGCGCTTGAGTATGGCAGCAATGAAATCTTGAATTCCACCTAAACCCTTATTTGGGGCCATTTGGGCTTCTAACAGGTCATCCCGGATTTCTTCAGCAATTACACGCATGCGCTTTTCGGAGACATCCCCGAACACCGCCACTGAGATCGTCGGATTCTGGTTGATAATTTCCATCACCAGCGGTTCTTCAGCTTCTTCGGGAAAGGTGTCGATACGATCCACTTCGGCCTTGATCTCATCCAGAATTTTCTGGACATCGGCTCCCGTTTCAAGCTCTGCAAGGACATTGCCATTTCCCTCCCGCGCGGTGGATACGAGACGTTTGATACCTTCAATACTCTGGATTTCCTCCTCGATCTTAATGCAGATCCCCTCTTCCACCTCCTCCGGACTTGAACCGGGGTAAGCAACGGATGTAACGATCATATCCAGCGAAAACTGCGGAAAAATTTCCCGCCGCATCTTCATTACCGTAAAAAAGCCGGCCAGGATAATAAAAATCATGACCAGGTTGACGGTAACGTTGTTTTTAATGGACCAATTGCCGAGAGCGCGCATACAGATAGTTATTTGTTATTGGTTATTGGTTAGTGGTTATTGGTTAGTGGTTAGTGGAAAGCAAGTATTTATAGGCTATTTGTTATTGGCAATGCAACGGTTCAGGTAGCTGATATATCCGTTTAAAAGGGCCAGCGCGTTGGAGATTTTATCTCTACCGTGTTGATAATTTTCATGACTGATAAATCCTTCATCTTTTGATGTTATTAAATCATCAATTAGTTCGAACAGGGAACCGCGGCTAATTCGACAAAACTGCATATTTTCCCGGTAGTGAAATCGACCGAATCCCTCCGCAATGTTTTGCGTCGTAGATCTGGCAGCCCTTTTCATATTATCAACAATCGAAAATTTCTCCTCCTTTGGATAACTTTTAACTATATCTATTATAAATAATCGAACTTCACGACAGGCCTGCCAGCATTGCAAATCTTCGAAGGTTTTAAATGAGTTATCACCCATACGATTCAACAGGAAAGCAAATTAGCTAATCAGCCTAAATTTAGGATTGTTGATATCTAAGAAAGAATTTTATTCCTTATTAAACAAATAACAAATAACCAGTAACCAATGACTATTTTTCCTTCAGCCTGACACTCATCCCATCCACAGCTCCGGATAAAGGGGTGCCGATGATCTGATCGCCTTCTGATAGGCCTTGGTTTATAATCACCGAATCCTTATAACTGCGTAAAATGCTAACCTCTTTTATTTTCAGCTGATCATCCTTGAGGGTATAGACCACATCGCCCGGATAAACCACATGGCGAGGCAGCACGAAAGCTTGATGAACCGCTTTACCTTTAATCTTTATGGTGACGAACATTCCCGGTCTGAGACGAAAACCATTAACTGACGCTTCGGCGGTCGCGGTTTCATCAACCTCGATCACGACCGGTAAGGTACGGGTTCTCTCATCCATTCTGGCCTTTACCCTGGCGACATGCCCCTGCCAGACCTGATGATCGCCGGTGTTCCTAAATATCACATCAGCCGCAACAGATGAATTTGTGCCCATACCGGCCGGCAACCATTTAAATTCTCTGGTTGGGATACTGACCTCGATATCCAGCTCGCCGGCCTTGTAAATACTGCCCAACTGCTGTCCCAGATTCACATGCTGACCCACTTGGATCGCTTTTTCAAGGACCCAGCCGTCAAAGAGAGCCACGATGCCGGATCGTTCAAGATCCAGAACAGCCTGTTGATACATAACTTCAGCCATATCCCGCGCGGCAATTAACTGCTCCTTCTGGGGACCGATTAAAGCCAATTGATTGTCAAGTGCCTGGAGACGTTCACGGCTTGCCAGATAAGCCTGTTCGGATTTATCCAGCTGGGATTGGGCAATAACTTTCCTGTCAATAAGCTTTTTCAAACGCAAATATTCATTCTTGGCCAGGGTGACATCAGATTTGGCAATTTTAATCCGTGATCTAAGATTGACGACCTCCTGCTTGAGACGCTTGAGTTCCGCCTCAGACTGCTTGATCTGGACTTTGCGCCGTTTCACTTCCAGACTGTAGGTTCGGGGATCAATTTGAATAAGGCGGGTTCCTTTTTTAACAAAACCGCCTTCCTTAAAGGCCGGATCTATATCGACAATTTGTCCTCGAACTTGGGCCACCAATTTAAGTGATTCACGGGGCGCTACGGTACCGAAAGCCTCCACGACCATTTGAACATCCTCGGCCGTGGCCGGGAACACCTCAACCAGGCGCCCCTTTTCAATAATCTCCTGTCGCTCTGCCTTGGGTCGCAAAATCACAAGGGTAGCCGCAATCGCCAGGGCCACCAGTAAAACGATAAAAACCCGTACGGTTTTAAACAACCCACCTTTTTTCATACAACATATTTCCCATTGAATTTATCAATCATTCGAAACATCCTGAACGGTTAATATATTATTAAACCCTTTCTATCTATTTAACAATCAAAAACTTCAGAATTAAAACTTTTTAGAAATAGACTACAAGCCTATTGGTTCGATCTATCAAACATCCATCCAAAAAAAAACCGCCGGCTCCTAAATGAGAACAGACGGTTGTTCTGTATCATGTCATGATAGATAATGTCTTTATAATTAGTTTTGTGGATCTATCTACGAAATGTAATTTAACGCAAAAATGTGGTTTCCCCAAGAAATGCCTAAAGTTTCAAATTGCCTAAAATGCCTAAAATTGAGGTATTCTGTCGCTTTTAAATTTAAAAACGCAAGTTATGCTATGAAAAAATTTCTAATAAATGTAATTTCGTGGGATTATCACTGCCCAATTTTAAATATAGACGGAGCGCAGCGACACTATAATTTTAGGCATTTTAGTGCATTTTAGGCACATTAGGCATTTTCTACTAACCTTCCTGGATCTTTTCAGTCAGCACAGGCACAAAGTCGAGTAAATCTTCTATCACCCCCACATCAGCCACCTGAAAAATAGGTGCTTTTGGATTCTTGTTGACAGCCACGATATAGGGGTTTCCCTTGAGCCCTCCCAAATGCTGAAATGAACCGCTGATACCCAATGCCAGATAAACCTTGGGTTTAACCGTCTGACCGGAAGTTCCCACCTGGCGCGATTTTTCCAGCCATTTGGCATCCACGATCGGCCGCGAACATGAAACCACGGCCCCGATGGCCTCGGCCAATTCATCGGCGATTTCGATATTGTCTTCATCTTCGATTCCGCGACCGACTGAAACGAGAACGTCCTCTTTGGTAATGTCAACATCACCAACTTCGGCTTCGACAACTTCAAGAAAACGTCTGCCGGCTGCAATATCTCCGACATCCGCAGATTTATCCACCACCTGTCCGCTGACGGCGGCCCCGGAATCCTCTGCTTGAAAAACACCCGGACGAATATCAATGACGGCTCCGGCGGATAAGTCACAACTCGAATGGGTGCTGACCTGGCCGCTGAATTCCTGGCGAATGACTTTCAGGGTGTCACCTTCCAATCCCTCAAAGTCCACCACATCGGATACGAAGACCGAATCTAATTTAATAGATAGACCCGGACCAAGATCCATGCCGAATGTATCATGGGCAATCAACACAATGGAATCCTGGGGTAAAACGTTCAGCAGCAGATTGCGAATCGCTTCGGCATTGGGGTAAGCCAACGCTTCATTATCAAATTTCCAGACTTCCTGATAGGATGCCGCCACTTCATTGCAAACCGCATCGAGATCGGATCCCGCGCCGGTAACGATTGCCGTGAGCGTGGCATCCGGCACGATCTTTCCGGCCGCAACTACCAGCTCCTGGGCAGAATCGTCAGCCTTACCTTCTTTATGTCTGATATATGCAAAAACCTGTCCGGCCATTATTTAATCCCTCCTTTGGCTTTTAGAAGTTCGATCAGTTTTTCGGCCACTTCTTCCATGCTGCCTTGCAGGATCTCAGCGCCCTCACCGAGTTCGGGCATGAAGTAATCCAGCCGTTTTACCCGGGCACCGGCCGCTCCCACCGAATCGGCAGCAAGGCCGAGATCAGCTGCTCCCCAAACGGGAATCTCGACCGAGGCGACTTTGCGTATTCCTCGAATCCCTACGTAGCGTGGCTCGTTGATACCGGTTTGAATCGAGAGGACGCAGGGAAGATCGATTTCGTTCATTTCCTGATTGCCGCCTTCGATCTCACGTCCAACCTTTAATTTAGTATCATCCAGGGGTTCAATCAAATTGACAACAGACGCATAGGGCACATCCAGCATGGCAGCCAGCATTCCGCCTACCTGACCGGCCCCGTCATCGGCCAGGGCACCGGTGAGAATCAAATCATAGTTGCCCTTGTCCACGGCTGCTTTTAGCAAAGTTGCAATCCCTTTGCCGTCCGATCCTTCGAAAGCGTCGTCTGACAGCAGGATTCCCTTGTCGGCACCCATGGCCATTTCTCTTCTGACCACTTCTTCGGTGTCCTCATCACCGACGGATACGACCGTCACGGATCCACCGACCTTATCAACGATTTGAATAGCTTCCTCGACCGCATAGTTGTCCCATTCGTTCACCGAATATACGAGATCATCGCGTTCAATATCGCTGCCGTCGCCGGCGACTTCGATCTCATTTTCAGCGGTATCGGGAACTCTTTTGACACAGACTAGAATTTCCATAACTTTCCCCCTAAGTTCATTTTATTGGGTTATGTATGCCTATAGTTTCCTACCCTGGATAAACGAAAATACAAATTACAAATCCCAAATAACAAAGAATATCCAATGACCAAAATTACCACACGAATATTTTTTAAGACACCAAGTTATTTTTCCGCAACCAGGTGCTGCTCAATCAACTCACACAGATCAATCGCCTCCATTTCTCCCTCGAACCCGGCGACCTTAATCGCATCCTCAATGTTCACCAGACAAAAGGGACAGGCAGTCACAATCACATTGGCCCCGGCCTTTTTGGCCATCTCAACCCTGAGAACCCCCATGCGCTGTTCTTCTTCGGGCTCATAAAACAGCATCAGACCGCCGCCGCCGCAGCAAAACGAGCGATCCCGGCAATTGCCCTCCATTTCGATCCGGTTTAATCCCGGGATTGTATCAATAGCCGTCCGGGGGTCATCATACAGGCTGTTGTGGCGTCCCAGATAGCAGGGGTCGTGATAGACATAGGCCTTGGCGGCGTCCGCCACCGGTTTTAAGCGAATTTTTCCCGCTTTAACATTTCGTAAGATGGTCTGGCTGATGTGCTCCACCGGTGGCAGATCTTTATAGTCTTTTTTTAAAGCATTGTAGGCGTGCGGATCGGCGGTGACGATGTTTTCGGCGCCTGAATTTAAAATCGCATCCGTATTTTGATCCTTTAAATCCTGGAAAAGCATTTCTTCGCCGAATCTGCGCACTTCGTGACCGCTGTCTTTTTCGGCCTTGCCCAGAATGCCGAAATCAATGCCGGCGGCCTTAAGTATTCTGGCGCTTGCCCGGGCAATTTCCTGCATGCGGTCGTCAAAGGAAGATATACTGTCAACAAAGTAGAGGGTCTCGGCAGTCTTGCCTTTTTCTAGGACTTTCACGGGAGTTTCCTCGGCCAGTTCCTTGGTCCAGTCAGCCCGCTTTCTTTCCATTTTGCCCCAGGGATTGCCGCGCTTTTCAAGCGCACCGAGTGGTTTCTGAAGCGACTGGGGAACCATGCCCTCATCGACCATACCGCGTCTTAAATCCACCATTTTGTCGATATACTCGATACCAAGCGGGCACTCCTGCTCGCAGGCGCCGCAGGTCGTGCAGGACCATATCTCATCCTCACTGTAGATATCGCCGATCAATGGCTTGGGCTCACTGCCATTGCTGCCGATCCACGGGTAGTGCTTAAATGCATAATCGCGCCCTTTAATGGAAATAAACCGCGGCGAAAGGGGACGGCGGACGGCATTGGCCGGGCAGTGGTCGGAGCATCTTCCACAATCGGCACAGCTGTAAAAATCGAGCATGTGCTTCCAGGTAAAATCCTCGAATACCTTCACACCAAAAGATGCTAGATCATCCAGCTTATCATCATCAATCCCGTGTCGCACGGGCTTTACATTGCCTCTGTCAAGGCGCATGAAAAATACGTTGAATAGGGAGAGAATCACATGGAAGTGTTTGCCCATGGGCAGAAAGCACAGGAAGAAGAAAAAGGTTATCTCATGGATAAAATAAGCAACCGAATGCACGCCCTGCAGCACTGAATGAGAGGCATTGCTTAACAGATGTTTAAAAAGCCACACCAGCGTCAAGGGTGCCGTGAATTCGGCATGCATCCCTTTTTGAATCCGGGCTGCAGCCAGGCCGGCCTCGAACAGGCTTTCGGTTATTACCAATGTCGCGATAAGCCCCAGCACCATCAGGGCTTCCCAGGTATGGTCTTTGCCGTACTGTGGCGGCACGGCATAGCGGGCCGGTTTTATAATTCCGCGCCGCACGGCGGCGATGGCCACCGCAATCAGGATCCAGGTGGCGGCATAATCTTTCAAAACATTGTAGAATACACCGAACGAACCGCTAAAACCGGGCAGATGGAAGCCATCCACAAACCCGATAAATACCAGCTGGGTGGAACGGGCACCGAGAATTAAAAAGCCGGCAAAAAGAAAAATATGAACCACTCCGGCCAGCATGTAACGCGGATGCCGCCATTGGGCCAGCCAGATTTTAATGACCGACCGGATCCTTTCCGGAATCCGATTCAATCGATCGTCCGGAGCTGCCCTTAGCAGGGGCGTCAGTCGCCGAAAGATGATATAGGCGAATGTGCCGATCCCGATCAGCGGAATCAGAATATAGATAATATTTGCGGGAATACCAAGAATCGTGGCAGAAGCCGGAGAAATTAACGCGGGTTCCATATATTTATTTGTTACTCCCTTCGGTCGATTATTTGATCAATCCGGGTTTGAGCGCAAGGGGCTTGCATATCATGATTAGGCCTTTGAAACAAGACCGCAAGGCTTAGTAATTTGTTATTTGTTGTATGTTATGGGTTATTGGAAGTCGGAAATCCCCCATCGACACAGCCACCGTCTACCCTTGACCTTCTGTCCGTAGATCTAAGCCGTGCGCCGCGTGCCTGCCCTTTTTTTCCGCATTCCTTACACCTTACACCCTATACCCAATACCTAGTACCCAGTACCCAGTATCCAGCATCCAGTATCCAGCATCCAGCATCCAGTATCCAGTACCCAGTACCCACCCTATTTCCCCCCAAACGAATCTTCCGATATGTCCACTGCTTCGCTGCTGGTTGCAAGAATGGCGTTCATCTTGCCCAGCGTGACCGGCAACACACAATTGGCGAAAAATTCGGCGCTCTTCAGCTGACCTTCGTAAAATGTGGCGTCCTTTTTCTTGGCACCGTTATCCAGCTTTTCTGCCGCTATGGTTGCGCGCCACAGGAGCAGCCAGGACATGACCACATCTCCGGAAACCTCCATGAACGGATAAGCGTGCGCAAAGGCAGCCATTACCTGGGGTGACATGGCTGTTTTGCCCAGATGCAGGGCAACATCTCCCAGTTTGTTCAAGGCTGCTTCCAATTTACCGGCACAATCTTCGACGCGTGGATTGGTCCTGGCGGCGGCAATCGTGCCCTGGATCTCACCCATCAAGTCCATAATCGGTTTACCCTTATTCATTCCGAGCTTGCGGCCCAGAAGATCCATGGCCTGGATGCCGTTGGTTCCCTCGTAAATCGGGGTAATCCGACAGTCGCGCAGAAGCTGTTCCATGGGGTACTCTTTGATGTAGCCGTATCCGCCGAATATCTGAACGCCGAGGTTGCAGACATCAAAGGCCCGGTCGGAAACATAGCCTTTGGCGATGGGGATCAGCAAATCGACGATCCCCTGGTATTTGGCCTTGTCATCTTCACTATCGGCAATATGAATCCGGTCATCACACATACCGACGTAATACAGCAGGCTGCGCATCCCCTCAACGTAGGCCTTCATTGTCAGCAGCATTCGCCGGACATCCGGATGCTGAATGATCGGAACCGCCGGGGCGCTCTTATCCATCATATTCATCAGATGCCGCCCCTGGATCCGCTGCCGGGCATAATTGACGGCATGCATGTAGGCCGCACTGGCACAGGCAAATCCCTGGATTCCGACCAGCAAACGCGCCTCATTCATCATCAAAAACATGGAACGCATCCCTTTGTTTTCTTCTCCCAGGAGAAACCCCCGGCAATTTCCCCTGCTGCCGAGCGAGATGGAACAGGTGGCGTTTCCATGAATTCCCATTTTCTCTTCCACGCCGGTGCAAGCCACGTCGTTAGGCTGTCCCAGACTCCCGTCGTCGTTGACCCAGATCTTGGGAACGATAAAAAGAGAGATGCCTTTGGTACCCTCCGGAGCACCTTCGATGCGGGCCAATACCGGATGGATGATATTTTCCGCCAGGTCATGCTCGCCGGATGAAATAAAAATTTTGTTGCCCGTGATCGAATATGTTCCATCCTCATTTTTAACCGCCGCGGTCGTCAACGCCCCGAGATCGGAGCCCGCTTCCGGTTCGGTCAGCAGCATGGTACCGGTCCATTGTCCGGTGTACATTTTTTTCAGGAAAAGCGCTTTCTGTTTTTCAGTCCCGAAAGTTTCAACCAGTTTGCCGGCTCCGTGCGTCAGACCGGGATACATCATGAAGGCGAAATTCGCCCCGTTCATGAAATCACTGGCTGCCAGGGCCACGGTCCGCGGCATGCCCTGCCCGCCCCAGGCGGGATCCTCGATCATGGCCAACCATTCACCCTCTTTGAATAGCTCCCAGGCTTTATGAAAAGACTCGGGAACCGTTACCTGTCCGTTATCAAATTTGGTGCCTTCCCGATCCCCAGCTTCCTGGGTGGGCAGAATCTCCTTGATCGCCAGGTTGCGGGCTTCAGATACGATTAGATCTACGGTTTTTTTGTTGAATTCAGCATAAATGTCATGTTTGCTCAATTCCTCGACGTGCAATTGCTCGTGAAGGACAAAGTCAACATCCCTTCGATCTGCGATTTGCTGTGCCATTGTTTATCTCTCCTTTTTTATTTAATCTGAGATTCCGATACCCCTAATAAACAGCTCAACCAGCGGGTCTGCCATGGAAACCAGATCGTACTCTTTTTCCGAATGCAGCCAGGTATTGATCACTTCGTCAACGGCGCCCAGAATAAATCGCTTTACCAGGCCGACATAGAGGTCTTTGCGTATACTACCCTCCTGCTGGCCCAGTTCGACAATTTCCGACACCAGATCCTGATACATGATCGACATTTCTCTGATCTGGGATTCCGCCAGGCGGCTGTTTTGATGGGTTTCCACCTGGTACACCACGGCCATATCCCGATCCCGCTGAAATTCGGTCAGATGCCGCCGGACGAGATTGCGCAGTTTATCAAAGCTGTTGTCCGCCTTTTTCACCTCAGCTCTGAACCGGTCAAACACCTGCTTGGTTCGGTAGCTGAAAAATTGCACCAGAATATCATCTTTATTTTTGAAATAAAGATAGATGGTACCGTCGGCCACCCCGGCCTCTTTAGCGATCTGGGCAACGGTCGATTGGTAGAAGCCCTGGCGGGCAAATACTCTGACAGCCGCTTCCAGAATGAGATGATATTTGTTATTTTTATTATTCTTGTTGATTCTGACCCCCTGCCCGGAATGCCGGACCTATAATATGAATGAGTATTCATTCATATTATAGGACCTGTCCATTGTTGTCAAGTCTTAAATCCGGAAATCTAAATTTTGTTTAATCTATATAATTATAGTAAGATATATGAATATCATACAATATTATGCCTAAAATTCGGAAATCCAGCATCAAATATAAGTTTATGAGATAAATGAATATATATTCATTTATTCCAAGCTTCAACCACTGACATTACCTGACATCCTCATACGATCTTGTTGGGAATTTTAATTGATTTGTGATTGCGGCTGTAATATCCTTTGAACGCTGCCAGAGGAGACCGGAGAAATGATACTCAAACAAAAAACAGGCTTGCTCATTTTAGCCTTGATTCTCATCCTGACTGGCCAACCGGCTGATGCCGCCCAATCAGATTCCATACTAAGGGTCGGTATCAGCCCGTTTTCACCTTTCGTGATCTTATCCCCAAATGGGCCCGCAGGAATGTCAATCGACATGTGGCAAGCCCTTGCCTCCCAATTAGGCAGCGAGTTTGAATATGTCCAATGCACGGGGGTAGGAGACAAGTTGAAGCGCCTTAAGGAAGGCAGCATCGATATTGCCATAGGCGGTATTACCGTCACTGAAGGGCGGGAAGAACTTTTTGATTTTACCCATCCGGTTTATGAAACGGGGCTTGATATCTTAATTCCAAGAGCTGGAAAGCCGACATTGCTTGGACTGATTTCTTCTTTGTTCAAGGGACAGAAGATCATTTTCTTTGGCGCGCTTATTATTTTGATTTTCATTGCCGGTCATATTATATGGCTCGTTGAACGCAGCAGCAAAAAAAGAGCCACCTCGTTTCATCAAAGTTATTTGCCGGGCGTGTTTGAAGGAATGTACTGGGCCCTGATCACCGCCAGCACCATCGGATACGGCGATAAGGTTCCCCAGCGCTGGATCGGAAGAATTCTGGCCGCTATTATAATCCTTATGTTCCTGCCCTTATTCGGTTTCTTTGTTGCGCAGCTTTCCTCAGACCTTACCATGCAGGGCCTCAGGAGTAGCATCAACGGGCCACTGGATCTGAGGGGGCAACGCGTTGCAGTGGTGGATAAAACGACCAGTTTTCACTTTATGAAAAAAGAACACGCCTATCTTGACATATTCGAAAGGGTGGAAGATGCGCTAGATGCATTATTAAAGAGTGAAGTAGAGGCAGTGGTTTATGATGCTCCGAATCTGCTCTTTTACGCGAATGGCGAGGGCAAAGGCAAGGTTACGGTTGTCGGAAAGATTTTCGAACCGCAGGATTATGGCCTGGCCCTGCCCCAAGGCAGTCCGTTGCGAGAAAAAATCAATCGCGCCATCCTCAATCTGATCGAATCCGATGAATTGGACCGTATCAAAAAAAAGTGGTTCGGCGATCCAGGCAGAAATTAAAGCCGAGAATCAAGGTTTGTTGTGCTGCGCCTGTCTTTCATTGATATAATTTAAAATATCGCGCCCGATGGAATTGCGAGGGTGTTTTTCAATCATTTGTTCGGCGATATTTCCGGCTTTAACCAGCTTCCCTCTTTTCAGGTAGTGGTCGGCAGCGGCATACAGATAATCCAGGCTGTCCGGTTCAATTTCAAGCGCTGCCAGCAAAGCGGCTTCTGCCTCCACATCCCGCTTCAACTGCTGCAACAGAAACCCGAGATTATAATGCACGCGTCCCCGGCCCGGCAGTCCTTTAGCTGCAATCAAAAGATGCCCGGCAGCTTCCGCATACTTTTTATTTTCGGCCAGCAACAGTCCCAGAGAATACCGCACGTCATACTGTGCGGGTCGATCGATTACCACCTCACGCAGCAAAGCCTCAGCCTCACCCTTGCGCCCCATCTGGTTATACAGCATGGCCAGATTGACCTTGGCCGGAAAAAATTGATTATCAATACGGATAGCACCCAGGAAATTCTCCACGGCTTTTTCCGGCTGACGGAGATTGGTGTAAAGATTGCCCAGGTTATAGCGGGCAAATGCAAAATCGGCCGAATATTCCATGGAATCTTGATATTCCTGCAAGGCGGCTTGATAGCGTTTTTGCTGGCTGCCGTCCAATTGCGGCTCGTCTATTTCAGTCAGTCGCCGGGCTGCTTCAATGCGAACCGCTTTGACGGGATCATAAAGCATGGCGGCCAGCAGGGTCGTCTGTTTTTTCAAATCAGCAGCATTCAGCCGATCAACCGCCGTACGTCGAATCAGGGCTTCTTCGTCCGCCAATGCCAGCTCGTAGGTTTGATCGCTGCCCGGGATCGGGCCAGTGCCCAGCAGCGACAGCGCCGTGGCACGCACGATCACCGGGTACAACGGATCGCCGGCCAGGTTAGTCAGCATTTTGGGGGCATCCGGCAGGTGTTTGCGGCCGGCATCGATGATCGTGCCGTAATGGCCGCGGCGGCCGGGACCATACCATTTGGTGATAAACGCATCGGCCCACTGAAAACTTTTATTAAGATGGCAGCGATTACAGGCATTGGGCACGTCAAGTTTCAGGCTCAGATCGGGTCGCGGAATGCGAAAGCTGTGATCAGGCCGGTAATCGTTACCCATATAAATACGTCCCGGCATGTGGCACTGAGCACACTCGGACCCGGTTCCGACATCGAACAGCACCTGGCCGTCTTCGGTTTTCAGCGGCTGGCCCGGTTCGCCATTTTTTTTGTGAAAATGATGGTCCCCGGTATCATAAACATCCGCCCGATGACACTGCAGACACAAGGCATTGCCGGTCTTAACCGTCTTGATACTGTGCACGTCGTGGCAGTCGCTGCAGCGCACGTCCCGCGCATACATTTTGCTCTGGGTAAACGAGCCGTAGACATAAACCTCTGCCAGAATCTGACCGTCTGAAAAATATAGCTCTTCATTGAGCAGGCTCGGCAGCATCGTATCCATCAAGTCCGGCTCAGCGTGGGTATAGTCACCCAGGATGGCGCGCCGGGCATGGCAGGGCGCGCACAATTCCACCAGCTTGCGCGAGTTAATGCCGGATGTTTTCGCCACCAGCCGATAATTTTCAGCGACGGGCCTGGCCATATCGGGCAATTCGGCCCACTTCACATGATTCGAGCCGGGACCATGGCAGGCCTCGCAGCTGACATCGATTTCCGACCATGTCGTCCGGTAGGAATCTGAGGCAAGATCATAATTTTTTTTCAAATTGGTAGAGTGGCATTCGGCACACATGCCGTTCCAATTCTGACCGGCATTGGTCCAGTACAGCCAGTCAGCCGGGTCGGCGGGCGCATCCGGCGCCAGGTGATACCATTTTTTATTTTTGGCATCCCAGGCAATGGGCAGGCACTGCAGCCGTCCTCCCGGAAAAGGAACCAGGTATTGCTGCAGCGGATATACACCAAAAGTATACTTGATTTCAAAATCACCCATTTGGCCGCCCGGCCCTTGGGTATTTACCAAAAACCGGCTATCCTTGCGGTAAAATCGTGACACCGCCCCGAAATACTCGAATACGGCATCCTCAAAATTACCCAGCACGGTTGAATCGTTGGCTTCGTCCATGGCCAGGTCATGATGAGAGCCCCGCCATTTGTCATACTCATTTTTATGACATTCGGCACATTTTTGCCCGCCCACAAAGGACACCGGCGCCGGCGCCGCGGCGGACTGCCGATAGTATTTCTGCTTCAGCACGTATGCCGGTATGGAGAAGACAATAACGAGCGTCGCGATGATTCCGGTTATTTTCCAGTTTTTCATGATATTTTTTAGACAGGATAACAGGATCTGCAGGATAATAAAAAGTCCTATCGCGGTTTATTCTAAAATCCTAACCTTACGCTTAACATCAACTTTTCGCTCACCAAAATTCAAAAGCAGTCCAACAGCTTTTCTCGTAGCGACAAGATAATTAACTAGCTGAACTTCATGAGCTTTAATAACTCGTCTGACCGACTTAAGCTCCAAAATTATCTTATCATTAACAATAATGTCGGCCACAAAATTACCCACAATTTCATTGTCATAATAGACTTTAATTGGCTTTTGTGAATCCGCATCTAAACCTGCCTTACTCAACTCAATAAGCATGCATTTCTCATAAACCGACTCAAGAAATCCAAATCCCATTCTGTTATATACTCGATAAGCACATCCTAATTATCTTTTCCGTTAATTTCCTATGATCCATAATGCCTCCTCCAGGCTGTGATAGATGTTTTTGATAACTATTTCTTTTATCCTGTCTATCCTGTTATCCTGTCAGAAACTTTTTTCGGATAAGTAACCTGTTCAGCTTTAAATTCGCTGCGTTTAATCGGTTTGCTGGTGTCAACTTTCACAATATCATTTTCTATAAATATCGGATAAATATCCAGTGCCCGTGGCGTGGGAGGGCTGATGACATTTCCGCCAATATCAAAAGCCGATGCATGGCAGGGGCAGGCAAATTTGTTTTCCGTTGCTACCCAGGGAACGGTGCAGCCAAGGTGGGTGCATTTGCGCGACAGCGCCAAAAACCCGCCGTCCGCCAGTCGCGTGAGATAAAACTTTCCGCGCACAAAAGCGGTGACCGAATCGGGTGCAAAGGCATCGATCTTTCCGGCAGTGACGATCGCTTCAGCGTTTTCCGGGCGTGCTGCGGGTTTGCCCGGCCGTAAAAAGGCAAATGCAACGGCAATGAACTCAGCCAGTGCCACGAAACCTAAGGCAAACCAGAGCTTGGTTAGAAAACTGCGACGAGATGAACCCGCCGCGGGGGCTTTCTCTTTGCGTCGGTTTGGCATGAGAAATTCCTAATAAATGGTTTGGTAGTTCTCTGTTGGATTAAAAAATCAACAGACTTGCGAGAAAGCCGGAGTACTGGAGTAACGGAGTATTGGAGTAATGGATTAATCGTTTCCATATACCGCATTGCTTTCTTTTACGACCAGGTGATCGGTCCAATCTCCGCTGGCCCTTTTACGTTCCAAGCTTTCAACTAATTTGAGCAAGCCATTTTCAAGTTTATATGCTCGAGAATCCAGATTTTCGAAATCTTCTTCAGTTATCTGTCCTGACGCTCTGCAGGCAAATAGCCCAGATACTGATTCACCAAGTGAAGCGAGGGCTATATTAAGGAAATTCAGGTACTCATGAATAGATCGCCTGCAATACCCCTCTGCAATGTTTCTGTGAACCGAATCAGTGGATGCTAAAGCTTGCCCTGCTATTCGCTTTGATTCGTATGGAAATTTTCGGAAGATCAGATATGTTTGCCGATAATATTCGATTGCATCATTCCATACTCTCAATTTTTGGTATCCACGATTTTTATTCTTCCGCATTCTTAATATATATCCTTAATCACTCTTGTCCAAAAACGGGTTTAGAATGAGTCATAAAGTGAGTAATAATACGAGTCATTGAAAAAAATCCTCCTTATATGTAGGGTGGTTGTTAATTTCGCCAAAAAATAACAAATACCCGCAACA
>Ga0209260_10000056_pt1 | contig 84851 bp, 26 predicted proteins | sample WorMetTypGCAVOLI_FD_187421 | JGI IMG/M metagenome (GOLD analysis project Ga0209260, IMG submission 187421) | Marine gutless worms symbiont microbial communities from Max Planck institute for Marine Microbiology, Germany - Olavius algarvensis... ...
TGTTGCCGGTAATTGTTTGTTTTTGGCGAAATTAACAACCACCCTACATACAAGGAGGATTTTTTTCAATGACTCGTTTTACAACTCATTATATGACTCATTCTAAACTCGTTTTTGGACAAGAGTGACATAATATATAAATCCAATATTTCCGTTGCTATCGTTCCTCGGAGCTTGGTACCCCGACGAGGCTTTCTCGAGCCTGGACTTTTACGCTTGGCCTTTGGTTTCGTTCTAATCGTGCTGGTTTTTGCACTGGATCTTTTCAACAATTGACTGACCCTTTCAGTCATAAATTTTTTGCCGGACTCTTTTATTCGTATTGGGACTTCGCTTATTTGCACCTTGTGCCTTTTCATCCATTTTTTAACATTTTCCGGTGCGGCGGCTCTGATTTTATTTAATCTTGTTGTTTTGGTTCTCCTTGCCTCTGCTTCAGTTTTATCTAACTTTTGCTGCTCGACCGATCTTAAAGCCTCCCCTCTGGCACTCAATTCAGTTCCTCTATTCGAGGCGGGAACATCAAGCTCACCCTTCACTTCATAGACATCGATAGAGGTTTTTTTACTGTATTTGCCGGCAATTAATTCTTTCCACCGATGCTTTCCGCCCACTCTTTCTTGAATCTCTTTGGCGGAACCGACGTAATCGACCGGCTGGCCGTTTATCTCTCCTTTAACGTGGTAGATCCATCCAAGTTGGGTCGACGCATAGCCGAGTAAATCCACCCAGACCGTCGGATTGGAGTAAGCATATAAATACCGGTTTAAAGAGGGCGGGGTGTTTTTTTCGCCCAAGTAAATGTCCTGCGTAATAAATCTCGCAGTATCCGGGTCATAGTATCTGGCACCAAAGTAGATGAGATCTGTGTTTAGGTCGTGTTCCTGACCGGTAAATATCTGGCGGTTGACACTATCCCCTGTCTGGGAGCGGATGCGGCCCCAGGGGTCCAGTTTGTAGGCGACCTGCACTGCTCCGGTTGCGGTGGTGAGATTGACCGTGCTGCCCAGGGCATCGTGGTGGTAGTACTGAGTGCCGGTACCGGTGTCCAGGCTGATCAGCCGGTCGGCATAGCGGTAATGGGCCAGCAGGCTGTCGTCTGATGCATTGTGCTCTTCGATGACGGCGGTATCATCGTAGTAGTAATCGACATCACCGCGCTCGCTAAGGCGATGACGCACCCTAAACCCGTTGGCGTTATAGTCGTATTGGCCTAGAAGTTCTTCGTTGCCCGGAGGTCCGCGGATCACCTGCACAAGCTGATTGCGCGAGTCATAGGTGTAGCTAATGTCCTGATTTGTCAAAGAGCTGTCGGATTTTAAAACCGTATTGCCATTATTATCATAGGCATAGTCAATCGAAAAGGGGTCGGCCGGATCCGTGTCATCTTCGATGCGGGTCAGCCAGTTGGTCTCATCATAGCTGTAGGTTCTCAATTTTCGCACGGTGCCGGCTTCCGTGATTTTTTCGGTTTTGCGGTTGTAACCATCGAAGGTGTACTCGGCAACCGTCGTGGTGATACCGGCCACGGTATAGTCTATCAGCCGATCCATCGCGTCGTAGCTATACGTGGTGGTCTCGGAAATACCACCCTGCACTTCGATTTGTTTTATGCGATTTCCGTTGGGTGAATATTCGTACTCGTAGCTGGATATCAGCGTACCGCCGCCGGTGACTTTGTTGGTGACGGTGCGCACTCGATGGGTATCATAATAGGTGTACTTGACATCCGTGCCGTTGGGATAAGTGACGGTGTCCTGCCTGCCGCCGGGGGTGTAGGAGTAAGTGGTCACATCCGAACCGACGGAGGCGGTTGCCAGGCGGTTGCGGCTGTCATACGTGTAAGTGGTGGTTCCGGCTGCAGTCGTCACCCGGGTACGGTTGCCGTTGTCATCATATTCATAATCGATGGTCAGACCCCGTTGGGTACTGTCATCCAGCCGGTCAAAATTATCGAAGTTATTGACGGTAATGTCGGCAGCCACGGAATCATCGGGCAGTTTCTTGTTTTCCGTGACTCTGATGGCATTGTTGTTTTCATCATAATCGGTCTGAATGTGAGTGATGGTCAGGTAAGGCGTATTCGTATCCGGAAAGAACTGATCCGTCCGTCGATCCAACTCATCATAGTTGTAGGTATATGTCCGGCCGTTGGCATCCACCATTTCTTTGAGGTTGCCTTCCTCATCGTAGACCGTGTAGCGGGTGATCAGACTTCCCTCTACCTTATGCTGGATATGCTGGGTCTTACGGTTCAACGCATCGTAGATGAACTCGACGTGATTATTATTAGGATTGTATTGATGCCTCTGATTGTCGTTGAAATCATATTCATAGCGGGTGACCAGGTTCAAACCGTCACTGCGGGTGCAGCGCGGATCAAGGGCCGTCATGGTGCCGATGGGCTCGGTGGGGTCATCCACAACGGTGACGAGGCGGTTGAAATCGTCGTAGGCCATGATGCGGCAGTTGCCTTCGGGTTTGGTGAACGAGGTCAGGTTGCCCACGGCATCGTATATTCGGGTGGTGACCTCGCCGGCGAACTCGACATAGATCTGGCGGTTTTCCTTGTCGTATCGGTAAGACGTGACTTTTTGCTCCTCGTCGGTCAGCGTTTCGAGGTTGCCCACGCCATCGTAGGCGCGGACCATCGTAAAGCTGTCCGGATAAATGGTGGTCTCCCGCAGGTTGCGGCGGCTATAGGTGTGCTCGATGGTATTGCTGTTGGCGTCAGTGACAAAACGCAAATTGCCGACGTCGTCATACTGATTGGTGACCAGCCGCAGGCCGGCGCGCACCGTCCGCTCCAGGCGGTACAGATCGTCGTAGAAGTTTTCGGTGAGGATATTGCGTTTATCCCTGACCGTCTTAATGTTGCCGACTCTGTCATAAGTGGTCGCGATGGTCCGGTTTCTGGCATCGGTCACCAGAACTTCACGGTTGAGCTCGTCATACTCGTAAGCGGTGGTGTAGCCCCGCCGGTTTTTGACCGTCTTGACCTTGCCGGTGCGGTAATAGGTGGTTTCGGTAAAATTTAAGAAGGGATCGGTGACCTGTTTGACCAGGTTCAGGGCGTTGTATTCCCTTGTGGTGACGTTGCCGTTGAAGTCTTTCTCGGCCGTGGGGTTGCCCATCCGGTCGCGAGAGAAAACTTCCCGGGTGCGGGCATGGGTGGTGCCGTAAGCCTCGGTGGTGCTCAGCAGGCGGTCTTCGGCGTCATAGGCGGTATAAGTCACCACATCCCTGGCATCGGTGACCGTCTCGACATTGCCGTTTTGGTCATAGGCATAGCGGGTTGTATTGTTTTCGGCATCGGTGGCGGCCAGCACGAGGCCCCGCTGGTCGAGTTTCCAGAGCCGTTCATGTTGGTTTCCGTCCGTGACCATGACGACATTTCCCTCACCGTCATATTCGGTTGTGGTTTCATAGTTCTCCGGATCGATGATTAAATAGGCGCGATTCCATTCATCGTAGCGGGTTTCGGTGGTATTGTTGCGGGCATCGGTCACGTGAGTTCGGTTGCCGTTGTCATCGTACAGATAGCTGGTTTCAATTTCACGGTCATCAATGGACCGATAGGCAAAAATCCGGCGGTTTTGCCCGTCATACTCCCAGCGGGTATCGTTGCCTTCTTCGTCGGTTTCTTTGGCCGGGTTGCCGTTATCGTCGTATTCCCAAAAATATTCATCGTTCAGAGCGTTAATCCGTTTAGTACGCAAATAGCGCCCGTTGTATTCATAGGTCGTGATATTGCCTTCCGGATCCGTCTCGCTTTTGAGATTGGTTTCGGCATCCGCTTCATCATAATAGGTATAGACAAGATGCCCGGGCCCCTGGCCATCCAGGGCGGGCTGCCAGGTATCGGTTAAACGATTGAGCCGGTCGTACGCCTGGGTGGTGACATTGTTCTCGTAATCGGTGAGACGGGTCAGGTTACCGACCAGATCGTAGCCCATCACCATGGTGTGGCCCAAGCGGTTGGTCGTGGTTTCCCGCTGGTTTAAGGCATTGTAAGTGTGGGTGGTGGCCGTGCCTTTCCAGTCGGTTTCGGAGGTTCGGTTGCCGTTTTCATCATAGCCAAAGACCTTGGTGCCGCCGATGTTGCGCGTTATGCGCTCCACCTGATTCCGGGCGTTGTAGGTATACGTCAGCTTGAGACCGATGCGGTTGGTCTCGAAAAGCTTGTTGCCGACCGCATCATAGGTAAAGTCATGCACGGAGGTGGACCCGACGGGCATATGGTAAGCCGTTATGTCGGGGTGGATAATCTTGTCCGGGTAATCCAGTTCGTCATAGCTGTATTCGGTCCGGTTTTCGTTCGGATCGGTTCGGGCGCGCAGCCGGCCGCGGATGTCATGATCCAGGTCCGTAAAACTTCCCTCAGGTTCCAGAGTCGTTTTCGGGTTACCCCATTGATCATAGGTATAGGTCGTGGTGTTACTACGGGGATCTGTCGCTGTCCGGCGCTCGCCGGTGGCGTAGTAGGTGTAAGTGAATTCTTTGTTGTCGCCGTCCACAAATTCAGTGAGATTGCCGTTTCCATCGTAATCCCAGCTCTGGTTTACGTCGTTGCGGTCGGTACGCGCCAAAGGCAGGCTGAACCGCAGATCCCAGCTCGTCACGATGGTGTTTCCGTAGGGATCGGTCTCAGTTGTGATATTGCCCTTGCTGTCATATTCATAAAAGGTTGTGTGGTTGCGGGCATCCGTCCTGGAGGTCATGACGTTGTCGTCCTCGCCCTCGTCGATGGACCACGTCATCTTGGTTTCTTTGCCTAAGGGTTCCAGAATATTTGTCGGATTGCCGTAGTAATTGAGGGTATAGACGGTATCGTTGCCGCGTAAATCCGTCACCGTCCGCCGGTTGGCGGTTTGGGCCTCGTAGGCAATTTCGGCAAAATAGTCGTCAGGGTAATAGACTCTTTTGATGACGTCCTGTGATTTCAGGTCTGCGATAAATACAGACAGAGATGAATCAACTTCGCCGGGCCCATGGTAATGGTAGCGATAGCTGTGAGTGTTGGCATCCGTGGTTTTGACCAGGTTATAAGCCCCGCCCGCAATGCCGATCTCCTGTTCATAGGCATAGGTTTCAACTCTGGCATCCCGCCGGGCACCCTCCAATAGGCCTTGATCATTGTAGGAAAAGTTAATGGCGATATCATCCGGCCCGGTAATCTTGGTAAGTCTGCGGTTTATGCCAAACCATCCGGCTGGCAGGAATTTATACTCGAAGGTCAACTCCCGATCCACCGCATCGACCACCCGCTGGAGGACACCAAATGCATCATAGTAGAATGTCAACGCGTTGCCGTTGCGGTCTTCAATCCGTTTCAGCGGCGAGGGGGCCGGCGGACTCGCCGGATGGGCCGGCTCGTAATTGGGATCGCTGTTGATCAACTGCAGGGCGGCGGGATCGACGGCGATGCGGGTGACAATACCGTCACCGATGCTCATATGGGTCGGATCGGTGGACAGGACCGCATCCGTACCCGAACTGCGTTTGGGATAGGCATAATGATAGCGTGTACCATCCTTGGAGGTGTAAATGAACAGTGACTCACCGACCTGTTCCAGGGTGCCGTGACGACCCCGTTCCGGATACCAGAAGCTGCCGACTTTTTTAAAGACCGTGCCGTTCACCGCTACGGCGGTCCACTCTTCTTCATCGCTGGGAACCTCATCGGATCTAAAAAATCTGCCCCGTAAATCCCTGACCCACTGCGGCACCGGATACGCGCCGTACTCTCTTGATTCCAGCGGCCTTAGTTTCATATCGAAATTGTGGCTCCAGCCATCGCCCAGCGGTTTGGGGCCCACCGGTGAGCTCTGGTTGCTGTAGAACCGATTGAAGGCCAGCCGCGGGCCGCGTCCCTTGAGAGCCACATCCTGGCGGGACAGGTACAGGGACCCGTCCTGGATGAGCACACTGTGCACCAGGATCCGGCCCAGCATCTTGCCGTCATTGCGCTTCCTTAATTCTCCGGGATAGTGCACCTTTTGCGTGCGTGAGCCGTCGGCTGCCTTGGCTTCCAGTTCCACAAAGAATTTGGGTGAAAACAGGGGATCCATGCCGGCTTCGACAACAGTTTCATAGTCCAGCACAAAGTTGAAGGGTCCCAACGACATGCTGGTTTCAGCGATGACCGTTGTTCTAGGGTTTTTGTCGGCATCAAGAATTTTAACCGAGACTTCTGCCGGTTGCAGCAAATTAAAGGCAAAGGGCCGGAAGCTGTCGGTATAGCCGGCACCGATGGCACCGGGAATGCTGGAATCAAATTTGCTGAGGTGATAAACCCGCTCGATCTCAAAGGGCCGCACGTTGGTGATCAGCAGCGGCAGACCGTACATCTCCACCAGCGCATTGCCGGCATCATCGGATTGATAAAGCTGCAGACCGAGATAGTCTTCCGGCTGAAGCCGGCTGACGATGTCTTCCACATAGGCCCACTGCCGGGCCGGCATCATCTGAAAAAGGCTGTCGGCGTCCGGAAACTCGGCCTGTTGAGCTTCTCCGATCAGGGCCAGAATTTCGGCATACCCCAATCCGAAGATCAGCTTGCGCTCGGGGCCAAAGCGATCCAGCGGTTCATATTGAAGGTCGGAAAACAGATCATAATTAAAGCTCAAGGTGGTGGTGCTGGTCTCCTGCTCTTCATTAAATTCGGTGAGAAGCTCCAGTTCGTCGAGTTCCAGTTTGAACAGGCTGAACTGCAGCTCCGGCCGGTAGGGCCAGGTATAGATCTTCTCAATGTTTTCCAGGATCGGTACCGTATCACCGGGCTGCCAGGCCTGGTTCTTGACATTGGCCTGGGCATAGGCGTTGGCAAGGGTTGCTGCCTCGTTGAACACCGGGACTTTGACCGGCACGTAGTGCCTAGGACGATACTGCAGCGGTCCTTCGCCGGCGCCGGTTTCATCGAAGTTGGCCTCGGAAAAGCCCGGATTGCCCTCGGTCGGCTCACCGCTGACGTGGATGTAAAAATGGGCATTGTCGATATTTTCAACGGGAAGTTGCACCAGCTGGATGTGGCGGCCCGGCCGGATATCAAAGTTGGCGATCTGGCCTGCGGCCTGGCCCAGGATATTTTCCGCCACGACCTTGGCCAGGCGGCCGGTGTAGCCCGGCAAATCTTCCGGTAACGGATTGCCGTCCCAATCGTACCATTCCGTGGTAATGGTGATGTATTGATCACTGGTCAGACCCGAGCCTTCAAAACCGATCACGGATTCCCGCTGCTCGCCGGCGGTCAGACCGCTTTCGATTTCAAACCGGCGCTCGGCCTTGATATTCAAATTCGGCGGACGCATCACGATGGATTCGGGCGAAAAGCTGATCAGCCCTGATCCGAGATTGTCACCGAATGTGCCGAGGGCTGATCCGATGTAGCCGGTGGCGCGGTTGATCATGATCACCTTGACCTGCTCACCCACCCGCAGGTGATCGGCTTTTCTGCCCCGCAGTTCCTCGTTGATGTTGGTTTGGGCCTGCCAATCTTCAAATTGCACCGGACGCAAAAGATTAAAGGAAGCCGGGCCGCGCATGAGCATGCGATAGTTGACAATGCTTTCGGATTCGTCGCTGACGCCGCCACCGTAGTAAGGGTTGCTTTCGTTGGGGCGCAGTCCTTTGCGCGAGGTAACGAGCTGACCGTTGGAAACGCGGTACACGTATATATCGGTATTTTCCAGATCATCTTTGCTGATGGTCTTGAGCAGTCCCTGATCGGAAACATCAGGTACAACATCGGGCTGCCGCAGGGGATTCGGCTGGCTGCTCGAAAAAACCGGCTCCACGTAAGCATATTCGGTTGACGCCCCCAGCGGGATAACGCCGATAATTGCCGGATCAACCGGAATTCCGGGGCGGGGCTCATTGCCCATCAGGGCCTGGCCGGTGAGCATGGCGACATCGATGGAAAAATCCACGCGATTAATGGGCTGGGCCATGCTGGCTTCAATGCTCATCAGACTCATCTTGGTGGCAAGGCCGGTCAAAGTCGCCCCGAAAAATCCTTCAGAGTACCCGATGCAATAATCATAGCCCTGACGCCACTCATACCAGGACCCTTCGGGTGAGGGCCGCTTGGGATCAAAATGCTGGTAGCGCAGCTGCACGAAAATGTTGTTGTTATAATCAAACGAAAATCCGGGGCAGGGGGGGATGATATAATGCGCTACATAATGGCCGCCCTTCTTGGAGAAGGTAGGGGAGCGACTCATACTGGTCTCCACCATGGCACCGTCAACAGGGCCCCACAGCGTGCCTTGCCCCGGGCGGTAACCCCAAAGGCTGTATTCGCCCTGGTTGCCGTCCTGCCCGCCTTCCGGGGTGTAGAAGGCTGTCCGATAACCGATATTGATATCGGCGGTGGCCAGCACCCGCCGATCTTTTGCCAACAGCACGGCGCGTGCGGAATCCGGGATCGACTCGAGCCGCAAAAGGTCCAGGGGCGATTGGTGCAGCACCAGTCCCATACTGATGTCGTAAAAGACCTCTTTTTCTCTGACTACCACCGTCCAGGTATTGTCCTGCAGCGGCGGCGCATTGATACTGGTTCCGTCGGCCAGCTCAAAGGCGGTGCTGAAATACTCGTCGCGATTAAGAATTCTGCGATGGGCGCTGTGTTCCTGTTCGACTTCCTGAAATGCGGCGACATAGGCACGGTAGGTTCCGGCCGGCATCACCGTGGCGTCTTCCAGATTTCCCACGGCTTCACCGATTTCACGCACCACCTCACCTTCGGCATCAAACTCGGTCCAGATGGGCTTGCCGCCATCCCCAAGCACCAATCCCTTGGCGGCAATGGTACCGCTTTTAAAGGCCGGGCCCCCGCTGGCATGGGAATCGGCGACCGGGAGGCTAAGAAGTGAAAAGGACAGGGCGGTGAGTGCCAGGCCCAGCAACACACTTTTGATCCATCCTGAAAGTTTATTCATAGTTTTTTTTCTCATTTTAGTATTATCTTGGGACACGGATTAATTCTCTCGCAAAGGCGCCAAGGCGCAAAGTTTTTTTATTGAGATTCCAGTTCTCCGATCATCTGCCTCAGACTGATCTCTCCATTGGCGTACCGCTCCAGGATGGCCTGGTCTTCGACGTCCACCAGGGCATAACCAAGGTAGTCCAGGCGCTGCAGGGCGACTTCCCCTTCGCTGGTCACCTGGTTAGTGTCTTTATCCACCAACCCCACTCCGGCCGGCACAATCTGCAGGGCATCGGGGTCGTAGCCGACCAGAATCACCCGCTCGCCGATATTGGCGACATATTCATGACTGCCGTAAAGCGGCGGTACATTAAATATCATTCCGACGCGGCCCGATACCTCAATCCCCATGGGCTGGACGGCAAAGGCCCAGTGGGGCGCGGCCGAGGGCAGGGTCGGGTAGGCGATCTGATCCAACTTCATAAACTGCACATGCACATCTCCGTGGTTGCGGCCATCCGGGAAATTCAGCGTTGTATCACTCAGATCCAGGAACAGGTCGCCGGCTGCCAGCAGGGCTTCCGGCTGGCCGGAGCTGATGTGTCTGAAGGGCTCGTCGGGATTGAGCATGGGAAGTTGGGTCAATCCGACCGAGTTTAAACGGCCGCCGGCCACATTGATCCAGCGTTCGACCATCCCAAAGGCACGATTGTTCAAATTCGGGTTGATAACGGCCCGGTAACGGCTGGCCGGGATGGACTTCTCGGCCCGATCGCCAAATCCAAAGCCGTAGCTACCGTTGGAGTCGCTGGTTGCATTGCGTCCCAGCTGAGGAATTGCGACTTCGATGCCGGCGATGGGCTGCATGAACTGATCGGATACAAAGCCCTGGATAAAGGTCGGCATCGGTCGGATCTTGAAACTGGATCGCACAAACACCTCGCTGTTGTAAAGAACATCGATAAAAACCGTTGCACCGTAAGCGAAATCCCGCCCCGGGTAAAAGGCGACCATGGTATTGCCGGGAAAATGCGAAATACCGCCGGGCACTTGCTCGCGGTCCCGATGAATCTCGACCAGCTCGACTTCACTTAACTGGGTGATATCGGCACCCTTTTCAGGTGCATCGTAGCCCAGGCCGTGGGCGGTTTCGAACACCTGGATCTGCAACTGCGTGGGATCAACGGGCTTGTTGAAATAAACGGCGATAAACTCATTGGGCTCGACGCCTTCAGCACTGTTTTCAGGTTCCTGGCGCTTGACCGCCAGGGGGATGTTGTCCGTGTTGACAACGGTAAAGCGGGTGGTGATCCTGGCCAGCAGCGTGTCGGAGGTGTTGACCGCTTCGACCGTCAGCTTATGCTCGCCGTCGGTGGCTGCCACGACGAGATTGCCGTTGGCAACGCTTGCGGCGCGGTTCAAGGTGGTGAAATCACCATCATCGATGCTCACCCGCACCAGGTCGTGGTCGGTGATGCCCGGCAGCCGCACCGTGACGGCCACATCCAGGGTTTCGCCATCGGCCATCAGTTCGGCGCCGTCGCGCGGGCTGATCACTTCAATACCCAGGGCCGCATCCAATTTCAGGATGACCTCCCGGCTGGTGCGGTTGCCGGCATGATCCCAGGCCTCGAGGATGATGGGCTGTTCTTGACCCCGGTTCAGGATGAGACCGGCGTTAAAGGCATAGCTGTCGTCGACTCCCGTCGGGATAACCGAGATGCTCCGGCCGTTGATGGAAAAACCGGTCAGGTTCTTTTCGGTTAGGCTGCCGGCAAGGGGGTAGGGGGTTTCCGCGACGACATTAACCGCCGGCGCTGCTGCCAGACCCGGCGATGTCAGTTGAATAACCGGTGGCAGGTCATCATGGTGAACCTCAAAGGTGATCGTCTCGGTGTTGCCCTGTCCGTCGGTGACTTCCACCACAATTGCAAGATCATCCTGGTCTTCGAGAAACAGGAGCTCATATTTGAAAGACACTTCAGCGCCTTGACCGACGATCTCCGCATCCTGGCCGTTGACGGTGATTTTCTGAATGCCCTGTTCGCTTTTGGTAACACCGCTGATGACAATCCGGTTATTGCTGATAAATGCGCCCGGCTGAAGTGATTGAATCTCGACGGTTGGGCGGATTTCTTCGGCGACAGCCTGCTCGGTTAAGTAGTTGACGACGGTTTGGGCGGAGACGTTGCCGTAGGCGGTCTCGGCTCGAACTTCAAGGGCATTGGACCCTTCCACGAGCCGGATTTTTTCAAAGGTAAAGCTGTATTCGCCGTCTGCCCCGGTGGGAAACTGCACCTGATCGCCATGGACAAGTCTGATTTGTCCGGGCGGCAGACTCGAGCGAACCAGGCCGGCAACGTCAATCTGTTCCACATACAGGGTGGTCCCGTTAACCGGGGTAAGGATCAAAATCCTGGGCAGGGCCGACGGCTGGACCATGACCTTGACATCCTTTTGACTCTGGTTGCCGACAGCATCCCGGGCGATGACTGCAAGATAGTTATCGCCGCTGCCCAGGGGAACTTCACAGGAAAATCCACCGAGTTCGCCGACGATGGCCGCGAATGGATGGTCGGCATAGCGATCGGAGGTTACAACAACACTATCCAGGCCGGCGCCCGTGTCCGTGGCGATCCCCGTGACAACGATGAAATCGTCGTTCAGGCTGAGCTCAGCCGGACCGTCGACGATCAGCAGGGGCGGTTCGTCATCAATCATCAGGTCCACATCGCCGAATGCGCGCAGCCAGCCGTCCGGTTCCGATACGCTGATGCGCCATTGGCCCGGTTCGGGTAAATCAAGACTGAAATTTCCATCGGACCCGCTGCCGGCGACGATGACATCCCCCGACCGGGCCGTGACCTGCACACTGCCCGTCAGCAGTTCATAGGTGCCGGAGACCGGGTAGGGCGGGGTGGACTCAAAGAGCATGGTATAGACGCCCTCGGGGGTGAGCTGGGCACCGCTGATTACGATTCGCGGCTCGGTAATTACCTGCAGCGTAACATCAGCCGTGCTTTCACCGCCGGGCCCGGTGGCGGTCAGGGTATAAGTCGTTGCCCCTTCGGGTGGTATGACGTCCACATAACCACCGGCTGCTACGGCTCCGACATCCGGTGCGATGCTGACCTCCGCGGCAAAAGCCGTGCGCCACCTGAGTTTGCTGGATAGCCCCAAGGTTAGAAATTGGGGCAGGGCAGCGAAATGAACGGTCGGGAGGATGGAGACGCCCCGGGCGTAGTTTTGGCTGACTTCGGCCGATCCGAGGGCCCTGCTGTAGATCGCCAGCAGGTGGTATTCGCCCAACCAGGGACGGTTGCCGGTGATTTCGTTGGCAAGCCCCAGGCGTACATTGTCATTCCAATTGGCGAAATCCCCCCGGATGGTTCTGCGCTTGACCTCGACCCCATCAATATAAAAGCGGGCGTCCCCGTAGCGGTCACGGGTGTAAACCACATAGCTCAGATTGGTGGTAACCGCGCCATCGGGCGTGCTCAGAAACGGATGCATGCCGCTGTAGCCGGCTAATGTGGTGCGCAAACGCATATTATAGTGATCTTTGTGTTTGTGGTGACTCCAGAGACCGTGTCCCAGGGTGAAGTCGCGCGTGTAGGGATTGTCCGACAGCGTGACGATGCGGGCCGGGCCGGCCTGCTCGATTGCGGCCGGCCGGATCCAGGCTGCGACGGTGATTTCGTTGCTGGCCTTGCAGGCCTCAATCAGTTTGGTGGCAGCACCGGCAGACGCCACCAGGGTTTGCGAATCGATGGACAGCCCGCCGCCTTCCAGCCAGCTGACGGCAGCCGGATCTTGAATGGTCAGGTTTAAGGGCTCGCCATTGCCGGATACGTCATGCACGGTGTTGCCGCTGCCTTCCGTAAAGGAATACAGCACTGCAAGGTCCTCTGCGAACTCTCCGGCCGGCGTCGGCTCCGGTCGCCGGGCCTTGAAATTCTGCCCGATTTCCGCCAGGCTGAGGGCGCGGCCATAGATGGCCAACAGGTGGTATTCTCCCAGCCAGGGGCGGTTTGCGGACATTTCATTGGCAAGCCCCAGCTGCATGGTGTCGTCCCAGTTGGATAGATCACCGTGGATATGCCGCTGTGCGACCGCAACGCCGTTGATGTAGATCGTGGCTTCACCGCTTCGCTTAAAGGTATACACGACATGCGTCATTTCGGCCGTGAGGGAACCGGCCGGACTGGTCACGGATGGATTGATGCCGTTATTGCCGGTTGCCGTGGTCCGCAGCCGGACATTGACCAGGTCTTGCGGCTTGTTGCCCCAGAGTCCGTGGCCCAGGGTGAAATTGCGCCGGTAGTCAGTATCCGACAGGGTCACAATGCGGGCCGGACCATCCTGGTCCACGGTGGCCGGTTTGATCCAGGCCTCGATGGTGATCGCGCTGCCGGATTTACAGGCATCGATCACCTTGGTGGCCGCATCGGCGGATGCCACCAGGGTGGCCGCATCAATGGACAGGCCGCCGCCTTCGATCCAGCTGACGGCAGCCGGATCTGCAATGGTCAGATCCAGCGGCACCCCGACGCCGGATACATCGTGGACCGTGTCACCGTCTTTTTCTTCGAACGTGTATAAAACCGCCAGATCCTCCTTCACCCGGCCGGCCGGTCTTGGCAGAACCATGACAAAGTAGTTTTTTTCCGCCCCCCGGGCACCAACCGCCAAATTACCGCCCAGGGTGATGGTCTCACCGGCACTCAGTTCCCGGGCGCTGACCCACCTTGGAGAAACGGCATTGCGGGTGGTGGTGATAAACTCCTCGGTCAGGGTCCAGCCGCCTTCATTGAGCCAGTAGGGTAGAGTTCGGGCCTGGCCGTCATAGCAGACATACACAATGACATTGGAATTGGCGCGAAGTTTCAGGTAAACATCGGCCTTAGACTGCCGGTCGCTGTCGGTCGTGCGCACCAGCAGGCCCCCTTTCAATCCCTGACTGAGTTCGGCGATTGCAGTTTCTTCGTCGAGATAGACCGGCACCCCGGGAGAACCTGCGGCCAGGGCAAATTCGGTGTCCTGACTGAGGATGGTGATGCTTTGCGGCGCCAGGGCCCAGTCAACAGCGGCTTCAAACAGGGCCCAGCCGTAGGCGTTGAGATTTTTGCGGGTATCGCCGTGGAGAAAAAACCCGACCCTCTTGGCAGGCGCCTCGCGCCCGGTCATCTGCATGCCTTTTTCATAAGCGAAAATGGTGTGTTTCGCGGGATCGTGATCCAGGGCTGCAATGGTGATGGCACCCTGTGCCGGAACCCCCCAGCCCATGCTTAATCCATAATTGCTGATATTGACGGTACCTGACAGGAAGGAGGCCAGGGGATGATCGGGATTGGTAATGATGGTGCGTTTTTGGTAGTTCCGGTTGCCGTAATCGACGTTTTGGGCCGGGCCGGTCATTGCCAGATCGTCATAGAGCCAGGGCTCCCAGCAGATGACCGGAACCGGGACCGCCGTGAAGGCATCGCTGATATTATTGGAATAGGCCGTCTGTGAGATAAGGATCAGGTCCTTGCCGTCGGCATCCGCGGCCTCTGCCAAATTATCCGTTTTGACGGTGACCGCGAAACCTTTGTCCTCCAGCAGGTCTCTGACGTTTCGATCGGCGGTTTTCAACTTTTTGGCGCCCACCACGAAGAGCGCTTTCGGGCGCACCCGATCGATCGCCCAGTCTACGGCGGCGTCGAACAGGGCCCAGCCTTCCCCGGTGAGGTGATAGGGCGCGGTGCGGAAAAGAAACAGTCCTATTCTTCTGGCAGGGGCAACCAGCCCCGGCATCTGCATGCCCTTTTCGTAGGCGAAAATGGGGTATTTGGCGGCATCATGCTGCAGGCTGGCGACGGTAATCGCACCGTCTCCCGGGATTCCCCAACCCAGGTTGAAGCGGTGGGAACTGACCGCGACCGTGCCTGACAGGGAAGCCGCCAGGGGATGATCGGCATTGATGATGCTGATTTTGTTTTGATGGTGCTGGTTGCCGTAATCGATATCCTGGGCCGGGCCGGTCATTGCCAGATCGTCGAACAGCCAGGATTCCCAGCAGATGATCGGAACCGGGACATGGGTGAAGGTCTCTTTGACTTTTATTGAATAGACCGTTTCGGATAGGAGCACAAGATCCTTGCCATCGGCATCGGAGGTCCTGACGTGATCGTCATTTTTGACGGTGACGGTAAAACCCAGGTGCTGCAGACGATGTTTGATGGTGCGATCCCCGTCATTCAGGTGGTAGCTTCCGACCACCAGAAGTGCTTCGGCACCGAAGGCCAGTGACGTGTTGACAATAAGGAGCAGCACGATCACAAGCAGTGCCCGTTTCCCCTTTTTGAAAATATTGCCGGTCATCCGGTTGTTGGGTATCATAGAGATCCTATTCCTTAATTTTTGGCTGCGGATTATTATTCTCGCAAAGGCGCTAAGTTTTTATATTTATGGGGCACAGTTTTTTTCTCTCGCAAAGGCGCAAAGATTTTTATTTAAATGGGACACGGATCTACACGGATTTACACAGATTTTAGATTTGTTTCTTTCCGATGAAAGACTCGAAAAGAAACAAATCTGACCTAAAGCCCTGCGGGCTAAATAAACGTCGAGCATAAATGTTATTCTGTGTTAATTTCCGCATTCCGCATTCCGACTTCCGACTTCATACGCCTGTGTCCTTTTTTTCTTTGCGTCTTTGCGCCTTTGCGAGAGAATTTTTTTTTGTTCAATGCTCTTCATACATAACTTCGGTTGTCTCCAGCACCTGCCGGGAAGCCTGCTTGACGGCTTTTTTTAGCTGGATCGGCACCAGGGCCCTGCGAATTTCGGCACTGACCTCATGCAGCGGGCGCGGTGCAATCTGCCTTTCATCCACGATCCTGACAAGGTAGGCCCGGCCTTCGATAAAGCTGAGTTTCGACGTTTCCGTCTTTTTAAGGGGCTTCATCAGTTGCTGCAGCGGCGGGTGCAGCAACTTCTCCTCGACCCGGCCCTGCCGGAATTCAATCGGATACCCTTCGGCCTGAAGCTGTTGCGCCCATTGTTTCCAGTCCTCTTTGCCGGCCGCCGCTTTGAATACCGCTATCAGGCTGTCGCGCGCTTCGGTTTTTAGTTTTTGCTTGCTGGCAAGAATCTCGTAGCTTCGAATGGTCCGGCCGCCGAAACGCTCGGGGTGCGCCTGGTAATAATCGCTCACCATTTCCCGGGTCACCGGCTGGGGGCTGGCATGCCGGGCCAGGTACTGCTTGACCAGCAGCTGCTCCTGATAAGAACGCACTTTTTTATCCAATACCGCCCGATCCTCCAGAGACAGGCTGGCGGCCCGGACCCGGGCAATGGCGCGGCTGGCCACCAGGCTTTCCAGCACTTTTTGCCTGCCGGCCTCATCCAACTTGACGGCCGACTGCTCTCCCAGCATCGATCGGATGGTTTGCGCGAGATCATAGCGGGTGATCGGCTCCCCGGCCACCCGGGCCAGCACGACATCGTCTCCTTCCAGGACGACTTTTTGTTCGGTCGAATCCGGTGTCTTTATTTCTTCGGTTAACTCCGGCACTTTTACTTCTTGTGTTGACTTCTCTACAGGTGCTTTGCTCTCCTGGCAGGCGATGAATAACACAGCGAGAACAATTGCCGGTATGTGAGCAGCGAAAAGACGTTTTCGGATTTTCATTATTTTCCTTGTATACGCGGCTTGTGTTTCTCGCAAAGCCGCTAAGTCTTTTTTATGGAACACAGATTTTACCTCTCGCAAAGGCGCTAAGGCGCAAAGTTTTATTTATGGGACACAGATTTATTCTTGCTTTTCGATTTTTACATCCGCCGTTAACCGCTCCAACTCGGCCTTTTTAGTTTTGGCACGCAGCTGGTAGCGGATGTCACCGGCCACGGCGCTCAAGGGGCGTTTGACCACCTTGGGGCCCTCAATCAGCTTGACGACGTGAAAACCAAAGGGCGTCTCAAACGGTTCTGACAGGGTGCCGGGTTCTAACTCAAACAGGATCTTGGAAAACCGCGGGTCGATGCTGCCCTCCTTGAGCCAGCCGAGATCGCCGCCTTTTTTGGCGGAAATCCTATCTTCGGAATAGTCCGCGGCAATTTCTGCAAAGTCTTTACCCGCCCGAATCTGGGAAAAGGCTTCCTGGGCGGTGGTCAATTTGACCTTGCGCTCGGTTTCGCTCATTTTTTTGTTGGTACGAACGAGAATGTGGGCGGCACGGGCCATGCGCTGCTCGTAATCCGCCGCGTGCGTGTTGTAGTAGTTCTGGACCGCCTGGTCCGTGACCTTGTCTTTGAGAAATTTCTCGAAGTAGCGGCTGATGAGCATTTCCTTGCGAAACTCATTGAGCTCCGCCGCAATCAACTCCCTGTCCAGCAGCTGCGCTTTCTCGATGGCGGCAGCCAGTGCTTCGCGCTCGAGATACTGGTCCAGCAGCATTTGCCGGCGCTTTTGGTCCTGCTGCGGGGCACGCTTGAACTTGAGATAGGCCTCGAATTCCGCTTCGGTGACGGGTTTTTCATTTACCACCGCCAGTTTCGGTGCGGTGTCATCATCCCCGCAGCCGAACAGTCCAAGGGCCGGCAGTGACAGGATTAATGCTAAGATTAGTAAATAACGTTTACGCATATAGTGATCATCCTTTCAGCTTAACTCATACTATTGTTGGGTCGGCAGTTCACTGTTTTCTTCCGCAACGATACCGCTGTTTGCATCCCAAACCGAATTATCCAATTCCTGGACGAATACCCTGTCCTCAGCGAAATCAACCAGGGCGCCTCCGGTCACGCTTATCTGATCGAAGCGGTGGATCCCGATGAAATCCCTATCGATATAGTCATCCGGATCAACTGTCTGTCCGCCTTCAGGCTGGATGACGAAATCAAAAACCGTGTTCGAATCAATGCGGTAGTAGGGCCCTGCGAAACCCTCGGATGTGCCGGCATCCAGGTCCACATATTGCCCAACCAATCCGTCTTCACCGGCCGCCCAAATCGCACCGTCACCGGCACCTGAAATCGAGAGTGTAAAGTTTCCGCTGCCACAACAATTTGATCCACTGACTGCCTCGGAAAGCGATAAGTGGTAACGACCCACTGCGAGAATATAATCCCCGGGGCTAAGGGTTCGCTGAATTCTTGACAGCAATCCGGGCCCACCGTCGTCATTGTACGTGATATAATCGGAAGCATCCAAAGCACCGTCATCCCGGAACAAGTAGATATAGGTATCAAAGCTGGCAGACGTTGTCTCCATAACAATCAGCTCTTGAGAGTTGACCGTGAATCGCTGGTAATACACACTGCCTGTTCCGCTGTAATTAATACTTCCTGACTGCAGTATATCCGTGGATAGTGGCGTGGGCGTAACCCGCCATCGTTCTTGCCCCAGGTCCTCCATATCTGATATCTCATAACGTCCGATGGGTTCCAACGCGAGTACTGAATTGTCAACGTTCAGTTGATTGGCACTTAACGTCATTAATGAAACATCCGCATCACCGGTGATTTGGAGCAACCCGGTTTGCCCGTCGCCGGCAAGCAGGCCATTCGCCGTAACCTGGGCACCGTCGATGAATGCATTGGCCGCCGCCACCGAACGGGCTTCCAAGGTAGCGCCCGTGTTGAGGGTCATATCCTGGGATAAGACGATCGGTTCAGCTACAAAGGCGGCGCCGTCCACCGTCATGGCCGTCGCATTCAAGGACGAGTCCGCCCGGAACTCTGCGGCGGGCGCAACATAAATCTGACCGCCAACGGTTAACGGCTCAATGACACGAAGCCTTGAGTTCGGTCCCAGGGTGAGGTCCGTGTTAACTTGCAGGTTGGTCAGCGTCAGATTTGCCCCTGCTAGATTCGGTGAATCCAGGGCCTTTGGTGCGACTAAAATCCAGGCTCCACCGATCGAACCGCTGATAATGCCGTCGAAAATGATCTCATTTACGTCATCGGCACTTATCGAACTGCCAGACGATACACTGGAGTTTGCCAAATCATCCAGCACCAGGTGATCATCGCCAAAATCCAGGGCGGTGCCGTCACCCACCTGCAGCGCGCCAAACCGATGGACACCGACCAGATCGTTGCCGGCAACGCCCGGCAGATCATCGCCGGCGGCAACAATAAACCGATAGTTGCTGGGCCGCTCCACAATTTCGTAATAGGGTCCGTCGAAGTCAGATGCATTAAGATCGACAAGGTAGCCGACAAGATTTTTGTCTGCACCGATTTGGGGGGTGGCACTCATGGTCAGCTCGTATGGACCGATGGTTCGATCGGAACATTCGCCGCAGGTCTCGTTATAGCCGTCGACCGCCTCATCCACGTAGAGCGGGGATGTGCCGAAGGCCAGGACATATGCACCCGGAACAAGCCGGACCTTGGCGCTCACATCATACGAACCGGTACCGGAATAATCGAAATATGAGTTTGAGAGATAGTCTTCTTCCGATAAATCCCCGTCATCACTGAAAAGGAGCAAATCCGGAGCATCTTCGGCCGTGCCCTCAACCGTGTCAATCCGAATATTTACGACAGTCTCTTCGGTCAATACAAGCTGGTGGTAGGCCACTTGCGTATGGGATTCTAAATTGCCGGTTTCAAAGACTTCTTCCATGGCCTGCTGCAGGTCAATTGCCCAGCGGTCGCTGCCCTGGTCCTGGACTTGATCGATGGCATGCCGGCCGATGACCTCCACCGGCGTCGCTTGATCGGAGGCAACCGCCTGGCCGGACACCGGATCCAGATTGGATATTTTCAGCATACCGGGCCGGTCGATCTGTTCAATGTATACCGTACCGGCGCTTCCCAGCTCATTATAACCTGATAACGACGGGCCGCCGTGGGCGGAAACCTGATTCCAGTCATAAGTTGAGTCCTGGACATATCGCAAAACCACCCGGCCCCCGGCACCGGTGTAGTAGCGGCGTGTATTCCAGGCGCCGCCGCCGTTGGCAGCGATGCGGCTGCCCGGGCCCGAATCGGCTATCGAATCAACCCTTATATCAATGCTGCCCCCGGCACCGGTCGGATCATTCTGCGATCCGGTCATACCGCCATTGGCCAGGATGTAACCGTCATTAAAATCCAGGGCGGCGGCCCGGATACGGACTACGCCGCCGCCGGGGGCACCGTAGAAGCTGGCATAGCTGCCCCCGCTTCCGGGGTTTGCGGCGTGGAGGTAGTCGCCATAAGAAGCCAGCGGTTCGTCTGAACTGCTCGTGCCCCCTGCACCGCCGTGGCTGCCGCCCGTATTATAGTGAAGATACGGCTCAAAGTTCCAGGTTCGGGCGCGCAGATACCCTTTGGCGCTGACATCCACCGCGGAGCCATTCCAGATGGACATCGTGCTCCCGACATCGATGTCCAGCGGATAATGTCTGAATTCATCCGGGTCGGGGACCGTAATGGTCGCATCGTCCATGAGCGTCAAATTGCCCTGAACGTCGAGTGCGGGGACGATTACCTCGGCATTCACAACCAGCAGGTCACCGCCCACCAGGATCTCGTCGGCCCGGACCACGACGTCTTCATCCAGGCCTCGGATTGACAAATTATTGGTGACATCCAACCTGCCGAAAACGGTCAATTGCCAATCTGAAACCACGAGCTGATCAACGAGCTGATCACTGGTGAACGTCAATTGGACAGCCGGCGGCCAGGCGTAATATTCCCAGCCGGGTAGACTGCCGGGTTGGAGACCATCAATACGCAGGCCGGTGCCGGGCTCGATTTGCAAGCCGTTGTCCGCGAGAACGACGAGCCGGTCTGCGCCAAAATCTGCTGTAGCGCCACCTTCAACCTGCAGGATTCCCAGTTGATGCACACCTGTCAAGTCGTTGCCGACGACACCGGACAGATCGAGAGTCGAAGAAACGATTATCTGACTCGATCCCTCGGTGGAAAGAATCTCGTAATACGGCCCCGCCATGTCAGCCGCATCGAGATCGACGAGGTAGCCGGCATAATTCCGATGCAGCTCAAGGATGCCGTCAATTTCGATCAACCAGCGATAGTCTCCCAGTTCCGCGGCGCTCTCGATGCGATGGCGCCCAACTGTCTCAACGGAGGTTGGTTCCCTGGTCGGAATCGCCATGTCTTCCATTGTATCGTAGTTGGATATTTTCAGGATTCCAGGCTGACCGACGTGTTGGAGGTAGACCGTGCCGGCGCCGCCCATAAAATCCGTTGCGAAGGATGAGGGACCCCCGTGGGCAGTGACCGGAGCGAAATCATAGCCAGCGCTTTCATTGTAACGCAACGTTACGCGGCCACCGGCACCGGTATAGTACCGTCTCTCATTCCATGATCCGCCCCCATTGGCTTCGATACGGCTATTGGCGTCCAATATGTCAATGGTACCCACCTCGACATTGACACTGCCGCCGGCACCGGTCGGATCACTTGCAGAGCTGCCCATGAGGCCGTTGGCCAGGATATGGCCCCCCATGAGTTCCAGCGACAGGGCCTGAATGTGAACGCTGCCACCCCCCGGGGCTCCGTAGGAGCCGTTTTTGCCGCCGCTGCCGGGATAGGCGGCATGCAGATAGTCGCCGTAGGCATTCAGCGGCTCATAGGACCGGTCCCAGGCTCCGACACCGCCGTGACTGCCGCCGGTTACAGACGATGAATAAATTTCATTGTTCCAGGTTCTGCCGGCCGCGTAGCCCCTGCCGCTGACATCCACCGTTGCGTTTTCAATTCGCAGGGTCTGATCCACTGCGATAACGAGCGGGTAATAGGCTGATTCACCGGCATCGGGCAGCGTCATCATGGACCCGTTGGCAAGCGTTAGATTACCATGAACGGCAATCGATGGTGAACTTACGATGACACCGTCAAACTGCGCATTACCGTCCACGGCAATTGTCCCTGCCTGGACGACAACGCTCTGATCTGCTGCAGTTGCCGTCAGATTCCGGCTCACATCAAGCCGGCCGCTGACATTGACACTGCCATCGTTGACAACCAAATCATCCACGGCCAAATCTCCATTCACGGTTAATCCGAAATCAACCGTCGGGAGCGCAGCCAGGCCGGTAATGCCGCCGGTTTCCAATGCCGAACCGGCAGTGACTGCTAGCCCGTCCGCCGCCGTAAACACAAGCCGGTCCCAACCGAGATCAACGCCTGCAAGACCCGCGATCTCCAGACCGGCGACTCGATGTACGCCGACCAAATCGTTGCCGATCACGCCGGAGAGGTCAACGGCCGACAGAACGATCAGACCGTTGACACCGCGCGTGCCGACGATTTCGTAATAGGGTCCCTCCCCATCCGCGGCATCCGGATCGATCAGGTAACCGACATAGTTCCTGTCAGCTGCCAGGGTGCTGTCAATTTCAATCAGCCAATTGTTGCCGCCCAGGTCCGCGACGCTTTCGATGGTGTGCCGGCCGATTACTTCGAGCGGGGTCGTCTGCCCGGAAGAAATGGTCTGGCCGGTAACGGGATCGACATTTGAAATCTTGAGAGTTGCCGGTTCGGCCCCCTGTTGGATGTAGACCGTCCCCGCCGCACCCGGATTGATCGACGCGCCAGATGAGCGGCCGCCATGGGCCGTGATGCGATCCAGATTCAAGCCTTGGTTCGCGCCATATTTAAGAACCACCCGTCCGCCGGCACCAGTATGATATTTTTCCTGATCCCAGGCCCCGCCGCCGTTGGCCTCGATGCGTCCTTCAGGGCCGGAGCTTGAAATTGAATTCGCTTCAATCTGAATACTGCCGCCCGCACCCGACGGCGAGTAAATATTGGGATCGGCTGGGACTACCTTGCGAATGCGGTATCCATAGCTATCAGCGATGTAGATATTATTACCTTCACCGCCCACGGCCACGCCATAGGGAGAACTTAGACGTGCCCGGGAAGCAGAACCGCCGTCGCCGCCGTCCGCTGAAGTTCCCGTGCCGGCAAGTGTCGTGATGATGCCGGTTGGATCCACCTTGCGGACACGGTTGTTATACATATCCGCGATGTAAAGGGTTCCATCATCAGCGACTGCAATGCCGATGGGTCGATAGAGCCAGGCCTCGGTTGCAGGGCCGCCGTCACCCCAAAAACTGGCGGTTCCGGTGCCCGCAACTGTCGTGATGATGCCGTTCGTGTCCACTTTGCGGATGCGGTGATTGTTGTAATCCGCAATGAAGATCTCCCCCTGGTTGTTAACGGCGACGCTCAGGGGCCTGTTGAGTTGGGCCTGGATCGCCAGTCCGTTGTCCCCGCCGCTGCCTGAATTGCTGCTGCCGGCAACCGTTGTGATAATACCGGCGGTATCTACCTTGCGAACGCGGTTATTAAATGAATCTGCAATGTAGAGGTTCCCGCTGTTGTCCACCGCAACGCCATAGGGATAATAAAGCCATGCGTCCGTGGCGGCAACCCCATCGTTGTTGAAGCCGGCATAATAGCGCCTTCCGGCAACAGTTGAAATGATGCCGTTTGTATCTACCTTGCGGATGAGGTGATTATTGCGGTCGGCGATATAAATGTTCCCAACGCTGTCCAATGCAATGCCACTTGGATAATTGAGCCGGGCCAGGGTCGCAAGACCGCCGTCGCCGGTGTTGCCGCTGGCTCCATCTCCGGCCACCGTCGTGATGACGCCGTTTATATCCACCTTGCGGACGCGCCGATCGTTATAATCGGCTATGTAGATGCTGCCGTCGCTATCGACTGCCATGCTGGTGGGAAATCTAAGCTGGGCTTCGATTGCCGGGCCGCCGTCACCGCTGTATCCGCTGCTTCCGGTTCCCGCGACGGTATCGATTATCATGAGGCTCTCGGCATTATCCATTTGGGCGCTGCCGTTCGCCAGGATAGCGCCGTTGTTGAGCTCCAGGAATGCGGCCCGGATGTGAACCACGCCGCCGCCGGTACTGCCGTAACCGGCAGGATCGCCAAAACCGTCATGATTGCCGCCGCTGCCGGGATGAATTGGATGGAGATAGTCTCCGTAACCCGCCAATGGACCGGAGGGATTGTCCCAACCGCCGACTCCCCCATGACTGCCTCCTGTCGGGCGTATTGTGTAAGCCTCATTGTCCCAGGTCCTGGCGCGCAGATAGCCCCTGCCGCTGACATCCACGGCGGCGTCCTGAATCGACAGGGTTTGATCCACTGCAAGATCGAGCACATGGTGACCGGATGCGTCGGATTGCGGGACGGTGAGCACGGCGCCCTCGGTGAGGGCCACATTGCCGTGAACCTCGATACCGGAGGTGGCTGCGATCTCCAGGACGGCGCCCGCGACGCCCAGGTTGCCGTCTATTGCTATTTTACGGGCCTGTAGTCGGCTGCGGGTGCCGGTGACGGCGATATTGCCTGCCACAGAAATGTTGTTCAATGATCCGATCGACCCATTGGTCAGCTCCAGGCTGTCAAGCTGGATGTTTTCGACATAAAAGACCGTTTCGTCCGTAAGCACCAAATCACCCAGCTCGGCCACGGCATCCGTGTAAATTTCCGCCACGGCGGCAATGTTGTCGGCTTCGCTGATATCGAAGCTGTCGGCATGAATCCGGTCCGTTGTCGCCAGCCGGACACCTTCGGCGGCTACCAGACGATCAAGTCGGATGACGCCAATCAACTCATTGCCGACGGCAGCACTGACGTCGTCGGTCGTTTCAATGATCAGATAACTGTCACCGTTGCCGATGACCTCGTAGAACGGTGCCGCCGGATCCTGGGCATCGAGGCTGACAAAAAGACCCTGCATCCCGGGCTCCCAGCCAGCTGGATCCGGATCGGGCCAGCTGGATTCGGCGATGCTGATGATGTAGCCGTTGGGTGGATCGACTGCCGGCTGGATATCCGTGATGTTGTGCCGGCCGATGGAACGCAGGCTGGTTTGGGCCTGATCGTGGGCCAGGCCGGCAGCATCAACGTGCAGCTCGCCGTATTGCTGTTCAGTACGTTTGAGAAAGATGGTGCCCGCAGCGGCACTGTTTTCCAGCTCCGGTGCGGTTCCGGCCCGGGCCTGGAGTGTCAGGCCGTCGGTGATGGCGGTGGTTCCGTTGTCGTAGCTGCCGTAGTAAACGGCAATCCGGCCGCCGGCACCCGAACCCTGATTGCTGTTATGGACATCCCCGCCGTTGGCCTGGATCGTGCCGCTGCCCGATATCGAATTCGTTTGAATGTGGATGGATCCCCCGGCGCCCGCGCCGCGATAGCAGTTGGTATAGCGCGTGCTGCAGTTCGAATTGGTTTGCGACACTGACAAACCCTGGCCGTCGGCGGAAATCGTACCATCGACGACCGCCTCGGGCGTGACGATTCTGAGGACGCCCCCGCCCTCGGCGCCGACATAATAGTTGGTGGAATAATACGAGCGGTATTGGCGGCCGGAACTGCCCCCCGGAAATTGCGGGATACGGAAGTCACCGTAGGCGGCTGCGGCGGAGGCGTTCAGATTAGCGGGTGCATCGCCGCCGTGGGCTCCGCCGAAGGCATTGTTGCCGTTCTTGTTGTAAGAGCCCTCGTGCTCAGCTCTGAGCACTCCGCCCTGATCCACGCGCAATTGAGCATGCAGCCTGAGTTCATGCCCGCTGCCGTATATGGTCGTCTCGCCGCCACCCTCCACCACCAGCGAGTTCAGGACAAAATCGAGATTGGTATTGTACCAAAGGGTTCCGCCGTCTTGGACCACCACATTGGCAAAACGCATACTTTCGGTTAAGTAAGTATAGGGGCCGGTGACATAGACGGTGGATTCACCCCAGGCGCCCACCTCGTATTGAATTGGGACGGAGGTCGACAGGCCCTGGGTGTCTTCAGCGGTAACCACGATGTCAATGATATCGCCCGGCCGGGCATCTTCAGCAATCGAAACGGAAAATTGATTCTCCAGGTAGCTTTCACCCCCGGCATCAATCTCGTCCTCCAGTAAACCGCCGGGTACCGCGCCGGTTACGGACAGGGTAACCCGGGCGAGGGGCCCTAGCTTGTTAGCCTCAAACCAGACCGGAAATCTTTCTCCTGACGGTGCGCGGTAGTCCCCAGTCCCGGCTCTCAACACGGGCGGTCGCTGATTTGCCACCACATTGGCCGGGATCGGCGCTGACAGGGATAGTTTTCCGTCCATTTCATGGGTGAGCAACCGCAAGTCGTAGCTGCCCGGCGGGATGTCCGGGCTGACATAGATCGGCAGCGCATAGGAAAAGGCGTCGCTGTCATTGAGGCGGAGCTGCCACTGCCGGGGAAGATCATCTTCACCGCCATAGCCGCCATACCCATCCTCACCGGCGATTCCAGCCATTTTATCCGCCAGGATATACTGAGACAGCAGATAGCTACCGGACGCGTACACCGCCGCCATCCCGGTCTGGTTGTACTGACTCAGTTGTTCAGCGGGGGGTGGCGTCCAACCCTGTGGGTATAACAAGGCCGCCACTTCAAAAATGTCGCGACCCGTATCTGTTATCGTAACCGCCAAGACGCTGTGCTCAGCCAGCGGAAGTTGGACCTCAGCGGGTAACCCCACGAGGGTGATCTGGGCTCCTGAATCCGCCATGACCTGGAGGGGAACCACATGGGTACTGATGTCACCACAACCGGTTTTCACCTGGAACTGCAGCTCGGTCATGCCTGCCCGTAACATGGCCAGGTAAGCCGCCGGATTTACTATGGAAAAGTAAACGTTGTCCCGGGTCCGGATGGTATAGCCCACCGGATCGCTGGAACCTTCGCCGGTGGGCGCGTTGAGCCACCTGACCGAGGCGATACCGGAGGGAGCGCCGGCCCGAACGGTGACGGGTTTGAAATTGGAAGTCTCGCCGCCGATGACATCACCTGATTCCCGAACGAAGAGCGTTTCACCCGGCAGTGGATAAACTGCCTCGACAACCGCCGCTTCACACTCAGTTGGGCCTGTCACGTTGAGGGTATAGATACCCGCCACATACTCGCGCATTCCGTCGGCGGTTCGCTCCTGCACATCGATTTGCAGGGGATGGGTGCCGATGTCATCGTTTGTCGGCACATAGGCCCGGCGCTTCTCTTCATACCGCCGCAGGCGGTCAACCCCTGTGCGGGGCACGTAGCGCACAAAATGACCGGGATTGCCCCTGAATGGATCGCTTTCGAGCAGGACGGTGAAATCAGCACCCTCTGCGGTGCAACCGACGCAATAGTAAGTTGGACTTTGGGTATCAAAATTGTCTTCACCAGGTGTTGCATCAAAGCCGATAAACACGGCCAGCACATACTTGCCCGGGACCAGTTGAATCTCTGAAACGATTTGCTTACCCCGCGACCCCAGGCGATCCATGTGCCAATCCGAGAGGTTGTGAGTAAATACAGCCACCTCTTCATCGAATTCGGATTCTTCCGTACTTCTGAAGATGGCTGCCAGATAGTTGTTGAGTTCATCGTCGACCGCCAGCCGATAGATTCCTGACTGCTCGACTGCAAGACTGAAAACCTGGGTATCCACCGACGCCGCATCATCATCTATCTCTCTGACGGTGTAGCGGGACGCCTGGGTTTGACCCGGCTGCAAGGCCGGATAGGCCGAGGGGCCTGGTGGATCTTCAGCCCACTCCTGATCGAACAAAATAGTGAATTCGGTATCACGTCCCGGACGTTCATCGGCAAAATATGGCTGGGCGTAATGTTGTTGCTCGCTGGTCGCCGGCCGCAACCAGTCATAGACCTCAAAGTCGACACCCACTGAGAGGACGTATTCACCGGGTTCCAGCCAGAAATATCTGGCTTCACCCTCGTAGCTGCGGAATTCCTCTATGGGTTGCCAGACAATCTCGTGATTCTCCGACACAGGGAAGACCAAGCCTTTGAAAAGTGCATCATCGATTGAAAGCGAATACTCGCCGCTCCGTTCAATGTTGAGACTAAATAAGTTCCACTCCAGCCGTGAGTAGCCAATGGCGTTTCCACCATTGCCGCCGTCACCGTCGTCCTCGCCGCCATAGCCGCCGGAGGGATCTTCGACCGTACTTTCGATAACATTGGATTTGGCCGTGTGCGGTATGCCCGGTTGCAGCAGCGGATAAGCGGGCGGGAACACCTGGGTGAGAAGTTTCAGTTTCCCATCGATAGTAATAGTATACTGCACGCCGATGAGGTTGTGGCCGGCATCGGTCACCGTGATGGGGATATCCAGCGGCTGACCGACCTTCAGTTCGATCACCGAAGGCTGATTCGGATCGATGCTGACAACCGGTTCAGGATCAGGCGCCACCGGTACGTCAATATCCAGCCAAACCCCTTTTTCATTACCCCACACCCGCAGGCCCACGGATAGCTGCAGCGGCCCCTGGAGGGCGGCGGTCACACCTTCCGCATAGACGATTCGCAAAATCACCGCCTGGGATTCGATTTCACCGCCGTAACCGCCATCGTCATCATCATCCTCACCGCCGTAGCCGCCATAACCACCATCCTGGCCCGCAAGCAAGGAACCGATACCGGCGATCACCTCGGCATACACGGGCTCGGAACGAGGTTCGGAATAGGGCGCGAAATACAGGGGGACTGCGCCGGTGGCGATGGAGAGGGTAAAGTCGCCGTAGTTGTCGGACTCATTTGAACCTTGGATGGCATCATCGATTTCCAAGTCGTAACCCCCCACGGCAAGGATGTAATCGCCGGGCTCGAGGACACGACGGATCCTGGAGAGGTAGCCTCTGCCATCCAAGTCATCAAATTCGATGAGGTCAGACTCCTCCAGCACCCCGTCATCTTTGAAAAGGAAGATAACGGAATCCTCGAAACTGGCCGAGGTGATTTCAAGCACATACTCTTCTTCAGCCTCTACACTAAATTGGTGACGGTACACACTGCCTTCGCCGCTGGGCGCGATGGCCGCTGATACGACGCTGCGGTTGCCACCTAGCGTGAGGCTGGCAGGCACAACCGGAACGTCGCTGGATATCTCCACGAAGAGTTCGCCATAGTCGGCTCCGGCATAGAGCTTCTGGGGCTGGTCGAGGTCCAGCAGTCGCACGGTGGGCCCGGCGCTGACTTCCGGCAGCACCATGAGTTCGCACTGGGCGGAGAAGTTGCCCAGCGTCGCGGTGAGAACCGTGGTGCCATCAGCAAGCACGCGGAAGGCCCCATCGGCTGCGTGCTGAGCAGTGGTATCGTCAGCGCTGCTGTAGACAGTGCCAAAGCGCTCCCCAGTGACATCGATCGAGTGGGGTACTGCATTCACCGTCACCGTGGCGGTCACCCGCAGTTGGGCGACCGGCGGTTCGCTGGTCGAGTACTGCAGCTCGAGGCTTTGCGGTGACACCGTCAGGCCGGTCACCCAGGCGACGATATTCACGCCGGCCGAATCGTTGGGATCGTTGCCGGTCTGAATCTCGATGCCGTCGGACACGCCGTCTGCGTCGGAGTCCGCCCGGTTCGGATCGGTGAGGTGCTGGTTGATCTCCTCACCGTCGGAGAGCCCGTCACCGTCCGTGTCCGCAGCATTCGGGTTGGTGCCCAGGTTGAGCTCCTCGCCATTGGTCAAACCGTCATCGTCCGTATCTTCATCGATATCGAGCACCCCGTCATCATCGCTGTCGGTGTCGGTGGGATCAAGACCCAGTTCAATCTCAAGCGAATTGGTCAGACCGTCTTCATCGAGATCGCCATCAGTCAGAAGCACGGCAATGGTAATGGTATTGGCGATCAGAAGCGCTTGATTCTGGTACTGTCCTGCCAGACGCAGGGTGACCTCGCTGCCGTCAGCCACATCCGTGCCGCTGAAGGCAGGCACTTCAAAGGTGCCGGAAGACCATGTGAAGGCGGATTCCGTATCGTCCAGGAAGGCCTGGCCGGCTGAGATGTCGCTGTCGTCGATATTCTCGCCGAACAGCAGTTCGACGGTTTTGGCGCTGTCTTCCAGGACATAGGGTGCGCTCTGGGGCGGTATCGCCACCAGCGGACTCCGGACCGTCCCGGTCTGGTTCAAAACCGCATCCTGGGCCGTGACGCCCACCCAGGTGGACCCGGCCGTATCAAAGGTGTAGATCCGGTTCAGCACCACGTCCTGACCAGAAGTGAAGGTAACGAGGTTATCATCGACCGCTGCGGCGCCCGTAATCGCTTCATCATTCAGGTTCACGGTCAGCGGCTCCGCAGCGCCGGCATTCTCGATGGCCTCGGTGTAGGTAAAGACGATGCCTGGATTCATGTTGTCGTGGACCGTTGCAAAGGCCGCATCGCTGATGGCCGGCACCTTCTTGACAAAGTTCAACAGGTAGGTTGCCGTGGCATCGAACTGCGCCGGCAACGGCGATATGCTGCTGACGGAAAGTTCAACCGCTTCGGCGACCTCGTCGCTGACCGGGAATTCAGCCCGGCCGTGCACCAACGGTACGGACAGGCTGCCGCCGGTGCCCTCACTGTGGGCACTGCCTGAAATGGCCACTTCAACATCGAAATTGGCATCCTGACGGATCCCCTGGTCGTCTTTGACCGTGGCGACGGTGTTGCCGTAGGCATCCACCACAGCCAGCTCAATGATTGCGGTTTCCGTGACTTCGAGGCGAGCCGGATCGCCCAGGGCATGGTTGGTACGGGAAAATTCCCTGAATTCAAGTGCCTGCGGGACACCGGGCAGCACCGTCAGCGGGACCACATCCGTTTCCACCGACGGCGATGCGTCGCTGCCGTCGTGATCGTAGCGTGCAAACAGCGTGCTTTGGGGTGCAAACTCGATGTTGGCTGCATAGCTGCCCACGATGTTACTGGCGGAGACGGTCACCCGGGCCCGGCCGTTGACGAGCCTCACGAGCGCCTGTTCGCCGATAAGGCCCGCCGGTCCCATCAGGGTTTCATGGGTGATATGATCGGCAAAGCCGAAGTGAAAGCCGGGATCTTCGATGCGGATCGTCACCAGCGCTTCGTTGGCGGCCCGCACGAGATTGCCGGCATTGTCAGCGGCCCGCAGATCAATGACGAGGATTTCACCCGCCTCCACCGGGGCCACGTGGTCAAATTCCAGATGGTGGATGTCGCCCGCCAACAGTTCAAAATTATGGACCGCTTGGATGGGACCATATCCGGCGACGGCGGCCTTGATGCGGTACTGATCCGCAGCGCGCGTGGTGTTGAACGGCCACTGGGCATAACCGTCCCCGTCTGTGGTGGATGTGCCGAGCACTGTGCCGGAAATGCCGGGTCCGGCCTGGATCAACCACTGAATCGTTTGCTCGGGTACGGGCCGGGCGGCGGAATCGAACACCCTGACCTGCAGCGGCAGCGGTGCCCCCACGGCCGCGAAAGCAGGGTTGTTGCTGCTGTCGCCGCCGCTCGCAAAGCGGATTTCATTGGGGAACCGGGTCAATGACACGACCTGAAGCGGCGTTTCATCCATTTGGCCCAGCTCATCCATGACGCGTACAAAAAAGCGCAGCTGATCGCCGTGGGCGGCGTCCCGTGGCGTTTTAATGGAGGTCCGGATCCTGGAGCGGCCCGAATTTTTGTAAATCTCCTTTTCTTTGCCCGTGGTCAGATCGATAATGGTGGTGGCCAGCGGGCCTAGGCCGCCGTCATCCACCCCGTCGAGACCGTCGACGGTGACCTTGATCAGCGAGTCGAAAAAGCCGTTGGCAGGCGCCGAAACCATGAGTCCGCTCGCATCGGGCGCGGCATCGCGGACAACCGTCACGGTTTGTGTCCGGCTGACCTGCTGACCGCCGTTGTCGGTCACGGTAACGGTCAGCGGTTCGGTGATCGACGGTTCGGTCAAACGTACGGCACGTGAATCCTGGATCGTGAAGGTCTGAATTCGCGTTCCTGCGTCACCGCTGAAATCTTTGCGGGAAGTGCCGCCGTGCCAGGCGACCTCCATCCGCTGCACGGACAGATCGTCGGCGGCATTGACGCTGACATTAAACCGGCTCTGTTCGCGAAACGGGCTGTCCGCCGTCAGCATGTTGATTGAGGGGAAGCTGTCCTCCATGACGGTGTAAGATCTGGTGCTGGCGATATAATTATCTGCCTGGTCCCGCGCGGTGACCTCGTACTCATAGACTGCTCCGGCCTGCGGCGCCGGCTCATCGTAGCGCAATACGCCGTTTGCAAAGGCGGCCGCCACGATCAATCCGTTGCGCCGCAATAGGGCCAGCTCAACACCGCTTTCAGGATCATTGAGGGTGACCGCCACGGTAAACGGATGCCCCACAACAGGGCGATTATTTTTTAAATTGCCTTCCAGGCTGATCTGGGGCCATGCCGGCGGAAAGGGATCGTTCAGGCGGTTTAAGGGAATGACTTCCGAGTCATCAAAGTTGCCGTAGGCGTCGATGGCCCGGGCCATGAAGAAATGGCCGATGCCCATCTCATAATTGCGATAAATAACGTATTCCGGCCCGTAGTGTTTGCCGATCAGCTCAAAGGGGCCGCTGCTGCTGCGGCTGTAGTAAAACTCCACCTGGGCGACGGGCTGGGTGCTGTCCAGCACCGAAGCGCGCAGTTCGACGGGTTTGGGCAGCCAGCTGCCTTCGACCGTCAGCTCGCAGGAGAACGGGTTGACCGGCAGGCCCTCCCCCTGGAGCAGCACCCGCCGGATCTGTGAGGTATGGACCACACCCCACACCGTTTCAATTTCACTGGTAATCTCAAAGGGCTGACCGTTTCTCAAGTTCGCCGGCACGGGTACGTGGGCCATGAAGGGCGCATGGGTGCGCACGGCGACGGATTCGCCTTCGATCCGGTAGCGGACGGCGTTGACCCCGCTGGTATCTGTCAGGGCCAGCGGAATCAACTCCGTTTGGACAAATACCCGGTTGGCCGCCGGCGCATAGAGGGCGGCTGAAGAACCCATGGTTTGCTGGGAGAGCTGATAAACGGCCAGGCCGTAGGCACCCTGACCCAGCAGAAGGCGATCCTGCGCCAGGTCTAGGGCGGTGACGGTGTGAGCTGCCGTCAGGAAGGATGCGGGAACTTCCTCCCAGGGCGCATTCGTATCAATGCGGTAAATTTCCCGGCCGACCGTTACCCACAGGGCGCCGGGGCCCAGTGCCATGGCGCCGATAGTTCCGCCCATATCCAGATATTCATCGCTGAGATCCCGCAGGCGCAAACGGTGCAGCAGGCTTCCCATGGCGTAGTAGAGATAGTCGCCATTGCTGGTCATCAGGCGCACGGGTTCGGCCGAGTTGAGAATAGCGCTGATTTGGACTTCCGGCTGAAATATCGGGAAATCCCCCACTTCCACGCGATAGACGCTGCCGTTGACCGTACCCACCAGCAGGCTTTCCCCCGCCGCGGCCAGGGAGACGATATTATCCCCGGCGCTAACCTCGACCGTATCCGTGTACGTCAAATCCCGTGAAGCCAGGTATAGGGCCGGTCCGGCGGCGGCGGCGATCTTCTTTTCGGTGAGGTGTAGATGGCTGAAGGGCGCGTCTTTAAAGACCGCGGTTTCACGGCCGGAACCGTCTAGGGCCAGCACCCGGTTGAAATCCGCCTGGAGCAGGTAGCGCGTTTCGTGGGCGGCTTCGACGGCGTGGCTGCCGAAGGTAAAGGCCGAAGGATGCACCTGCTCAATCCATGCGCTGCTGCCAAACTGCTTCAGGGTCACGGCACCGTAGTAATCGGCGGCCGCCAGATAGGTTCCCCCCTTGAGGTCCACATCCCGGATATTGCCGCGTGGCCGGCTGCTGCCGTAAAGCACTGCCGGAGATCGGGGCTTGCGCTCCAAGCGGATGACGGACCCCTCTGCACCGCCCAGCCAGATCCTGCCGTCGGCCACAAATGACCGGGTGACATCGCTTGGCAGGTCGGCTGCCAGGCTGCCGATGCGTTCCGGCTGCAGCGGGCTGCGGATGTCGATAACCTGAATCCGGCCCGGGTTCTGCCCCGAACCGGCGGAAAGTGCGAGCAAGTCTCCCTGCAGCTTGAGCAGGCGACCGGCGCTGACGTCCAAATCAAAGCTCCGGCTGCTGAACTTTTCGTCAAATACATGCAGCTTGCCGTCAGCCGTTGCCGCAAACAGGTGGTCGCGGCTTTGGGCCAGGGCGGTGAAGGTGCCGGAACGGCGCTTGACGACCTTAAAATCATTATCCACCAACAGCAGTTCCCCATCGCTGAGGACGACAAACCGGTCCGATCTGGCCCGGATTTCGCGCACGTTGCCTTTGACGGGGATATTGAGCCCGCCTTCCAGCGCATTGCCGGAAATGGTGAATCCGTGCAGGGCACCGTCGATGACCGCGAGGGCCCGGCGGTCGGAGACGCTCAGGTGGCTGATCCTGCCGGCCAGCGGTTTCTGGCTGAGGACTCGATAATCGTCGGCCGGATCGATGATCACGATACCAATGTCATCAAGGGCCAAAATGATGCGGTCCCCCAGATGGTTCATGGCAGCCACTGCGGATTCGAGCACGGCGCGCGGTTGGCCGGCGAGGTCGTAGAGGGTGCGGCCTTCGGCAAACCAGGCATCACCGATGTCCGCCAGCCCGGCCTGGAAGGGTCTTTGCTCGGCGGCAACGGTCAGCGCGATGGGATCGATCACCTCGATCAGGTGAGTTTCGCTGCGCTGGTTGCCCAACCCGTCGGAGACCGTGGCCCTGACCCGCAGGGTGACGGCATCGGCCGGTACAGCGATTTGTACGCGCCGGTCATCGGATGCCAGCAAACGGTCCTGCTCGTCGGAAACCGAAATCTGGCTGGTGAGTTCCGCGGCGATGGCCGTGCCGATCCAGGCCTCGAGCTGCGAGCCCGCCAGGATCCGGCGGTCAATTCCGGCGATATCGAGCCGGGGCAGCTGAAGTTCGGGGAATACCTTGATGCCGATCTCCGCTTCGCTGAAGAAGTAGCCGGCTCCGTAATAGGCCCGCACCCGGACATAAAGGTTTTCCTGCTCGGCTATGGCCGGCAGACGCAGGCTCAGCAGCCCGCGCGATATCGCCGCCAGACGGCGGTCGATGAGATTGCGGTTGAAGTCAAAAAGGCTGATTTCCGTGTAGCGCAAGGGCTCGCCGCTCGCTTCTGAGGCCGCAAAAGCAACGGTCAGCGGGCTTCCCTCGCTAAAGGCCTGATTGGCCCGGGGCGCGATGATGCGCATCGTTTCCAAACCGACGCTGTTGTCCGTGAGGGCCAGGTCGTAGGAGGCTGACAGGGTCCCGTTGATCTCGACCCCGAAAGTGACCTGATCACCGGCGAGAGGGACGTTGAGCCACTGGTGGGCAGTGTGGCCGGTCGCCGTGCCGGCCGGCCGGGTATCCGCGGACCACAGGACGCTGGTGTCTTCAATCCGCGCCTGGCTTTCGAATTCAACGGCCGCGGGTACCCAGGCCCCCCGGACCAGGGAATCGGTTGCAGCGGGCTGAATCCCGCTGGTCGTCGTCAAAGGGGTTTCGTTGCGGGTCAGCGAGAAACTGATGGAGGTCCCGCTGCGATCCGTGCGAACCGCCCGGATGAATCCGCCCGGCAGGCTCCGGCGGGGCAGGAACCACTGGATCTGCTGATCACGCCAGATGGGCCAGGCTTCCAGGGATTGGTCGCCGGCGTCAAAGAAGGCATAGGTTTCGCCGCCCAGGGTCGCCGCCGGCGTTGCATTGGCAATGATGACGCCCATGACGGCTTCGCTCAGGCTCGGCTCAAATGCGGTGTCGGCGTCCTCGGCGACGGTCTCCCGTGCCCGGATGACACCGGCTGTATCTGTGGCCGTGCGTTCGTACACCATACTGCCGCTGAACACCAATTGATCGGCACCATTGGTGGTCAGGGCCACCCGCTCGTCTTCGAGGAATGCCTGCCAGGTGCCGTCGGCGTATGGCCCGTCGGCCAATACCCAGAAGAGCTCACCGTCGGCAACCATCTGCTGGATCGGGCCGCCGGCGTCAATCGTCCCCAGGTCAGCCAGTGAGCCCTGGTCATCGATGATCTCATAGCGCTGCAGCGTGTTGTTGGTCCAGGTGATCAGTCGATTGCCGTCGACCATCAGGCCGTCCGCGCCGGGCAAGGCCGTGTAAAACTGCCGCGTGAGCTGCAGAAAATCTTCGCCGGCCACCCGGAAGGCGTAGACACCGGCCTCGGTCAACACGAACAGGCGGCCGGCGTTGACCACCGTCAGGCGGACCGGATCGGTGACCGGTTGCCCCACGACCGGGATAAACCGGCCGTCGGCATAGGCATAGGCATCGAATAGGGCCCCGTGTCTGGTAAACAGCATGGTTCCGGAACCTCCCAGGACGTCACCCAGGATGGGCTGGCGGTTGACATCGCCCAGGGCACCCGCCTCCAGAGGCCAGAATAGCAGGGTCCGGGTGGCGCCGTTGCTCTCCTGGGCCACCAGGCCGCTGCCGGTATACTGCAGACGCTCAACCGCTCCCGTGTTACTATCATGCAGGATGCCGTTGATGCTTCTGATCTGATAGCCGCCGTCACGCTGATTGACCGCGAATACAATACCGTCCGGGGCGTCTGCCAATCCCGCAATAACCAGCACGTCACCGGTCACATCGGCGGCGCTGGCAGGTTCGTAGACCGGCACGGCCTCCTCGCTGAAGTAGGGCAGCTTTTCGAGAATGATCTCGCTTTCTTTTTCGTGACCGGAGCGGTCCCGCAGGACACCGGCAACCCGCACCGCAGCGCCCGTCTGGCCGATGGCCACACTGCGCGGACCAGTGCCCACCGGCCATTGCGCGGTCATGCCGCTACCCATGGGATCCTCGACCACGACCGCCGAGTCTTGGGAGAAGTCACTCATGCCATGGGGCTGTGCGGCATCGACCCACAGCCGGGTGCCGCCGAGGATCGTGGTTTGAGGCGCCGTTGTCAGGGGCAGCTCTTCGTCAATACCGTCATCTCTGAGCAGGTTGATAAAGCGCCTGGCACTGAGGGAGCCCGCCTCCAGCCGCAGGACCACCACCAGGTTTTCATCCACCGCCGGCAACTTGGCGTTAAAGCCGAAACGCTCGGGATCATCTTCGCCCCGGGTGACGAGGACCGGCACCGGATTGCGCGGGTCGTCCTGATTGCCGCCCACATCCATGTGGAGTTGGGCCTCGGTCAGGTTGCGCATCACGACCTCGAGGGCAACCGGCTCGCCGGCGTGATATTGGGCACCGTCCAGCGGTGCCAGAAGTGCGATGCGGGGCTCGCCGCGGGTGGCGTCATAGGGCTGAAGGGTGACCGTGGTGCCCGCAGTAGCCAGACTCAGATTGCCGTTGGAATCGACGGCACGCACCCGGATGGTTACCGGATCAAGATTGGCGGCGGTGTACGCAAAGCTGGCGGGATTGGCCAGAGCCTGCCAGGCCCCGCTGTTGACCGAGACCTCGACCCGGTCAATGCCGTAGCGGTCAAAGGATTTGATCAGAACCTGGGTCACCTCACCCATGGGTATGCTGGCACCGTCCGGCGGAGAGGCGATGGAGACCGTGGGCGGGGTTGCATCCAGCAGCAGGGGATAGGCGTCGTCCACGAACTTGGCGCCGCTGAATCCATACGTCATCCGCAGGCGCAACGGCACCTGATCGCCGCTGATGTCTATCAGACGGGGATTGAGATAGGAGAGGCAAATTCTGGCGCTGCCGGCACCCGTGTGTTCAATACCGACCGGATAGGTGCGGTCAAAGACGCGCAGCTCGCTGCCCGTCAACAGGTCCGTATCGCCGCTGATGTCAAAGCAGATGTCGGCCCTTGAAAGCTCCTCCACCGCCGGCGGTAGGGTGTGAACCGGTGCGACGTTGATTTCCGGGTCTCTGGCGGCCGCATCGAAACGCTGCTCGCCGGACCGTCCGCTTTGGTCCGTCACGCTCAGGCGGATGGCGATGGCCTCATCGGCCTCGTTGATGGGCAGTGAGAATCCGGTCCGCTTGATGGCCATGGGTGCCGCAAAGCTCAGGCCCCCGTTGGTGGAAATTCGGGCCTCAAACCGGAGGTTGGCGGCACCCGTCATATTATCGGATGCATCCGGCACAAAGCTGTAGGTTCGACCGCGGGTCAGCAGCATGGCCGGGGTCACCGGCTGGCTGTCGGACTTGCGGACCAGGCTTAGATCCCGCGGGGCGAGGGTGTCCTGGGCGGTAAAGGCGGCGGCGTAGTTGCCGCCGGTAATCCCGAAGCCGTTGCGGGCAATGTTGCCGTTAAGATCGGCGATGGCGTTGATCGACACATGATAGACCCGGTTGTGGACCAGGCTGCCGCCCAGCTTCAGGCGCAGTTCGATCATATTGTTCTGTGATACCAGCTCAAACCAATGGGACACATCTTCATCCGCCGCGCCGCTGTAGTCATGATGGCGGCTGATGACGGCGAAGCCGGAAGTTGTGACCGGTTCATCAAAGACCAGGCGCACCGATTGATTGTAGGTTAGAGACTGCGTGCTCGTGGTGCGGGGCCGGGTGTCGTCAACGCCGGTCAGCAGGGTGGGGACCGCCGCCTCTTCGGCGGTGGCCGGCTTGCGGACCACGACGCGGTATGTCTTGCGGGGTTCGGTTTTGGGCGCCGCAAACCGGATTCCGGCCTGCGTGATGCTGAAATCCCGGATTTCATTGATGCGGTTGGGTTCGAACCCGGCCTGGGCTTCAAACCAGTGCACATGCAGGATGCCGGCAAAGCCGGTGCCTTTGATGGTCACTGTTGTGCCCCCGGAGTCACTCACCCGGTCGGGGCCGCGATCATTGTCGGTCTCAACGTCTGTAATGGTCAGCGCCTGGGCTACGGCCAGGGCTACGGGCAGGTATTCGGTCTGACCCGCCTGGGATACGCTCAGTGTGTACAGGCCCGGATTGTCAATCGTCGCATCGAAGCTCAGCTCGGTTGCAGCGGCATTTAACGTCCATGCGGATGCGGGAATTTCCAAATCATTCAGCATTACCAACGTGGCCTGATCCAGCCGGGCGCCCCGGATCGTAAAGGCGGTCAGACGGCCCGTGACCGTGGTGGTGGGTGAGAATTCTCTGACCTGAACCGGCAAAATACCAAAAAACGGCGCACTGCGGGCATACCAGGCGAGATCGTGGGTCAACCCGCCCCCGTCGATCGCCATGGCCGGTTCATTGAACAGGGAAATCCGATAGGCTTCGTCCAACGCATAGTGGTCGCCGAGCACCTGGAATTGCAGTTCGCTGCCCAGCAGGCGCGACGGGCCGGCCAGGGAGCCGTTGTCCGACTCGCGGCGCACATCCAGGGTGACCGCATCCCAGCCGGCCGGATATCCGGTGATTTTCAGGGAAACCAGATCACTTGCAGCGGCAATATAGCGCCGCGGGACTAAATCAACGGTATTGAGCAGGGGCACCCGCAGGTTGTAGTAGCTCGATCCCCGGCGCCATTCGAGCAGGTCGCCGCTGAAGTTGAGCTGGGTGATGCCGTCCAAGCCGGCACCGCTGTAGACCCTGGCGATCTCAACCAGTGAGAGCTCATTGTCCAGGCCCTGGGGCAGGTCCACGTCATAGAGGGACAGCTGGCGGGAGCTGGTTTCAGAGGAAGCCACCGCCAGGAGTTCACCGGCGGCGGCCGCGTCGACTAGGCCGTCCATGCGGCCTGCGCCCAGCTTTTCAAACCGGCCGGTGCCTTCAATCGTGCCGGTCATCAACAGCTCCAGGCGATTATCCCCCAGGGCTGCCAGCCGCTGGGCCGAAAGCCGCAAGCTCCGGGGGGACAGCAGGGTGTGCGGCAAGCCGGCCGCTACGCTCTCCCACTGGTCGATGGGACGGGCCTCGATGCTGTAATTTTTCAGCAAATAGACATAGCGGTCGTCGGCCACCATATCGATAAACGGATCGGCCGGGTCACTGTTGAGGGTCTGCCAGGCGGCGCCACGGACATGCCCCATGTGAATGCCCTCGCCACTTCTGGTGAGGAAGGTTTCGCCGGCCAGCTGCAGACGCCGGTGCTCGATTTGATCGGGGTTGGCGATGCGGTTAATCCGCTCGGGTGCATAAACATTGCTGATGTCATAAACCACCAGCTCGTGGTCGCTACCCACGCTGAAAATGACATAGGCGGCCGACATGTCGACGGCCTGCACCGCCCCGGTCAGCGGCATCGTAGCCAGGAATACCGGTGCCGTACCGTCGCGGGTTGTGTACAGACTGCCCAGGTACCGGTCTTGGTCCGGGTGGACCAGAACCATCAGGTCGGCGTAGCGGGCCATGATCTGGGCTTTGCCCTGCATCTGGCGCAATGACTCCAGCTCGACGAGCAGCTCGGAATTGCTGACCGTGTCGGAACCCTGCTGCGGTCCGGCAATCAAATTGGAAACGGCGACCGTCAACGGCCCGACGGTGTCTTGCGGCACCCGGAAACTGAGGGTGCGCGAATCGACCACGCTCACGTCGACCGCCGCCCGGCCGTTGATGGTCAACCGGGTCAGGGCATTCAGACCGGTGCCGCGAATGGCGGCGTGTTCACCCGCATTGAACAACAGATGATGGTCATCGGGGTAGAAGGCACCTGTCACCGGATTGAATTGGCCGATCGCTTCAATAATCGGATCCGCCACGTAGGTAAACCGGCCGGCCCGGAAGGCCTTCAGGAAACCGTTGGCCACGGAAACTCCCACCAGCCGGTTTTCGGCCGGTGCCCCGTCAAGGGCCGGCAGGATAAAGGCAATCTCGGTCGCGGTCTGACGGATGATCTGCTCCGGGGCGACCGGCAGGCCGCCGATCACAATCAGGCTGCTGTCGCTGAAATTTTCGCCCGTGACGAGGATTTCGTCCCCGCCGCGCCAGCTGCCGAAGACCGGCTGCACGGCCTTGATTTCGGGCTGGGCGCCTTCCTGGGCCACAAACCGGAAACTGTAGTCTTTTGCAAGGGACTGGCCGTGAATGTCGCGCAGGGCGGACGAGATCCTAACCCGATACAGCATCTGGTCCTCAAAGGGGACGGCCGGCCGGAAAATAAGACGGCTGCCCATGTTGTTGACCCGCGCGGAGACATACCCTTCCACGGCAATTCCCGACAAGGTGACTTCAACCAGGGAGTCCCCGAGCTCAGCCAGCTGCTGCGGATCGATGATGCGGTTGAACTGGATCTCCACCGGCTGGTCGACCGGCAACACGCCACGGGGTGCGGGGCTTTGCGCCACAATGGTTAACTGTTCGTTGACCAGCGTGTTCAGGGCGCCGCCCAGCTTTCCGATCTGGGCGCCGACTTCCAGGGGGTTTTCGGCGGCTTGATCGTTGACGTAGACAAAGGCCGTACCGGCATAAAGCGCTCCCCGCCCGAAAGCGATGGCATCGATGGCCCCGGTCACGGAGTAGTAGTTCTTGAGGGTTACGGGCTGGCGGAACTGGCCGTCCAGCCAGGCGCTGATGTCAAACAGCTGCAGATCCCCCTGTCCCGCGGCGACATACAGGGTTTGACCGTAGAGCATCATCCGGCCGGCATGAACGTCGCTATTGGGAATGAGGTATGAGAGGGAGAACTGGGCCACCGGCAGACTGGCATTGTTCGGCCGGATGGCATAAGCCGTCACCGTGCCCATATCCCCGCCCGCTGCCAGCAGCAGATTATCTCTGAGCAGGATGGATGCCGGCCGGATGTGCTGGCCGTTTAAATCAACCATTGCGACCCGGTTGCTGACGGCATAATCACCGGCCAGGAGATCGACCGCGATCACCTGTGATCGGTTCGGCAGCGCCACCCAGAGGTGTTCGCCCGCCAGGACCATTTCACCCGGTTCAGCCCCCAGACGATCAGCCGGCAGCACGGTCAATTCCCGCAGGTTGCGATCCGGCAGCAGCTGGTAGATGCTGATGCCCGCATCCGTCGAGATATACAGGATGCCGTCTTTAACGAGCACGGCATTTACCGCGCCGTCAAGGGGCTTGTCCGCCAGCAACAGCGGGTCGGCTGCCAGCGTGACATCCAGATGGTAGAAGCGCTCACCGCCCGCCAGGAAGAGATCCGGACCGTCCAGGGCGATGTCCTTAAATCCATCAGGCGGCAGGGTGACGTTGAGATGATACGGCTCGCGCTGGTCGGCCACTTCCTTGTAGATCAATTCCGGATGAACCGGATCGGAGATATCCGACAGGACCAGCTGCGCTTTGGCCGTGCGAAGCTCTCCCAGGAGGCGGCCCTGGCGGTCGACGGCCTCGTAGCCGCCGCCGGTTACGGCATAAAGGATCTGATCCCGCACGACGATGCCGGTTACCGGACTCGAGCTGTGGCCGTCCTGGGAAAGGTCGACGGCGCCGGTTTCGCGGTTGGCATAGAAATAGGCGGTCGCCAGGGTGCTGACCTCATCGGGAAACAGTTGACTTTCAACGGAGACATCCACATAGCCGAAGCTGCCGGCCGGTGCGCGCACCTCGAGTTCGTTGCCGTTTTTGAGCTTGAGGTCTCCGGCCGGGACCCCGCCGAATTTGACGATGACGTCATGGCTGAACCCGACGCCATACAGGGAAACGCGATTGCCGCCCTGGGGCGGTCCCATCATCGGATCGATATCCTGCAGGATGACCCGCGGCTGAATCACGATGGCACCGTTGAGCAGGCCCTGGATACCCGCCCGCCGCACGCTGACGGCCAGGGACGCTGTCCGGAGACTGATGTCGATTTGCGGCACGGCCAAACGAATCCGGCTATCGGTCACTTCCAGGATGCGGCTGCCGGCAATGATGGTTTCACCGACCTCGATTTCCAGCGCCTGGGGATCTTCTCCAAAACCGCGGCCCTGGATCAGAGCGGTTTCATCCGATCCGTCGCCATGGAAATAAGACCCGGCCGGTTCGCCGTCTATCAGCCGCAGCACCGCGTCGACCTGGGGCCTAACGCCGGCGCTGAACTGATATTCCTTTTCGACCGCGGCCAGCAGATGGTGGCCGTTTAAGGCCGTGAGGGCCGTATTGACGCTCAGGCGGGCAGGACCGGTATAGATCATGTCCTGCGCCAGGGTCAGGTCGATGTAGCCGCCGGCCAGGGTATTGATGCCGGTCAGGGTATAGCTGTCCGGGGACAGTCCCTGACCGCTGCCGTCGAGCAGGGTAACTCCGGTCCGCAACGCGGCCTCGTCCGTATTCATGAGCTGGTTAAGCTGAATTCTGATGGTTTCACCCGGCGTCAGGGTGGCACCGTAGTCAGGTGTTACGACCGTCACCGCCAGATCGGGGGTGGGCGTGTCGGAGACGCCCTGGGGATCGGCCATGAAAATGGCGCCCTGGTGGGGCACCAGCTCATTGGCGGATCCCTGGACCGACTGCCAGTAAACGGTGCGGTAGACGCCGCTTTCATCGGGCTGGAGAATCAGGTACTCATCACCCGAGGTGACGGCGATCTGTCCGTACTGCACGGCAAACGAGGCATCGGTCAAATCCCCGCTGAGCTGGCCGCGCTCGATGGGTTGGATCGTGTACTGCAGGTCCCCGCCGATATTTTCAAAAACCAGCAGATGAAGAACACCGTCGCGGTTGAGCAGCACAAAGAGGCGATCATCCTGCCATTCGATATCCACCGGTTCGCCCAGGATCTCGTCTTCCGCCAGGGCAATGGCGCTCATACCGGCCGGCGGATCCAGCTCCGGATCGGTCACATCGAAAAACCGGATAAAGCCGCCGCCCAGCTGGCTGGCAACCGACATGGCCAGCACACCCGCCGAGCGGTTTAAAGCGACATCGGTGGCTGTGTGCCCCGGCACGCCGAAATTGGCCAGGACATGCGGTTTGCTGTAATCGTGGATGTCCACCATGACCAGACCCAGGCTGCCGCTTGCCAGATAGGCGCTATACCCGTAAGTCACCAGACCGGTGACCGGTTCACCGATGGCAACCTGCGACAGGCGGATGGGACGATCCCAGATGGCAATGTCGTAAATTTCAAAGCCGGCCGGCATCAGGAAGCGGTTGTCCTTGGCGGGTTTGAGGCCGCCTTTGATCCCCACGAACAGGGTGTCGCCGCGGGTTTCGGCGGCGCCGATCACCATGGGCGGATAGTTGGGAAGGTCGATGCCGCGTCCGGCATCCATGGTGTAGGAGAAGCTTCCCACGGGCACTTCCTTGTCTCCCATTTCCAGGTAGACCTGGTAGAGATCGGGGGTCACAACGCCGGGCAGGATGAACCGGAACGTCTGCAGATCGACAACGTCATCGCCAAGATCAGAGACAAATATCCCGTCCGACACTTCCTCGGTGCGAATTTCATGGCCGTGGCGCGAGCGCATGATCACCTTGGCGCCCGGCAGAATGGCCGGCTGACCGGCCTTGATGGTCATGTAGCGGCCGCCCTTGATGGCGCCGGATTCCGGTGCCATTTCAAAACGAACCTGATCGAGCGCCTCGCCGATGACGACGGCGCCCGGAAAACCGGCGACGAGCTCCTGATCCACCACGCGCAGGTGATGTTCGCCGGCGTCCAGCGGCAGCAGCTCCACGCTGCCGGCCGGCAGCCGCAGGGTTTGTTCGTCGATCCACTCCGGCGTTAACTGATAGTGGTCCAGGTAGACCTTCAGGGCGGCATCGTTTCTGAAGCCGTCGCCGCTGATGATGATCTCCCGGTTGTCGCCGCGATGGAAGGCACCGCCCTGCACCCCGCTGATCGAGGGCCGCACGGCACCGGCCGCGGCGGCTTTGACACGGCCGGCAAAGGCCACCCACAGGCCGCCGCTGCGCAGGTTGCGGGCGTCGTCAATGCGGACCTCATATTCAATGCCGGGTTGGGCGGTAAAATCGACGGCAAAGCGGTCGGAGGTCCCGTCAACCGGATCGACGGCCGTGACCGCGGCGCTGACCGGCTCCCCGCTGTCAAAGCGGGTCACGCTGACGGCGCCCGCCTGCTGCAGGGATTCGGCGGTGACGTACTCGTTGAATGTCACCTGATAGGTTTCGTTGTCTGCCAGGTAACCGCCTTCATCCACCGAAGCGGCGACGACAAAGGCACCGGGCAGATCAAACACGGACAGGCCGCTGCCGCTGGAGACCGTGATCAGGCGGTCCTTGAAAAAATCCAGGGCCTCGATGGACTCCGCATTGCCGGCCGAGACGATTTCAGGCGCCAGGGGATCCGCCAGATCCACCACGATCACCCCGCCCCCGGCGGCCGCTAAAAAGAGCAGATTGGCCATCCGCCTGAGACGCACCACCGGCCCGATATTGCTTTGCAGCTTTTTGTCCGGTTTGAAGACGGTCCGGGTTTCCGGCCGTTCGCGGTGCAGGATTTCGATGCCGTCACTTCCCAGGGCGGCGATGAGGTAATCCCCGTAGGTCACCAGATCGCGCACATTGTTGTCAAAGGTATATTCACGCGTGAGCACACGGTCGTACAGATGGATTCCCCTGACCGTATCGCCCGTGCCGTCCTTGGGCTTGTAGCCGCTCAGCTCGCGGGTGTTGGGGCAGGGAATCCAGGCATAGCCGTAACGTTTGCCGCCGGCGTAGAGCCAGTCTCCCTCGATCATCACCGCGTTGCCGCCGGTGACGGGATTGCCGAAGGCGTCTTCCAGGGTGCCGATGTGGACCGGATCGGCGGCAGCCAGATAGTTGATCCCCTCGATGCTGCCCGCCGCCGGATCCAGGCCGGCCTTGCCGACGCAGGGAACCGGTGACTGGGGCGGTTCTGCGGTAACGTCGTGGGCCTGGGCCGCAAAGGCCACATAACCCAGTTTGGCCACATCACCGACCTGCTCGGAAGAGGCCTGGTCCAGGACCTGGGAGAGGAACTGCAGTCCGTTTTGTTCGTCCAGATTCAAGCGGGCGACACCGCCGTTGCCGCCGGCCACGTACAGGCGCTTGCGGACCACGCCGTCTTCCACTTCTTCGACGGGCAGCACCCGCACCGAGTCAAGGGCAGTGGCCATGAAGGTGCCTTCAAGCTCCTCCAGCCGGGCACTATCGGCCGGCGAGAGCGAATTGTCCATCAGCTGTTTTTCCAAAAGCTTGTTATATTCGATCACCCGTCTGATCAGCGCGCGTCCCCGCTCACCGCTGGGCAGGGTTGAGACGCCCCCCACCAGCAGGGGCTGGGTCGGATTCTGGACATCGAAGGCGGCGGCGCGGGTATTCTCGGTGAAGGTTTGGTCTTCCAAGGTCTGAAAGTCCTGTCCTTCGTAAAAATATCCGCCGTTGGTAATCGCCACGCCCGTTTCCTGATCCACATGCACATCCGAGGGAAAGAGACCGGCACTCTGGCTGGCAATCCACTTCAAGCCGTAGCCGAAGCCGGCCTCTGCCAGAAGGCTGGTCCGGTTGTCATAGCGGTCTTCGCCGTGGACGTCATTGCGACCCACACGGCCGCCGCGGGTGACGATCTGCATCCGCTCGGTGGAAAAAATCCGGATGCTGGCCACCGGCACGTCACCGACGCGGACCTTGAGCCCCTCCATGACGGTATTGCCGGGCTCAAATCCGCGGCCGTAAATCGTGACCGTTGTGCCGCCCGTCACCGGTCCCCAGGCGGGCTCCAGACGCTCAAATTCGATGGGGGCATCCACCACGAGGCCCCCGGCGAGGGAGGCCGCCTGCCACACGCCTGCCTTTTCAACCAGAATCGTGACGTCATACTGGCCGGCCCGGGCGATGGCCGGGACGCGGGCATAAATAATGGCCAGGCGCTCATCGTCGGCTTCGGACACAATGTCCGTCACCTCGGCTGCCAGATCGCCGACATAAACCTTGACCCGTGCGGTATCCGTGGGGATCCCCAGACCCGAAACGGTGACTTCCTGGCTGCGGTTTTGCGGGATGCGGCGCGGCACCACGGCCTCGACCCGAATGGTGTCGGGTCGGTCACCGCGGAAGGTCAATTCATAGAGCTGATCGCTAATGAGGCGGTAGAGGACGATGTGAACATCCTCGGTCACCCGTTTAACGGATTCGATGCCGGCCCGGGCGACGACCGTGATGTGGTCGCCCACGGCCAGTCCGTGGCCGGGCAACAGTGTCAGGATGGCATCGTTGTTGACAATCTCGACTTCGATCGACAGCGGTTCAGCCAGCGGGTCTAAAACGGCAAAGCGGTTGAGGTTGTCCGGCCACTGGTCGATGGCCTTGCTGAAGCGCAGCCAGATGGTGAGTCTGCCTTCGGCGTCCAGGTCGAGAATGCCGTTTTGCGGGTCGAGTCGGAAGACTTTGAGGACCACATCCGGCGTCACCTGGACCACCGAGCCGCCGGGACTGGCAATCCCGGCACTGATGGCGGCATAATTCCCCGCCAGGACCGCCTCCAGGGAATTGCCGGCAAAGGCTTCCATGCCGCGGGTGACGACCGGTGCAAACGGGTCGGTGACATCCACGGTGGTAATGCCCCGGGTTCCCTGGGCCAGATAAACGATGCGGCCGTTGACATCCACGTCATGGACATGGCCGACCGTGTTGACCCGTGAAATGATTGTCGGATGATAGGGGTCGGAGATATCCACGATTACCAGCCCGGCATCGCCGGCCGCCAGATAAGCGGTCGTCCCGTCAACGGCAATGCGGCTGGCCGCCACTTCAGCCCGGCCCAGAATCCGGAAGCCCCCGGTGGGGCTGTGCGCCACCATGTAAAAGGCGCCGGAAGCCGGATCGTCTTCATCCAGCAGTCGGTTGCTGCCGATGTCATAATGACCCGAAGCCACGGCATAAAGCTCAGGTTCCCCGGCCTGCACCGGCACCCGGACCACATCCAGGGCGGCGTGTTGATCGGGAAGGGTCAGGTGGCTGGTCAGGTAAGCCTTGGTCTGGAGAAAAATATCCACCAGGCCCACGCCGCGCTCCGCCATGGCCACCAGGGCCCGGCTGTTGGCGGCATCCACGCCGCGGGCAAATTCGGCATGCAGGGGCAGTGACGCGATGACCGTGGTGTTGGTCATATCCAGGGCGTCGAATCCGATCACGAAAAGGCGGGCGCTGTCCGGCTGACCCGGTTTGGCGCCGGTGACCACCACGCGATCGACGCCGCGCTCGAAATAGGTATCCACCCCCAGGGCGACATAGCCCGACGGCAGCGGCACCCGCGCCAGGATCCGGTCATCCAGATCATCGCCGTTAAGGTCGATCGGGCGGCGCAGGTCGTCCGGGTTGAGCGGGTTATCGGCGTTGGCGGTGTAGGTCGAAGCGTCCACGTTGTAAATAAAGACACCCTCATGGCCGGCGGCGGCCACCAGGTACACCCCGGTGGGATCCAGAACCAGATCATAAATTCGGCTTTGCCCGCCTTTAATAATGGACTGCACGGGCTGCTGATAGTTATAGGCCCCCGCCAGGGTTTGCGTCTGACCGTTATCCAGTGTAACGGTGACATCCGCCGCCCCGATCCGTCCGGCGGGCGTGACCACCGCCAGGGTTTCGGAGTCGATGACGCGGATATCTTCATCTTTGACAGGGATTCCGCCAAAGCTCACCTGGACCCGCAACAGACCCGGACGGAAACCCATACCGGCAATGGTGACCCGGGTTCCGCCATTGACCGAGCCCTGGCCCGGCGTGACGGAGATAAGGTGCAACGGCTCCACGTATTGCAGGGCGCCGCTGAGTTCGGCACGGCCGCCGTTCTGGTTGACAACCTCCAGAATGGCCGGGCCGGCGGCGTTGGCCGGGGCCTCGATGACATAGCGCGTCTCGTCGGCGGATATCGATTCACGGGTGCTTTCGGGGGCGTTGAGGCCCGCCAGGAAAAACAGCGGTTCGCTGCCGTGGCGCAGCGTTACGGCAAATGCCCCGCCCGTGGTATTGATGATGCCCGGCTCAATCGCCAGGATTTCGGGCGGCGGTTGATCATCGAAAGCGGTCTTAAAGCGGATGACGTGATCGAACAGCCCGCTGGTGCGGCGGCTGCCCAACTCTGATTTCAGCACGATCCGGTAGGCGGCATCCGGGCTCAAATCGGCGGTGGGGGTCAAGATCAGCCGCTGCGTATTTTGATCATCGATCGCCAGGTCATAGGAAACCGGCTGTCCCTGCTCGGTGCCGTCATCCAGCTCCCACGCCAGGTACGGCTGCAGATAATCCTCTAGGGTATCGCCCTGCGGGACCTCGATCGCCCGGTTGAACGTCAGCACCGCCGCGCTGTCGGTGGCCACCCCGCCGGCGCCGGCGGCCGGTTCGGAGTTCACCAGATCCAGCGTCAGGGTGTCGATCATGATCAGGCGCTTTTTGGATGCCAGCAGCAAAATCCCGTCATCCGTCAAGAGCGAGCTCAACAGCTTCTCATCTTTATCGATGGGCAGTCTCACTTTGAGGGCATCGATCAGGGTGATCTGCTGTGGTCGGCTGGTATCGAAAAGCGACAGGTAGGCCGAGCGCTTTAAAATGGAATTGAGGTTTTTCTCGACATGTTCCGCGTTGGTGCCGCCCACCGTGTTGTGGGCGAAAAGATCGACCAACTTGCCCGGCAGCGAAAAGCCCCGGGACTCATAGCGGCCCAGGGACCGGATATGATTGGGTGTTGCCAGATCATACAGTCCGAAGTTAAGGCTCTGGCCGGATGAATGGGCCAGAACGGGCTGCGTGTGCATGATCTCGCTGAATCCGCCCAGGTCGTCGTAGCCCAGCTGCGGCGTGGTCGGCCTGCTGATATCAAATGTAAACCAGCCGCCGCCCTGGCGCGCGACATGCAGGCTATGGCCGACGACGTTGACGGATACCGGTTTCAGTGAATATTCTTCGCCAGCGGCGCGGCCTTTTTTGAGGATACGAATCACCGAGGGCTTCAGGGGGTCGGAGAGACTGATGACTGCCACCCCATCGTCCGGGCTGGCCGCAAACAGCAGATTGTCTTTCAACGCCAGGGAAACCGGAACCGATTCAAAGTTCAGCGGCAGGCTGTAGAGAATATCGCGATCTTTGCCTTCGGGCTGTTCCGTACCGCCTTCACCCGGCAGGCGATCAGCACGGTCGTACACCAGAATCACTTTCTGGTCTTCGTAGGGCGTCTCAATGTAGGGGAAGTGGTATCCTTCAGCCGCAACGTAAAGCTGGCCTGGCGACAGCACCATGGTCACGGGCACCAGGTCCTGGGGCAGGTTAAAATAGCCCAGACCGTGCATGGGTGCGGCGTTTTCCAGGGCGTCCCGCTCGTAGTGGACCAGTGAAATCCAGCCCGCTGCAAAATAGTGCTGGAAGAAATCCGCATCCGTGGCTTTTGGGGGGGATACATCGTCGGCCAGCACGCCCTCGCCCAGCACGTAGACCAGTCCCAGGGATACATCGGAAACCGTATCCACGATGTAGCCCGGCGGGAGTTTGAGGGCATCCGGCACGTATCCGGGGCCAGTGGGATTCAGGTAACTGTCAATTTCACCCTTGGTGAACGGCGTTTCCGGCTGCAGGCGGCGATTCTCCTGCAGACGGCCGTAGAACAGTCCGTTGGGCAGCAGAAACCGGCGTCCCTGATCGTCGCTGATATCCAGATCCACAAACCCGCGGAATGACTCGCCGAAATCGGGCACCACCCAGCTCATTTTTTCGGAGCTGTAAAGGGACAGGCGATCGTTGTCGACCGCGGTTGTGATCACCGTCTCGGGCCGGCCGCTCTTGTAGGCGCGCAGCACGATTCCGTCATGGAAACCGTAGCCGACCACCTCGACCCGATCGCCCTGGCCGGCCTGGGAGACGCGCACCACGGCCGGATTGATGAAGGATATCTGCAACATGTCGACATAGGTAAAGGCTCCCAGGACCACGTCCGAGAGACCCTCTTGATTGATGACTTCCACGGCGGCCGGACCGGCATAGTTGGGCACCGTGCGCGCTTCGATGCGGTCGTAGGCTTCACCGGACGACGCGGCGGTGATCACCTGGTCGATCACCAGGCGCTGCCCGCCCAGATAGAGGGCCGGATTCTCACCGAAGTGGAGTCCGGTGACCACCACGGCCGTATTGCCGTCGATGCCGCCGGTGGCCGGCACGATGGCCTGGATATCCGGTGCGGTCGAACCGCTGGCGGGCGTGGTGGCAAAACCGAAGGTGTAATCGGCTTTGAGCGGCAGTCCCGTCAGGGGTGCCAGACCCTGGGCGACCGTTACGAAATACTGCATGTTGGCCAGGAGTTCCTCGCCCGGCAGGAGCGTAATTTCAACAAAGCGCCGCGCCGGCTCCCCGTCGCGCATGGCAAAGGCCACATCAAACAGGGCGCTGACATCTTCACCCAAAAACGGGTCCATGACGTTGACGCGCACGAATGCGCCCAGATCCGTGTCGGCCGGCAGAACGGCCGAAAGCTCAACCGAGATTTTTTCCAGAGCGGTGGCCACATTGCTCTCGGCCGTGGCGGGCGTGTGTGCCAGCACGCTCAAGGCCCCGAATTCGATGCGATCCAATCCCTGCATTCCAGCGGCGACCTGCAGCGCCCCGCGGGCCACGATCAGGCCGCGCGCGGCGAAATCAACTGCGCCGGCCCGGCGGTGAATCACGGCCGGTACCGTGGCGTCTTCAAGCGGCGTGTCCAGGCTGCCGAGATCGACGATCTCCACCACCGATTGGGCGGGCTTGTCCTCCTGGTCGGAGTAATGGACCGTCACATAGGCCTTGCCGCCGGCCACAAATGCGTCGTAGACCCCGTCGGGCACCAGATCGGCACGGGCGGGCCGCAGGTCTAGATTGCGCTCCAATTTGGGGTTGTACGGATCGCTGATATTAAAGATGTTCAATTGGGAAATCTGCCCGTCGCCTGCCATATCCGTCACGTAAACCCGTGTGCCCTCGATAAACAGACGGTTGGCCACACCCAGGGTGTCTCTGGAGGCAACGATCGGCATGGTGGGATCTTTGAGATCGGCAATCACGATGCCTTCATGGGATGCGGCAATCACGGCAAAATGATCGAAGACGGCCACATCGCGCGTGAATCCGTTGGGTTTGATATAGCCCACGTGATACGGGGCCGCCAGTTCGCTGATGTCCACCACCTGGACTCCGCCGTTGCCGTTGGCCGCCAGGACGAGGTCGTCTTTGCGGGCCACCCCGTATACATCCGGGTAGGGCATGTCCACCCGGCCCGTCAACAGGTAGGGCAGGCCGAATTGCTCATCCCCGTTGCGGACGGTATAGATCAGCAGCTCGCCGCTCTCATTTTCCAGATAAACGCCGCCGGTCTCCGGATTTTCCTCAATTCCGAACTGCATGGCGGCGGCGAATTCGCTGGTCTTGAGATCTGCGCCGGCGGTTGGGATTTGCCCCGATTTGGCCGCCAGCACGAAATCGGCGTCGGCGTAAAGCTCGCTGATGGTGCCCAAAAACATCTCGGAGGCGCCGGCCATCAGCTCGGAAAAAACATAATGGTCGCCGTCGGCCCCCTGGGCTTCGTTGGTATCATCGGCAATGAACAGGCCCGTGCGCGGGGTAAACTGCGGCTCGAATTCGGGGATGGTCAAGTTGCCGATCTCCGGCTCCAGCCGCATGGGATCCTGGGTGGACCAGGCCGCAACCAGCGCCCCGGTGCGGTCTTCGCCCCTGAACTGATCGACGGCGGTAAAGTAGACACTTTTGGAGGCGCCGAAATCCTCCGGCGCCGGCAGCAGAAATCGTCTTGCGCTGACGGGCAACCCGATTTCATGGGTGGTTTCCCGGCTGACCGTGTGATTGGGGGTCACAATCCGGGCCACGGTGCGCACCCGCTCGTTTCTTTCAGCCGTGCGGCGCAGGATGTCGCCATCCACAAAATCGGCCCAATAAATGTAATAGTGGTTGTCCGGCTCGCTGGCCGGCGTGTTGTCGCCGTCCTGGCGGGCATCGTTTCGGAAAAGCTCGATCTCATTATCATGCAGGGGAAGCCATTCGCCGCTGTCGGCCGCCTGATATTCCTTGATAAACCGCATGTAAACCCGGCGATCGTCCTCCACCCCGATATCGGCCACCCCCACCACGGGGCGGATCGATCGGCCGGCCGTCAGGATATCCTTGTCTATGGGCGCCAGCACCGAAAGCTTGGGCGCGACGGTGTCTTCTATTTGGCCCACCCGCACGGTTTGGGAGCGGCCCGCCTGGCCGAGCACATCATAGGCGACGGCATATATCACGAACCCCTGCGCACCATCCGGCGGATTGATCAGGGCGCGATAGACATGCTCCTGGGCCGCCGATCCGGTCAGCTCCGACCAGGAGCTGTAGGCGGTCTGAACCGGAATTTCATTGACATAAAAAACCACCCGGTCGATCCCGCTGACGCCAAGGTCATCGACGGCTTCCACAAACACTTCGATATCCTGCCCTTCGATGATGACGGATTCATCGTTGTCGGGCTTGATAATGTCGGCCGTGGGCGGCTGGTCGGCCAATATCGTCAATCCGCGGGCGGCCGACAGCTGTGACGTGTACCCGTCCACGTCGACGGCCTCGGCCTTGAAGCGGATCCTCTGACCCACGTGTCCCGTCGGTACGGTGATGTGGAACTGGAAGGGGGCGGCTTCGTCCCGTCCGACTTTTTCGTATTCGGCCGCATCATCCTCCCCGCCGACCGCGCGGTAGAGGCTGGCCGCGTCGACGCCGGCCTCGCGGTCGCTGGCGACAACATGCACCACGATGCCGCGGCCTTCGGTGATTTCCGCCAGACCATTGCCCAGGTTAAACCCCCGGGAATCCAGGATCTGGATCTGTTCGACCTGGGGCGGCTGGTTGCGCACCAGGGTCACGGGGCGGCTGGTTTCGCTGTGGTTGCCGGCACCGTCGGTGGCGACAAAATTCATCTGCAGGGCCAACTGGTCGACCCCTTCAGCCCCGGCTCCCAGGTAATCGGCCAGCGACTTAACGGCGAGGGTGCCGATAAACGGCGGCTCCAGGAGCAGGCGCTGGGACACCTCTTCGGACGCCGCAAACTGGCCGTCGGCGTCCTTGTCGGCCAGCAACGCCACCCGGACCGTACTGACGCGCACATTGTCGGTGACTTCGGCGGCAAACCGCAAGGTCCGCTTTTCCACCACTGTGGCCCCGTCAACCGGCGGTGCCATGACGACGATCTCGGGCGCCGCCTCGTCCTTTCTGACGTGCACGATAGTGGGCGTCGGGGTTGACACGGAGCGGGCATCGCCCCCGAGGCGGATTTCAGTGGTGCTGGCCGTCAGGCTGAGATCCTTACCGGCCTGACCGTAGGGAATCTCAACCAGGAATTCGTAGGGGAACCGGGTGTCCGTAAAGGAGCGGTCGCCATTCAACAGGCCCGCCACGTTCAGAACGACGCGATCGATCCCCACGTCATCGACGGCGTTGACCTGAACCAGCAAATAATCCCCTTCAATAATTTCGGACTCGTTGGGCGGCAGACCGATGGCCACGGCCGGCGGCTGATCTTCGACAATTTCCAGTTGAATGTCTTCCGTGGCCCGATGCTGGTCCAAATCACCGAATTTGGCGCCGTAGCTGTCGATGGCTTCCACGTGCAGCTGGAGCGTATTCTGGGCGGGGTCCGTAAAATCAAAGGCCGGGACCGTCACCTGAAACTGGTAGGGCGGTTGCCGCAGGAGAATATTGTAGACCTCCGCATTCCCGCTGCCGTGGGTGGCGGTCAGGCGCAGGGAGTCGATGCCCACATCGTCAAAGCTGTTGACATTGACGACCAGGGCGCTTTCTTCGACGATCCGGCCGCCGTTGATGGGGGAGACAATGTCCACCACGGGCCGTTCATCGACCCGCACGGGGAAACTGACTTCGCGGGTGCGGTCGTTGCCCGACGCATCCCGCGCCACGACCTTAATCCACACGTCATACAGCACGTCGCCCGAGAGGGACAGATCGGGGATCTGCGGTCCGATTTCGTGGATGCGGTCTACGTGGATCAACTGTCTGTACTCCGGGGTGTCGATATTGACCGTGGTCACCGGCTCGAAGTCGCGGGCTTCGACGGCCTGTACAAACCGGATGGGCTCGCCGTAAGGGCCGGGGCGATAGGTGCCGCCGGCCTCGCGGGCGCCATAGGCCACATAGGCCTCGAGCTGCGCCACCTTGACGTTGTCATAGGCCCGGAATCCCAGGGTAAAGTCGGAAGCTTCCGTGGGACCGTAGCCCGGCTGCGGGCCGGTGATGGCCACTTCGGGATTGATTTCGTCCGCCGCGCCCAGGAACGTGATCTCATGGCGGTCGATGGCATTGTCGGAATCCTTGACCAGCGCCATCAGAGTGACCGGCTCATTGAAGCGGATCAGTCCCGAGGGCACCTCCATGGTGTAGGCCAGCTGTTTGGCATAGGGGCTGTTGACCCGGCCGTAGTCATCGGCCAGGGCGACGGAATAATTCTGTTCGATGCCGTCGTACATGGCGGCAAAGGCCTGTTCGACGGCACCGTAGCCGCCGATGGCATTTTTCTGGTTGATGGCATCTTCGATATCTTCGACTTGCAGCTTGTTGCCATTGGCATAAATCTCGATCCGATTTTTGCTGAGGATGCGGTCGTCGGTGGCCACCACGCCAACCTTGATGCGGAAGGTGCCTGCGACAATGTATTGATCCTGGGCGGGGGAGGTGACCCGGATCTGGGGCGCCATGTTGGTCAAGGGGTGGACCAGGAAGGTGCGCTTGGTTTGATGGCCGTAGTTATCGGTGATCGCCGCTTCGTACTGGGTGGGTTCCGCCTGGTCAAAGGTGACTTCGCGGCCGACATCCGCTGCGGTAACCGGCGGTTTCGGGCAGGTCGTTCCAAAACCCTTGTGATATAGCTGGACGCGGTTTCCGGCCCGGTCCAGCCGATAGATGGTATAGTGATTGAGCCCGGAATCGTCCGCCAGGGATACGTCCAGCCTGAATTGTTCGCCGATGCGGACCCAGAATTCGCCGTAATTGACCCGCTCGGGGGTATCCAGCACTTTGCGGTATTTTCCGTTTACCTTGTAGGAGGAAAACGCGCGCAGGGTCAGCTGGGGGGGCTCGTTGGCGGCGATGGGAAAGGCCAGGGATTTCGTTTGGGCGGCACCGCTCATATCCTCGGCCTCCAGCAGGAGATCGAGCTCGCCCCCGGTGTAACTCAGCGGCACCTGGTAGGGGATTTTATAATCCTGGCGGCCATATGTGCCGCCAAATTCCCGTATCAGGTCGCCGTTTTCAAACAGCTTCAGCGTGGCAAACCCCTGCGAGTTGTCCTCGACCTCGACCTTCAGGGTGATTTGCTGCATGGGCACCAGGTTGATGCCGTTGGCCGGCGACAGGACCGTTACCGCGGGCGGCGCTTCATCGGGCACGGCCTTGCGTTGGGAGAGAACCGCCAGGGATTGCGGACCGCGGTCTTGCGAGAAGCGGTCAATGCCGTGGGCCAGGATCCGGAGATGATCGATATCAAAATGCGCAGGCACCGGAACCTTGGTACCGCGCTGACCCGTTTTAGCCCCCCCCAAAGTTCTCATTGGGTGGGCGGCCACCAGGGCGATGCGGTTTTCGTTGGATGCATCGATGACAAAGACGGAGATCAGGGCTTCATTCTGCGTCAATCCGCGGGTGCCGCGCTCGGCCTGGTAGTTGGCAAAGCGGCTCAGATTGCGTGAATCAATGCGGATGGCCTGCAAATAGGTCTCGACCGGCGTTGCGGTTGCATCCAACACTTCGGGAATAATCTCCACGAATGTGATATCGGATGATGCGCTGAAGTTAATCAGCTCATTCAGGTTAACCCCTTCGGCGGCCGTGATTTGCCGCTTCTCCGTCAGGGCCTCGCATTCATCGTCATGGAAGGTGGTGATGTGATAGGTTACCGTGTGGTCGGGGCCGAAATCGATTCTGAGATGATTGTCGCCGTCCACCGGCCGGGTGGGGGCGGGCCAGACGGTGAGCCGGCCGTCGGCGGCCTGGATGTACGGATTGCCCTTAACGAGCAGGCGTCCCGGGAGCGGATCGGCCTCGGGATAGTTGAGGGTCACATAGGGACGGGCTGTGCTAAATTCATCGTTCTCCATAAACACGTGGCCGGAAGGATCACGGCTGCCGGTCGCGCCGAGATCTTTCAAAGACGTATACACCGGAAAATAGCGCAAAGGCGCCTGCTGGGTGACGTAATCATCCTCAATCCGGATGGTTTGAAATGCCAGGCTGCCTTTAACCAGGTCTTCGGCGGGTATCGGGTCCACTACGGAAAGGCGCGGCGGCTGGTCTTTTTTAACGTGGACGATTCTGACTTCACGGGCCTGGTTGCCGTAGGCATCCTGCGCTTCAGCCACCAGGGCAAATTGGTTGCGGGCTTCATCCAGGGGATCATAGGCCGACAAATCGATGTCGAGTCCGCCGGTCCCGACAAACGTGGTATTCAGCCCGCTTTCCTCTTTCAGGAGCTTGATCGGTTGATCATCGATGTAAACCCTGTAGGCGCTCAGGGAAATATCATCGGAGAACTGGACGTTGGCCGTCAGGGGCTGCCCTTCAAACACCTTTTCGGGCGGCTTGAGAATCCGGATTTCCGGCGCCTGCTCATCGCCGAGGATGGTAATATCGATGCCGGGTGTGGGGGTTGTGTTGATCCCGTGATCCGGCGCCTTGACGATAAACGTGAAGGTTTGACCGACATGGTCCAGATAGGAAAGGGGCAGGTTGATGCGGGCTTTGAAATCCATGTAGAAGCGCTGACCCACGATCACCGAGCCGAAGGATTGGGGATTGGCGACGCGGATCGTTTCCACCCGGTCATTGCGTGAGAAAGCGGACCAGCTAAATATCGTTTCGACCCCGTCGCCGTCCACCAGAACCGGGACAAGATCACCGATGTAGATATTGTCGTCGCCTTTGCCTTCGACCTTAAATGACGTCCCGGGGGTCATGCTGAAGGGGCCGTCCGGCCGATCCAGGCTGATTCTGGGTGCCTCCAGGTCATCCAGAATCTCCATGTCAAGCAGTTCCTCGGCCGTCAGGCCCCCGTCATCCGTCGCGCGAACACCTATTTCCAGCGGAGCTTCAGCACCCTCGGGGCGGTGCGGAATCCGCATTCCGGCCGAAAGATAGCGCCCCCCTGACTGGGCCGCTGCGATGGCGGCGGAATTAAATGTTTTGGAAAAAAGGGTCTGATCGCCCTGCTCGATGAAGAACACGGCCGAGACCGCCTGGCGGTTGTCGGTGACCGAGGCCGTCAGGGTAAACTGTTCACCTTCAACCAGCCGCGAGCCCTGGGCCGGATTGCGGATTGAAATTTCGGGCGGCTCGTCACTGACAAGAAAATAGCGCCAATTTGTGCGTGATTCGTTGCCGAAAACATCTCTGGCCACCAGGGTGATCAACAATTCGTCACCAGACCCGGGCAGATCATAGGCGAAATGCCCGTTTGCGCTGCGACCGTCGAGATTGACGGCATAAATGGGGCTGTCGGCCACGAGCAGCTCTAATGCGTCCAGCGGCGATTCATCGACGGCCTTCCAGCGGATGGCTACCTGTTCGCCGTGGAAAAGGGAGGACCCCTGGATGGGCTGGCTGATGCCCGCCAGGGGAGCGGCGGTGTCGGCCGCCAGCTGGATTTCAAAATTAAAGGGACCGGCCGCATCCGACCGCCGGCCGCGGTTGTCAATGGCCGCAATGGCGGCTCTGACCGTATGGGAATCATTGGTAAGGCCCAGCGCCGCAAGATCCAGCGCAAACGTCGCCTGGACATTGGTTCCCGGGAAGTTCAAAGGCTTGATTTCAGAAAGCGCACTGGTTGGCGCGCCATCCACGTAATAGGCAACCTCCAGGGTTGCGACGCCCAGATCGTCTCTGGCCTGAATATCCAGGGTTACCTGGTCCCGGGCAAAATAACGCTCCCGGTCGCTGCCCACCTGAACAATGCAGGGGGCCTGGTCCGGGCCGACGGCGATCACCATGGCAGCCGTGGATGAATTGCCCGTGCGGTCGGTGGCCGTAACCTCCACCGGGTACCGATCATGCTCAAGGCCGGCCGTTTGGGAAAAGAGTGGGACGCGGACCAGCTTCAAAGCGGAAAAAGCACGCAGCGCGCCCGGTATCTGCTGGGGCGCAAACGCATCCCCGGTCAGCACGTGCTCCGGGTTGCCGGTGAGAACATATTGGCTGCCCTGCTGTTCGATACCTCTGAGCTCGAGGCGATTGACTTCCACGTTGTCATAGCCGGCGATCTTGACCACGATTTCGCTCTCTTCGATGACCTCGGCCAGGGGATCACCACCCTCGGTGGCGGTAATTTCCGGGGAGACGATATTGACCACCGGCGGCTGTTCGTCTTGGCCCAGGGTGACAAAGACATTCGCGCTGCGGGTTTCCTGGTTGCGGCTGTCCACGGCAACGGCAAATATTTTAAGGGATTGCTCGACCGTCAATCCCTCGATGGTTTCGTATTGATAATTAAACGGAAACCTTGTGTCCGAGCCTGTCAGGCGGTCTGCCACATAAAAATCCACCCGCTGAACTTTGATGTCATCGGTGGCATCGGCCCGGATTTCAATGGGCAGTCCGGCCACAAAATGGGCGCCGTCCACCGGATGGGAAACCGCCACGCCGGGGGCTTGATCCGCTTTGACCGGAAGCTTGAGCTCCTCCGTCTTCGATACCAGTCCGTGAAAATCGACGGCCTCTAGATGAAAACGCAGGGTTGTCCCCAGCATCTCTTCAACCACGGGGATCTCAAATGTGTGGGTGGCTTTCTGAACGCCGAAGCTGCCTGAAAATCGCCCTTCTTTGTCTTCGTAGCGGAAGATATCCACCGCCTCCCCGTTCAGATAAAGCGCCAGATTCAGGCCGATGCTGAGCGTGTCATCCGCCATTTCGGCCCCGATCCGAACGGTCTGCCCGACGCTGGCCGACGCCCCGGCCACCGGGGCGGTGATCGCCACCGCCGGGGGACTGTTTTCGATGATGCGGATCAAACGGCCCTCGGTACTGCCCGTGCCGCCGCTGCTGGTATGGGTGACCGCATATGCGGCGCGGCTGGTTTCGGCCGTCGATGTGGCGTCCACGATGCCGTCAAAGCGCCAGATCTCAAAGGTGGCTGTTTGTCCCGGACCGGTGGCGCGCTCCTCGTAACGGGGGAAATAGCTCTCCCCTAAAAGCTTGCCGTCCAGATAAAATTCGACGTAGGAAATACCGCTGCCGGAAAATGTGTCTGCCACCTCCAGCGCCCCCTGGTAGCGGATCGGGCTGCCCTCGACAAACCGCTGCATGGCGATGGGCGCCTCCATCTGAACAGCGGGAACCTGAACCTGCAGGTCAGCCAGAACCTTGACCGGTTTATCCGGCGTCGCATGCTGCTGACCGGCCGTATCCAGGGCGACGGCGCGGAATTTAAGGGTTTGGTTAATCAGCGTTTCGGGTATCTCCATGCTGAGTTCGTAAGGCGGATTCTGACGCACGCCGATCTCGCTGCCGTCCATTAGAAAACGGACTTCGGCCACACCCACATCATCGGTCGCCGCCGCACTCAAATTCAGGGAGTTGCCCGCTTTTACCCGGGACGGGAGATCGAGCTTGAGCTCCGGTATGGCATCCAGGGCCACCACCGGAACATCGGCCAGGATATCGGGCTGGTGTTTCAAGCGTACGGTCAGCTGAACCGGTGTGGAGCCGGGGACAATGGCTTTGGCCAGGACTCCCTTGCTTTGATCGATATCGACAATACCGGCGGCGCTGTCTGCGAGCAGGAATTCAAGCGAGAACTGCGAGCTGATCTCGGACCGGCTGCCGTCATCGAACACGCCGACGACTTTGGGCCAGGGAAAACGCGCGTTCAGCCGCTCGAGCACCCACTGCCCCAGCTCATTTAATCCGTCAACGTTGAGCGACGTGAGATACTTGCTCAAATCGACTTCCACCGGAATGTCGACCGGATCCAGATCGGGGTAGCTCACCGTAATCGTAACACTTTCGCCGGCGGTTTCGGCCAGGGGATAGACAATGCCGCCGCTGGTAACGGCAATCAGATCCGGGTGGGAGGAGGCATAGCCGGCAGCGGTGCCAAGCCCGGGCAATGGGGTTTGACCCCTGAACTGAAAATCCACCGAAGGCGTCAGGGTGGCGGTCTCCAGCAGGTTCGTAAAAATAATCCGGGAAGGCTGCACCTGGAGGTTCGAAGCCTTTTCCACCACATCTTTGCCGGTAAAGGAAATTTTGGACAGTGAGCTCTGGTTGCCCGACGCGTCGACGGCGACGATGTCCACCAGCACGACGCCGTCGTGAGCAATGGCGGCCGCACTTAGATTTGAGGTTACCGCCACGGCCAGCTCGAAGCGATCCTGATCGTTGCGAACGGGATAAATCCGTTGCATGCCGCTGGTTGCGCCAAAGGCCTGCTCCCGGGCCCGGTCAACAACCCCTCCGGCGGCGCGCAGATCGGAAGCCCTCAGACCGGTGGCGTCAAATCCCACATAGCGGATGTCGACATCGTCCTGGGCTCCGGCAGCTATCACCAGGTATTGAATGCCGTCGATGACGGTCAGCCCGACTTGTTCGAAAATTAATTGCGGCGCATTTTTTTCGACGTGAAAACTTTCGGCATGAGACTGGGTCGTGCCGTCAGCAAAATTTAGTGTTACCCGGGGATTGAGGTGCTCGAAACCGGTGCCTTCAAAACGGAGCTCGCAACCGCTGGATGAGCCGGCAATACGAGAGGTCTGCGCCGGGGACGCCGTAAGCTGGGTATCACCGGACTCCACTGTGATGGAAATCAGATTCGTACAGTTGTCTACGGCAGCAATATAGGAAACCGGCTCCTGGCCTTCAAGGAGGACGCCATCAGATCGGATATCGATCCCGACATCGGCGAAGGAACCGGACACGCCTGCTGCGAGGACAAAGAGACCGATGCAAAAGACAAGTAAAAAAGCGCCTTTTTCCTTTTTTTCAAGTACGATTGATGTCAAATCAACCCCCTTCTTCTAAAAGCTAACAATATGATATCACGGTAAATGATACCAATGGCCGCAAGCCATTGTGTCAAGCAAGAGAGTGCCGTCTGTTTGATGGGCGGCGATTATAAACCGGCAATTTGGCGGGACAATAGGCCTGGAATAGGGAATTTTGACGGGGCTGCAGATCAGGCATGCACAATTTGCGGCTATGAAATCCGGCTTAAGAATGTTTTTTGGGCGGGCAAGATACTGTAACCGGATCAGGGTACCAAAGTGCAAAATCTGAATTGAACCCAGCACGGCGCTCATTAGCTGTCGTCGTTCTATTCCAGATGTCCCCCTCCAAGACAATAGATCTATGACCATTTGCCGACTTTAATTAATGATCAGGAAACCAATTTTGCTATACAACGAAAAGATGTGGCACCTATATAAGAAAAAGATGAAGTGTGCAATACGACAAAATTCGTAGTTTTTGACTAGTCCCCCCCCAAGAGTATTAGATAAAGGGTAATTTCTAATACTAAAGTACTAGGAAGAAAAGTTCACACTATCTGTTTTATTAGATGCCTTCATTATGTAACATTTTGATATTCTAAGAATAAAAAAATATAGACCGATAAATCGGGAATAGCGGAAAAACGGTGCAAAAAGGGCGGTTTTGGCGATCAAAAAGGGAGGGATCGAACATAAATTAGGGTAAAAAAAAATCAAATTCTTTTTATTTATTTTATTTTTTTTCTGATTTTAGCTTTTTAAATATGGCATAAAATTGGCTAAAAATAAAATGCAGTAAAATGAAGTAAAACACTGTAAAATACTGTAATTGTTCGGGCTAGGTCTCGCTGAGAAAATAATCTGATATGACACCCATAAAGCGGTTGTATTTTATGGCGTAATGCGAGAGCCCCTGCTGAACGAATTTTTGCGATAGCTGCCGGTCTTCCCGCTCAAGGCGCGGAACTCTGGCCAGCCAGGATTTCTCATCCATTGCCAGGATTTCTTCAATTTTTTTTCGATAAAAATCCGCCACCGGCAGGTCCGAGTATGCGTTGACGAACCAGGGCATGATGCGGCCGACTTTTTTTAGAAACAGATCATGGGCGGGGCCGAATTTCAGGCAGGAGGCGTCGGTGAAATTTTCCAGGTTGGCCATCTTATCAAAATCAATATAGTCGCCCTCCCGGCTGAGCTCGTAAGCTTTGGTACCGGGAAACGGGAAGAAAAAAGACCAGCGATAGCGCCCGGGCCTGGCCCTGGCCATCAGTTTGATGGTCGCCATGAGATCGCCGTGGGTTTCATCGGGCAACCCGATCATTAAGAAGACGGAGGTATGCAGCCCGTGCTGATGAGCAGTTTTAACGGCCCTGATTATTTTTTCATTTGTCATACGGCGCTGCAAAATCTGGCTCCGGATGCGCTGACTGCCGCTTTCCACACCGAATTTAACAATTTTGCAGCCGGCATCGGCCAGGCAGCGTGCCCTGTTCTCATCGAAAAAGCCTACATGGGCGTTGACCACAAAGGGCAGGGAACTGATTTTTCGATAGGCCTCGCAAAATTGTTCGACGTAGGGGCGATAAAAAGTGAACAGGTCATCGTCTAAGATAAACATCGAGATATTTTGATAATTGCCCTGCAGGTATTCGATTTCCCGCATCAACTGCTCAACCGCGAAATGCCGGATGTAGTTCAGTCCGTTAAAACTGCAATGCAGATCCTTACGATACTGGGAAACCAGCTGATGATTAAAACAGTAAGTGCAGGAAAAGGGGCAGCCGCGGGATGCCATCAGACCCACCCAGCCGTTTTTGGCATCGATGATATCTTGAAAATTAAATATCTCGTAATCTTTAAAGGGCAGATTCAGCAGGTCCGGCAGCGGCCGCAATGGATTTAAGCGCACCTTGCCGTCTTGCATAAAACCCAGATTTCTGACTTCCGATACCTCCTCTCCTCGCCGGATTTTGTCAACGAACTCGGCCAGGGCCGCTTCGGCCTCACCGCGCATGATATAGTCAAACAGGCCCGATTGTAAAACCTCCTCGCCGGCGGCCATGGTATGAATGCCGCCGCAAACAAGCGGTGCGCGGGACGCTTTGCGGGCCCATGCCGCCAGCTTGGCGGCATAAGGCCATTGATTGGTGACCACGGAAAACCCGATGATATCGGCGGCCGCCTGCTTCAGGCGGTCGATAAACTCTTTTTCCGAAGGCAGCGGTGCAATTTCTTCACACAGCTGCCAGAGGGAGACCTGGTGTCCGGCTTCTTTAAGGACTGCCGATAAGTGGGCAATGCCGTAATTGAACCCCGGCTGGGACCCGGCGTTGGGGTAGATGAAGAGTATTTTCATAATTCAAAATCTGTTTAGATCGTAAGGTCTTTTATCTCAAAAGATGCTGTAAAATACGGCTTGAGGTTTCAGGTGTCAGGTTTCAGGTGTCAGGCCAGCGGCCGTGCTCGTCTGAAACTTCGCCTGCGCGGAACAGTGAAAAGATTGAACGTCGAACATCGAACATCCAACATCGAACGACGAATATTGATGACGCTACGCTTTATCTATTTTAAAACAAGCCAACCACAGAATACTGAATCTCGCTAAAGACGCGATCTAAAGACCGAGAATTTCGAATGATAGAATCGCTTTGCTCATTTTTTTTAAATTGACAGAATACAGTATTCGATGTTGGACGTTCAATGTTCGATGTTCGACGTTCATTAGTTTCTTTTTTGATTAAACTGGCAGTTTCGGCGGCCAGCGGCGGGGCTGACACCTGAAACCTATTAACAATACTCCTTAACTCCAGCCCTCCAATAAAACTGATTCAAGTTGACTCTTTTCATAGCCTTCTCTCGTTCATAATACGGACGATGATATCTTCCACATCGATTGCAGACGGATCGCTGAGGGTGTCGACATGCACAATTTTGCAGGTGTTTGAACCAAACGCGCTCCAACGCCGAATAAAACGCATGTTATTTGAGCCCGCGAATATGGTTAAACAGGGTGTTTTTAAAGCTGCCGCGATATGCTGACAGGCAGAATCATAACCGATATACTCGTCACTGTTTGCGATAATGGCGGCAATTTCGCCGATGCGGGTCTGCAATCCGATGACGCCCCGGTTCAGTTTGCTGTCCAGACCCTCATCAAATACCGCATTTTGGACAGCATAACCGCTGGCTTCGATCCCGGCCAGCAGGGCGTTGGAACTTTGGATTTCTTCATCACCGCATCCCTTGTCCAGCAGTACAACCGTGCCGGGCTCCTGCAGCAGGTTCAGCAAAAGGTCCTGTTCCAGTCGTCCGCCCACTTTTTTGCGCGGATTGCCGCCCACACCAAAATTAAGGGTGATCACCCTGCGGGCACCATTGCTTTTGAGTTTGGCAGACAGTTGGGCTGCCTTTTGCAGATTTGACGGAAGCAGCCAAACCCTGGAATGGCTAAAATCTTCCTGTCCCGTTATTTTGTTCAACCAGGCATTGGTCAACTGCGCCATGGACAGGTTGCCGGCAAATGAGACCGCCGAGCGGCTGTCAAAAAAGAAGTAGTGCGCCAGGTCGATGATGGGCAGGACACCGAGCTGTGATAAGCGGGAGTCCGGGTCTATCAGAATGGTATTTTGCAAAGGGCAGGCCGCCAGTTCGCGATCAATAATATCCAGCACCGTCTGCCAACTGGATAAGCGGTCGAGCAATCCGCCTTTGCGGTTGTAAGCGATTTGTCTCAGCCTGATATTGGAGTTGGCGCCATAAATTTCATCGAGTTTACTGCCGCCGATCAGCACCAGTTCCGCCGAAGGAAAGAACCGGGCCAGCCGTTGAATGATAATGCTGGTGATGGCCACATCGGCCCCGATGGTTACCCGTGACAGAAGCAGTACTTTTTTCACATTGCGCTTCCGTGGTAATACTTTGCTGTCCTTACGGATCCGGTTGATGCGAATCAGCAGGTCGTCGCGGGTATAGATTTGAAATGCCTGCAGGAAGCGGTCGAGCTCTTCTGCGCCCCGAAGCTTGCGGCAATATGATATGATCTGGGCCATGACACGGGTATAAGTTTCGGTTTGCAGGTCTTCAAAGTCATCGCATAAGCTTTCAATGATAATACCGAACAGGGCCCGGGCGGCGACACCGTTGAGATCGGTATCCTGCGAGAAGGTTGTCATTTCGCAGAGTAGATCAATATACTCTTCTTCATAATGGCAATCCTTCAGATAGGCGTCCATAAATGAATATGCTATTTGTTGCGACAGACGCACAAAATCATGCGGGGTAATAATTTGAGCTTTCAGATTTGACCATTTATCGCGGTAAAAAGAAGATTTCATGGATTAAGAATGCTCCCGCAGCAATTGTTCGGTGGCTTGCATCGCTTCTTGCGGCAAAATTTCCGCCATACAACCGTGATGCAGGGCGCATTCTTTGTGATGACAGGGCGAACACACCAGATCGCGCCGCAGGACGATTGTTTTTTCAAGATTGGCATTCGTATAGCGCGGATCGGTCGGTCCCATGATGACCACCAGCGGTATATCAAAGGCGACGCCATAATGCCGGGGACCGGTATCATTGGTAACCAGCAGCCGGCATCGCTGAATTAATGGTTTTAAAAGTTCCAGATTGACATGGTGCGGGCCGGTGTTGATGATCTTTGTGCGGCTGAGCTCAACGATTTGACGACCGAGATCCTGCTCGCCGGGACCGACCAGCAGCATAATTTTACAATCCCATTGCTGCGCGATCATCTCGGCCAATCTGGCAAAATGCTCCGGCGGCCAGCACTTTGAACTGCCGAACCTGGCTCCCGGGTTCATGCCGATCACCATGTCATCGGGGGCGATGCCGTAGCTTTCGATGAGTCGGGCACCTTGCTCCATTGTGGTGTCTGAGCAAAATAAATGCGGTTTAAGCTGCGTGGGTGTGCCGAAGTTCAACCAGCGGCATATTTCCAGGTAGTACTCAACCATGGGCCGGGGCGTGATACGATTGTTATTGCGCCAGGGTTCCGGTCCGCCGCTCAATAGAGCCGTTCGGCTGTTGCGGCGGTAGCCATAGACCTTTTTAGCCCCGCCGAGCCGGGCAATCAGCACCGAGCGAAATGAATTCGGCAAAATTAAGGCAAGATCCGGTTTCAACTTGCGCAATTGCCAGACTAAGTCAATTATGCCGCCGATGGTTTTGTCATGTATTTCGATAATATCATCAAACCACGGACCGTCAGCGATAACCCCCCCGGCGTATCTGCGTATCAGGCCCACAAGCCGGGCCTCGGGTAAGTTCCGGCGGATACAATCAAAGGCTGGTGTGGCCATCACGACATCACCGACCCAGTTGGGGCACGAGACCAGAATAGTTTGAGATTTTATGTGATTTATTTCAGCTGTCAATTGGTTCTGTTAACCGGCTTTTAGATGCGGAATATAGATAAAGAATAGCGGCGTGTCAATGTTTAACATGGGTTGAGAGGTTCAGAGTTCAAAGGTTTCAGGTTTCAGGTTTCGGATTTCAGGTGTCCCCCCTTCGCCTTCCAGGCTGCGGAGGGCAGGCAGGTGTCAGAGGACCCGCCGTCGCCCTGAGGGCTATAGCATGGATAGCAGAAGACAGATGACAGACGACAGAAGTCAGAAGTTATAAGGCTGGGACGATATGAAGCTAAGGGGCTCGGAGGGCGGAAAACGGGTTTTTTTCCGCTCTGAATTCCGTTTCGACTTACGCCGTGCGCCGTGCGCCCTCTGCCCTAAATGCTTTATCCTTTCACCTAACACCTTTCTCCTTTATCCTGAACACCTGAGAGTGCCAGCGACACTTTTTCCATCACCGCGTCCGCGCGGATTGAATGCATGCATTCTTTGTTTCGGTCGGGACAGCTTTTGCGGTAACAGGGTGCACAGTCCATCTCTGCCTTTACTACCAGATTTTCGCAGCCATAGGGGGCCGTCCGTTTGGCTGACGTCGGCCCAAATAACGTGACAAACGGCGTGCCGACGGCCGCTGCCAGGTGCCCCGGCCCTGAATCGGGCCCAACACCGGCTGCCGCCGCTTTCAACAGGGTGATGAGCTCGGGCAAGGTCGTTTTGCCGACCAGGTCGAGCAAATCGGATGAACTGATTGCTTTGATTAACTTTGTTGACAGGGCCTGCTGGGATTGATCGCCCACCAGCACGATTTTCAGGTTGTAATCCGATAAAATCTGCCTGGCCAGGTCAAGGTAGCCTTCAAAATACCAGTTTTTAGTTTCCCATGACGTACCCAGGACGACGGCCACAAACGGCTGTGCCATTTTTGCAATTACCCCGGGTGCCGTATTTTTGACACACCGGGATGAGAAGCCGAAATCCAGGCTGGCGGGTTGCGGCAGTCCCAGATATTCCGTGAATTTTAAATAATGCTGAATTTTAGGCAGATCATCGTTGAAGTAAGCGATATGTTCATTGTTAAAAATCCAGTTGAATTCTTTGGCATTGCGACGGTGAAAACCGATGCGTCGATTGGCGCCCGACAGCCGGGAGAAAAATCCGCTTTTGAGAATACGCTGCAGGTCCAGGGTGATATCGAACCGGTCCTGCCGTAAATCTTTGAAAAGTTGCCATACAGCAGACACGCGCCAGGCACGCTTGAAAATTATCATCCTGTCAACCTGGTGATTTAACCTCACCAGCTCGGACCACTTCGGTTCCACAAGCCAGGTTAAGCGGCATTGGGGCAGGTGGACTTTGAGATGGAGGACCAGACAAAGCCCTCGGGCAACATCTCCCAGTGATCCCATTAAGATGATGAGAATGGAAGGGGCGGGGGGGATAAATTTATTCGACGACTTGGACATTATAGATTATTGGAATTATTGATGAATTGCATGGCGAAATTCGGAATGCGGACCCGCCGTCGTCCGATAAGGCAAGACTGTGACGCGGCAAGCATGCGGAATTTACAATCGCTAAAGCGCCTGGCGTAAGGATAATTTAAGCCAAAAAATATTTTGAAAAACCAGGTCCCTGAATTTTAGAGCAACAGTTTGCGCCCCGATCAATTGCGACAATTTAACCTCGAACTTCACTAAAAGTTATTTTCGTGCAAAATTCAAATAATATAACCTATTTCAGGCCGTTTTGCATCATCTCAGTCAGAATTTTCGGCAAGCCATGCTTATTGACCGCTCGCTGCCAGCGGGTGCGATAGCGGTTTTTTAACTGTTGCCTGGTTCCATGATAGACTTTTCCTCTGTCAAAATCCAGCAGATAAACTGTCCCGGCGGTGTCTGCAACGACATTGCCGGGATGTAAATCGACATGCAGAATTTGATTTTGAATCAGCGATGATATCTGCGTGATAACAGAAGCCATAGCCCGGCCGGTTTTTTTTTCATCCTGCAGGCTCAGGCTGGCAAGGGACACCGGCTGATGGATTTCTCGGGTAATCAGCCAGGCCCGGTAAAACAGACGGCCGCAATAGGCAAATGCGATGGGCTGCGGCACATTTATGCCGAACTTGCCGACCGTATCCAACAGCTCAAATTCTCGTTGGGCGCGGGTTTTTCCCAGCTTAAGATATCGGCGTTTAATAAAATACCGCAACAGTCCGCCTCGCCGGTAATGCTTGATGACGACAGAACCGATGCCATCCATCTGCGCCGGGATAACCGCGGTTCTGCCGCCCAGTATTGAAACGCCGCTGGAGGCTGAATGATGAAAAAGACCGGTGAGGGGGCGCAGTTGCGATTCCGCCAGGTCCACAGCGGACCCGAAATGATACGAATCAATTGTGCGGTTCAGTAGCATACGCTTTTGAATCTTGGAATTTTGATTTCTGACTAAAAGCTTAAATCCGATACCCTAAATGCTTCAAAAAATCGCCAAGCAATTTATTGAGCGTGTTTTTGTCCGCATCCTGCATCTCCGTTTCCCATTTGAAATTGCGATTTTCCATTCCGGTCGTGATTTCTTTCAAAAAATCTTTCTGCCAGACGAGGCCGCATTTTTCACCGACCTGCTCCATTACCTCGGCCGGCCGGTCTACCAGGTTTTCGTACCTGACTTCCATGTACTGCGCGGGCGGCAATTTTTCAGCCGACTGCAAGGCTGACTCCACGGTCAATTTCCACTGCAGAGCGCAGGCATCGACCATCGGCAGCTTCAAAAGGTCTTGCCAGCCGGGCGGTTTGACACTCCAATAGGCCCCGGAATGCCCCAGTCTGGAGCGCATGATGGAATAGGCTGCCGCCCGCCCGTCTCGAATAATATGGATAAATATCGCATCCGGAAAAATCTCTTTCAAAAAATCTATCCTGACCGAGTTTCCGGGACACTTGTTGATAAAGCGCGGTTTGTTAAAAATTTGCAGATTGTTCTTTATCACCGAGCGCAGATAGCTGCGGGCGGCGGCGGTGACGTCGTCCCGACCCAGGGACAAGTCTTCGTTGCCGGCAAACTTCTGCCAGACATTGTTGGCTTCCGTCGGCCGATGATCCTCTCTAAATAACATGATGATTCGGGTAAGCCAGAGAGATGACGGAAATTTTTTGGTAATATTGGATATCCAGGCCAAATCAGAATGCCTGGCAAAGGTGCGGTAAAAAAGATTGGTACCGCTGCGCGGCGCACCGACTACGAAAATGGGACGTATGATTTGTTCAGGCACCGTGATCCACCTCGATTATCTGCTCCCGCCCCGGCACCCTGCCGGCAGCGGGGTCTATTTGTCAATGGTCCAAAGAAAAAAGCACACATTGTTTTCTGGAGCTTAATGACATTTTTATCAAATATTTGCAAGGGAGGAGTAAGGGATCCCGGCTTCCTCAATTCAACAGGCAAATGATTGATTTGAGATTTGTTTGTAATTTGGTGCTTTAGATTTGAAATTTTATGATTTGATCGAATTTTTTTGCAGTTTGTCCAGATTTTCCCATGGCATTATTCTGGGACTGGCTTAATTGACCTTGCCAGTGCTGTAAGATTCTGTTAATTTTGAAATAACTGTAGCGGGGGGCATGGGTTAAGGAATCGGGCCTGCGACGAGCTCAGTCGAGTCGAAGCAGGAATGCGAAAAAAAGGCCTTCACCAATGGTGCTCCCATGATATATTTGGCATTTTAGCGCATTCTTGCCGCCGGTTTTTAGGCGGATTAAAAAATCCCGGCACCTTTCCGTCCTAATAATTAGTGGCTGTTATCAGGCGGCAGGATCAAATATCTCGTCAATTAAGGTTTAGCTTCGGTGGATGAGGCATCATATAAAACTTGCTCGAAAAGTACCCTGGTCCGGCAACTTGCAGATTTCCAAGTTACGGCAAGTCCCTTAAATCCAAATTTTGATTTAAGGGATATGCTGTCCAAGGTTAATGAATGCCGGGTGGTTAAGGAGAACCACCGGCGTCAGGTGTATCATCTCCGGACCCCTGCCGGCGGCCTGTTCCTAAAGCGCAGTTCCCTTGTCAGATCGAAAGATCGACTGCGGCATTTTCTTTTGCCGCGCCGGCGATGGGCCGAATGGCGCAACCTGCATCGCTTGAGACAGGCCCGGGTGCCGGCAGCCAGGCCGCTGGCAAAAGGACAGTCAAAAATCAGTCGTCCCAAATCTTATTTTTTACTAACCGAACAGGTAGCCGGGTCACATATACCAATCAATTCCCTTGTCAATGCCCGAAGCCTCGGCCAATATGCGGCGTTTTTGCATCGCCGCAGAGTTTATCACGCTGATTTAAATCGGAAAAATTTTATTTTGAATTCTAACGGCCAACTTTACCTGCTCGATGCCCAGGAGGTTTTTTTTCCACCCTGGATGCCGCACCGGTTGAGGGTAAACAACCTCGGGCGAATAATTTTTAATCTTTGCGCTCTGGATGACCCGGAACCGTGGGTGACTGAATTTTTGGAGGGGTACAACCAGGGCCTTTTCAAAAACGTGAATGTTTGCGAAGTGATCGAGGCGGCCCGGGGCCATCAGCACCGTCGCTTTCGTTCGAGGTCAAAGCGCTGTTGTAAAAACAGTACCGAATTTGAAATATTAAAAAATCAACATCTGCACGGCTATAAACGCAGAGATTTTAGCTGGGAAGCACGGGATTTACAACTGGCTGAAAATCAGGGGAAATCCCTTAAAGGGGCTCATGTTATCGGTTATCAGGGAGTATGCATAAAAAAACAGCGCAGAAAATTTTTTCACCAAAATCGCTGTCTGGCCAGCTGGAAAATGTCCCAGGCCCTTGCGGTGCGAGGTATTCCGGTGCCCCGCTCGCTGGGCTATTTCGAATTCAAAAACCAAAGCTACTTTTTGGCTGAACTGCTGGATGATAGACTCCACCTGAATGCCTATTTGTCCTCCCTATCCGATGAAAGGGTTAAACGACAGGCTCTTAAAAAGCTTGCTTTATGGCTCAGAACGTTCCATGACACCGATGTCTGGCAGCGGGATTTTAAATCCAGCAACATTTTGTGCCGGAATTCAGATTATTTTATGGTTGATCTTGACGGTGTCAGAATCCGCCGCCTGAGTGATCATAATAAAATCTACAATCTGGCCCAGCTCAATGCTTCCGTTAGCAATACGTTATCCATCAAAGACCGGCTGCGCTTTTACCAGTATTATTCGGCAGATTATCGACCGACCCGGCAGCAGCGGCGTACAGTTTATCGCAAAGTGTGGGATATTACGAACACCAAGAATACTAAAATATATGACCTTGATTTTGCTGAACTGTTAGAATCTCAGATTAAGGCGGGGCCCGGCAAAAAAATATGAAATCCGTCAGCATTATTATTCCCAATTGGAACGGGGCTGATCTTCTGCAAGCTTACCTGCCGTACGTGCTGAAAGCGCAAGAAAGATATCGCGGTCAGGTTGAGGTCCTCGTGGTTGACGATGCCAGCACGGACGCCTCCGTTAAATTGCTACAGCAACGATTTCCGGGCACCAGGACAGTTGTTCACGAGCAAAATCGGGGGTTCGGCAAAGCCTGCTGGTCCGGGGCGCAGGCTGCTGGGCATCCGGTTTTAATTTTTCTAAATTCCGATGTCAAAGTAGATTCGGATTTTATCGATCCCCTGGTTAATTGTTTGCAAGACCCGTCTACTTTTGCTGCATCGCCGCTCGTTTTTGATGGAAAAGGCAAGCTCAGTAATGTGACCATCAGCATTCCCTATTTTCGGCGCGGCAAGATTCGATATAAATCTTTTCCACCGCAACCTCTGCTTAGTAATGCTTCACCCCTGCCAAATCCCTGGTTTACGTTGTTTCCCATCGGGGCCGCATTTGCTGTTGATCGGGCTCGTTTTATAGAGCTGCAGGGGTTTGACGATTTGTTCAATCCATTTTATTATGAAGATACGGATCTCGGTTTTCGTGCCTGGCGACGCGGCTGGCAGTGCGTGGTGGTACCTGAATCCCGCGTAACCCATTACCACACCGGCACCATCGGGCGTTCGTTCAAACACTTTAAGGTCAGTGCCATTCGCAAGCGCAACCGATTATTCTACCTGTGGAAAAATCTGACCTCAAACCGGCTGCTGCGTCAACACCTTTTTTTTCAGCTGTTAAGGGTTTGCTATCGACCGATTTGTCTTGACTGGATGATTCTCGTTGCCACCCTTATTGCAATTCCAGGGTTTCGTGCAGCCATGCAAAGGCGCCGTCAGGAACAGAATTGTATTGTCAATTCCGAGGAAAAAATATTTCAGATTATCAGCTCGGCCAGCCGGGCAAACCGGCGGGTGATCGAAGAGACTGATTCTTAGAGAGAACTGGGCGACGTTTGAAATAAGGTAGCTTGCCTTGTATGATTTAGGCTTTTTAAAATTCAGTTAGCCACGAATTGACACGAATAAACACGAATCAATTCAATCGTCAAAAACAGGGACCCTTATGATGAAAGGATTTTATTCGTGAAAATTCGTGTTAATTCGTGGCTTCTTTCAGACAACTAAACTGTTATCTTAGGTCAATTGTAAGGAGAATTTTTGAGAGTTTTTATCATTGCCAAATCCAAGCGGCACACGCGGATCTATTATTATTTCAAAAAGGCCTTTCAACGTCAGGGACACCAGACACGCTGGATTAAGTATTTGAAACTCAAATCTTATCTGGGGGAAAGTTTGACCACGGCTCTGGTCGATATGCTGATGCGTATTTCCAGGCCGGATCTGCTTTTTTTTCACGGCCGTGATATATCCCGTGGTCTGTTGCTCAGGGCTAAAAAGCGGATGCCGGTGGTGATGTATTTTGATGACTGTATCAAAGGCTCAAGCCGCAGTCTTGATCAGGTCATCGAGCAGGGTCAGCAGGCTGATATCATGTACCTGACGAATCGGGGAGAAGTCCCGCAGTACCGGAAATGGGGCGTCAACGCCCGGTTTATTACCGGCGGTTGTGATCCGACGGCACATTATATTGATGACAGCCCGGACCCATTGTATCAAAGTGATGTGGCTTTCATCGGAAGGCCCAATACCACTGAGCGCGCTGAATTTATGCAGGTGCTGTCTGATAAATTTGATTTAAAGCTGTGGGGGTCGGGCTGGGAAAAATATGGACTGAAAGCTTCTGCCGCCGATGTTTACGCATCTGAATATCGCCAAATTTGTGCCGGGGCCAAAATTATGCTGGGCTGGAACATTGATCCAACCGTAGAGCTTTATTTTTCCAACCGCACCTGGTACACGCTGGGCTGCGGCGGGTTTCTGCTGACCGCTTACACCCCTTCCCTGGAGGAGCTTTTCGGGCGAGGTCAGGAACTGGACTGGTTTGAAAGCGTTGATGAGTGCTGTGATAAGATTCAATACTATCTTCAGCATGATGAAGCGCGTCAAAAAATTGCCAGGGCCGGCTATGACTTAGCCCACAATGAATACAGCTACGACAAGATGGTGGAGAAGATAATCGGAGATATACGAGAGAAAGGTCTAAGGGTAAAGGCCTAAGGCTCAAAGCTGAAAGCTCAAAGATAAAGGCTGAAAGTTGAAGGCTCGGGCCTCAAGGTAGAGAGTCATCCTTATATGAAACTCCGCTTGGCCGGAACAGCGAACAGATTGAACATCGAACATCGAACGTCCAACATCGAACGTCGAATATTGATGACGCTACGCTTTATCGATTTTAAAATAAGCGAACCGCAGCCTGCGACGAACTCCCTCGACGTGCTCGGAACCTGAGCCTGTCGAAGGCAACCGAATCGAATTTCGAAGAGTAGATTCGATTTGCTCAGTCTTTTTTTAATTGACAGAATTCATCATTCGATGTTGGACGTTCGATGTTCAATGTTCGATGTTCATTTTTTAATTAACCCCTTAAATTACCCAGTGCTCAGTATCATGAACATTCTTCACATCAACACCGAGCGTACCTGGCGGGGCGGGGAACAGCAAACCTTGAATTTGCTGGTTGGTCTAAGTGAGCGCCGCATCGCCTCTGATCTGGTCTGCCAGGCCGGTTCCCCGATGGAAGAGCGGGCGGTCGGGGCCGGGGTCAACGTTTTTCCGATTAGCATGCGGGGAGAAATCGATTTGGCGGCGGGTTTTCAAATCCGCGAACTGATCAAAAAATTCAACTATAATATTATTCACTCCCATACGTCGCACGCGCATTCGCTGGCCTTTCTGGCATCGATCGGTGCCGGGATCATCCGTCTGGTCACTCGTCGGGTGGATTTTTCCATTTTCCGTCACAGTTTTCTGAAATTAAGCGGCATCAAGTATGGCCTGATGGCCGACTATTACATTGCCATCTCGCATAAGATTAAAGACGTGCTGGTCAATGATGGTATCCCCGCCCAGCGCATTTTTGTTGTACATAGCGGCATCGACCCCCAAAGGTTCAGGCAGGCCACCGGTGGTCAACTGGTCTCCGAGTTTGATATTCAAAAAAACGAAAAAGCGGTCATTAATGTTGCCCATCTGGCGGGACACAAGGGCCAAATTTATCTGGTGCGGGCGATTCCGCGTGTTCTGGCCCAAATACCCAATGCCAGGTTTTTTATCGTCGGCCAGGGCGAATTAATGGATGAACTAAAACAGACGGCCTCAGAGCTGGGATTAAACAGGGAACTGGTCTTTACCGGATTTCGTAACGATGTGGCAGACTTTTATAAGATCGCGGATCTTTGCGTGATGAGCAGCGTGCAGGAAGGCTTGGGAACCGCGGTATTGGATGCCCTGGCGATGGCCAAACCGGTTGTCGCAACATCTGCCGGCGGTCTTCCCGAAATCGTACTTGACGGGAAAACCGGCCGCCTGGTAGCTCCAGCCAGTCCTGACGCATTGGCGGATGGCATCGTTGATATGCTGCAGCGGGAGGATGCCGCCCAAACAATGGCCGTTGAAGGCCAGGCCATGGTACAGCAGTGTTTTTCAATTGATGCCATGGTGGACAATAACATTGAAGTCTATAAGAAAGTGTTGCCAAATGGCTAACCCGGTAAGAATATCAGCTGTGATCATCACCTTTAATGAAGAGGGCAATATCGGTCGCTGCCTGGAATCGGTTCGGGAAGTGGCGGATGAAATCGTTGTGGTGGATTCTTATTCAACCGATAATACAAAAGAAATCTGCCAGAAGATGACGGTCATATTCCTGGAGCATCAATTTGAGGGGCACATCGAGCAGAAAAATTATGCCGTTTCCTGCGCCAAATACGCGCATGTCCTATCCCTGGACGCGGATGAAATACTGTCTGAAAGATTGAAGCAGTCAGTCTTATCCGTCAAGCAAAACTGGCAGTTTGATGGGTATTCTTTTAACAGACTGACCAACTACTGCGGCAAATGGATTCGGCATAGCGGCTGGTATCCGGACACCAAACTGCGATTGTGGGACAAAACCAAGGGCAACTGGGGCGGCGTCAATCCCCACGATCGGGTCCTGATGGCGGCTCACAGCCGTGTCTGTCACCTGGCCGGCGACTTGCATCATTATTCCTACAACACCATCAAAGACCATCTTGACCAGATAAACAGCTTTTCTGAAATTGCCGCACGAGCAGCCTATGCCGATGGAGGGCATGCCAACCTGCTGTTGGACATTGTGATGAATCCGCTGCTGACATTTTTTAAGAAGTATTTCCTCAAGCTAGGCATCCTGGACGGATATCAGGGTTTTATGATTGCAATTCACACCGCCTACGGCAAATTCCTCAAATATATCAAATTAAGAGAGCTGGAAAAGTCAGCGGGGAGGCTGACCGGGACAAGCCGGAATTGACTAATGAATATTGAAAATTGAATATTTTAGGCAATCTCTTTTGCTATTTCTCAAACAACATCGCTTCAATTTGGCGACAGGCCTGATCGGTGCCGCCCCGGCGCGTTTCAAAGAATCGTTGTGCAGTTTCAATCACTTCGGCGCGGGGCCGGGGGGCCGCCAGCTCCTGCAGGATGAAAACCGCGGCCTGTTGCCAATCGTTGGCGACCCTGAGCAAACCGGCATCGACGATCTCCTGCCCGACCCAGGCAAAATTTTCCCAGGAAGGCCCAATAACCGGTATCACGCCGCTGACGATTGCTTCCAGGAAATTCTGGCCCCCCAGCGAAGCGAGACTGCCGCCGATAAAGGTAGCTTGTGACAGGCAATAAGCCGGCATTAGCTCGCCGAAGGTGTCCCAGAGAATGACGGTGCCGGCAGATACCGGATTAGAAACGGCGGACCGCAAAACCCACTGTTTTCCCAATTGGGTTAACTCATCCTGCCAGTATTTTAATCGTTGAAGGTGCCGTGGAAATAAGCCCATGACGGCCTGCGGTCGATTGCGAGTAATTTCACGAACCATTTTTTTGACTTTGGCTTCCTCTTCATGGCGAACGGATGCAAAGACGACAAATGGAAGGCCGGCCGGCAAAATAGATCTTATCTGATCATGGTCAACATGATCAGGGGTTGAAGGTGCCACTCGATCAAACTTAATATTGGGCATGACTACAACAGCATCTTGTCCGAAAAGTCGCCCAAACCGATCGGCATCGGCCGGCGATATTGCTAAAATCCTATCCGGACGAAGGCTTTGCCAGATTGAAGGCCAGAGAAGATACCGCTTAAGGCTTTTAGCGGTAATCCTGCCGTTGACGATGATACTCTTGCAGCGTTGTGCTTTCAGGGCCTGCAGCAGTCCGGGCCAGATTTCCGTTTCCAGCAGAACCATCACATTAGGCCGGATACCGGCCACTGCCGCTGCCATAATAGACGGTTTGTCGAAAGGAAAATAGCGCACCGCTGTCTGTATCTGATTCTTGTCGCGAAGTAGTTCCGGCAGTGCCTGATCCAGAATGTCAATCCCCTGGTGTGTATTGGCGGTCAGCAGGATTTTGATTGGCTGCTCTAACTGAAGGTTTTTCAGAATTTCCAATGCTAAAAAAGATTCGCCAACCGAAGCCGCTTGAATCCATAGATCAGCCACAGCCGGCAAGTCATCTTTCAAAGCACGCTGAGCATGGCCTTCGGCCAGGCGCTGATTCAATTTGAGCCAGGGCAGGGCCATGCGCCAGCTTAAATCGTAAAACCCAAAAGCGGTTTTATGGAAAAAGTTCATTGACATCAGGGTCCAAATAGCCTTTGTTTTTTTAGGCAGAATATACTTTAATAAACGAATATTATTGGAAAGCGGTCTGTGTGTCAAATCATTCGGTTGCGGATTTCAGAATGTGGATGACGGATTGGAAAAATGAAATTTTGCAGGTTGACTCATTATATTCAATTTTCGTGACGTTGACAGCATTGGAGTTGTCTGTTACTCGTTAGGCACAATTTTATATGCCTGGCCGAACCTGGCACCGATCATTATACAATTGGCAGTAATATGATAAATTGGAAAATAAAGCGGCAAATGAAACGCGCGATTGCGGTGGGACGCATCATGGGGACGCTGGCCTATCTGATCGATGTACCGCATCGACGCACTGTCAGAAGGAATTTGCGGCTGGCTTTTCCGGACTGGTCAGCGGAAAAAATCCGCCGGACATCCAAACGCGTTTTTCAACATTTTGGTGTGACTTTCGTGGAGATTTGTCAGCTGGCGACCTATTCGAAATCGGATGTAATGGCGAGGGTGCGGGTCATCGGGGCGAATCGCTGGCAGCGAGCACTGACTGAAAATAAGGGCCTAATTATTGTGTCGGCCCACCTGGGAAACTGGGAGTTCTTGACGCAGTTCGCCGCCTGCTTCATGCAGAGACCCGCCCTCGGGGTGGTCAAAAAGATACATTTCCAACCGCTCAATCAATGGGTGCACAATCTGCGAACACGATTTGGTGCGAACATTGTCTATAAAAAAGGCGCGCTGCCGGATATGCGCCAGGCCCTGCGGCGCGATGGTGCCGTCGGCTTGCTGGTTGATCAAAGCAGGCGCAAAGAAGGTGTTGATGTCAATTTTTTTAGCCACAGGGTTCCGGCAACACCCGCCGCCGCTTTTTTGGGCATCCGCTGCAAAAGCCCGATTCTGCCGATTTTTTGCGTCCGGGACGCCTGCGGGCAATTGACCGTTCATGTCGATCATCCCCTTAGCATCCAAAGGTCCGGCGATCTGCGCGCCGATATCCAGGCCAATACTCAGCTTATAACCGATGCGGTGGAACGCATGATTCGCAAATATCCCGAGCAGTACTTCTGGGTTCATAAACGCTGGAAGAAATATTATCCTCATATTTATCCCGAATATCAATTGCGGCGGCAGCGTCGCAAAGCAAGAGAGGAGCAGCGGGAGCGGAAGACGGCGGAAAATGAAGTCGGCCTGCGACGAGCTCAGTCGAATCGAAGTCGGAATGCGGAAGGCGGAAAAAAAAGAATGGCGTAAGGCTCACGGCGCAAGGCACAGGGCTAAGAATATAAGGTTTAGGCATGAAGGTAGACGGTAGAAGGTACAATACCACTATGCATGGCGCAAGGAACAGCGGCTATAAAAGTTGAGAAAAATTCAGTTTTCCAAATTCCAAATTCCGCATTTCCGAATTCCATTATCTGTCTTCTGTCATCTGTCATCTGTCATCTGTCATCTGTCATCTTACCGCTGACCTGTGACTCATTAGACCAATAACCAGTAACTGATAACCAATAACTTCTCAAATCCGTTTATGGCAAACCTCAAAATATTGCACCTGCTCAGCAACTGGAAATGGACTGAAATATCCGAACCGGCGGTGGATTTGGCGTTGGCCCAAAAGAAACTGGGTTCGGAAATTGAATTTGTGTGCGGACGCGGCCCCGCCGATCGATCAAAACGCCGCGTTGATTACAATGCCCGTCTCAAAAAGCTGGACCCGATTCACGTGCTGGAAATGCCCAAGCATTTCAGGGTTCTTGCGGCGTATAAAGATTATGTGAATTTGCGTCCCCTGCTGAAGCGGTTTCAACCGGATGTCATCCATTGCCATAAAAGCAACGCCCACCTGATGGGTTTCTTGAGCAGAGGTATTTCAAAATCCCCTGTAATTGTGAGAAGCTGTTATGATTTTGAAGGTCCTCAGCATGGCTTTAGATCCAGGCTGTTGGATAAGTTGGGCACCGGGGGAATGGTGGTCATCAATGAACAAAGCCGGCAAGCGGCCATTGCCCGCAATGGTTTAGCGCCTGGAACCGTGCAGGTGATTGAGCCGGGTATCGACCTGGATCGATTTTCTCCCCAGCGTAAAATTTCAGAAGATCTGCGCAGCTTTGGGTTAACCCCTGATTCCTTTGTGGTCGGGGTCGTCAGCCGCATTAGAGACAGCCGTCGTTTAGACATTCCATTAAAAGCGATCGAAGCGCTTGGCAAAGCATTTCCACAATTGCAGATGCTGCTGGTGGGACGTGGACGAGACGGGGCTGTGGAAAAGGTCGTGGAACAGCCGGCGCGGGAAATGGGCATTCGGGATAGAATCGTGATGGCGGGTTACTGTGAAGGCGACCGTCTCGTTGCGGCCTACCGTGCCATGGATGTGCTGGTCTATGCCAGTGCCGGATCAGATAAATCGTGCCGCACGGTGCGTGAAGCAATGGCCGCGGGCATTCCGGTCATCGCCGTTGGAGCCGGCTTTTTGCCGGAACTCATCGAAGATCATTCTACCGGAAGATTGATGGAGTTATCATGGGAGAGTCTGGCCAGAATCCTTGAGGAACTTATTCCGGATGAGGTCAAATTGCGTGAAATGGGACGGAGAGCGCTGAATACATCCATCCAGAGATTTTCTCCCGTGCTGCAGGCCGAGCGAACGCTGGATTTCTACCGAAAATTATTGAATAATGTTTGATATTTGTCTTTTTAAAATAAGTCAGCCACGAATTGACACGAATGAACACGAATTAATGCAGCGGTCATAACCTAAGGGCACTTATAATGAAGAAAATAATATCGTGAAAATTCGTATTCATTCGTGGCCTTCTTTCAAAGATCGCGGCGAGCACTCAAAAAGGTTAATATGGTCAGAGTTGAAAAAGTTGACTGTGCGAATTTCAAGGGTATCCATGACATTCTAACCGATATCTGGGCCGCCGGCGGTCAGGAGAAAGGCCGAAAAATCTTCGAATACCAATGGCAGCGGGATGAGAGCCACTGCGGTCTCATCTTAATGGATGGCAACCGAACTGTTGGATTTCTCGGGATGATTTTCAGCCGCAGACAGATAAACGATAAAGTTGAGAAATTCTGCAACCTGACTTCCTGGTATGTGCACAAGGATTATCGCAGCCGGGCGGTATCGATGATATTGGCGCTGCACGGCATGAAAGATTACACCATTACCGATCTGACACCCGCCAAAAATGTATACACAATCCAAAATAAACTGGGTTTTCAAGACCTGGATGCCGGGGGCCGCCTGTTGCTGCCCTTTGGCCGGCGACTCTTTCAGCCAAAATATTCTGCCCTGGAGTTGACCCATGATTTGGCGGCAATCGAAAAAAAACTTGAAGGGCAGGACCTTAAGATTTTCAATGATCATAAACCATACCCGTGTTATCATTTTTTGTTGCGCGCCAAAGACCGCTATTGTTACATTGTTTATACGAAATTGAGAAGGAAACGCATCCCTTACGCCCATCTGCATTATATCAGTGATCCCGACCTATTTGAGCTTGCCTACCGCGATATTCGCAAAGCAATTCTTGGCCAGGCCAGGGCCTATTTTCTTCTGGTTGACGCCAGGCTGGTCCAAAACAAAAAACTACCGGTCAGTATTTGTCTACCCTACCGGGCGCCGAAGCAGTATATGTCGTCAACGCTTAAGCCCGCCCAAATCGATAATTTATATTCTGAGCTCGTGATGCTCAACCTGCGCACCCATCCCAGGTTCAAATACCTGATCCGCAATATAAGGCGCAAGATACGATTAAGGCCATCATTGAGTAGACATAAAATATAGCTTTCCGATTGTCAGATTTTTGCCAATTTCGCAATGGCGCACGGCATACGGTATTCGGCGCACGGTATAAAAGGTACTGAGGTTACAATGCGTAAAGCGCCTAGCATATATGTAATTTAAACTTAAAACTATTTAAAAGTAATAGATACCTGAGGGGCCGGGGAGTTTCCTGCGTAAGGCCCCGAATGAAGCGCAGTGGATGATCGCCACCGGAAGCGGGTGCTGTCTGAGGCCATTCGGGGTCGTCATGAAAGAACAGGGCTGTGAGTTATTTGAGGGAAAAATTCAGGCATTGGTTTCTAAAATATGTATTGGTTTTTGTTTATCAAATTTTTCATTGTCATTCAGGGGTATTTTATCGATGAAAAAAATATCTCTTGGTATCATATAAGGCGGTAAGGTCTTTTTGCAGTATTCCAGAATCTTCGCACTTTCTTGTTCTTTACTTTCAGCGATAAAAGTAATTATTTTTTCAGCCATGCCGTTTTTTAGGGGCCAGGCCAAAGAAATGACCATCTCGCTGTTGGATGCTTTTTTGATGATGCAATCAACTTCCTGCAGCTCAACCCGGTTGCCGAGTATTTGAACTTGATTATCGAGCCGACCCAAGTAATTTAGATTACCGCTTTCTCTTTCTTTGACTAGATCACCTGTTTTAAACCAGACTTGATTTCCGAGGTGCGGGATTTTGACATAGGCCGCTTGGGTCCGTTCAGGGTCATTGAAATATTCCTTGGTAATTTGAACGCCCGCTACATACAACTCGCCCGGTTCTCCCCGGGGCACTTCATTTTTCGTTTCATCCAAAATACAATATCTTAAATTGTCAAAAATTTTTCCGATCGATACAATATCATTGATACATTCTCTTCAGATTTTTCATCATCCCACTTGTAGACCGCAACTTGATGGGTCGTTTCGGTTATTCCATAATAGTTTTCAATGCTCGAATTATTGGCAGCTTGCGCCCAGGATTTGACCAGGTTTTTAGGCAGCGCCTCACCACAAAAAAGGGTGTATTTTAAACTTGGCAATGATCCTTCTTTTAGCCTGTTTAACTTGAGCATATTCAAGCCGATTGAGGGCACCGAATACCAGACGGTCAGCTGCTTTTCTTTAATGAAGCCGGCCGGCATCATCACATGATTTCGGGGCACACAGTACAGGCAGGCGCCATATTTCCAGCAGATAAACATATCATGAATGCTGTTATCAAAAGTTAATTCAAAAGTTTGCGATACGCGATCATTTTCATCCAACTGATATCGTTTTGAGACATAATCTAAATAGGTGATTACATTTTTATTACTCTGCTGGACGATCTTCGGCTCCCCGGTACTGCCTGAAGTAAATACAAAGTAAGCAATGGCATCGTCGTCAATATCTTCTATTTCTTCAAATTGCGCTGCATCCTCAAGTTCATCTGAAAATATAAATTTATGTCCATGGTCAGAAGGTATTCCATCTATTCCCGCTGTATCCGGAAAAATAAAGGTCATGGGCTGGGTAATCTCCGCTAACAGCTTAAGAAAATAGTCCCGGCACTCACGGCCGACGATCAGCACCTGGCATCCAACCATTTCGATCATTTTCTGGGTTCGATTTAATGGGAAATACGGGTTTAACGGCAAATAGATATTTTTTGAATACATTATCCCTAAAATACCGGCATAAGAAGAAAAGCTTCTATAAGACAACAATCCGATCGGACTTGATTTTGTCTTTTGCTTTTGAATTTATTTAGCGATTTTGCCGGCCAGCCATCCTAATTCTTGATAAGTCATCTGAACGTTATTTACTTCGACGGCTGGCCTTTGGGGAAAATTTTGAGAGGATTTAATAAACCAGTTAACAAACATTTTTCACCTCTAGTTGTTTTTTTTCTGTGATTGCCGCCCGAACATTTTGAACGACTGTTTTATAGCTTAGCATCTCCACGATTTGTGAATCGGTAAATTCTATTTCAAATTCATTCTGCAAATTGACTAAAAAATCCACGTGCTCCAAAGAAGTCCACTGATCAATGTTATCGGCCGATGTCTCTTCATCGATGTCGTTTTTCTCAATTTTAAAAACCTTTGCCATAATCGCTTTGATTCTCTTTTCCACGGATGCCGAATCATCAACATCAGCGGCAGTTTCATCTTCACGAATTTCAGCCTTTATCGCTTTGGAAAGCAGCGTTTGAATTTTGCGGATCATAATGTATCACCGTCCGGGCCTTAAAACCATGTTCTTTGACAATATTCTAAATAGACTTCTCCGTAATTTGATTCCAATTCCCTTTCCTCCAGTCTTCTCCAATAAAGGATACAAGTATGCTTTTCGGATTAACGCGACCTGCTTTCTTAAGTTGCTCATAAATAGTACGAATTATCAGGCCCAGGAAATAGAGACCCACGAATGCGAGATAGCCGGTTTTCATTTTCACACCCTCCCCAAAGACCAGATCAAACTGACCATAATTATTGCAGATACGATATGAATCCATTTTGTTCACCTCAGGCGGTTTATGAATGTCAAACCCAAAAACCAAAAGGAGGTAAACCCTGAAAATATCTCAAGCGGCAGAAATTGGGATCGATTGCGACGTTGCCGATGCGAATCGGTGAGGTTTTGCGGCGTTCAAGATCGTAAATTGGCTAGATGCTCATTGTGATATCCAATTATATCCTTTAAGGCGTTTAAGTATTCAGGCTGCTTTGTTCTCCTTGTCTAATTCTAGCATGACAGCCATACCGATTTTTTCAATAGTATAAGGTTTTCTAACATATGTCCCGGCTCCCAGTTGCTGGGCTTTTTTGACTCTATTTGTCTCCGAAAAGCCACTTGCGATAATTGCCTTTTGATTGGGGTGCATTGAAATTATTCGCTCATAGGTTTCCAATCCATCAATTCCAGGAGACATTATCATATCCAATCATTGCTGTCCAAAATAAATTGAAAATCAAATACTGCCTTTAATAATAACAGGCAGTTATAAACGCGAAATTGGTGATTTCGAAATCAGGTTATGCCTTTTAAAGTGGATGCTGTCCAAAACCCACG
>Ga0209260_10000057_pt1 | contig 83569 bp, 78 predicted proteins | sample WorMetTypGCAVOLI_FD_187421 | JGI IMG/M metagenome (GOLD analysis project Ga0209260, IMG submission 187421) | Marine gutless worms symbiont microbial communities from Max Planck institute for Marine Microbiology, Germany - Olavius algarvensis... ...
AAAAGGATATGTCAGAAGGATAAGAATTATAAGCAAAGAAAATACATTCCTTTATAAAAACCAGAAAAGTAGATCCAGGGTGTTCACAACATAACTAAAACTGGCACCGCAACTGCTATATAGCAGAACTTTGCCGAATGTTGATGTATTTAAAGAATATATCAATCGCATTGGTGAAGCCCCATAATCGAGGCCTTCTAAATTCAAAATCAAAGACGCAAGTAAGTCACCCCTAATTTATCGGCTTCCTGCGGAGTAAAGCATCCTTTGACATCGATGACCAGCGCGTTGCTGTCGGCGCACATGCCGGCAATTCCCGCTAATCCGTCATCACGGTAAACTTTGTGCATCACGGCCAGAATAACGGCATCCAGGTTTTTGATCTTTTCTAAAGGCTGCAATTGGATGTCATAATAGGATTGCGCCTCGTCCGGATCCGCAAGCGGATCGCTGACCAGAACATTCACACCGTAATCTTTCAATTCATTGATGATATCAACAACCTTGGTATTGCGTAGATCCGGCACGTCCTCTTTGAACGTAATGCCGAGGATAGCCACCTTGGTTCCCCGCACCTGTTTACCGGCCGCAATGAGCATTTTTACCGTCTGCTCGGCTATGTGCTTGCCCATACCGTCGTTGATCCGTCGTCCGGCCAGAATCATCTCGGGATGGTAACCTAAGGCCTCGGCTTTGAATGTCAGATAATAGGGATCTACACCAATGCAATGACCGCCGACCAGACCGGGCCTGAAAGGTAAAAAATTCCATTTTGTTCCGGCAGCCTCCAGAACCTCCAGAGTGTCGATCCCGATATTGTCGAAAATCTTTGACAATTCGTTCATCAGGGCAATATTCAAATCACGCTGGGTGTTTTCAATGACCTTGGCGGCCTCGGCCACCTTGATTGATGATGCTTTGTGGATTCCCGCCTTGACGACCTGGCCGTAGACCTTTGCCAATAAGTCGCAGGTTGCGGCATCCGAACCTGAGACAATCTTTATGATTTTATCCAGCGTATGGACCTTGTCACCCGGATTAATGCGTTCCGGCGAATACCCCACGGTAAATTCCCGTCCAAACTCCAAACCGGACTCCGCCTCGAGAATCGGGATGCAGACCTCTTCCGTGGCTCCCGGATAGACGGTTGATTCATAGACAATGCATGAGCCTGTTTGCAAATGCCTTCCGACGGTTGTCGAAGCGCCGCGCAGGGGGCCCAGATCCGGTATCCGATAATCATCGATTGGCGTCGGAACTGCAACGATAATCAGTTGACAGGCCGCCAGGTCGGCCGGATGATCCGTGTATTTTAACCTGGTTTTTTTGAGTTGATTGCGTGACACTTCCAGCGTGCGATCAAATCCGGATTCAAGCTCCTGAATTCTTTCGGTCTTCAGATCAAAGCCGACAACGTCAAAATGGGTCGCCAGATGAACCGCCAGGGGCAAGCCGACGTATCCCAGCCCGACCACGGCAATTTTAATTTCTCCAGCGACCAATGAATCAAATGTTAGCATAAATTAATTCTCCTAATTAATCCGCTAATTAATCCGCCCTGAAAAATGCATCGTATAGGGCTGTAAATATTTATTTTAAAGTGAAGAGACTTGTTAGACCGATGCGCCCACGGCTTAATTACTTTATGCTGCGCATATTTTTTGTCTTTATTGAAATACTACCACAAATACTCACAAAATTCAGTAGAAACTGTTGGGGGAATTGGAGACAGGCTTCCATAGGGCGGACAAATTGGGGTGGCAATCGGCATATCGGTTTATAGTATCTTTAAAAGCTCCCACTTTTCCTTGTCGTTGAGGTGTCGCCAGGCGCCCGGGGCAAGCCGGCCCAATTTTATGTTGGCAACCCGAATCCTTTTGAGTCCGGTCACCTGATTGCCTACTTTGCGCACCATGCGCCGCACTTGCCGGTTTTTACCCTCTTGCAGCACCATTCGAAATCTGCGGGCGGAAATCCGTTGGACCCGGGCCGGACGCGTTTGGGTCTCCATCAGCGGCAGGCCTTGGGCCAACTTCTGCAGCGCTCCGTCGGTAATGGGTTTGGTGACGCTGACGTCATATTCTTTCTCGTGGTCAAAAGAGGGATGACTGAGGTGGTGATGCAGCCGGCCATCGTTGGTTAACAGCAATAGTCCGGTGGAATCCTTATCCAACCTGCCGATCGGATAAACTCGCCGGGATATATCCACCAGATCAAGAACAATCTTTTGGCCCGGATGACTGCAGCTGGTGACATAATCTCTGGGCTTGTTCAGCGCGATATAAATCAAAGGCTGGGAAGAGTGGACCGGATTGCCGTCTACCTGTACGAGATCCATATCGGGATCGACTTTCGTGCCGAGTTCGACCACAATTTGGCTGTTAACGGCAACCCGCCCGGCTTTAATGTATTCCTCTCCCTTGCGGCGTGAACAGACACCGGCCGCAGAAAGAAATTTTTGAAGGCGCATTAGAGGCATGGCTATGGGTTATTGATTATTTTCAATTCTCCGCCGCAGGCGGATCCGGACTAGGTCCTGTAATCAGCATTAATTTTTACATAGTCAATGGAAAAATCGCAGGTGAACACCGTTGCGCTGCAACTGCCCATTTTCAAATCGATGGTTATGTCATACTCGGGCTGTTTAAGAATTTTGCTGGCCTCGGCCTCGGCTGCCTGGCCGCATCCCATGCCATTTTGAATCATCAAAACGGATCCGAATCGAATATCAATTTTCTGCGGTTCAATCGGCACCCCCGCCCGGCCGGCGGCAGCCAGAATTCGGCCCCAATTGGCATCCTCCCCAAAAAGTGCTGTCTTGGTTAAATTCGAATTAGCCACCGTATCGGCTATCTGGTGGGCCTCTTTTTCGGTAGCCGCGCCCGTAACGATAATTTCAACCAGTTTCGTGGCCCCCTCACCATCTTTAATCAACCACTTGGCCAGGGCGATCAAAACATCGTCAAGAACAGCCTGAAACACCTCCTGCTGTGCCGAATTCCCTATCCGGATACCGGATACACCGTTTGCCATTAAAAGCGCTGTATCATTGGTACTCGTATCACCATCCACGGTGATGCGGTTTAGCGAGCGATTGACCGCTGCAACAAGCATTTGCTTGAGCGCATTCGGAGTCGCCTGAATATCGGTCATGACAAAACAAAGCATGGTGGCCATATCCGGGCGAATCATTCCAGCGCCCTTGGCCACACCGGTTACGGTAAACGTCTTACCGTCAAGCTGCCCGCGCCGGCTGATGACTTTCGGGACGGTGTCCGTAGTCATGATCGCTTGCGCAAGATTTAAAACACCGTCCGGTTGCATGATATTAATTAGACCCGGGACGGCGCTTTCGATTTTATCGATGGGCAGGGGTTCGCCAATGACGCCGGTAGACGCCACCAGAACTTCATCCTCGGAAACGCCCAAACCGGCAGCGGCAGATTTTGCCATCCTCATTGCAGCCTGCATGCCCTGATCCCCGGTGCAGCAATTGGCATTGCCGCTGTTCACAATCAGGGCACGGCACACACCTGCGGTGATTCGCTGCCGGTCTAACAACACCGGCGCCGCCTGTACACGATTGCGTGTGAATACGCCGGCTACACTGGCAGATGCTTCGGAATATACAAGTCCGAGATCTTTCTGATTATTTTTTTTCAGCCCGCAAGCCACACCCGCAGTTAGAAAGCCCGGACACCCCATCTTTTCCATAGCAGTTTTCCTCCGACTTTTATGCAAAACGACATATGTCACCGCGCTCTAATAGACAGTGTACTAGATTATTGATCCTAGGTCGTAGTTTCAAAATCAAGAAATCATTTGACAGAATTAACCAATATTGTCAATCTGCAGTTTTTCGATTTAACTTTCAACTCTATTTGACAATATGCGCGGCATAAAGTAATTAAGCTGCCGGCGCTGAGGTCGATAAAGCTTCATCAGTTTTTAAAGAACAAACTACAACCCCATCTGTGAATTTTTGGGGGTGGATTAATTATGAAAAACGAATCTTTTAAATGCCGGCGATGCCGGGCTCAGCTTTAGATACTAAAAGCATGACGGTCGGTATATCTGATCTGCAGGTTCTGCGGCGCCCGGTACACCCTGGCAATCTACCGGGATATGATAAATGACGATCTTGACAATGAACTGGCAGATATTCCGTGCGACAGGATTTAAGCGATTAAGCCGGCAATGTTGACAAATTTTCTGAAATAAAAGAATTGTGACGCCCAATGGTCTTTAACAGCCTTTTTCCAGTTTTTGCTCTAATTCTATCCGGTAGTTTGTTAAAACGTTTCAGCTTAACGAATGATGTTTTTCTGCATACTTCGGACAAGCTTACCTATTATATTTTTTTCCCCCTGCTGCTTTTTTGGAAAATCGGCAGCGCGTCAACCGCTTTTTTCAGCAATTCCGGTTTGTACAAATCTGTCATTTGCTCCGTGCTGATCGTTTACGTATTAAGCACGGCTTTTATTTTCCTCTTCAAAGTTTCTGATTTCAAGGTGGGCTCATTCTCCCAGAGCTGTTACCGATTTAATTCTTATATTGGTGTGGCCGTCGTTTTAAGTGCGCTTGGCGAGGAAGGTATCCAGCATTTTGGAATTTTAATCGGCATGATTATCCCGATCATTAATGTACTGTGCGTCTCAATGCTGATATGGTTTTCGGAAAAAAAAGCCCTGCCGGTCAAACGCATGGGGCAAATCTTCAAGGGCTTAATATCTAATCCGCTAATCCTGGCGTGTATCAGTGGAATAGTATACGCCAATTTGGCGGATGGTTTTCCGCCGTTTATTGTACACACGCTGCGGCTGTGTTCATTTGCCGCTCTGCCGCTGGCGATGCTCTCCGTCGGCGCAGCACTCTCGGTAGGCAGCATCAAGGATCATTTTAAACTATCTTTGATCGCATCGATCTTTAAACTGTTGCTGCTGCCGGCCGTTGGGTACTTATTATTAATGAAATTCGGTGTCACAGGGATTGCGTTTAAGGTCGGGCTGATCTATTTTGCCTTGCCCACATCGCCGGCGCTGTATATTCTTTCATCCCAACTCAACAGTGACACTGAACTTGCCTCAGCGGCCATCGCGCTGTCTACCATATTGTCATTCTTTTCGTTGTCTGCCGCTTTGCTAATGAATCCGCCCTGAAAAATAGCATATTGCCAGTTTGTGAGCTTTTCTGTGAATAGTGATAAATTTTACATGATCAAAAACTTTAAACTCATTATTGAATACGACGGTACCGATTATCATGGCTGGCAGCGGCAGAGGAATGACCGGACGATACAGCAGGAAATCGAACAAGCGCTGTCTACCATGACGGCCAGCCGGGTCACGCTAAACGGCTCGGGCAGAACCGACGCCGGGGTGCATGCCTTCGGTCAGGTGGCCAATTTCCTCTGCCCAACCGATTTGTCAGAAGCGGTAATTCTAAAAGGCCTCAACAGCCTCCTGCCTGACGATATTGTCATCAAAGACTGCCGGCGCGTGGATGAGGAATTTCATGCACGCTATGATGTTAAAAGCAAAATATATCACTATCAGATCATAAATCGCAATGTACCGTCGGCAATCGGAAGACAATACGCCTGGTTCGTTAAAAGAAAACTGAACGCTGCCGCCATGCGCTCAGCCCTTTCACACATTTTCGGAAGTCATGATTTCAAATCGTTTGAGGGCACGGGCAGCCCACGCTCACATACCAACCGCAACATAATTTCAGCCGATCTGATCGAGCAGGAGGATGGCTCACTCACTTTCAAAATCGAGGCCGACGGCTTTTTACGCTATATGGTAAGAAATATTGTCGGAACCCTGGTGGACGTCGGGCTTGGCAAAATCACCCCCGCACAGTTTGGCGACATCCTGGAATCCAAAAATCGCAAAAAGGCAAGTGCAACCGCCCCGGCGCACGGATTGTTCCTGATGGAAGTAAAATATTGACTGGATGCTGGATGCACAAACCGGCGCCTTTGCTCCTTTTTCGCATTCCGACTTCCGACTTCCGACTTCCGGTCATTCCCATTTCACTTTGTCTCTTCCGTTTCTTCCTCGGGCGAGGCATCATCACCGGTCTTCATATCCTGAATCTGCTGATTGTAAAAGGCAATCACTTCACGCCGATTCAACATTCCGATCAGTTCCGTATGATCATCTTCTTGAACCACCGGCAAACTATCGATATTTTTGGTGGTGAATTTTTTTAGTACTATGTTTAAATCCTCAGAAGGGGTCGTCACGATAATCTCCGAGGTCCCGATATCTTTCATAACCACCAGCCGTTCAATCTCCGGCGAAAAGAGCACGCCGCGCACATCATTGATGGAAAAAATACTGCTCAATTTCTTGTGCTGATCCATCACCGGGAAATAGTGCTGGTCGGATTCTGAGAAATAGCTCTTGAAATCGGAAAACGTCATGTCCTGCGGGATCAGGGTGACTCCCCGCACCTGTTTCATCAAATCTTTTACTTTAATGGTTTGCAGAATATCGACGAAAAAATCACCGGCATGGGCTGGTGAGTCGAGGCGGCTTTTCACCTGCCGGTGAAATATTGTCCAGCGCTGGGAAACCAGGTATGCCACCGAGCATACCAGCAGGCTGGGCAGCAGTAAATGGTAGGAGTTCGTCATTTCACTGACAAAGATAATCGTGGATATCGGTGTATTGGAAACAGCGGTAAAAAATCCGGCCATCCCCACCACAACAAACGCACCGGGCTCGGTGACGATACCGGGCATGAGTTGATAAAAAATTTTACCAACCGCCCCGCACATGGCGCCGCCGATAACAATCGAAGGGCCAAACACACCACCACTGCCGCCGGAGCCAATCGAAAAAGAGGTGGTCAACACTTTACCGATGGCCAGGAATAATAGAAAGGGAATGGTCAATTCGTTGTGAATCGCCTTCTGGGCAAAACAGGCAATAGGCCACCACCGATGAAATTCCGGCTGGAATGATCACCTCTGATTCAAATTCGGGATCCCGGTAAAGGACCTCGGCTGCAAACAAAGCGCCTGCCAGCGGCGCCCTGAAAATACTGCCGACTCCGGCAGCAACGCCGGCCGCCATCATGATACGGCGCTCGCGACGCGAAAGTTTTAATTTGGTCGCCAGAAAGGATCCAAAACCAGCCCCGATCTGAGCAATCGGCTCTTCCCTTCCTCCCGACCCCCCGGTCGTCAATGTAATGGCGGAGGCGATGGTTTTAATAATCGGCACCCTGGCGCGAATCAACCCACCGGTATTATGGTAGGCATTTATGGCCGCATCCGTGCCGTGGCCTTCAGCTTCCGGAGCAAATGTATAGACGAGCCAGCCGCTTAATATACCGCCGATTGCAGGCAGCAGCAACAGAATCCAGCGGTTAAATTCGCGGGTGGTGGGCGGGAACAGATGATGTTCACCGGCCGGAGCCGGCGGTCGATAGCCGGCCATCATATCCATAAAAATATGGATGCCGACCTGGCAAAGGTAGTGAAAGATGATGGCTCCGATGCCGGCGATAATGCCGATGCCGATAAAATACAGGGTCCACATGCCGGCCCTTGAAACCCTGGCCGAGAGATCCTGTCCCAAAATTTTATAAAATTGTTGTTGAATTTGTATCAAAAATGATGCCTCCATAATTAATGCTGCGCATTAATTATTTTATTATCGGATTTCAAGATCCAACAGGCTCTAACCACACCGGGTAAGTTTAATTGTCACGACCAGGTGATTATAACTTGAAGGAGTTAATCGTCGGTGGTATAGAAATCGGCGAATGCTCCGGAAAATATAATTACGATAATGATAAAAACCAGAAGAAAAGAAGAAGGATTAATAAAATGCCCGATTTCACCACCCTAAGCAACCAGGAACTTAAACAACTCAAGGACGATCTGCTGGCGCAGTATCGTGAATTTAAATCTCGCGGCCTCAACCTGGACATTACCCGCGGCAAACCCTGTTCCGATCAGCTGGACCTTGCCCTGGGTATGCTGGATTGTGTCAACAGCAAAAATTACTTAACCGAAGACGGTACGGATAGTCGAAATTACGGAGGATTGGACGGGATTCCCGCAGCCAAAAAGTTGTTCTCCGATTACCTGGAAGTGCAGCCGGAAGAGCTCATTATCGGCGGCAATTCCAGTCTCAACTTGATGCATGACGCCTTCATGCGAGCCATCGTCAAAGGCGTCAGCCAGAACAGCCCGCCCTGGGGGGAGCTGGCTGAAATCAAGTTCCTTTGTCCCAGCCCCGGCTATGACCGCCATTTTTTTATCTGTGACTATTTAGGCATTGAAATGATACCGGTAGCGCTAGATGATCACGGCCCGGACATGGCTGCCGTTGAAAAATTAGCGGCCGCAGACGAAAGCATCAAAGGAATCTGGTGTGTGCCCAAATACAGCAATCCAACCGGAGCTGTCTATTCCGATGAAGTCGTCGAGCGTCTGGCATCGATGAATACCAAAGCCGATGATTTTCGCATATTCTGGGATAATGCCTACACCGTTCATCACCTCGATGACAAACCGGCCCGTTTGAAAAACATCCTGACCGCCTGCAAGAAGGCCGGCAATCCGGAGCGGGTATTCATATTCGGTTCAACCTCCAAGGTGGCCTTTGCCGGCAGTGGTCTGGCCATGATGGCTGGCAGCGCGAAGAATATGGCCCTGGCCAAAAAACAAATCGCCTTTCAAACCATTGGTCCGGATAAATTAAACCAGCTGCGACACATTGCCTTCTTTAAAAATATGGCCGGCATCCAGGATCATATGAAAAAACACGCCGCGATCTTAATACCGAAATTCGATGCCGTGCAAAAAGAATTGGAAAAAATGCTGGGCGGTAAAAGGATCGCGGATTGGAGTCAACCCAGGGGGGGGTATTTTGTCAGCATCGATACCATGGAAGGGTGCGCTGCTGAGGTGATTCGAATGGCGGCTGAGGCGGGGGTAAAATTAACCCCGGCCGGTTCCACTTATCCTTACATGCAGGACCCGCTGGATCGAAATATTCGCATCGCACCGTCTTTTCCGCCGCTGGAGGATATACGTTCGGCAATGCAGCTGGTGGGTATCTGCGTTCAGCTGGCCAGTATTGACAAACTGCTAAAGAATTGAATATTTTCGATTGAAGATTGAAGATTTAAGAATGTTGCCGTAGAATGAAAAAGTATACCGCTTGGCTACATAAAAACGACGGAGCAAAGCGACTTGCACCAATATTCAAACTTCAATTTTCATTATTCAATGGATTGGCGGCCCCGCTCGTTTGATGAGCGGGGTTTACCGATAGATCGCGAGCTGTTTTATCTGCGAGCTCTTTTGGAAGCTTTGAGCGGATTGATCTTGGTCTTGCTGGCAGTTGATGCTGAACTGACATGGGAAGCCAGGTTACAGTCACCGTTTTTCCACTTCATTTCTGGCTCCGGGCATGCGGTGCAATACCAACCGGAAGAATATTCGGATCCACGGTTGCAACCCTGGCACTGCTCGATGACCTGATGGCAAATCCCGCCGTTGTATGAACACCCATCTGCGGACATAAACGGGCACTCCATACCTTCTTTAATGGTTGAACAAATCATTGGAATCACCCCCTTGATAGAGAAAATTTGTATAAAAAAAGCCGGGAGAGAATTAAACCCGGCAAACACCGAAACTTCAAAGTTGGCGGAATATAATGGTACCAGCCCTAAATGTCAACAGAAATGTTACAATATTTTTTTAATTTTGACAAACGCTCTAAGCGGACTTGATTTTTTTGTTACAATCAATGACAATATGTAAAGTAGCACTCTGATGAATTCAAACTATGCTGGATATACATGATGAACGACAGAGAATCGACGACAGACTCCGGTGCGATTATCCAAAAAGCAATCGAAGTGTTAAAAATTGAAGCCGACGGTATAATTAACCTGATCGACCGAATTGATGACAATTTTTCAAAAATGGTCGGGTTAATCTGCAATTCCGGCGGACGGATCATTATTAGCGGTATTGGAAAATCCGGCATTATCGGCCGCAAGATCGTCGCCACTCTTAACAGCACCGGAACAAGGTCCATATTTTTACACCCGGTCGAGGCCATGCACGGCGATCTGGGACAGGTAACCCCCGATGACATATTCATTGCCCTGTCCAAAAGCGGGGAAACCGATGAATTAAATATATTGCTGGCCAGCATCCGCCGTATCGGCTGTAAAATAATTGCCTTTACCGGTGATAAGAAATCTAACCTGGCCAATCACAGTGACATTGTCATTGATGTGGCAGTGGACTGTGAGGCATGTCCGTTGGGTCTGGCGCCGACCGCCAGCACCACCGCCCTGTTGGCCATGGGCGATGCATTGGCGGTAGTATTGCTGGAAAAAAAACAATTTAAATCAAGTGATTTCAAACTGTATCATCCCGGTGGGACCCTTGGTCAACGACTGACCGCCAGAATCAAAGATCTCATGATCTCCAACAAATCGCTGCCTTGCGTTTCCGAGGGTACGCCCATGGCAGAGGCTGTCATGGCCGTCGATCGCGGGGGACTGGGTGCAATCCTGGTGGTTAACCACCACAATAAGCTCAGCGGCATCATCACCGATGGAGACATCCGACGAATGGTGGTATCCGAACGAGCGATCGCCGATCTTGCTGTCGAGGACGTTATGACTAAAAATCCAAGAACCCAGGAGGAGAACGCCCCGACCTATGATGCGTTAAATATAATGGAGCAGCACCAGATCACCGTACTTCCCATAGTCAATTCCGACGGAGAAGTTAAAGGCATTTTACACCTGCACGATATACTGGGTAAAGGTGAGTTTAAGTTTAACGGAAGCTGAACTATAAATTGCGTAAGGTTCCTTAAATATTAAATTTACAATCTTCAATCTTCAATTGTTAGTGAGGGCTATATGAACACTGAATCCCTGATCACCGAAATTTCAGCCCTGGGTGAGGCTAAAATATCTACCCCGGTTCAGAAAAGAGCAGACGGCACTGATGGCATTAGTTTTGTTACTGACGAAAATCGGGTCGTCATCGAAATCGATGACCGACAAATTACACGGATGGTTAATGACGGTCAAAATTTGCCATGCTTTGAATTGGCGGGACCGAGACGTCATATCTTCTTTGATCCGAGTAAATTAAAGTGCGCCCTGGTATCTTGCGGCGGTTTATGCCCGGGTTTAAATGATATTATTCGCTCGATTGTGCTGGAATTGCACTATGGATATGGGGTTCGCAATATATTCGGCATCCGCTACGGCCTGCAGGGATTTATTGCCAGATATGGGCATGATCTGATTGATCTGACGCCCAAATCCGTCGTCAATATACACGATCGTGGCGGAACTGTGCTGGGTTCGAGCAGAGGCCCCCAGGAAATTGACGAAATAATCGACAGCCTGGAGCGAATGAATATCGGTTTGCTCTTTATGATCGGAGGTGATGGAACGCTGACGGCCGCCGGTTGCATAGCGGATACTATTTTAGATAGCGGCCTGAAAATCGGTGTTGTCGGAGTTCCCAAAACCATTGACAATGACATTCACATGGTCTCTCGATCATTTGGATTTGACACCGCCGTGGATGTCGCCACCAAGGCCATTATTAGTGCCAGCAACGAAGCCGAAGGCTATCCCAACGGCATTGGTTTAATTAAACTGATGGGCCGCCACGCAGGCTTTATTGCCGCAACAGCCGTTTTGGCCCAGCAGGATGTTAATTTTGTGCTGATTCCTGAAGTTGATTTCGACCTGGATGGCCCCGGTGGATTGTTTGCTGCGCTTGAAAAGCGCCTGTCTGAAAGAAAGCATGCGGTAATCGTCGTGGCGGAAGGTGCAGGCCAGAAATTTTTTGAAGAAAATAGTAATGAACGGGATGCTTCCGGAAACATAAAGCTGAGGGATATCGGGATATATATAAAAGAGGCCATCGGTGCCCATTTTGCTTCCAAAAACATCGATATCTCGATTAAATATATTGACCCCAGTTATATGATTAGAAGTCTTCCGGCAAATGCGAATGATCGCGTATTTTGTAATTTTTTAGGCCGCAACGCTGTGCATGCCGGGATGGCCGGCAAAACGAGTATGCTGATCGGTCACTGGAATAACCAGTTCGTCCATGTGCCGATGCAACTGATTGCCGGAAAACGAAAAACCGTGAAACCCTCCGGCAGTTTATGGCGCAGTACCCTTGAAGCCACCGGTCAGGGAACGCTGAAGAATGCGGGATAATGGGGGTATTTATTGAATATTTTCAATAGTCAATTCTCCGCCGCAGGCGGTCTTACTCCAACTCCACAAAACGCTTGCCTTTTATCCTTAAAAGATGAAGCTTCTTTTGCACTTCTCCGTTTTCGTCAAAGCGTGTAATTCCGGTTATGCCCGGGAAATTGTCCAGATTTAGCAACTCATCTCTGATTTCATTGCGATATCGAATATGAGGGCGGCTAACCGCATGGAATAGTATCATCGCAGAATCAAAAACAACCGCTTCGATAAAGTCAGGTTTTTCCTGATAGGTTTCCTCGAATTTTGCAACAAAATTTTGAACTGCAGGTGATGTACCTTCAGCAAAAAAGCCATCCGGCATCACGGCACCCTGCACGTATTGATCGGCTATTCTGATAAGGGTATCGGAATGCCAGAGATTGGTGCCGAGCAAATAAACATCCTTAATATCGAAATAGGCCAACTGGGGAACTATCAGTCCGGCCAATCCGGGTGAATCTGGGATAAAGATAGCATCGAAATCGACAATCGGTTCCGGTTCTTCTTCCTCATCGGCCGCTTCCTCCGATTCCCTGCCAGAACCCTCTTCAGGGGCCTTTTCATCGATATCTGCAACAGTTATTGGTTGATCCCCGTCTTCAGCGAAATCGTTTTCGGCTTTAAGATCTTCAGGTATTTCATAATAAAGTCCGACAAGTTTTTTGATGGGGTCCGTAAAATCTGTTTGTTTGGGATTGTATGATTCAACACCAACTACCTGCCCGCCCAATTCGATGAGCGCGTCCCAGAACAGGTTCATAAAAGTCAGGCCGTAATTTTCATCCGGATAAAGAATAGCAAAGCGATACAATCCCAATGACTCGACCGTAAAGGAGGTGATGGCCTGCACCTGCATTTTGGGGGTAATAAAATTCCTGAAAACCTTGTCACCGATTCCGGGGATGTCATCTTTCTGGGTCAGGGTAATTATCGGAATTCCCATCCTCTGAGCTTCACGGGCGGCAACTGCCGAAGTTACAATGGGTCCGAGAATGGCGGCGACCTGGTCCTGATACAATTCTTCCAGCGCCATAATTGTTTTGTCCGGATCAGCGCCGGAATCTTTGACACTGATATTGATCGGCGGGTTGTCCTCCTGGGAGCTGAAATGATCCAGGGCCAATTCGATGCCCTTCAATGCACGCAGACCGAACTTTTCATAAGGACCGCTTAAGGGCAGAAGAACGCCGATCGTATTTTGCTTGAAAACGGCATTTTTCTTAATTTCATCAATCAGGCTTTCAACCAGAATTCGATTTTCATTGTCCGGGTATCTCTTGATAAATTCAGCCAGAATATTTAGTGCATCATCATATTTTTCTTCCAATGCATAATTCAAACCCAATTGATACAGCAAAAAATCCATAGGCAGGCTATCATCCGGGTGATTGACGAGTATCGCAATATCTGCCGTGTCAAGCCGGGCGATGGCTTCTTTCAGTTTATCGAGAATCGCTTGCTGCTCCAGCTCGGTTGCATTCTCACGGGCACGCACGTAATTATCAATGGCGTCAATCGGAGAGTCCAACGCCAAATAGGTATCTCCAATGAGTGCGTATGTTTTGAAGATGTACAGGTTGGAATCGAGACGCTGCAAGGTCGCGGGCGCGAGTTGGATCACATCCGGATAGCGGCCTTGCTGATAGTAGGTATACAGTTCTTCAACCAGGGCATCCTGAACAAATGAATTTGATGGGTAGTCGGCTGGTATACGCTGGTAGGCGGACCGTGCGCTTTGGTATTCGCCGTTGGCTGCGTGGATAAATCCGATTTTCATCAGTGCCGCAGCCGCCAGTGATTGATCCTCATATCGCTGGATATACTCAAGGAAGAGCGTCAGAGCTTCAGCATAAGCGCCGGCTTCGAAAAATTCTTCGGCCCTGGAAAAAAGCTCATCGCCGTTTCCAGCCCGTGCAGAATCCGGGGTTACCTCGGGTTGCGTTGCACAGGCCCAAATCAAAACGAGGACACTAAAAAGTAAGATGACGTGCTTAAGCTTCATGAGTTCCGATCGGTGGTTTAGAGTCTTAAAAATTTAGATTTTGCATTTTGTTACAAAAGCAATTTTATTGGGCTATCTTCCCTATCTTCAAATAATTGAATATTTTCGATTGAATATTGAATATTTAAGGACTTCTTTCTAATTTATAAGGGGCGAAGCGAATCCTGCCAAGGCGAAACACAAATATTCAATTTTCAATAGCCGATAGTCAAAAGTCAATACCGGCTTGTCTGGGTTAAGTATAGGTTAAGCAAACTGGTTGAATCGACCCCAACCCTTTGAGATCATAATCAGCTTACACCAACAGCTTAGTTTGTCAAACACAATTTGGTTAAAATAATTAAGGTAATTGATCAGCCCCAAATACACGAAGACACAAAGGAAGACACAAAGAGTGAACATAAAGCCTAAACCTTTGTCAAAAAGACAGGGATTTTGCTTTATCTAGCGATCGATAGAATACCTTAAATCTTCAATCGACAATATTCAATATTCAATTTAAGCGTCTTGATATCTTTTTTGGATCGACCGCAGAACATTGAGACATGAAAAGAAAATCTCCACCAGCTCAGGGTCGAAGTGCTGACCGGCCCCTGCTTTGATATTGGCCTGCACCTCAGGTTCTTCCCATGCTTCCTTGTACACCCGCTGACTGGATAGGGCATCATAAACATCGGCAATGGCAACGATCCGGCCGAAAAGCGGAATTTCCTCGCCGCTTTTCCCGCGGGCTGAACCGTTCGATCTGGTGATTCCTTGCAACGGTTCACCGGTCGTGACATCAACATGCCCCGGATAACCTTGACCATCCCACCGTTCATGGTGGTTTAAAGCCACCTGGGCGGCAGCATCATCGAAATCGGATTGCGGGTCCATAAATAGCTGCGTGCCGAAGATGGTGTGCTGCTTCATTATTTCAAACTCTTCTTTATCTAATTTACCGGGCTTCTTTAAAATAAGATCTGATATGGTAACTTTTCCGACATCATGTAACATCGCTGCCATGCGCAGAATGTCGCGGTTTTTATCAATTTCTTTTGGCGAGACATTGTGGCGGTGGGCCCAATTCTCATAAATTTCAACTGCATATCCGCCCACCCGGTTAACATGGGCACCGGTTTCCCTGGGGTCTCGCATCTCGGCCATTTTCATCATCCGCAGTAATATGGCACGGGTCATCTGAGCCCGGGCCAATGCAACCGCTGCGATACTGGCAAAGTGCGTCATTATTTTTTCGTCCGAGGGGGTGAAAGGCACGACCTGACGATTCCCATTCTGGGCGTTGATAATCTGAAGTATCCCCAGCAAATCGCCCTTGGAACTTACCAGTGGTATGGTTAATACCGACCGGGTGCTGTATTGGGTGGTATCATCGAATTCTTTATCAAAATGATAGGGGCAGGTCGGATCGAGTCGATACACATCGGGCAGATTGAGCGGTTGACCGGATTTGGCCACATATCCGGCAATGCTGTTGTCGTTTATGGGGAGGGTAAAAGTTGAATAAATAAGCTTCTCACCCGCCTGCAGTCTGCTTTGCAGGGTATCATTCTGGGTGTAAGCAAAATGGAGCAGGCATCGATCCCGGATGTAGATTGAACCGGCATCGGCCGACACAAAGCGGCGCGCTTCGGTTAGAATTCGTTCCATCAAAATATCCAGATCCTGAATTAGATTGAGGTCGACTCCCAAACGCGCCAGGGCATCCAGTTTTTCCTTTTCACTCAGCATGTCCGCTCCCGCAAGTTGATTATTTTCGATTGAATAATTACTGCGCCGGGCCTTTAATCAAACCCCTTTTTTAAGCATGCAAAGAATAATTGACTTCCCTGAACGTGATATTTATCGAGGCGCATTAATCAGTCCAATATGATTCTATGCCATTACACATAAGGGTGGACGCTGGCAATAAAATTCTTATGCTTTGATATCATATTACCCTAATTGAGCGAAGCCCAATTGGCAGGTATTGGGTATTCAATTATTTGGGGACAGAGTCAAAAAATCCTCAACTTTTCAGCTTAATGGACGATATATGAAGGTGCAGGGTATTTATCGCTGAATTAAGCATAATTTGCGTTACCCTGGCGCCCATGATAGATTTTATGTACCATTAGCATGTTTTTGATCGTTCGATATATGGTTTGTCAATCACGATCATAAATTTACAGCTTCTTCCCTGGTGGAAAACCTGGAATTTACAAGAAGGAGGATAAACCCTTGAAAATGATAAAGTATTTAATATTGCTGGTCATAGTTCTGTTTGCAACTCCGGCCCCGGCCGAAATTTATAAATATGTTGATGAACAGGGTAACGTTCATTTCACTGACGATATCAATCAAGTTCCGGCGGATCAGAGGGATTCGATCGAAGTCAGTCCCGAGTATGATTCTGGCACAGAGGCTGAAGAAGAATATACCGAGACGGAAAATGATGTAAAAACCGATCCTGACCTCAAGAGCAGTGACGGTGATGAAACGGAAACGACGGCGGGTGTCGACGATGACAGCGACAATGAAGAAGATGTTGCGCGGCTGGAAGACGGAGATTCATTGAACCAATCAGGCAATGATCAAAAAGAACTGGATGCCGATCGCAGACGTATGGAAGCCCTGAAAAAAGAAATCGACGAAGAATATGCCGCATTGGTCAAAGATAAGGAAAAACTCGCCCAAGAACAGAAAGCACTGACAACTCGAGAAGATATAATAAATTTTAACATCAAAGTTGAAAACCTGAATAAACGAGCTGAAGCATATGTGCAAAAGGGCAAACAATACCAAAAGCAGGTCGAAGCATATAATGAGCGGATTATCCAAAAAAATGCCCAATTAAGTCAGAAAAAGGAGTAGGGTTTCGCACCTTAGTTACTGTTTTTGAGTATTTTGGCAAATTTCAGGTATTAAACTATTCTCACCATCTTGGAGCGAATGTATTTTTTCAATAAAATCCCGCTTTATCCTTGACATTTTGCCCCATTCTTCCCTATTCTTGCTTTTTAAATCACCGAATCGCACTATATCGGCTGAGAGTCGTAGACAACATAGCTGATAAGATTCTTTGATTCACTGCCATTATGGAATGGTAAATGCCCCGGAAAAACTGCCATACTGGCTGATTACAGGGTCAAAAATGATTTTTTTTAGGTATTTCGAGCCATCAACCTGGGAGAGTTAAAATGGCAGTCAAGATACTTATTAAAAGATCGTTACCAGCGGATAAAGCTCATAAATTAATACCGCTATTTCAACAATTGCGAACCCTGGCGATGAATCAACCCGGCTATATATCCGGTGAAACGCTCCAGCGAATTGACAGTATGGGGGAGTATATCGTTATCAGCACCTGGCAGTCGGTGGAAAACTGGCAGCAGTGGGCCACCAGCCAGTCCAGAATCGAATTGCAAAACCAAATTGATGCAGCGCTCAGCGAAAAAACCGAATACGAAATATATCAGTATAGTTAGTACCTTAGAAATTATTTTTTATTTTTTTGATTATGTGGCAAGATCTTTTTGTGAAACAATCAAGTTGCCCAAAGAAATGCCTAAAGTTGCAAAATGTCTAAAATGCCTAAAGTTGAGGTATTCTGTCGATTTTAAAAAAAATAAAACCGCAGGGTCGGGTACTATCTTTATCTTCCTGATTTCTGGATTACCATACGCCAAGCATCGATCGTTCTTAATTAAGACGGAGCGAAGCGACACCACAATTTTAGTCATTTTAAATTTTAGCTCATTTTAGCTCATTTTTCCGGTTTATCCGGGTTGGGCGCTTAGAAGTTAATTTTGTGCATCTAATGCTAAAATAGTTCTTAATTGAGGCAACCCGCAATTGTCCCTTGAACAAAATAGCGATTTAATGCCTTTATCCGCTTACGGGGGTATCCCTGCCGGCAACCAGCTGGTTCCCTGCTCGCCAGGGCCAAACCAGGTTATACCCTATACGCCGAAACCTTCACGAACTCTATCGCTTTCAAGTGAACCCGGAACAAAGCGATACGCCCTATTCCTCCCGCCGGTTTATTACGATAATAAAATTCAATCTGAAGTTCCCGAATCTGCCTATAATTCCAGCCGCCGTCTTGTAACACCGAAAATGGATCAGGTTGGTTTACTAATCGATTTTTATGCTTAACTTTTTTTCTGATTAAATTGATACGCCACCGCGAAAGCGGTAGTATAGAAATGCCCCTCGATAAGCGAAATCATTAAACAGGCCAATCTCAGGAGCACAGCTATCGATGTCACAAGATGGTCAATCAGAATTGGTTAAAATCGCTGTTTTAGATAATGCTATCGAAGCCCAACTGATCGGCTCAATATTGGATCAACGGGGAATTCCCCATCGTCTTCGATCATATTACGACACGGCCTATGATGGTTTGTTCCAAATGCAAAAAGGATGGGGCAAATTGTACGTTACACAATCACACCGGCAAGAAGTGCTGCAGGTAATCGAAGATGTGCGATGTAATGACTTTTTCAATACCTAACCCGGACAAGCCGGAATTGAAAATTGAAGATTGCAAATTGAATATTAAATCAACAATATTCAATTATTACAGGGTATTAATAATTTCCATAAAAAACTTTGCATAAAATTCAAAGAACTCACAACTAAGACTCAAAAAAGGAGGTTACATTATGGCTGAAACTAACACCGGGCATCCCGCAGATTTTGAAAAAGCCTTGCAGATTGGTCGACCACCGAACGTGGTCAAATGCTTTCCAAATTCCAGAGCCCTGATTGTCAGTGGAAAATTCATTGATCGGGCCATGCTTGCGAAAGGGGGCGCTATCGCCATAGCTGCCAACGGCAGAAACAGTTTTGTAATCCGTGGTGCATTACAGGCCGCCCAACGGGCAAATGCAGCCCTCATCATTGAAATTGCCAAGTCGGAAGGTGGCGGCAATGCATATTGTGCCGTAAATTATTGGAATATGGCCAGAATTGTTGATGCAGTTTGTAATGAATTGGGCATCACCATTCCGGTGGCTATTCATGCCGATCATTACGGGTTGAAGAGTGACCAGGATGTTGCGGCCGCAAAAATCGAAATTCCATCCCTGTTTGAAGCAGGCATAACATCTATTGCCATTGATGCATCCCACATGCCGGATGATAAAAACCTGCTGGCAAACCTTGAATTGAATTCATTTATACCTAAGTGGGCCGGACTTGAAACAGAAATCGGTGAAATCAAAGGCAAAGAAGGCCTGTCGACAGTGGAAGAGGCGTTGTTTCTTATCCAGGGACTAAACGCCCACGACATTTTTCCAGATTGGATTGCACTGAACAACGGCACAACTCATGGCATTGAAGCCAGCGACAAAGGTATCCAGGTTGACCTGACCACCCAGATTCATGATGCATTGAAAAGCTATAAGGTCTCAGGTGCCCAGCACGGCACCTCCGGCAATAGCTCAGACCGCCTGCGGGAAATTGCATCAAAAACTAGATCCACCAAAGCAAATGTCGCCACCGCCCTTCAAATGATATCATGGGGCCTGGAGGTCAACGACTTTGGTAATGCCCAGCTGGATGATCAGGGTAATTTTATTAAAGTCAAAGACCAGGGCGCTTCCGAAACGTTGTGGTCTGAAATGGTCGCTTATGCACAAGAGCAGGGGTGGCAAGCCGGAAATTTTAAAAAGCTAAATTTGCCGTTTGAGAATAAATTGCTTGGCCAAACGAAGGAAATCAGACTCCGCATGGCCAAAAGAGTAGAAATCTTCATATATAACATGTTGGTCAATGTCCTTAACGCTGAGAATACCGCACCCTTGGCCGTGGCCGCCATTCTGGATGCCGGATCTTATGATTCCGGTCCGAAAGCGGAGCGCATAGAGGATCCCGCCCGCTGGACGACCGACCAAATTATCGAACGGGCTGCCGCAATTCAAAGTGACAAGGGGCCGGAAGGGGATTTTGATGATTAGGCTTTCAGGATCATTTATGTAATATTTTGATATTATTTAAATTTTAGTTTCAGGGGTCAGGGATCTGGAGCAAATAGTTCAAAGGCTAAAAGCTAAATGAGGATCTGTACATCTCAATTGCCCAGTTTCTCAATAAGTCCAGCAACCTTCTCGATCAACGGTTGATGACACATCGAAGTTGCTGAGGGTATGTAACGACCCCTGGCTCCGGTGCCAAATACTAATCTGAAACCGCAGCATCCTTCCTGACGCCTGAAACCTACAACCTCCTTTGACATCGCTGCATTCTTCCTGATCCCCCTTCCGAATTCCTAATAGCATTCCTCTGTCATCAGTCTTCCGTCCTCTGTCATCTGTCATCTGTCTTCTGTCATCCGGCATCCGGTATCTGGCTTTTCCCCCTCTCCCAGCCTCCCTGTCGCCCAGTCTCCCCCTGCTCTCACGACAGGATTGTTTGATGGCTGTTTGCTCGATGTGGCCCCCTTTTGAGCACCGCAGCCGGCCAATCGGATAATTCAATATTCTCTTTTATTTCAAATACTTTATTGGTCTCTTTATCCTATGTATCTCATTTTTATACACTTTCCCCTAAAGTCTGTCCATTAGGGAGCCGATATATGAGTCAGGAGGGTTTCGGAATGTATGTACCAAGTTATCAGATGCACAATGTGTTAAATGTCTACAGCAAGCAACTTAGACAGAACATGGTTTCAGACGGAAAAAATAAAAGGCCTGAGACACCACCATCGGATAGGATTAATATATCGCCTGAGGGAAAACGCCAGATTATGATCGAAAAAATCTCTAAGGATATTGTTGATAAGATTTCCCGCTACGGTTCGCTCAACGAAACCCGCCAGCAAATATCTGAATACACAAATATCTATTCGGAAAATAAAACTTTACCGAATAATACAGAAAATAAAACTTTTGTATTCAATGCGATTGATTCAATAAACCAAAAAAACAAAAATACGCTTTCTGTTGATGATTCCAGCTTTTTGATTCAACGACTTGAGCAGTTGGCAAAAAAAGCAAGCGACAAAAAGACGGAATCCTGGATCTGAAATCAGAGATGAGATTCGGCTGTGGGGGCTGATAACAGGCAAGCGTTCGACTAAAAGGAGGACAAAATGATTAACGCAATTGGGGAAGCCACAATGCAGCAGTTTGTGCGCACGAGTTATAATGCTGAAATGTTTGCGAAGGACCAGGAAGTTAAAAAAACCGATAAAATCAAGGAACCGCGTCCGGTTGAAGAAAGTGAGAACAGTCAAAAATCCGAGATGAGCTTGCGGTCCAGAGATAATATGAAGACCCGCAACAGCCTCGAAGACGGCCAGTTGATCGTGGAACAATACGATGAGGACGGCAAATTGGTCAAAAAAACTCCTCCAGGGTATCTTCCCCTTGGGGAAACGGCATAATGGGAGACCCTAACTTTAAATAGAGCAGAAAGCTGGGTGGGACGTCGGCCGACATCGATCGTCACAGCGATACTCAGGCTTCCTGGGACTGATTGGATTCAATGACGGCGCCCCAGGGCTTGTCAGGTTTACCCATAGGCGGGAATAGTTTTGGCGCAGCGTAAGCCCGGTCGAGGAAATTTCAGGCCCTGAAATGGCTGCCGTCCAGCATATCGGCGCAATGCAACTGAAATTTGATCTGCGAGCGTTTCCGTTTTATGGATCAGCCGGTTCAGGTCAGTCAATCCATCCCGGGGACCATTTTTTTCACCTTCTGCCACATCCGTTTTTTTACTTCCAGAGAGATTTCATCAAACTCCCACTTGCTTTTCGCCATCAGTTCTTCCATCTTCTTGAATCTTGCCTCAAAAATTTTGACAGATCCGGTCAAGGCACTTTCCGGATGAATTTCAGCAAGACGGGCAATGTTGATCAGAGTAAACATCAAATCGCCGAATTGGCGGGAAGCAAGTCGGCCGTCATGACTTTTTAGTGCTGTTTGCAACCCATCTGCCACAGCTGCCGGATTCTTTTGATTTTCGTCTGCTTCCGCTAATTCAAATCCGCTTTTGGCGACACGGTCCGATACGCGATAGGCACGAAGGAGAGCCGGAAGTTTGGCCGGTACTGAATCCAGAATAGATTGTTTTTTATTATCTTTCTTCTCGTTCAGTTTAATTTTATGCCAGTTCTGAACGACTTCAGCGCTGCTGATAACTTCCGTATCACCGAAAACATGGGGATGGCGCCGAATCATTTTCTCAGTAATGGTCCGGGCTACCTGGGACAGATCGAATTCTTGCCGCTCCTCAAACATCCTGGCCATAAACACAATATGAAATAAAACGTCTCCAAGTTCCTCGCGGATTTGTTCAGAATTGCCGGATTCAATGGCGTCCACCAGTTCAAATACTTCCTCAATCAGGTAAATGCCGACAGACTTCGGGGTTTGTTTTTTATCCCAGGGGCATCCATTTTCTCCCCGCAAAGTTTTAATCAATCGGAAAAGATCATCCAGAGAGTTATGTGTTTGAATTAATGAGGAATCTTCCATGCTTTTTTTAGCTCCCCCAGTTTGCTCATAAAATCTTGTTTCATTTCATGGGAAACCACTTTCGCCATTTTTTCTGAAACCCATGAGACGTGGGGCGCCAGCACGGAATTTTTAATAATTACAGATCCTTTGGGAAGGAATGCGGTCAGTGAAATGAACAGAACGGATACAATTAAAATGCCTTTGGCAAGACCAAAGATCACACCACCGACACGATCGACCCAACCTAAAAATGCGATGTTCAGCAGATATTTGATGATGACGCCCAGCACGCTGACCACAATCAGCACACTGCAGAAAATAATCAAAAAACTCAATATGTTAAGATACGATACATCCTGGATTAGACCGGAAAGCAGGCTGGCAAGGATCTTGTAATAAGTATAGGCCGCATAAAAGCCGCCAAAAACACCGATAACCGAGGAGACCTCTTTGACCAGTCCTCTAAAGAGGCCCCTTATCAGGCTGTAGCCGAGGATGACGATTATAAGAATATCAAACGGATTCATTGCAATGCCATTCGTAAATTCAGTCCGCCCACAAGCTTCAGGCAGATAAAATTGTACCGGATCAAGTAACAAAGCAGGTATGTCGAGTCAAGGTATTTTTCTTTTTAGACCGATGCCGAATTTGGGGTTTGCATTCAATTAGAGAGATATGATAGGTATAGGATAAGCTTATGGAGGTTCGGGGTTGACCGTTCAGGGTTCAAATTTTAGCCCCGCCACCGGCGGTTCGAAGCAAGCGAGCTTAACCTGCGAGGGCCTCAGGGTCAAATGACAGGGTTGGACGATCAATATTTAAAATTACGATAGAGCGCAGCGAATCAATCAACCCTGAACCTTGGAACCGTGAACCGTGATCCTTTGATCTTTTGAACCCAATCTAGTAGCGACGTGCCCATCTGAAGCCTTATGGATGTTGGCTAACGAGCACTCAATCTGTTTAAAAAAAATGCCGGACATAGATTCCCCGGTTCTTTGCACAAAATGGTGGAAAATCTCGATAACAAAAAAACTAGTCTCGAATTCAGCGACATTGATCTCACTCGCCAGCTTTTCGGTGAACGAAATAACAATCTCCAAAAAATTGCCAAACTCACAGACGTCACAATAAACGCAAGGGGCAGTACGGTCTTTATTTCCGGCGACGAAATTGCCGCCGCGCTGGCCGGCAACGTCCTCAACCAGCTGTATAATTTGCTGCAAGAAGGGTATCCCATCCACCCCAATGACATCGACTTTGCCGTAAGCGTTTTGAGCGGTAATGATCGCGTGAATTTAAAAGACATTTTTTTGGATCGGGTCTACATAACTTCGAAAAAAAGTGCCGTAACGCCCAAAAACCTGGCGCAAAAAGAATACATTGATGCCATCCGAAAGTATGATATTGTTTTTGGGATTGGTCCGGCCGGAACCGGCAAGACCTATTTGGCCATGGCAATGGCGGTCTCGGCCCTGTCAAAGGGGATTGTCAGCCGCATAATTTTGACCCGTCCGGCGGTAGAAGCGGGAGAGGCCCTCGGCTTTTTACCGGGTGATCTGGCTGAAAAGGTCGACCCATACTTAAGACCGCTATATGATGCGTTGCACGACATGATGCGGTTTGAAAAAGCGGCCGCCTTGATGCAAAAGGGCATTATTGAAGTCGCTCCCATAGCCTTTATGCGCGGACGCACGTTAAATGATTCTTTTATCATTCTGGATGAGGCGCAAAACACGACCTCCGAACAGATGAAAATGTTTTTAACCCGAATCGGATTCAGCTCTAAGGCGGTCATTACCGGAGATATCACCCAGATTGATCTGCCGAGTGATAGAATATCCGGATTGATCGAATCCAAGAATATTTTGCAGGATATCAACGGAATTAAATTCGTTTTTTTCTCGAAAAAAGATGTCGTCAGGCACAAACTGGTTCAGGAAATAATTCGAGCCTATGAAGAACTTGAAGCCGACAAACAAAAAAATAGTTCAAATTAATTAATAGAAGAATGAGCAAAGAGAAAAACAAGGAATCCATCAACAAAAATCTCGATCCCGCCCGGCGCTGGCGCTGGGGGATTTTATTTTCGGTGACCGCTCTTTTTTCAATCATTTTATTTCCGAACCTCGTTGTTACCAAGCATCAATATGAGTTGGGAGATGTTGCCGAGCGGGATATTAAATCTCCCAGAGATTTTTTCATAGAGGATACAGCGGCTACCGATAAAAACCGCCGGCAGGCAGTGGCTGCGGTATTAACGGTTTATGATTATGATGCAGGGCTGGCCGCAAGCTTGACGCGCAAAGTCAATGACGTCTTTGCTGAAATGAGGTCCGCGGCCCCGACTTCGGACAAAGACCGGCCCCAGCAACCAGCAACTAATGAGGCCGCCGGGCAGACAGCGGCAGAAGCCCAAAAACCGGCCCCAAATAAGATCATTGATAAACGCGAATACCTTGAAGAAAAACTGAGCATCCGGGTAAGCAAAGGCGCATTTATCGCGCTTGAAAAGGTGGGTTTTTCAGAAGAAATTTCAGAATCCATTAACGAGATATTAAAGAAAATTATAGTTAATGGTGTCGTAACCAATAAGGAGATCCTGCTCAAAGAATCTGAAAAGGGTATTCATCTGCGGGATGTCAGCACCAAGAAAGAAAAAGAGCTGCACCAGTTAAAAAAGTTTTATGGACTCGACCAGGCCAAAACCATGGTTCGGATTGTCGGCCAGCCCCTTCTCAACGATCTGGACTACGGATTGTTAAACCTGGTGGTGGATTTTGTCCAACGGCTCATTCAACCCAACATAACGCTAAACCGCAGCGAAACCGAGGAACGAAAAAATAAGGCGGCTGTCGAAATTAAGCCGGTGCTTCACAAAATCAAAGCCGGGGAAATGCTTCTGCGAGAGGGCGAACGGGTCACCGAAGTCCAGCTGTTGAAGCTTAAAACCCTTGAAACCCAGGACAAAAATGAGCAGGTCTTCTTAACCAGTGTCGGGGCGGCGATGTTGCTGCTGTTGCTGCTGGTAACGACTTATATGCTTCATTTAAACCAACCCGGCCGGCTATCGGTTGAGCATAACAAAAGCCTTATTTTTATGGCCAGCGTGTTTTTAACCTTTTCCTTTCTGGCGGAAATCAGTTCCAAATTATCAGAAGTTTTGGCTATCAACGCCACCATCCCCATTGAGATGTCTTCCATCTGGTTCGGTATGCCACTGGCTTCGGGTGCCATGACCATCTGTCTGTTTATGGGCTTGCAGGTCGCTATACCGCTGACCGTGGTCATGGCAGTCTCTTTTGCAGTGATATTTGAAAACAGCCTGACTGTTTTTCTTTATTTTCTGATCAACGGCACCATGGCGGCCTACTGGATAAGAAATTGCCGGGAACGCAAGGTTTTCATAGCGGCCGGCGCCAAACTCGGATTGCTTAATATTCTGCTGGTAACGGCCGTTAACTTCTACCTGGCTGAATTGTCCGGTTCAAAGCTTCTGTGGGATTGGGCCTTCGCATTTCTGGGCGGAATTGGTGCCGGAATTGTGACCGCGGGTATTGCTCCCCTGGTAGAAATCGCCTTCGGTTATACAACCGATATATCACTGCTTGAGCTGGCAAATCTGGATCGGCCGATCCTGCGAAAGCTCATGCTCGAGGCACCGGGCACCTACCATCATTCGGTGATTGTCGGATCCCTTGTCGAAGCCGCTGCCTCTGAAATCGGCGCCAACCACTTACTGGCCAAAGTCTGCGGGTACTATCATGATATCGGCAAAAGCAAAAAACCGCTGTATTTCATCGAGAATCAGAAAGCCGGCAAAAACAAGCATGATAAACTGGCGCCATCCATGTCCAGCCTTATTTTGATAGCCCATGTCAAAGATGGCGTGGAAATAGCCAGGGAAAACAAACTCGGCCAGGTAATCATCGACACCATCAGGCAGCACCACGGTACCAGCCTCATCAAATATTTTTTTGAAAAAGCCAAACAGCGCAAAGGCGAAGATGCGGTGAATATTGACGACTTCAGATATCCCGGACCCAAACCTCAAACCCGCGAGGCCGGTCTGGTCATGCTGGCTGATGTCGTAGAGGCGGCGTCAAGAACCCTTGAGGACCCGACCCCCTCAAGAATCCAGGGCCTTGTCCAGAACCTGATTAACAATATATTTTCTGATGGTCAACTGGACGAATGTGAACTGACCTTAAAAGACCTGCACAAAATTGCCAGGAGCTTTAACCAGATATTAAACGGCATTCACCATCACCGGATAGAATATACTGAAAGGCGGGCAGCCGCCAGCGAAAATGGCAAAGGAAGGCCAAAGAATGGAAGTCCGGATAGACAACAGGCAAAGCAGGCACAAAATCTCACCGAAGAAGATACAACAAACGGTTCAGGTCATCTTAAGCGCCTTGGACTTTCCTGACGGCGAAATTTCTATCCTCCTTGTGGATGACCCGCAGATCGCAACCCTCAACCAAAAATATCTTGACCGCCAGGGACCGACAAACGTAATCGCCTTTGCCATGCTCGAGGGCGAATTTTCCTATCTGACGCCCCATCTTTTGGGCGATGTGGTGATCTCCATGGATGCAGCCGCCAGAGAAGCACAGGATGCCGGTTTGAGCAGGGCGCGCAGGTTTGATGAGTTGCTGGTACACGGTATCCTACATTTATTTGGCTATGACCATGAAGACTCCGAAAAAGAAGCCCGACGAATGGAAAAAAAGAGCCGGGCGCTGTTGGAACTGATTACATAGGAGATAATCTGATGGCGGGATTAGCGGTAAAAGTTGATCAAGTGGCAGTTATGAGAGCAGTTCGGAAAAGTCAATTTCCTGATCCGGTGACAGCTGCCGCCTTGGCTGAAGTGGCGGGAGCCGATGGAATCACCGTTCACCTCAGACAGGATCGACGGCACATTAAAGACCGGGATGTGCGTATATTGCGCAGTATTGTCCAGAGTAAGCTGGTTTTGGAAATGAATTCGACATCGGAGATGGTCGGCGTTGCCCTGGATATAAAACCCGACCTGGTGACACTGGTGCCCGAAAAACGCGAAGAATCCTCCGCCGATGGAGGACTGGACCTTATCGTACACCGTGACGATATTACCGAGACGGTGGCGACATTGCAAAACAGTGGGATTCCGGTGGGGCTGCTGGTCGATCCCGAACTCGAGCAAATCAAGCTGGCGCATAAATGCAATGCCACCATGGTTGAGATCCACACCGGAACCTATTGTGACGCTAAAACTGCTCAGACAAGGCATCAGGCATTTTTGAATATTGTCGATGCTGTTAAACTTGCGCACAAGCTTAAATTGAGTGTCAAAGCCGGCCGCGGGTTGTGCTATAAAACCATAAAGGCCTTTAAAGGCATTCCGGAAATTGACGAATTCAGCATCGGTCACAGCATCGTATCCCGTTCGATTTTATCAGGGATGCAACAGGCGGTTGAGGAAATGATCAGGTTAATCGGGGCGCTTTAGGGGCGCGAGTTACGGGTTGCAAGTTGCCGGTTGCGGGTTGCGTTTATTTTACACCGTACGCTATACCCTCTGCACGATGCTCCTGCATTCCGACTTCTACCATTTCTGACATCTGTCATCGGTCTTCTGAATTTAAGGAGCAAGACATGATCCTGGTAACAGCAAATGAAATGCAGGCGATGGACCGCCAAACTATTGAAGACTTCGGCATACCGGGCATGGTGTTGATGGAAAATGCCGGCCGGGGCGCGACCCGTTTTTTACTGGAACAGTTCCCGGATATTGAGAATAAAAAAGTCGGGGTAATTGCCGGGCGTGGCAACAACGGTGGTGATGGATTCGTAATAGCCCGTTATCTGAAACAAAAGGGAATCCGGATACGGCTGTATCTTCTCGCTAAGACGGATCGGGTTCTGGGAGATGCCTTAGCCAACCTTAAACTTCTGAAACCGCTGGGGGTGCCGGTGGTCGAAATTCCGGATGAAGCGTCATTTTCTAAAATCAAATCCGAAATGCACGGGTTGGATCTGTGGATTGACGCCATTCTCGGCACCGGTTTGAAATCGGATGTGAAAGGATATTATAAGACGATTATCGATTGCATTAACAGCCTTAACAAACCTGTCTTCGCCGTCGACATGCCTTCGGGTTTAAATTCGGATACCGGTCAGCCATGCGGCACCTGCATCAGCGCCGCAGCGACGGCAACCTTCGCATATGCCAAAACCGGCCACATGGTTTACCCGGGGGCCGATTATATCGGAAATCTTAAAATCGTCGACATCGGAATTCCTCCCCATATTGTGGCGGCGGTGGGGCCCAGGCATTTTCTGATTACAGCACAGTTGATCCGGTCGCACTTAATTCCCAGACCGGCAACTGCCCACAAAGGCAGTACCGGCCACTTGCTGGTCGTCGCCGGATCCACCGGAAAAACCGGGGCGGCGTCGATGACATCCATGTCTGCGTTGCGCACAGGCGCCGGACTTGTAACACTTGGCGTGGCTGAAAGTCTAAATCCTGCTTTGGAAGGCCGGATGCTGGAGGCCATGACAGCTCCCCTGCCGGAAAGCGGCAGTGGTGTCATAGGAGAATCCGCCTTTAATGCGATCCGGAAAGAGCTGCCGGGCAAAAGATGCCTGGCCATTGGACCCGGACTCGGACAGGCAGCTGAAACGAAAAAATTGATCTGCAAAATCATCCGGCAAAGTGAAATTCCCGTGGTCGTTGATGCCGATGGATTAAACAATTTGGCCGGTGAATTGAAACACGTTATTAAAGCCAAAGCCCCGATCATTTTAACCCCCCATCCCGGCGAAATGGCCCGCCTTTTGGATACCAAAGTCAGCATGGTCCAGCAGAATCGGATTAAATGTGCCCGGGAATTTTCAGTCCAGTACAATGTTCATGTCGTCTTGAAAGGTGCCGCAACAATTATCGCACATCCGGACGGCAGGGTGTTTATCAACCCCACCGGCAATGCTGGAATGGCCTCCGGCGGTATGGGAGATGTATTGACCGGAGTCATCGCCGGACTGATCGTTCAGGGCTTAGCACCCGAGGCCGCCTGCCACGCCGGAGTTTATTTGCACGGGGCGGCAGCGGACAGTCTGGTTGAAAATATGGGACCCTATGGCTACCTGGCCGGTGATGTGATGAAAGCAATACCCCGTGAGATAAAGAAGATTGTCCAGATTTAGTTCTCAGATGGACATTGGAGATCCCGGCGGCCAACTTGGTTGAAAATGTAAATTCCAAGCTCCAAAACCCAAATTTCAAATGGTTCGACAAGCTCACCAGCCTGAGCCAGGTCGAAGGGCAAATTCCAATGACCTAAATTCAAAATTCGAAACGATTGGGTCGTTCGAACCTAAGCTCATGACCGAGGGGCTCACCACCGAAGGGCTCGTTGTAGGCCTAACAAATATTCCATCTGCATTTGCGCCAAAGGCATCACCCCCGATGAACAGGGTTTGCGAAACAAGGCAAGATTACAGTGGTGAGGTTTTGGTCATTGAATATTGGTAATTATTTGTTATTTGGTGCTTGAAATTTGTGATTTTATTGTCTTATAAGACCCCGTGGTGCAGCTGGATTAGATGTTTTTGACTATCCCCCGCAACCACGCAAAAACGATATTATGTTCGGCAAAAAAATTGATACGACAACTCATTCGGCAGATGAAACCCGACAACTGGGCCAAAAAATCGGCAGACTGATAAAACAGCCGGTGATCATTGCTCTGATCGGTGATCTTGGCAGTGGAAAAACTGCATTTGTCCAGGGCCTGGCAAATGGCCTGGACGTTCCGGTCGAATATTATATCACCAGCCCCACGTTTACTCTGATAAACGAATATCCCGGACGCCTCCCCCTGTTTCATGCCGATCTGTATCGCCTGCAGACTGACCAGGATCTTGAGGATATCGGCCTAGATGAGCTGTTATATGATCAAGGCGTACTTGCAGTTGAGTGGGCGGATAAGCTGGCGGACAAACTTTCCGGCGACTACCTAGTCTTGCAGTTTGAAATTATAATTGATGATTACCGCAAGATCAAACTGATTGCTTATGGACATAATGGAATCAATTTGATAAAAGCCCTTGAAACATCCATGAAAACTGAATAGCTCTTCAAAAAGCGGATTAATTAACGGAATATCGAAAATGAGCCTGATCGTACAGAAATTCGGAGGAACTTCGGTCGCGGATCTCGAGCGCATTCGCAATGTCGCCAAACGCGTTATCAAAACCTATGACCAGGGCAACGATGTGGTCGTTATTCTGTCGGCCATGGCCGGTATTACCGACAATTTACTCGGTATGGCCCAGGGCGTCTCGGAAACACCGGACAAACGGGAGCTCGATGTACTCCTGGCCACCGGAGAGCAAACCACCTCGGCCTTATTGGCCATGATATTGAAATCAATGGACTACCCCGCCCAGTCCTTGCTTGGACATCAGGCGGAAGTGGTTACGGATCATTGTTTCGGAAATGCCCGCATCGTTGATATCAGAACCGATCGGATCAATGAACTGATAGGAAATCGCAACATCGTCGTCATCGCCGGTTTCCAGGGGTGCGATCCACAGGGTAATATCACCACTCTTGGACGCGGTGGTTCCGATACTTCCGCCGTAGCCATTGCAGCAGCCCTCAAGGCGGATGTCTGCGAAATTTATACGGACGTGGACGGAATCTATACGGCTGATCCGAATATCTGCGATAAAGCCAGAAAACTGAACGCGATTTCATATGACGAAATGCTGAACATGGCCAGTCTCGGCGCGAAAGTACTGCAGATCCGTTCGGTCGGTTTCGCCAAAAAATACAACATCCCCGTGCACGTTCGATCATCGTTCAGTGAGGAGGAGGGAACTATGGTTGTCAATGAAGATTCCGGCATGGAGCGACTGGTCGTCTCCGGTGTCACCCATGATAAAAACCAGGCCCGCATCACATTGAAAAAGGTTCCGGATCAGCCCGGCGTCGCAGCCAAAATTTTTACGCCCATAGCTGACAGCGGAACCGTGGTGGATATGATCATTCAAAACACCCGGGCCGGCGGACAAACCGATTTAACGTTTACCGTGCCCAGAGCCAGCTTTCAAACGGCTCTTGCAATCGAAAAGCGCATTGCCAAAGAAATCGGCGCCGAAGACGTGTTCGGCGATGAAAGTATCGCCAAGGTATCCGTAATCGGCGTTGGAATGAAAGATCACTCGGGGGTCGCCTCCAAGATGTTCGCCACCCTGGCCGCCGAAAACATTAACATCATATTGATCAGCACGTCGGAAATCAGGATTTCGTGCATCATCGAAGAAAAGTATACCGAACTGGCCGTAAGGGTGCTGCATACCGCCTTTGGGCTGGATACGGAATAAAAAAGATTGCGGATTGTGGATTTGGGATTGCGGATTTTTTAATGATGAAGAAATTCAGTCCCGATCAACTGATATTTGTCCTGGCCCTGGGTGTGGTGATTCTGGGGCTGACGATTTATCGTTTTTTCTATCTATTGTGAGAGACGACCCGCCGTCGTTGCGTTCGCAGCCCAACTAGGGCGCGGCATGCATGTGGCAGGGGGAAGCAAAGCGCATCGCGCCAAGCGTAAAAAGGTCCGTATATCGTGCTTCATTCGTTGACCTTCAACCCGATACCTTACACCTTAAACCCTAAACCCTTACTTTACACCTTAAACCCTATACCCCAATTTTACACCCGAAACCCATTCCGATATGCCGTGCGCCGTGCGCCGAATGCCTTGAGCCTTTACTGCTCTGCGTCGGACGCTTTGCGTTTCGTGCCGCCCTACCCCGGGTGGGCTGCAGCTCTGCTATCCGGCCCTTGAAGTTGGCTAATGGGAACCTGTTGCTGACCGGCCAGGTCCTTTTTTTCAGGTATGGCCGCTTGAGGCGGGCGGGAGCTGATTTCGTTTTTGGCCATATCGATCCAGCCCATGATGCGCTCAATCAGAGCTTCATGACGCGGATCTTTACGACCGAGATCTAAAAACCCTTCTTTATATTCCTTGATCTCATCAAGCAATTCCTGATCTTCTGTATTGCCCACCCGTCCGAAGCCGCGAATCAGTGCCGTCAGGTTCTGTACCAGATAGGTCATGTGTCCGGCGCTTTCCTTCATGCAATATACCTGCGAGCCGGGATTGCCGTAGACCTTCAGAGCACTTCGCAGAACCATGGCAGCAGTTTGGCCCCCCGCCAGCGCCAGGAAAATGTGGACCTCGCGTTCCAGGGCCAGCAGGAATCGAATCGGCAAAAGGTTTTCTTCCGTCTCATTCGCATCGAGGGCTTCAAGCAGTTTTTTGCGGATCATAATGATTTTATTTAAAAATTTGCGCTGTTCCCCATCGACCCGCCATGACGCATAGCCGGCAACTTTCCGGTCCAGTCCCACGATCACCAGAAGCACTTCTTCCGGGGTAATCTCAATGTCCATATTTATTTCTTTATTGTAAGTGCGCAGGAACTGGTTGGCCAGCATGATGGCATTTCGATCCGAAAAACTGATTGCGGAAGGGTTCATGATAAAATCCGACAACAGGAGTTTGATCGCCTTCAGGTGCTGTTGGGACTCTTTGACCAGCAGCTGGAGGGAATTTAAAAACGGCACTCGGTCCTTGTCTTCCTGTGTTTTTTTGAGAAATTCCCACAGTATCTGGAAGCTGTGTTTTTCAAAGCGCATGAAGTCAGGCACATTTTTGGCAAAGGCGGCGCGCTGGAAATTTCGACGTTTGTCAAAGCAGTTCTCAAACAGGGAAATAATTTGTTCGGCGTCCACCACCGTGATATCGAATCGCTCGGCCAGGACCTGATAATCTTCATACTCGATATTTTCATAGGGGTTGATGATGGATATGCTTCTTTTCCGATCCGTGCACCGCCCCTTGGAGACTTCGAGAACATCCAGCAGATTGATGTCGACTTCACCGATAACGGTTTCCTGTTCCCCGGACCAGAATTTGACCAAATCATCCTGCACAACCAGATCATCGAGCAGTTCGTCCGGCACCTGATCGATAGCCGTCTGCAGGGTAGCGAGCACGCTGTCCAGGATTTTCTGTCCCTTGGAATTTTTCTCCATGGTATTTAACAGGCGGGAGAGCAACTTGAACCGCTGCCCGAGAATTTTCAAATTAACCTGATTGTAATCCTGGGCAAAGACACTTTTCATCGCCAATTTGGCATGCTGCACGGATCCTTTGAAAGCGGCCTTGGCAAATTGGGCCACCCCGTGTTTGAGAACTGCAGGATCAGAATTTAAATTGGCCCGGCGGGCGGTGCTGTTGTCAAAGTTTTCAATCACGATCTCATCCGGTGCAGTTTCACCCTGGTTCATAAACATGGCCAGAGATTTATTGCTGTTGACCTCCAGCGGTGGTTTTATCAGCTTATCCCGCAGGCTTTTAACTTTAAAAAAGGTCTGATAAACACTGGAATATTGTTCTTCGGAATACTCATCATTATTGCCTGCATCCATGGGCGCTACTTTTCGAACCAGTCCCTGCATGGTCGATTCACTCAAATTGTTCAGTGCAGCCACCAGCGTCAGATTCGGATCGGGTTGATTAAATTCGTCAACAATCGGCGGCAAAGAGCATTCTTTGCCATTCTTTTCAAATGTAATCGGGGTCAGTGTTTCTGCCGCCTGGTTGTAGCACGAAAAGATCCGCATGGAGATTTGCATCATTTCCAGTGAGCGTTGAGACCGTCCGGGAATTTTCAGCGATACGTTGCTGATCGCCTGCTCTGCAAAGGCAGCAAAGGCTTTTTTGATCCGCCCCTCAAAATGCTTGAACCGAAGTCCCTGGCGTTTAATCAATTCTGAGACAACATTATAATCGACAACCTGTTCGCCAAATTGAATGATATAATCCAGTTTGGCGGAAAGATCGGTCAGGTGTGATCCGCGATAGTTAATGCGAACGGTTTTGTCGTGTCCCTGCATGCGATCGAGTTGATGCATGGTATTGATAAATTGAAGAAAGGTATCCTGTTTGGATTTCACGCCTTCCCAGTAGTGCGCATCCTGAAAGGAAGCGTTCAGAATATAGGCCAGTTCGACCATCAGGAGATGCCATCGATCCTGATTATCGGAATCTGTGGATAGGCTTCCAAGGAGCAGGTCCGATGACTGCTCAGCGGCCTCATCGATGCTGCCGATGCCTCCAAGTTGCTCAAGTAGTAATGTTGCATTATCGTTCATTCAGACCTCTTTCCGGGCAATGGGCAGGTATTCCCGTTATATTTTATTTACCATTGTGACTCCTAAAGCAGCCATATTACCATCTGAGTTATTATCGGCATTAATGTTTCGAAACTTAAGGAAATACATCGACTTTGTCATTTCTGATCATAATCGACATTGACATTCAGACCATCCTTCGATATTTGCAATTTTATTGTGCCCTTTCACTCTCAATTTATCGTTCCGGCAATTTGAGCTGTTAACCAGACCGATAAACTATTGACAGTCTCGAATTTGCCGCTTGCTAAAATCAAATAGCCATCACCCAATGTCTGGATTCAAGGAGCAGCAAATAAATGATCGCACGTGAGATTATGCAAACTATATTTCACACCCTTTCCCCCCACGACACCATCGCCGAAGCTGTCAAACATTTTCAGGAGGCGCTCGAGGATGAGCAAAAAAAAATATTCGGTCTGATGGTCACCGACGAAAGCGACCACCTGGTGGGTATGCTGTCCATGTATGATATTCTGCTGTTTATCCAACCCAAGCATGCGCACATCTGGGGGGAGATGGAAGATATCGATCCGGCGCAATTGTACGACGATCGGCTGGGTAAAGTAAAATCAATCCTGGTCGGCGACATCATGACGACTGAAGTGGTGACCATACCCCCGGATGCCCACCTGATGGTTATCGCCGATATCATGATCAAAAAACATATTCGACGCCTGCCGGTGGTAGATGGTCAGGAAATAGTCGGCATTGTCTTTGTTTCCGATGTCTTTCACCATTTGTTAAAAAAATTTTTAGTATAAGGCCGGTCGATATGGAATTGATGGGTCATTTAGTCAGCCAATTCAAAAAGCCAGCTTATTTCTTCCGGCAAAATGGTGAGGCGCAAAAGGCAGAGGGTTATGCAGGAGATCAATAGATGCCCCGGGTCGAGAAAAGAAGTGTTCTGAGCGGTATTGTAGTAAAGGAAGCCATGCGCCGGCAGGTCATCCGGCTGTCGCAAAGTGCACCCATCGACTACTGTATCAACCGCATGATTAAATACAAGATCAATTCGGTATTGCTTCTTGATGAAAAGCAGCGGCCGGCCGGGATGGCTTCTAAAACCGATGTTATGAGCGCTTTTTACGCCGGCCTGCCAATCGAGGCACCGGTTGAAAATATTATGGTCGGTCCACTGCTGTCTTGTTATCCGGACGATGAACTGGAGTCATCCCTGGACGCCATGCAGCAAAAGGGTGTCCATCGTCTATATGTACGCGGATCCGATTCCGATGAAGTTGTCGGTGTTCTGGCCTATCCGGATATCGTCGGATTGCTGTATCGCTACTGCCGGGCCTGCGACAGAGGTTTGCTGAAAGCTCGACGCCGTATGGGAGATGACCAATTCCAGCGATTAAAAATTAAAGATGTCATGACCGCTGAGGTGACCGCTTACCAGGAAAAGGACGGTCTGGCACGGGTCATTGAAGGGCTGACCGAGCATCGCATCGGTGCGGTTTTAATCGGAAATGAAGCGGGAAAAGCGGTGGGCGTAGTTTCCAAATCCGATCTGATCGTGGCTTACAAACACGGTGTGACGGTAGACGCCCGGGCGGCCGATGTCATGAGCAAGCCGGTCGTATCCAGCGATGCGGACACAGAACTGGCCGATGCCATCCAGCAGATGCTGCTGAAAGATGTGCAGCGACTTTTCGTTCACGGGCAAGATCCCGGCCAAATCGTCGGCATCCTGTCGCTTTCCGATGCCGCCCGCTTCCGCTCCGGCTCCTGCCGGGCCTGCACATCGAGCAGATTGATGAAGTAATAATCCTGGTCCGTATGCCACGCCGACAGTGGAGCTTGATCCACCCCGCAGGGGTGATAACGCTTACCTGCAGTGCTTAGGTTTCGGGGATCAGGTGTCAGCAATCGAATTCAATCCGCTGTGGGGGGAGTCGCTCTAGAAATGGACTTTCTCTCACCGGTATTGGCCCTCAATTGCAACTAAATCAGTGTTCTGGATTCCGGGACTCAATATTTACTGACACCTGAAACCTGACACCTGAACCCACTGGAAGAAAGCGAAGCGATCGCCCTGTATCACCAGCGCAGTAATACCGCGCCGGCAGTCAGACCGGCGCCAAAGGCATCGAAGAGAATTGTCTGGCCGTTTTGTATGCGACCGTTGCGCAGGGCTTCATCCAGCACGGTCGGAATGGTGGCGGCCGATGTATTGCCGAAGCGGTCGACGTTGATGAGGATACGATCCATCGGGAATTGGAGGCGTTCGGCCACGGCTTCAATAATGCGGATGTTGGCCTGGTGGGGAACAAACCAATCCAGATCACCGATCGTCATCTGATTCTTGGCAAGGGCCTGTTGTGCACATTCAACAAGGGTACGAACAGCAACTTTAAAAATCTCGCGGCCGTTCATCTGGATTTTGTGAAGATTCTGGTGATACCGTTCAGGGGTGACTTCTAGTTTGGACCCGCCGGCCGGGATGAGAAACAAACCATTCAAATCACCGTTGGACAGCAAATGGTTTGAAAGAAGGCGCCGCGCTGTCTGGGCCGGAACCTGCTCCAGAACGGCCGCCCCGGCTCCGTCCCCGAAAAGTATGCAGGATGAACGGTCCTGCCAGTTGACGAACTGGCTTAAGACTTCAGCCCCGACCACCAGGATTGTTTTGGCATGGCCGGAACGAATGAATTGTTCGGCCGTGACGATACCATAGATAAACCCCGAGCAGGCGGCGTTGATATCCATGGCCCAGGCCCGGTCGGCGCCGAGCTTCTGCTGCAGCCAACAGGCCGTCGATGGAATGATGGTGTCCGGGGTGCAGGTGGCGTAAATGATCTGGTCGATATCCGCTGCGGTTTTCCCTGCCATTGCCAGGGCTTGACGGGCAGCTTGCGTGCCCAGCGAAGAGTTAGTTTCCGCGCTGTTTTGCACATCGATAACTCTGCGCTCGCGAATGCCGGTGCGGTCCCTGATCCAGCGGTCATTGGTCTCAACCCCGAATTGCGAAATCTTACGGGCGATATCATCGTTGGTGAGGCGCTTTTCAGGATGGGCCGATCCGGTCCCTAACATTCTGGCGGCAAATTTCATCGGACTGCATTGCTCCTTAATAAATTGGTTGCCTGAAAATCAGGCATTCAGTAATCATAACAACTCTTTCACCACGAAGCAACTTGACCGTGTCAGTTGTTCGTTGGAGATATAACCTGGCTGGATCATTGCCTCTGATCTAAGATGGACTATTAGCGGCGCCAGTTTTTGCGCTTTTTCTTCCCCCTCAAAGGATCTTCGAATGATAACTTGAATGGCCATGGAACCCTCCTTTATTTACGGGCGGTTTTTATCTCTTCAGCTACTTTCACAGCAGCCTGCACGGGATCATCGGCATCCCGGATCGGCCTCCCGATCACCAGGTAATCCGATCCATTTGTGATGGCATGAACCGGCGTGGTGACCCGTGCTTGATCATCCTGCTCACCCAACGACCATTGCGGCCGAATCCCCGGCGTGACAGTGGCAAAGCCATTGCCGAAACGGCTTTTTATGACAGGCGCTTCCAGACCGGAACATACAATGCCGGCACACCCGGCAGCTTTGGCCATAGCGGCTTTTTTTACTACCAGCACAGACAAATCACGGCAATATTCAGACCGATATCCGGCAGCCTCAATATCTACAGCCGCCACGCTGGTCAGCACCGTCACTCCCAGAATATCCACTTTCCCACGGCTTCCGTCTACCGCAGCTTCAAGCATGTTTTGGCTTTCGCCGCAGTGCACGGTCGCAAATCTAACTCCCAGATCGGCAATGCCCTTCATCGCACGGCATACCGTGGCCGGAATATCATGCAGCTTCAGATCTAAAAACACTCCGGCCGCACCGGCTGCGTTTATGTATTCGACGATTTGGGGACCGGATCGGATAAACAGTTCAAGTCCCACCTTGAACAACCCCACATGATCCGCCAGCAACTCGACATAATGTTTGGCCTCACCGATTGACGGGAGATCCAGCGGAAAAATAATATAGTCCTTAGCTTGCCTCATAGTGTTCTTCCACCCACTTCAAATATTCCCCGCTTTTGACGCTTTGCACCCATTGCGGATTATCCAGATACCATTGAATCGTCTTTTTAAGTCCGGTCTCGAATGTTTCGAGGGCAGACCAGCCCAATTCATTTTCCAGTTTGCTGCAGTCAATGGCGTATCTTAAATCATGGCCGGGTCGGTCTTTGACGAAGCGAATCAAATCCCGGCGGGACGATTGATTCGCTCTGGGCAGCCTTTCATCCAGTATATCGCAAATCAGGTTGACCGTGTCGATGTTGGCCAGTTCACAACGTCCTCCGATATTGTAGGTTTCGCCGCGGGTGCCTTTTTGCATTATTCGCCACACCGCCCGGCAGTGGTCTTCGACGTATAACCAGTCCCGGACATTTTTGCCCGCGCCGTATACCGGCAAAGGTTTGTCCTCGATCGCATTTAATATCATCAAGGGAATTAATTTTTCCGGAAACTGGTAAGGGCCATAATTATTGGAGCAATTGGAAACGGTTACCGGCAGATCGTAAGTTTTACTGTAAGCTCGAACCAGATGATCGGATGCGGCCTTGGACGCCGAATACGGGCTGTTGGGTCTGTACGCGGTTTGCTCGGTGAAATAACCGTCAGGTCCTAAAGAACCAAATACCTCATCGGTGCTTATATGGTGAAATAGATTCAAGCGGTCCGAATTTCGGCGAGCGACCTCAAGCAGGTTGAATGTTCCTGAAATGTTGGTTTTGATGAACGCGTCCGGCGCAACAATGGATCGGTCGACATGGGATTCGGCGGCAAAATGGCAGACAGCATCGATCTCGTACCAATCAAATATGCGTGTCATGGCGTCCGAATCACAAATATCGGCCTTTAGGAAAATGTAGCGCTCCGGGGACAATTTCTCGAGATCGGTCAGATTTGCGGGATTGCCGGCATAGGTCAGATGGTCGACATTAATGATCCGTCCGTCAAAATCTGAATCAAGCAGTAAAAGACGAATAAAGCCGGTTCCGATAAACCCGCAACCGCCGGTCACCAGCATGTTTTTCATCAAGCCTCCTTGTCGGGTGTCAGATACCATCGGGTGCGTTGCACAAGATGACCTGGATTATGCCGCGATAAGCGGCAAAAGGCAAAAGTAAGCCAGTGTTTTATGCATTGAACTCGCACTCCCGCTGCGGCGGGATTTGTACGGCAACAATATACTGATAAAAATATGCTAAATTGAAAATTGTGGATGAATTGCCTGTATTATTTATTTTCTGAATTGTCTTTTACTTGTATCCCAAATCAACTGATCCATAAAGCCTTTTTTCAGAGCCCTTATGATATTTGAAATTTTAATATTTTTATAAGCATTGCGGAGTCAATTGGTTTAGAATTTTGATTGACCATTGCCTGCTGTACATAAGAAATCTATTGAAATAAACAATCATAATATGTATAAATAATAATTTTTAGCATTTATCGGTAATTCGAAATTCAATATCCCAAATTGAATCACACCAACAATCCATTACTTCGGCTGCACTCGTTTGGCGAAGTCCATGTCCAGACCAAAACTCGGTGACAAGGCTTTTCCATCGGCCAAAATTTTAGGATCTATATGCAAACCGTCCAGCACTACCATGTTGCTTCCGGCAGTTTTTATGTCAGCCGACAAAAGCCTCTGTTTCTCGATGCCTATCTGGGAACCTGTGTCGGGGTTGCCCTGTTCGATGAAGAATCGGGGGTGGGCGGGTTGATCCATTTGCTGCTGCCGGAACCGATATCCCTGGCGGGTTCCTTCCAGCCGGAAAAGTATGCTTCAACGGGTTTTCCCCTATTTCTACGAGCCCTGTATGATGAAGGTGCGTCAAAAAATAATTTAAAAGCCGTCATTGCCGGCGGGGCTCTTGTGGGGCCGATTGAAAGTGCCGATTTAGAGTTGGACATCGGCGGTCGGACTGTTGAAACGGTCATGAGCTACCTCAAAGAAGAAAAAATTCTGATCGAGCAATCGGAAACCGGCGGATTCTTTACGGCCTGTTTGACCCTGAACCTGGCGAACGGGCGATGCAGTATCGAGCCGGCCGGCAGTGACAGACTGACACCGGACATAGAGGCGCAAGTGCCCACGGTCGAAGAAATAGAACAGTCCATGGTGGCCATTCAACCGATTCCACAGGTGGCACTCAAGATTTTGAGACTGGTAGATGAAAAAGAATATGATATCCAAGCACTGACCGCAGAGATACGCAAAGATCAGGTCATTAGTGCCAAAACCTTGAAGCTTTGCAACAGTGTCATGTTTGCCGGCACCAGTAAAATTGAGTCGCTGGATCATGCCCTGATCTATATCGGATTACAAATGCTTGTGAAACTGGTTATCTCGGCCTCGGTCGATAATTATTTCAGCCATACAAGTTCGGGATATTCATTGTGCAAAGGAGGACTTTTCCATCATGCTATCGGTACGGCTATCATTTCCGAAAAACTGGCCGATTTGACCGGGCGGGTGAAACCGGGACTGGCCTATACCGCAGGGCTGCTGCATGACATCGGCAAAGTCGTGCTCGATCAATACGTGACCTCGGCCTATCCGCTGTTTTACCGTAAGCTGAATGATGCCGGCCGTAGTTTTTCAGAGACCGAAAAAGCCATTCTCGGAATCGATCATACCGAAATCGGCAGCGACCTGGCCCGCAAATGGTCCTTCCCCGAGTCCTTGATCGACGTCATCCGTCATCATCACCGGCCTGAAGACGCGACCCGGCACCTTGAACTGGTGCATACGGTTTATCTGGCGGATTTGCTTATGTCCAGATTCAATACCGGATTAGAGTTGGAACGGCTTGGCACCGAATCCCTTTCAGCAAGACTGAATGCCATTGGATTATCGGTGGAGAGATTCCCCGATATTGTCGATCTCATCCCGGTTGGAGTATTCGAATCATCACCGGAACTCGCGCTGGGGCAAAAATGAAATTATCAAACAACCAGCAAACGCTGTTACGAATGCTGCCCGGAGTGGATCTGTTGCTGGAGCAATCTAAAAAAGATACCTTTTTCGAAGGCATTCCGAATGCAGTGGTGGTCAACTCCATCCGTCAGACCCTGGATTCTCGGCGCAACCGAATTCTGGCGGCCGACCCAAGCATTGACGAGCAAAACCTGTCCGATTCCCGCATTATGGAATTGGTCAAAGAATCCGCTGCAGAATCAATGACGCCTAATTTGAAATCCTTGATCAATGCCACCGGCGTAGTGGTGCACACCAATCTGGGCCGTTCGCTGGTGCCGGCCGAAGTAATTCAGAACCTGGCGCACATCGCCGGGCGATATTCCAATCTGGAGTATGACCTTGGGGCCGGTAAACGGGGCTCCCGCTATGGCAGCGTTGAGGATATTCTGTGCGAAATCAGCGGTGCTGCGGCTGGTATGGTGGTCAACAACAATGCCGCGGCCGTACTGCTCTGCCTGGAAACCCTCGCCCGGGGAAAAGAGGTCATCGTCTCGCGCGGTGAGCTGGTGGAAATCGGTGGTTCGTTCAGAGTCCCGGATGTGATGGCCAAAAGCGGGGGCATTCTGAAAGAAGTCGGTACCACCAACCGCACCCACATGCAGGACTACGAAAATGCACTTGCTGAAAATACGGCCCTGATGTTAAAGGTGCATCGCAGCAATTACAGTGTCATCGGGTTTACGGCTGAAGTTTCGTTAAAAGAGTTGGTTGAGCTGGGCACAAAACACGGCCTGCCGGTCATGGAAGATCTCGGCAGCGGCACGTTTATCGATTTTTCAAAATACGGTTTGATCAAAGAACCAACCGTACAGGAATCGGTTGCCGCCGGTGTGGATGTGGTGACGTTCAGCGGCGACAAGCTTCTCGGCGGCCCCCAGGCGGGCATTATTGTGGGTAAAAAACAGATCCTGGATCGTATTAAGCAAAACCCACTGGCCAGGGCGCTGCGCATCGATAAAATGACCCTGGCCGCCCTCGAGGCCACGTTACGTCTTTACCGTGATGAGGATCATGCCGTTCGGCGGATACCGACCCTGCAAATGTTAACGATGAATTTAAACGAACTGGCAAATAGAGCAACCAGGCTTGCTGATGATCTCAACGCAATCAGCGGGTCGCGGCTTGAAATCAACCAGGTGGAACTTTCCTCCAAAGCCGGTGGCGGGGCCCTGCCGCTTTTGGAACTGCCAAGCAAATGTCTGAGAATAAAGATTCAAGGGTTGTCTGCCAATAAACTGGAACAAAATATGCGTCAGAATACGCCACCGATAATCGGACGTATCGAAAACGATGCTTATGTAATTGATCCCAGAACGCTGCTGGATGATGATCTGCCGATCATTCGAGCGGCATTCGAAAAATTGCTGAATTGAGTATCAATATGACCGCTGGAAATAAAGCCCTGTTTCACAGCCGCGGATCTGCGCGGCACTTTTTATTTTCGAAAACGGATACCGGGCGCCTGAAGGACGTCAGCCGCAAAAAGGTTGCTGAGGCCCATCAAGCGCTGCAGGCGGCTTATCCGGATATGCTTTCCGATCAAGAATTTATGGATCATGCCCTGCTGGCTTTGGAGTCTGACACCCTGTTTTCAGCGGTGGTCATTCGACTGGATCAGAACGGGCAGGAGCAAGAGGCCCCTGTCGTTCCCGCTGAAGGCGACGGACTGCTCGCAGTGGCCGCGATACTGGATGACGTGTGCCGCGAACAGAAAAGTATGTGGGGCGCTCTTGACTCTGGATTGCTGGCCGGCTTTTTCCCTGATAAAAACGGGCCGCAAACCATCGAATTGACCCGTCGGATTCAAAAAAGCCTTAAAGCGAAAACTCAAAAAACGATTACCGTGGGAATTGCTGCATTCCCAACCATCACGTATCAAAAAGTAGAGATTCTGGAAAATGCCGCTAAGGCCCTTGACCATGCGACCTTTTTTGGTCCCGGCAGCGCGGTTATTTTCGATGGCGTCAGTTTGAATATTAGTAGCGACAAATTATACGAAAAAGGAGAAATTCAGGGTGCCATTGAAGAGTTGAAAATGGCTCTCAAACTGGATTCTTCAAATGTGAACCTGCACAACAGCCTCGGAGTCTGCTTCGGTCTTCAGGGCAACTATGAACCGGCCATAGAGGCGTTTAAAAAGGCCATTTCGATTGAGCCCGGGGAGTATATGGCACTCTACAACCTTGGGTTGGTTTACATGTTAACGGATAAACGCGACCAGGCTCTGGAATTATTTCTTAAAGCCGATAAAATCAATGGCGATGCCTATGAAGTGACCTTTCAGACCGGCAAGCTCTACCTGGATTTAGGTGACGCGGAAAAAGCCCGGACATATCTCGAGCGCGCTGCAGACCTCGAGCCGGAATCCGGTGCGGTGTATCGTTACCTGGGTGACTGCCATGCTGCCGGCAACATGCCACAGGAAGCCATCACGGATTATCGCAAGGCCATCAGGTTAAATCCACAGGATGCGGCTTCCATGTCGGCCCTGGGATGTTTATTTGAGGCCCAGGGCGAAAATCCCGAAATCACCTTGATGTTTTGCCGCGAAAGTGTCGGACTCGCCCCTGACAACGCGCTTTTTCGTTACCGGCTCGGCCAGCTGTATTCCAATCAAAATCGTCTGGACGAAGCCTTAAGTGAGTTTCGACAAGCCCAGAAACTCGGCTATGATGCGACGGATGACATCAAAGAGGTCGAGGTCCGACTCGGTAAAAAAGCTTCCTGACTGCTCTGCGTCCCAGGTAAATATGGCTCAGGAGATAAAAAGAAGCCCTTAGAGTAAAGAAATGCCTGATCATGAAAAATATCATCCTTAATATTTTGCAAGACAGCATCGAAGCCAAGCGGCACTGCATCGAAAATAACATCGACCATATCATCAAGGCAGCGGATATGCTGGCGGCGTGTTTAACCCGGGGCAACAAAGTACTCATTTTCGGCAACGGTGGCAGCGCGGCCGATGCCCAGCACCTGGCGGCCGAATTTGCCAACCGGTTTCAAATAGAGCGCCCTCCCCTGGCCGCCGTTGCCCTGACCACGGACACATCCCTTCTCACCAGCATCGGCAACGATTATCATTTTGATGTTATTTTTTCCAAACAGGTAGAAGCTCTCGGCCGACAGGGCGACATAGCCTGGGGTATCAGCACCAGCGGCAACTCCGCCAATGTCATCCAGGCGATGAAAGCCGCCCAGAAAATAGGTATGTCAACCATCGGCATGACCGGCCGGGCTGGAGAACTGGCCGGTTGCGTTGATCTGGTTTTTGCGGTAGCCTCGGATACCACCGCCCGAATTCAGGAAAGCCACATCACTGTCGGGCATATTCTGTGCGATCTGGTGGATCGGATTTTGTACCCCAATGAATTTAGGGATTGAGGGTAAACGTCTATGGTTTGGGGATTGAAGATTTCGGAGAATTGAATCGGCTGAATTCCATTGCGCCCTAAATTCATATTTTTATATTTATCGGAACAATTATGCCTGACAGATTCAACCCGATTGACTTGAGCGGCGTCGCCACCTACAGCCTGACTGAGCGGGAAAGCATGGTGAGTACCGACGATTTTGCCAAACCCTGGCGCAAGGGATCTTCTTACGGGGAGTTTCTGGCCAACCTGCCCGACATCCTGGCCGGCAAGCAGCTAAAACGTGTCATATCCGCCATTGTTAGGGCCTGCCAGGCTGAACGGACCGTGATTTTCGGCATGGGTGCCCACGTGATCAAAGTGGGGCTCAATCCGATAGTCATCGACCTGATGGAGCGCGGCGTCATCACCAGCGTGGCGATGAACGGTGCCGGCATCATCCATGATCTGGAGCTCGCCATGGTCGGACAAACCTCCGAAGACGTCGCCACGGCCCTGGATGACGGGTCTTTTGGCATGGCCCGCGAAACCTGCGAATTTTTAGCAGATGCCCTCAATGCAACCGGAAAAAAAGCCATGGGTCTTGGCCGGGCCGTCGGCCGGGTCATACTCGAAAAAAAGCTGCCGCTGATGGAAAAAAGTATACTTGCAGCAGGCGCCCGGCTGGGAATTCCGGTAACCGTCCACGTTGCCATTGGAACCGATATTATTCACATGCACCCCGGATTTGATCCCGCCAAGGCCGGCGCCGCCACCCACCAGGACTTTCGATTGTTTGCCGACATCGTCTCCACCCTTGAGCAGGGAGTTTATTTAAATGTAGGATCCGCCGTTATTTTACCGGAAATCTTTCTAAAAGCAACCACCCTGGTGCGAAATCTGGGGCACACCCTGGCAGATTTTACCACAGTCAATCTGGATTTCATCAAACACTATCGCCCCCTGACCAATGTTATCAGCCGCCCCACCGCCAAAGGCGGCCAGGGCATCAATCTCGTCGGCCACCACGAAATCCTGCTGCCCCTGATCGCCGCCGGTGTGATCGAAGAGATCGGGTAGACTTCGAGGAGAGAATCTATCGCGGCGCAGACGGCGCCCTTCAATTTTTTATAATAGACAAATCACCTTAATTTTAGGCATTTTAGACATTTTAGGCATTTGTCCCTTCGGTTGATGCGCCCTCTTCTACTCTCAAAGGAGCCGGTTCTAAAGCATGCTACCTTGAATATGGTTTGCCGATGATTATTATTTTGGTTTGAATTTAATTAGGAGATTTATCAATGCCGATTTATGAGTATCACTGTCAAAAATGCGGTGAGGATTTTGAGTATCTGGTCTTCGGATCCGACAAACCGGAATGCAGCGCCTGTCAAAGCAAAAAAGTGACCAAACTCATGTCACCCTGCGGCTTTGTCAGCAAAGGCGCCGGCGGCCAGACCGTGAGTGCTTCAGCCGGCTCAGGCTGCACGGGTTGCGCTGCAGGCAGCTGTACAGGATGCGGCCACTCGTGAAGCCGACGATAAATATTGGGACCCGGGCCAGTAAGCTGGCCTTGTGGCAGGCCAACTGGGTCAAATCAGCCCTGAACGAAAACGATTCTGCCCAAAATCTAGCGCTGGTTACAATTAAAACCAAAGGCGACAAAATTCTGGATGTGCCGCTTGCCAAGGTTGGCGGCAAAGGGCTTTTTGTTAAAGAAATCGAGCAGGCTCTGCTGGATCACCGGATCGATATCGCGGTCCACAGTATGAAGGATATGCCGTCTGAAATTCCGGACGGCCTTTGTATTGGCGCCGTTCCGCAGCGGGAAGTGGCCGCCGATGTTCTGATCTCGCGGGCCGGCCAGCGCTTTGGCGAATTGCGCCGGGGAGCTGTCATCGGCACCAGCAGTCTGCGCCGGGCGTCCCAGCTGCGCCATGCAAGGCCGGACATCGAAATCGTACCGTTGCGGGGAAATCTGGATACGCGCCTCAAGAAGCTACAAACTGAAAATCTGGATGCCATTGTACTGGCCGCCGCCGGTGTCAAACGCCTTGAACTCGAGCACCGCATCACCGAATACCTGGCTTCCGAAATCATGCTGCCGGCGGTGGGTCAGGGCGCCCTGTGCATTGAAATACGGCAACATGATCCGATCATCGAACCCCTGGTGAAAGCCTTGGATGACACGCGGTCCCGGGCCGTCGTCTTAGGTGAACGGGCCTTTTTGAACCGCCTGGGAGGCAGCTGTCAGGTGCCCATTGCCGCTCATGGTGAAATAAAAGACAATAGGTTTCATCTGACCGGTTTAGTGGCCGATATCCATGGTTCCCCCATCTACAAATCGGTTTTGTCGGGCGCCGTGGATTCGTCAGAATCAATTGGAATCAGCCTTGCCGAAGCGCTTCTTTCCCGCGGGGCAGACAAGATATTGCAGCAATTACAATCGATGGAATCTGTCAATGAGGAAAGCTAAAGTTTATCTGGTCGGCGCCGGTCCCGGCGATCCGGGATTAATTACGGTAAAAGGCAAAGAATGTATCGAAACGGCCGAGGTCGTAATTTATGACTATCTTGCTGCACCGGCTCTATTAAATTACGCACCCCAAGATGCCGATATTATCTATGTCGGCAAAAAAGGCGGTCATCACACCTTATCCCAGGATGAAATTAATGCGCTGATTGTGGAAAAAGCCAAGGCCGGTTTCAGGGTTTGCCGGCTCAAAGGCGGTGATCCGTTTATCTTTGGCCGCGGTGGTGAAGAAGCTGAAGTATTGGTGGCCAAAGACATCCCTTTTGAGGTGGTGCCCGGGGTGACCTCGGCAGTCGCGGCCGCTGCCTACGCCGGAATTCCACTGACCCACCGCAAACTGACAGCCACCCTCGCCTTCGTCACCGGTCATGAAGATCCCCACAAAGAATCATCAAGCATCGATTGGGAATCTTTAGGCCGCGGAATCGGAACCCTGGTTTTCTTTATGGGGGTAAAAAATTTACCCGACATCACGCAGAAGTTGATCGCCCACGGCAAATCGCCGGATACCCCGGTAGCTCTGATTCGCTGGGGAACTACGCCCGGCCAACAGACCGTCACCGGCACCCTGGACGACATTGCCGAGCGGGTCAAAAAGGCCGGTCTCAAAGCACCGGCGATTATTGTTGTGGGGGATGTTGTCCAACTGAGAGAAAACCTGAAGTGGTTCGAGACGCGTCCCCTGCTGGGCAAACGGATTGTCGTTACCCGGGCACGCGAACAGGCCAGCGATCTGGTCAAGCAATTGGCTGATCTGGGAGCCGAGTGCCTGGAGTATCCGACCATCAAAGTCATACCCGCCGCTGACACCGATCCCCTCACTGATGCAATAGGCAGCCTTTGCACTTATGACTGGATCGTTTTCACCAGCGTCAACGGCGTTAAATTTTTCTTTGAGCGTCTCTTTGCGTTGGGCCTGGATGTACGCGCCTTGAATCATCTGCATACCGCCGCCATCGGTCCGGTCACGTCGCAACGGTTGCGAACGTTCGGACTGAATAGTGACATCCTTCCCAAAAACTACCGGGCCGAAGCCGTAGTTGAAGCTTTCCGCAAAGAGGATTTGAAAGGTAAAAAAGTCCTGCTGCCCCGTGCCGCTGAAGCTCGGCCGGTGTTGCCGGTTGAACTGCGCAAAATGGGAGCCGAAGTCGATGAAGTAACCGCCTACCTGACTGAAAATGTTTCAGACAACGCCGATCTGCTCATCGACCAACTCACCAACAAGCGCATTGATCTGATTACCTTCACCAGCTCCTCTACCGTCAAAAATTTCAAAGCCCTGCTGCCGTCGGAAAGTATCAAGGATCTCCTTGACGGTGTTGCCATCGCCAGCATCGGGCCGATCACAACCGACACTGCCAAAGAATTAGGCTTTGAGGTTCATATTACGGCCCACACCTATACCATAGCCGGGTTGTGCGATGCGATTTTGAAACACTATACAAAGTAGTGAATTTTGACCCATCGGCCAGGCTGTGATTGCACCCCGGGCAGGTGGTGTTCGCCGTAAAATAACCACTGGAATAATGGAAATAGATCCCAATGCACCCGCCTCAATATTTTACCCCGTGAAATTTTTTTCATATTTCCGCGGGGCACCATTCAATTATTGCAATATCCCATGGCATTGTATTACAGCAATGCCGCCTATTGCTTTTTTTACCGATTTTGATATACCGTAATTACGTTGCCCTGAAAAATACCGGATATGACATCAGGATAAGTTGATGAATGAATTTCTCAAAACATTGCCGAACCTGGTTGATGAGATTAAAGCTGTTCAAGATATAATTATCACCAACATCGTTTTAATCGGCCAGACACCGGCCCCCACATTCAAAGAAAAAAGGCGCAGCACGGTCTTCATGGAAAGGCTGGCCGAATTTGGGGTCGATGAAGTAACCACCGACGGTTATCGCAACCCGATTGGTATCATTCGGGGAACTGCCCCTGATAAACCACCGATATTTGTTTTAGCCCACCTGGACACCTTTTTTGAACGCGACATTGTTCACAACTACACCGTCAGAAAAAATCAGATCACCGGCCCCGGCATACTGGACAACTCGCTTGGTGTGGGCGTCATGGTATCCCTTCCAATTCTTTTTGAAAAACTGAACTTGAGATTTGAATCGGATATTGTTCTGGCCGGCACCATCCAGTCCATCGGCAAAGGAAATCTGCGAGGGGTCCGGCATCTGTTAAAAACCTGGCCGACCCCGATCAGAGCCGGTGTCTGTTTGGAGGGCGTGGAGCTGGGTCGGCTCAACTACTTTTCGGATGGGATGATCAGGGGGGAGATTCAGTGCAACATCTCCGAAATAAAGGGGACTTTTTATAAATTTACCCCCAATGCCATTTTGATATTAAATGAAGTTATCAATGAAATCATGAATCTGCGTCTCTCCCAGAGACCGCGGTCACGGATTGTCATCGGCAAAATTGCCGGCGGTGCCAACCATGGCAAAATAGCTTATAAAGCTAACCTGGGATTTGAAATTCGCAGCGATTCTTACAAAATGGTCAAATCGATTTACCATAATATCAGGGACATTGTCGAGGGAATCAGTCACGAAAATGAAGTTGAACTGAGTATTAAAACCATCAGTAATCTAAAGGCTAACAGGTTAAAATTCAACCATCCCCTGGTCAAAAATTCCGCCGCCGTTCTGGAAACCCTGGGTATCAAACCGATCAGCAAGTCAACGGAATCAGCGCTATCCATTTTTCTCTCACGCAAGATACCATCCGTCACCCTGGGCATCACCCATGGTGAGAACTATTACACGGAAAAAGCCACCATGGACATCGTACCGATGTTCAAGGGCATCGCCCAGGTCATCGGTGTGCTAAAGGCGATAGATAGTGGGGTTTGTGATGACGCATAACTGGCTCGAAAAAAATACATTTCATTATTCGGAGTTCATCGACCTTTATCGCCTGGTCGAAGAAAAGCAGAAAAAAGACCTTAAAATATCACTGTGCCTGCCGACCCTGAACGAAGAAAAAACCATCGCCAAAGAAATCATCATCCTGAAGTCCGAGCTCATGACGCGCTATCCGCTGGTGGACGAGCTGATCGTCATCGATTCGGGCTCAACCGACAATACCCTGGATATTGCCGGCTCTTTCGGGGCTGATGTATATATTGCCAATGAAATCCTTCCCGATCTTGACCAATTTAAAGGCAAGGGCGAAAACCTGTGGAAAGCGCTTTACATCGCCAAAGGCGACATTATTGTCTACATTGATGCCGACATTAAAAATATTCACCATCGCTTTGCCTATGGCCTGATCGGCCCGCTGCTGTTAAATGACCAGATAAAATACACCAAAGCGTTCTACGACCGACCGATTTCGATCGGCAAAAATAAAATCAGACCCACCGGTGGCGGGCGGGTGACAGAGCTGGTTATCCGGCCGCTGTTCTCCCTATTTTTCCCGGAGCTCACCCAGATTATCCAACCCCTGTCGGGTGAATACGCCGGGTATCGGGAAATTTTTGAAAAAATCCCCTTCCCGATTGGATACGGGGTGGAAACCAGCATGATACTTGATATTTACGATAAGTGGGGCCTGGATGTAATTGCTCAGGTGGACCTTGATCGTCGAATCCATCGCAATCAGGATACCAAAGCGCTGGGCCGGATGGCATTTGCCATTCTCAAAACCTTTATCACTCGTCAAAAAAGATCAGGCCTGATTGATTTGAAGCAAGATCTATTTGATGAAATAATCCAGTATAACCTGGTCGACAATGAATATCAGCCCGAAGCAATGCAAATAAAAGGGCTTGAACGACCGCCGATGATTACGATACCCGAGTATTGCGAAAAATTTGCTGTCTCGAATTAATCCGCCCTTAAAAATAGCACATGCGGGCTTTAAATTGTTAATTGATAACGGAAGGGATTTACTGTATTGAAGCGGCGGCGGCTGAATTAAATTATGCTGCCCATATTTTTCTTTTAAATCAAACAATGTAACTAGTCTGCGATAAATCGAATTATCTTCATGAACGATTCAACCAGTCAACTTAATAAACCAGTTAGCTAAATATGAAACTGATAGACCCGTGTAACCGACATCTGAATTATTTGCGCATCTCCATTACTGACCGTTGCAACCTGAAATGCCTTTATTGCGTTCCGCGGGACCAAATTGCCAGGCTTTCACACAAGGATATTCTAACCTACGAGGAAATTCTGCGGCTGGTAAAGATCGGCGTAAAACTGGGAATCACCAAATTGCGGGTTACCGGCGGCGAACCGCTGGTGAGGAAAGGCGTCTACGGATTTCTGAGCGAATTGAGCCGCATCGATGGGCTGGCCGATCTTTCCCTTACCACCAATGGCGTTTCCTTGAAAGACAACCTGACCCGGATTAAATCCGCCGGCATCAAGCGCATCAATATCAGCCTGGATACGCTCAAGCGGAATAAATTTCATAAAATTACCGGACTCGATCTTTTCGACCAGGTCTGGCGGGGCATCGAAATGGCCCGGGATATGGGATTTCACCCGATTAAGTTAAATATCGTGGCCTTAAACGGAATCAATGACGACGAATTAAAAGACATGGCGCGACTATCATTTGATAATCCGTTTTACATTCGATTTATTGAATACATGCCGATCGGAGATTCTCAAATGGGCAACGGTCCGCTGCTGCTGGCACCTGAAATAAAAAAGCGCATCAGTGAACTGGGCCAGCTCATACCGGTTCGTAATTCGATCAATGACGGTCCGGCCCAAAGATATCGCTTTGCGGGCGCCAGGGGCGAAGTCGGATTCATCCACGCTCTGAGTCACCACTTTTGTGACAGATGCAATCGCCTGCGGTTAACGGCGAGCGGTAAGCTCAGGCCGTGCCTGCTGTCCGACCACCATGAAGATATCAAAGGCCCCTTGAGAGAAGGCCGCACTGACGACGAATTGGCGGAAATCTTCTTTAAAGCGGTGCGCCACAAGCCATCCGACCACAATTTGGCGGCCGGCAACCCATTGCGAGTCTGTGGCCAGATGCACGCCATCGGGGGATAGGCCAGGAAGCTGGACCGGAAGCCCAGGTTTTCAATGATATAAAAAAAGCCTGAGCCGCAGCAGTGGGAGGCTACATTTACTCACACAACAGGCGTAATACGGCTCAGGCCTACAGAAGAATGCCTACAAATGCGTCACCACAATCATAAATTCAGGCTCAGGTAGCATAGGCATTATTTATTTTGCCCTTTAGCAGTCTGTAAATAACAAATCAAGGCTTTTTTTTGTTAATTTCATTTTTTTTATAAAATGGAGGAATTTATGGAAATAAAAGTCGTCAAAATTGAAAACCCGGACAGTATGAACATGATCCTCGGTCAGTCTCATTTCATCAAAACCGTCGAAGATGTCTATGAAGCAATGGTATCCACTGTTCCGATGGCCAAGTTCGGCCTGGCCTTCTGCGAAGCCTCCGATGTCTGCCTGGTCAGACACACCGGCACCGACAACGAAATGCTTGAGCTGGCCCAAAAAAATGCCGTTGCCCTATCAGCCGGCCACAGCTTTATCGTCTTCATGAAAGACATGTTTCCGGTCAATGTCTTGAACGCGATCAAAAACGTACCGGAAGTATGTCGAATTTTCTGCGCCACCGCTAACCCTGTCGAAGTCATCATAGCAGAAACGGAACAGGGGCGCGGCATTCTCGGGGTTATCGACGGCTTTTCTACCAAGGGGATTGAAACAGAGGAAGACATCAATGCCCGCAGAAATTTATTGCGACAAATTGGATATAAACAGTGAGTGAGGAGTAACAAAACATGGCTGCAGAAACTGATCACCGAATCGATATCCGAATCAAGCACAAAGCCGAAATCCAGTTTGAAAACTATTTCTCCGGAACCAACTACAAAGCCAGGATGTATAACTGCAGCCCGGGCGGAATGTATTTTGAGTCCGACTATGCGCCGCTGCCCGGCACAGAGATTTATATAGGGGTAAAAAATTCACCCTATGATGCGGCGGCCGACGTTTACCACGCCCAGATCAGATGGCGCAAGCAATTGCTGCCGGGAGCATCCTCCTACCAGTACGGCGTTGGCGTTAAATACTGTCTACCGGGCTGCCGGTGATCTGGATTCTGTCATCTGGGTTTTGCCATCGCCGAGTTCATCCGGTCCAGCGCTTTCTCCAGCAGGCTTCTGGGACACCCGAAATTAAGCCGCACAAAACCGGGCGCGTCGAATTCAATTCCATCTTGTAATCCGACACCGGCATCTTCGAAAAAGGCAGCAGGGCGGTTGACGCCGGAAGCCCGCATATCAATCCAGGCCAGATAGGTAGCTTCCACCGGAGCCATTGAAATCCCGGGCATCTGATGGATTGCCTGTTCAACAGTGGCAAGGTTGCCGCGCAGGTAATCAAGCAAGGCCGCATGCCATTGGGCGCATTCGCCAAAAGCAGCCCGGGCAGCCGTATAACCGGCGGCATTCACCCGGGGAACAATGCCTGCCATGACTTTTTTGAAACTTTGACGGAGTTTCTTTGCGGGGATTATGGCAAAGGCACAGCTTAATCCCGGCAGGTTGAAGGTTTTACTGGGGGACATGAGGGTAATCGTGCGGGCGGCCACATTCGGATTCAACGTCGCAATCGGTATATGGATTTTTTGCCGGTCAAGAATCAAATCGCAGTGAATTTCATCGGAACATATCACAATATCATATTTTTGACAGATTTCAGCCAGAGTAGTCAGCTCCTCAGCGCTAAAAACTCGTCCAACAGGATTATGGGGACTGCAGAGCAGAAAGAGTTTGGTCTCGGCCGTAATCGATTGTTCCAGCCGGTCAAAGTCGAACTGCCATTGATTGTCATCCTCATGCAAGTCGACCTTGATAATGTTGCGCCGGGAGAATCCCGGAGCGCTTAAAAACGGCGGGTAGATCGGCACGGCCGTCATGACATCATCGCCGTCTTCACCCACCGCCCGGCAGGCCACATTGAGGCCGGTAACCAGCCCCGGCAGCCACACCAGCCATTCGGGTTTCACTTTCCAGGCGTATTTGGTTTGGAGCATCGCCATGACCGTTTCATTTAAATCATCCGGGGTGACGGTATAGCCAAACACGCCGTTTTCGATCCGCAGCTGCAGCGCCCGGATGACCGCCGGCGGCGACCGAAAATCCATATCAGCCACCCAAAGCGGTACTATATCTTGCTCCCTATATTTTTCCCATTTCAAACTGGCCGTTCCGCGCCGCTCCAGCACAGTATCAAAATCAAATAGATCTTTTTTTTCCATGGTCATCTTTTAATCGAATATGGGTTACCCTAATCCGGACAAGCCGGAATTGAAAGTTGAATATTCAATCATTTTAAAATAGCCAATCCAAAAAAGCTCAGATATCATAGGAACGACATTAATTGCAAAGGTGTTTTAAATTTTTATTTGAATTCAAAGTTTTTGTCGACAAAATCCGGATCATCGGAATGGGCGCGGCCGATAAATACAACAGCATGGTGACCGCGCTGGCGCATACTGCCGATATCGGCAATGCCCATGGGAAAAATAATAATAAACCGTCGGTTTTGACGGATTGACGCTCACCATATCATTATGCCACTTCTTGAATTTATCCTGCACCCTGCGGGTGACGGAGGTAACCGGAATTGAAGTCAGCGGATAGATCCCGACAACGCGCATGGCAGTTGAGTATTCACTCGGCGCGGTTACCGCCGCCTGCAGGGTTTGATAAAAGTTTGGCTGGCGTTGATCGTGGACTAACAGCTTGTCAGAATATAAGATCGCCCGGTATATAAGTATGTTGCGATCAGCCGGCTCGTCCAGCCGGTGGATCAGATTTTTCAGATAATCAGCGGGAATGTTTTGAATTTCTTTGCGGCGAGCCGCCAGATCCAGCTTTTGCATCCAGCGAACCCACTGCTTGCGGCGGGCTTCATTGTTCAGATCAGGTTTCAAACCGGCTAAAAATCGATTGAGGTGAATCAACCGTAATTTAGGCAACATAACGAAAAGGTTATTTTTTCGTTTTTATCAACTCATGATAGGCCTCGGTCAAACTGACGAACTTGTCGTGATCGCCGCCCTTATCCGGGTGCAATTCCAGGGCCTTGCGCCGATATAGCCGGACAAGGTCCTGACGACTCATTTTTTTTAAGTTCGATCTGGATATTCCCAGGATGGTACGGGCTTCCTTCAAACTGGCCGCTGCACTTTTCCAGGGTGGTCGATATTCGCGGTGGCTGTTGATAAACTGCCGCAAATAGTCTTCTATAAAGGACCCGGGAGCATAGTCATAGTCAAAATGCATCAGCACATATCTGACCAGAAAGTCATGCAGGCGATCCGTGGCTTTCATGCCCGCCCAAAACAAGGGGTCCAGGTTTAAGCGGCAAACCTGCTCGACAAAATGCTCATCAATTTTAGCCTGGCTCAGCATTTGCGGATTGCTCTTGGCAAACGATTCGTAAAAATATTGTTGCAGATCAAAAATAGTGTAGGTGTAGGTTTTGTATTCGCGGGGACTCAGCGCAGCTTCCATGTCCATGAACCCGTGCTCGATTTCGTCCCTTGATTTATTGTGCAGTCGGCGAAACAATATTGGCGGTACGCGCCCGATATTTCGTTGATCCGTTTGGCCGAATTTCAAATAATGCGCTCGGCGCTTGTCGAAAATGTGAAGCGGTGTATGAATTTTAACTTCAGGCGCTTTTTTTTGGCGGCTTGCCCGATGTCGATCTTCCCGGCGGCGAAACGGCTCCAGCACCCGTCTGATTTCCGGATGGACAAATCGCCAGAAAATATCTTCCAGCTCATCCAGGCGCTTCCCGGCTCCCAGCTCAATGAGCCGGTCTTCAATCATCTCATCTATATAAAACGCGTTGCCACCGGGATAGATGATATGGCCGGCAGGATCCGGGCCCAGGTCAATCAGATCCCGACTCAGGAAAAAATCCTCCTGTTGATAGGATTCCCGGATAAGATAATGAATTTGACCATTTATTTGTTTTGATGCCAGGTACAATTAAAGTCTCCAATATACTGCTAAAGCATTGATTATTGTGGTCTTGGGGTGATTTAAGGCCTTATACCGGTCATTTCCCAGCATCTGCCGTGTGCCGTGTGCCGTGCGCCGTGCGCCATTCTTTTTTGCCTTCTACCCTAAAGCTTATACCTTATACCGGTCATTTCCCACTATCTACCCTGTGCCGTGTGCCCTGCGCCTTAAGCCGGTAGCCCTTGGTCCTGCGCTTGTCAAATGCTGCATAGTGATTAAATTAACTGAACACTACGCAAATAGGAGGTCATTATCTATAAGGATATTAAAAGGACCGTATGCGATTTCGCAACCTGGGCAAATCAGGGCTGAAAATTTCCACGATAATCATGGGTACATTTCAGGCCGGCAAAGAAAAGTGGGTGGGTATTGATGATAGCCGGACCACCGGCGCCATCCGCGCCGCCTTTGACGCCGGCATCACCACATTTGACTCTGCTGAGGCTTATGGAAAAGGCCATTCGGAACGCATCCTCGGTGCCGCCCTTGCCGATGTTCGCAACCAGGTTGTCCTGGCCACCAAGGTATCACCCAACCGCCTGGAGTATGATCAGGTTCTTAACGCCTGCCACAGTTCCCTTAAAAATTTGCAAACCGACTATATTGATCTTTACCAGATTCATTGGCCGTCGGGCTCATTTGGCGGCAAAGTTGTTCCGCTAGAAGAAACCATGGCGGCGATGATTAAGCTAAAGAAGAAAGGTAAAATTCGTGCCATCGGCGTGTCCAACTTTTCCCGGACCCAGCTGGAAGAGGCTGCAAAATTTGGACGCATCGACAGTCTGCAACCGCCATTTTCGCTTTTCTGGCGCCATGTTGAAGAAAATACCATGGCTTATTGTATCGACAATAACATCAGTATCCTGGCTTATGCCCCCATGGCCCAGGGATTGCTGACCGGTAAATTCGGACCGGATCATGAATTTCAAAAAGGAGATCACCGTTCAAAAAACAAACTGTTTCAACCGGAAAATTATCAGCGGGTCCAGCAGGCACTTGCCCGTTTGCGCCCGATTGCTGATCAGATGGGCGTGAACATCGGGCTGTTGGCCCTGGCGTGGGTAACCTCCCACCACGGGGTCTGTGCGATTGCCGGAGCCCGCAACGCGGAGCAGGCCACTATGAATGCCCGGGCAGCCGACGTATCATTGTCCGCAAGCAAGCTGACGCAAATAGATCAAATCGGGTGTTCGGTTACGGATTATCTGGACAACAACCCCGTCATGTGGTTTGCCTAACACGTGAAGGGATAAAAATGATGATAGCAATACCCCTGGGGATCACCCCACTGCATTTCGGTATCTATCATGCACTGCCCGATGGCCTGTTTTGATATTTCTTCGTAATCATCCCGTTTTTCCTCCGCCCTTTTGCAGTCCATGCAAATGGCCTCATGATCTATAACGGATAGGATTCTCGGATCATTTGGCGCCAATTTCTGGCTGCAGCGTTGACATTGAATTGCACACGATAACTTTTCCGCCCAGGAATCCGACATTTTTGGTCCTCCTTTAAGTTTAATGCGATATCAAACTAATAAGATTACACAAGCAAAAAATCAACCCAAAGATTGGTCAATAGATTGGCCCGGGATCACCCGATACATTTTATACACATACACAGCGTTCTGTATGGTTGTCCCTGGTAGCTGATTTGAGGATCTATGATATGTTGACCGGTTCTGTAATTTTAATAAAGACGCTGTGTATTAGGAGATAAAAATGAATAAACAAAGCGTTATTGCAATCGCCGAAGGTTTGAAGCAAATTGAAGATGGTGTTGAGAGAATTCAGCGCGTCATGCGGGAGCAGAATATAAAATCAATAAAAGAAGTTGCCGCTGAACTGATTCCGATGCTAAAAGCCGATGATGATGAAATTAATGAATCCATCATCGCGCATCTGGAAAAACGTAATTAAGATTCAAAGGTTCGGGAGTTCAGGGTTCAGAGGTTCAAAGGTTCAGGGGTCAGTCTAGTCGAAGCCTCGAACGGTGAACAATTGAGACCGAGGATATAACCCTGCTCGGTAGACTTTGATATTTAGTACGGCTGCGAAAATGAGACAACCCTGAACCGTTGAACTTTGAACCCTAAATTATTTCTTCTTCAAATCCGAAATAAGATCTTTCATAATAGACATCACATTGCTGCCTCTTTCCCGGGCGATCTCGTGGGCTTCCTCAACTATCCTGGCTGCCTGCCGCGCCAGTTCGGCATCTTCCGGGACCGGCAGCTCCAGTTTTTGGTACTGCCAGTTTAAAAACCGCATCGCAATCTTTTCTTCCTGCTGCCTGATAAATCCCATGGTATGCCGTCTCCATTCCCCCTGGTGGCAATATACTCTAAATTTATCTTATTCCCACACATTGGAATAGTTGGCGAAAGTGCCTAAAGTTCAAATTGCCTAAAATGCCTAAAGTCAAGGTATTCCATCTTTTTAATACCTGAATTTTGCATACAAATAACCCCTAGTGAAATTCGAGGTCAAGTTACCGCAATTGACTTGGAACGGTGATTGTTACTCTAAAATTCAGGTAATAATAGCCCTGCCTTTATTGCTATGCTCTATGTCCTCCCTCCGGCCTGTAAGCCCTAGGGCTGGAAGCGGGGGGCCGGGGGCTGCACTTTGCCCTTTAGCTTCCATCATCTACCATCGACCTTATACCGTAAACCATCTACTCTATGCCGTGCGCCGTGCGCCCTGTGCCGTGCGCCCCTGCGCCGTGCGCCGTTCGCCTTGAACCTTGCAAATCCCTAAAATCACTTTCTCCAGCACCAGCCGGGCATCCTGGCCCCCGGTCTTCAGCTTTTTGTCAGCCGCATTCAGGGTTTCGAAAGCCTTGATCAGATCCTCTTTAGAAAACCGCTCCGATTTTTTGAGCAAAAAATAAATTGGATAGGCATTTTTCGGATTTTTGGCGATCAGCAGATCCGTGGTTAATTTGCTTTTTTTCTTTTTACTTTTGGTCCGGGTTCCGGTCTTTTGCCCAGGCGTCTCTTCCTTCAGGACGGTTTGCCAGCCGCTAAGATGATCCAGCAGACTCCGGTCATACTCGACGATCGCCGGTATAACTCGCTTTTGGAAATAATCGTATGGGCAGGCCGCCTGCCAATCGCTGCCAAGGGGGCTTTCCACAAAATCTTTGACCAGCAGCAGTTTTCTAACCTGGTTGATCAGCGCCGTAAAAGCCTGAAGCGGATGAATCCCGGCGGACAGGAGTGAGTCCAGAAAAAATAGTGCCGGGGCCGGCTTGCGATCCGCCAGAGCATTGGTCAATTCATAGATGGGATCTTTTTTGGTGCGCTGTAGAACTGACTCAACATCGGTTATCGTAATCTCTTGGCGATCCCCCACATAGCTAATTAATTTTTCAAGATTGCTGGAAAATGCTCTCAGATCAAAACCGGTCATTTCATAAAGGGCCCTGTAGGTCGATTGACCCATGGATTTGTTGCCGGCTGTCAGCATCGTATTCATCCTATCCGCCAGAACCGACTCCTGGACCACTCTATCCGCCCGGCGGTCGCCTTTCGGCACCGAACAGTCTATGACCACCCCCTTGTTGCTTAAAGCTTTAAAAAGGCTGCGGCGTTTGTCCGCCATATCCGTGGTGATAATCAGGTGATTGTTTGCGGGAAAGCCTTTCTCAACTGCCAGCTGCAGGGTGCGGCTGTCATCCCCGGCGGCCGGAACGGACAGCTCGTTTTCCCGGCAGTAGGTAATTATTTCATCCAACCAGGCGTCATCAGCACCCAGAATAATGTTCTGCCCCAGGCTATTTTGGCGGTTTGATTTGCCGATGTCTTCAAAGGAAAGATTTAAAAGGCTCATCAAGCCCCGTAAATGTCCGGCCGCTTTTTTGATATTATCATCATCATAGGCTTTTTTGGCATTATCAAGCAGTCGGTCTTTGTCCTGACCGGCATAGAATATCTTGGAGTCGCGCAAGGCGATAACTTTTATGCCGGGCAGCAGTGAGTACGTGTTAGCCCGGCCGATGACGTCGTGGATATTTTCCTGGGTTCCATCCAGGGGCTCGTAGTTGATGCTGCGCTCCGAGGGCGGAACCAGGACATCTAATAACGTATCAAAGACATTTTGGGTCAGCATCTCCTCCCCGTATATCAGGTACACGGGTGCAAAGGGATTGTTGCCCAACTCCTCAATATATTTTTTCAGGTCTTTGTAGTTAATGATGGGCATGATTATAAAATATGACGTACTGGAGTGTTGGCGTATTGGAGTACTGGGTAACTCCATTCTAGGTTTGGTGCCCGGTTAAGTGGACACCCAGTCACCAGCATCCAGTATCCAGCATCTGCCGTGCGCCGTTCGCCGTGCGCCGTGCGCCTTTTTCTTATTGGCCTTCTACCCTAAACCTTAAACCTGCCTTTTTTAGCATCCAGTATCCAGAAACCAGCATCATTCTTCCGGCAATTTCTTGAACAGCAGGTGATACATGAAAATGAAAAGTCCCACGGTAATCGCGCTGTCGGCGATGTTAAAGGCAGGCCAGTGATAGTTGCCGATGTAAAAGTCGAGGAAATCCACCACCATGCCGAATCGGACTCTGTCTATCAGGTTTCCGATCGCGCCGCCGAAAATCAGGGCAAAACCGGCTGCGAGAAATGCATGCCCCCGGGGTGTCTTGATGTAAAAGTATAAAATCAAGCCGACTGCCAGAGAAGAAATAAAGAGAAAAACAACCGTGCGCACGACCACGCTCATATTGGCCATCAGGCCGAAGGCCCCGCCCGGATTGAGAATATGGGTGATATCAAAAATACCCGCGATGACCGGAATGCTTTTGTGCAACGGCAGGTATTTCAAAATGAGCGCTTTGCTAATCTGGTCGGCTAATACGACCAGGCCGGCCACAATAGCCAGTCTAATATATTTGTTTTGCAGCATTTAACTTATTTCCTGAATTATGCATGAGCCCTCCGCAGGCGGATAAGTCGGAGGCTTTCATATTCTCATTAATTTTCATGCAAGATTAAGGTATTTGTTCCAATGCATCTTTGCAGCGCTGACAGATCGTTGGTTGCTCGCTGTGGCTTCCAACCGTCGTATCATGCACCCAGCACCGTTCACATTTATCACCCGGTGCCGGCGCCACCCCTATGAGCAAGCCTTCAACATCGTCGCTGCGAAAAGCATTTTCTAGTGCTTCATCCTTTACCAGCGAAGCCCGGGAAACAATCAATATTGACCTTAATTCAGCTGCAAAGGGCTGCAGCTTGTCATATGCATCCCCGGCTACCGAAATGGTAACCGCCGCGTCCAGCGGATGCCCGATGAGTTTTTGGGCGCGCGCCGACTCCAGCGCTCTGGTTGCCTCCCCGCGAATTTTCAGCATAAACTCCCATCGCTCTGCCAGAGCATCGTCTTTGAAGTCGGCATTTACTTCCGGCAGCAGGGCCAGATGCATGTTGGCTTCCTTGCTGTCACGGGCCGGCATGTATTGCCAGATTTCATCAGAGGTAAACGGCAAAATCGGAGCCATCAAACGGGTAATGGCGTCCAGAGTCATGTGCAATACGGTCTGCGCACTTTTCCGTTCCACGGATTGGGCCGGAGATGTGTACAGCCTGTCTTTGAGAATGTCCAGGTAAAACGCCGACAGATCCAGCGTACAATAATTGTACAATGCGTGGTAGATCACGTGAAACTCGTAAGCATCATAGGCTTTGCGCCCTTTTTCGATCAGATCCTGCAGTTTATGCAGTGCAAACCGATCGATTTCCGGCATCGATTCATAGGCAACCCCATCGTTATCCGGATCAAAATCGTAAAGATTTCCCATCATAAAGCGGCTGGTGTTTCGAATGCGCCGGTAGGCATCGGTCAGCTGCTTTAAGATATTGTCGGAGATGCGAATATCCTCCCGGTAGTCCGAGGCTGAAACCCACAGGCGAAGAATTTCGGCACCGTATTTTTCAATGACCTCACTGGGAGAAATTACGTTTCCGATGGATTTGGACATCTTGCGGCCCTCGGCATCCACCACGAATCCGTGGGTCAATACCGCTTCGTAGGGCGCACGATTCCGGGTGCCCACCGCCGTCAGCAGGGCGCTGTGAAACCACCCGCGGTGCTGGTCGCTGCCTTCCAGGTAGAGATCAGCCGGCCACCTGAGATAGGATCGCTGCTCGAGTACAGCCGCATGACTGACCCCGGAGTCAAACCAGACATCCAAAATGTCGGTCTCTTTGACAAAACTCTTGCCGCCGCAGTTTTTGCAGCTGACGTCAGGCGGCAGCAGTTCGGAAACCTCTTTTTCAAACCAGATATCGGCCCCGTGTTCTTCAAAAAGTTGATATATGCGCTGCATAACCTGTTCATCCAGCAGCAGGGTTTCGCATTCTTCGCAATAAAACACCGTTATCGGGACCCCCCAGGCCCGTTGCCGCGAGACACACCAATCCGGTCGGTTTTCGATCATTCCGTAAATTCTGTCCCGCCCCCAGTGTGGAATCCACTGAACGGCGTCAATGGCCTCCAGGGATTTTTTGCGCAAATCCGTTTTATCCATGGAGATAAACCACTGCGGCGTCGCCCGGAAAATCACCGACTGCTTGCAGCGCCAGCAATGGGGGTATGAGTGCTCGAAATTGGCTTCATTGACCAGGGCGTCGGTCTCTTTTAGTTTGGCAATGATATTTTTATTGGCATCAAAGACAAATTCACCTTTGAAATAATCAACGTCATCGGTAAAACGGCCCTCGTTGTCCACCGGGGAGTAGACCTCCAAATCGTAGAGCAGGCCCGTCTCGTGGTCCTCGCGACCGTGACCGGGAGCCGTGTGCACACAACCGGTACCGGCCTCCAGAGTGACATGCGATCCCAGGATTACCAGCGAGTCGCGCTGGTACAGCGGATGGGTACAGCGCTTGTTCTCGAGGCTTTGGGGATCGATCGCGCCGAGAATCGAATACTCGGCAATGCCAAAGGTTTGCATACAGATGTCAACCAGTTCCCGGGCCAGGATATAGACCTCGTTGCCGCCGACGCTGACGGCGACATATTCAAAATCGGGATGCAGCGCAATTGCCAAATTGGCCGGGATGGTCCAGGGTGTGGTCGTCCAGATGACGACATAGACATCTTTGCCGGCCAGCCCGGGCAATTCGCTGCTCAAATCGTCCCGCAAAGGAAATTTGACATAAATGGACGGGGTTGACTCATCATGATACTCAATTTCAGCCTCGGCCAGGGCCGTCTGACAGGTAAAGCACCAGTAGATCGGTTTTTTGCTTCGAATCAAACTGCCGTTCTGAGCAAATTTGCCGCATTCCCGGGCAATGGTGGCTTCATAGCCATAGTTCATGGTCAGGTAAGGATCATCCCAGACTCCCATCACGCCCAGGCGCTTGAATTCTTCGCGCTGAATGTCAATAAACTTCTCGGCATAGGACCGGCACAGTCGGCGAACCTGAGCCATGCTGAGATCTTTCTTTTTTTCGCCGAGTTCTTTGTCCACATTGTGCTCGATGGGCAGGCCGTGGCAATCCCAACCCGGAACGTAAACGGCATCGTACCCTGCCATCTGTCTGGAACGGACGATGATGTCTTTCAGTATTTTATTGAGAGCCGTACCGATATGAATGTAACCATTGGCATAAGGAGGCCCGTCGTGAAGAATAAACTGCTCCCTTCCTTTGGAATAATGTCGTATCTGTTCATAAAGGCCGGTATCATGCCAGGATTTCAGTTGTTCCGGTTCCCGTTTTGCAAGGCTGGCTTTCATCGGAAATTTGGTTGATGGAAGGTTCAGCGTCTTTTTATAGTTCATTGATTCCCCCTAAGTGCAATTAATTTAAACTTAGATTTTTACTCCGTATCCAAAAATGTGTCAAGGAAATAGAGAGAAATTGAATTGAAGAATTTAGGGATTGGGGGATTTAGGAATTGAGGAATTGAGGGATTTAGGGATATTTGATTGCAGGATATGGAATGATGCGATTTTGGATTTAAGATTTTGGATTGAATAAAGATTTAAACCTTTGGTCACGGGCCCTCCTAGGGAACCTGGGGCCGTGAACCCTATGCCGGCCGTGTTCGGCACGGTGTCTCACCTCCCCACTATGCCCTATGCGCTTTGCGCCATGCGTCCTGCCCTTCTACCGCATACCTGCCATTTCCCAGTAGCCAGTAACCAGCATCCGGCATCCGGCATCCAGCATCCGGCATCCAGCATCCGGCATCCGGCATCCGGCATCCGGCATCCAGTATCCGGCATCACCCCTATCCATCCCCCTCATCGGCGATTTCCATTAAATAGCGTCCGTAGTCGTTTTTCAGGTAATTGGCGGCGAGCAATCTGAGTTGCGCGGCATCAATAAATCCCAGCCGGAAGGCGATCTCCTCGACACAGGATATTTTCAATCCCTGTCTTTCCTGAATCGCCTGCACGTAGCTGGCCGCCTGCTGAAGTGCTTCGTGGGTTCCGGTATCGAGCCAGGCAAAACCCCTGCCCAACAGTTCGACCTTGAGATCACCGCGTTTCAGATAGACCGTATTAACGTCAGTGATTTCCAGTTCTCCCCGGGCCGAAGGCTTGAGGTTCCTGGCGATCTCCACAACTTCGTTGTCATAAAAATAGAGTCCCGGCACCGCGTAGGAAGATTTGGGATTTTGAGGTTTCTCCACGATGTCCGTCACCGTACCGTCCGAATTGAATTCGACGACACCATACCTTTCGGGATCACGCACCAGGTAACCGAAAATAAGGCCCCCGCCGGTTAACTGGATGGCCCGCTGCAGTATTTTGGATAGGCCTTGACCATAAAAAATGTTGTCACCTAAAATCAGGCAGACCGATTCCTGGCCGATGAACGAGCTTCCGATTATAAAGGCCTGGGCCAGTCCCTCAGGTCGCGGCTGTTGCGCATAAAAAAACGACATTCCCATCTGGGATCCGTCTCCGAGGATTTTTTGAAATATCGGCAGATCGTGAGGGGTGGAAATAATCAGAACGTCCCGGATTCCGGCCATCATCAGCACGGAAAGCGGGTAGTAAATCATCGGTTTGTCATACACCGGCAGCAGTTGCTTGCTAACGCCCAGGGTAAGGGGATACAGCCTGGAACCCGACCCTCCCGCCAAAATTATCCCTTTCATGATGTCCTTTCAATTGAATAATGAAGATTGAAATTTGAACCAGTGAAACTATTCAAGAATCACAATTACAATTGTGCCGGCGACATTGCCATCGCGCCGACCGCAAGATAAGAGAAGCTTTTGGCCACCAGTTCATTGTAATCGGGTATCATTCGTCGGCCGTCCATAACCAGATAAGGAGGCTTTACCGTATCTTCGATGGTTCGGGAGAATCCTCTGAACTCCTCGCAATCCGATGATATGAACAGGGCATGCGATCCGCTAATTGCTTCCCTGGCGGAATTAAAATAGTGGATTTTTTCAAATAAAATATTTTTGGAGGGATCGAAAACTTCCCGGGCCGATTCATTGGCCAGCGGATCATAGGTGTGGATGGCGGCAACCCCTTTGCCGAGCAAAGATTCGATGACTTTAATTGAGGAAGCATCCCGCATGTCATTGGTGTGCTTCTTAAAGGCCAGTCCCAAAACCGCAACGGTCATGTTGTTGAACTTAAATCCGACCTCGGTTATCGCCCGGTCAATCAGGTAGACCTTTTGATATTCATTGACTTCGGAGGAAGCCTCCAGCATCTTGGTGCTGACGTTCACCCGACGTAATTGATAAATCAGTGAGGCAATATCTTTGCCAAAGCAACTGCCCCCCGCGCCGTTGCTCACAAAAGAGCCCCAGGTACTGATGCGGTCGTCCGAGGTCACACCGAGCCTGAGATCGTCGATATTCACATTGGGCATATTTTCTCCGATTTTTGCGCCCACACCGTTCCAGAACGAGATATAGGTCAGCAGCATGGTATTGGCCACGTATTTGATGGCTTCGGCGGTCTCGGGTGTGGTCTCGATATATTTTATACGCACATGGTGCACAAACTGTGAATACACGCGCCGCAGGATGTTATAGTCCTTGGCGGTGTCACAGCCCACCACCACCCGGTCCGGACGTCTTGCGGCCACCACGGCGGTGCCTTCGGCCAAAAACTCGGGATTGGATGCAACGCCGAAGTTTTCGACCCCATGCGACATCATGATATCTTCCATATGACGCGCCGTTCCGATCGGAACCGTGCTTTTGTTAACCAATACAATTCGGCGCTTATCTTTTCTTTTAGCCAGCACCTCGGCGGTACTTTCGGCAGCAGCATCATAAAAAGTCAGATTCGTGGATCCATCGATATTGGACGGTGTGGGCAAACACAGAAAAATCGCATCGGTTCCTTCTATAATCGATTTCAGATCACTCGAAAATTGCAGGGATTTACCCAGCGTTTCTCGAATGATATTGGCCAGCCCGGGTTCATTGACATATTTTTCAATCTGATCAGCCTTGCCACTGGAAAACGCCTTGATTTTTGCCAGGTCGATGTCGTGCGCGTAAACTTGGTGGCCGTATTCCGAACACACCGCTGCATGCACAAGTCCCACGTATCCGGTTCCCAATACAATAATTTTCATAAAATCCTCTCTCCCTAATTAATGCCCAGCGGGAAATTAAAATCAGATCCTCATTTTAAAAGAATAGCAGAAATTAGGCTTCTGCAAAAACCCCGTTAGAAAACCCCCAGTTCACGCAGGACATCGTGGATACCCAAATTTTCGAATTTCAGGCGCAAAAACTCGGAGATGGTCGGTTGATAGGGTCTTACTTTCAGGTACATTCTCGCTTCGTTGGGGGTGCGGCCGCCCTTTTTCAGATTACAGGGTTTGCAGGCCGCCACACAATTTTCGAAAGTCATTTTGCCCCCCCTTGATTTGGGGGTGATGTGATCGATGGACAACTTTTCTCGACGGGCGCCACAGTAGGCGCACTTGAATCGATCTCTGATGAGTACGTTTCTTTTGGTAAAGGTCACACTGCTGCGGTAAATGGTCCGGATCAGCTTAATCAGACGCATGACAGCGGGAACTTTCAATTCCACCCCGCTGCAATTTCGAATTATTCGCTGGGAGTCTTTGACGACTTCCACCTTACCTTTGGCCATCAGACAAACTGCCCGCTTCCAATTTACCAGGTTTAGAAATGTGTAGTCGGCATTTAACAAAACACAATGGGTCATCGGTTATGCTCCGGATGCAAACTTTTTGTTAGTATAATTCGCCTGCAGTTCCCCCCGTCCAGTAAAAATCCGGATCCATAAGGCCCTGCTTTGGTTCCCCCCGGATGGAGGACCTGGTTTTCGATTTTGAATAAAACAACAATGCTTCATCTACCCAATAGAATATCGTATCTACTGAATTAAATCAATACTGCAGTATTTTTGCTCCAGGGCTTAGTCGAAGTAAATTCTATACCAGCTGCATCAGAAGGTTTAATAAGGGAACAAAATCCCAAATCTCAAACATCAAAATACAATTGGTAGATTCAGTCAATTCCCAGTTAAATGTCGGAAGCCCAGATGTTTGCCCTTTTCAGCCGTGTTGTGGTCCAAACAACTTGATTAAATCTTGCAAGTTAACAGGTCGCCAAGTATGATCTAATTTCGATGAATTGATGCTGGGTGTGGACGCCCATCAAGGCTGGCTGGTTTCGATTGTCGACCACCTGCCTGCCTGGATTCTTGAACGGGCGTCCGCCTTTGGCGCAGCCTGCTTTAAACTATCATCCTGGAACTTTAAGCCGAGAACCACAAGCTCCTCGCACAGCAAAGTCATGACTTCTGCTGAACTGAAACGTGTATTAAAACTTCCGGAATTATATATTATCAGTGGCGCAAGCGCTATTTGTCTAAAAAGGGAATCCTGATAGAAGATTTTATCAATGATAACTGGAATGCCTAAAAATAAGCACCAACTCAGTCTGTTTCAAAAATATCCTGAGCTAGGCCGGAACCTGCCGTGATTTTTTGCCCTTTGAGCTCCGGCGGCACCCTGGCGGGTCTGGTCCTGGGAGCGCGGTTGGCCGGATTGAATACCCGGGTGATCGGTGTGCGGGTAATGCCATCTCACCTGGGTCCTTTTCAGGCCTGCACTCCGAAAACGGTTGAAAAACAGATACGGCTTACGTATGGATATTTAAAGAAAAGATGCTGGGATCTGCCCGAACCGCTGCAGCGCTTTATTAAGCTAAAGTCGGTTGAACCCTAATTGATCATAAGCTAATCTAATTTATCTCTCACAGAGACCACAGGGATCACAGAGCCTTAAAAAATCAGACCAACATAAAAAAACCTCTGCGCCCTCTGCGAGCTCGAGGGAAGCGGGTGAGAGACTAAAAAATAAAAATTATCTCTCGCAGAGACCACAGGGATCACAGAGCCTTAAAAAATCAGACCAACATAAAAAAACCTCTGCGCCCTCTGCGAGCTCGAACGAAGCGGGCGAGAGACTAAAAAATAAAAATTATCTCTCGCAGAGACCACAGGGATCACAGAGCCTTAAAAAATCAGACCAACATAAAAAAACCTCTGCGCCCTCTGCGAGCTCGAACGAAGTGGGCGAGAGACTAAAAAATAAAAATTATCTCTCGCAGAGACCACAGGGATCACAGAGCCTTAAAAAATCAGACCAACATAAAAAAACCTCTGCGCCCTCTGCGAGCTCGAACGAAGCGGGTGAGAGACTAAAAAATAAAAATTATCTCTCGCAGAGACCACAGGGATCACAGAGCCTTAAAAAATCAGACCAACATAAAAAAACCTCTGCGCCCTCTGCGAGCTCGAACGAAGTGGGCGAGAGATTAAAAACATAAACTCGGAGAATCAGTATTATTGTTCGGAGCTCTTTGCCATTACTCCAAAACTCCATTACTCCACCACTCCAGGATTATAATCTTTGGTGAAAACCATGCTTAAAAAAACCGATCTGTCCGCCGAAGTCATCGTTGTCGGTTCCGGTCCCGGCGGGGCCACGGTTGCCCGTGAGCTGAGCCGCCAAGGCAAAGACGTACTCATTTTAGAACGCGGCTACGATTACCGCAACAAGATCTATTACGGCACCTATCTGGGAGCCATGCGGTATTCGGAACGTATGAGCCTGCTGTTTACGGAAGAAGGCCTGAACATCATCGCACCGATCATGATCGGTGGCGCCACCGGCATGTACTGCGGTTGGGTTGCGCCGCGGATCCGCCCGTCTGGTTAAAGGATAGACACGGTGTCGACATCGATATCGAAGTCAAAGAGGTCACAGACGAGTTGAACATCCGACCGCTGCCGCAAGATTTGCGCGGTGCGGCTTCCACCCGAATTGCCCGGGCCGGGCAGGCCCTGGGTTACGATTGGTTTCCCCAGCCAAAATTCATAAAGCCGGAAAGAAGCAAACAGCAGGGGAAACGTTTCAACTGCCGGGCCAATTGCATGCTGGGCTGCCGCTGCGGTGCAAAATGGAATGCGGCCGAATGGGTAGATGAGGCGGTGGCAGCCGGCGCACGGGTGAGGGAAGGTGCATGCGTCAAGGCGGTCAAAATCGAAAATGGTCGTTTCGCGGCCCTGGAGGGCAGCATTCGGGGCGTGCCGTTTACGGCCCGGGCCGACACGGTGGTCCTGTCGGCCGGTGGCATCGGAACGCCTCGCATACTCCAAAACTCCGGGCTGGACGGGGCCGGCATTGGAATGACCATGGACACGACAGTCATGATTTACGGGGCAAGCCCCGATAAGGGCACCGGCAAAGAGCCGCCCATGACATGGTCCTGCGAAAATGAAGATGCAGGCTATATGCTCAGCACCCTGACCGATCCCTGGCTGATGTATCCGCTGGCTGCCGTGCGAAAAGGTATCGGTCCGGCTTTAAACTGGCTGCGGTGGAGTAAAATGCTGGGGGTTATGATCAAGCTCAAAGATGACATTTCAGGGGGAATTTATCCGGACGGCAAAATCCGCAAGCCGCTCACGGCCGGTGATACTGAAAGGCTGAATGATGCGTTTGAAGTCTGCCGGCGAATTCTAATTGAAGCCGGTGCCAAAAAATCCAGTATTTTCATGCGACCGCTGATAGGCACCCACCCCAGTGGTACGGTGCGCATCGAGGACCTGGTGGACATTGATCTGAAAACGGAGATCGAAGGGTTGTATGTCTGCGATGCCAGTGTTTTCCCCGAAGCGCTGGATCGGCCCACGGTGCTGACCATCATCGGCTTTGCCAAACGGTTGGCAAGGCATTTAACCAGCAAAGATTAGTTATTTACTATCTACTATTCACCAGAGGCGCGGCGTGCGTTGAGATATGAATTATTATTAATGCATGGATTCAATTACATCCTCTTATTTTTTGACAGGATCTACAGAATTTATTGCTTAGCACTACAACTACTGCCGCACCCACCGCCGCCGGCAGAACTGTTTTTGACGATGTTCTCAAGGTTCTTGTCATAATAAACCACCTTGGCCAACAGACGCGCGTTATTGAACCAGTCGGAATATTGCTGTCTTTTTTCCAGGTCATTGGAAAGTCCGGACAGGACCGTATCATTTAGATACTGATCGATAGTCAGGCGATTTTCAAACTTTTTATAAAAATAACCATAGTCATAGCCGCTATCTTTAACGACCTTCTTGAATTCCTGCCGGGATATGCCTTTCTCGGAAAGGTATTCGTCGAACTCGGCTGCTATGGTTTTGGCCGGCAGTTTGAATCCGGTTTTGCGGACTTCCTGCATTTGAATCCCTTCGCTGATCAGACTGGAGGCGATTTGGGATTGCAGTCGCTGCATCAAAGCACCACCCTGGTCCCCGGTAAACACATTTTTGCCGTAGGCTTTTTCGTACCGGGTTCTGGCATGCGTCAGCTCGTTATCAAAATCACCTCTTGAAATTTCCCAGTCTCCCACGGCGGCAATATAGAGCTTTGAGCGGGAGGCAAAAAGGTTATTTTCTTTTTCGATTTCATCTTCGGTCATCGTTTGCTTTAAAGTCGCCGGGTAACCGACGGCGGTGATGGCAGAAGCGATCTTCTCCAAATCCTTCACCTGGCTGCGGTCGTAGAACACCTCGACCCGGCCGCTGTTGAGATCCACGAGCACATCGCTGATGCCGTTTATACCGGCCAGGCCGGATTTAATCTGGTATATACAACCGGAACAGGACATGCCCTGCACATCGAGCACTGCCTTGGCCGCATTTGATTTCGCAGCGGTTGCCCCATTGTTATTTGCTTTGGGCACAGCAGTTGTGATATTTGTTGTTGATTCAGAAAGTACCGCCGTCTTTTGCAGATCGCCGGTATTTGTGTTGGCGGTAATTATCGCTGCCACGATAAGAAGCCCGGCCACGGAAACGACGCCAATTAGCAGATAGCGTTTGATCATTGTTTATTTCCTCCAAAAATGTAGTTAGCTTATCCTAATTTAGGTGGTTCAAAATTTAAAAGCGATCTTTTCGGTTTTGGAACTCTGATATTTTGCCTTTCCCAATGATTTCTGTCAAGAAAAAATTACCACATTGTGGCCCAAAAAAATAAGTGGTAAAATTTATTGATATAATACCTGAATCTAACTATAAGTTAAGGACACGGATTTATACAGAAAACTCTGAATTGGTTTCCGACAGGTAAAATTATGCCTCAGCCACTTTTCTTGCAGAATATCATCGCCTGTATTTGGGATTTTGACAAAACTCTGATTCCCGGCTACATGCAGGAGCCGCTTTTCGCGCACTATAAGGTCGAACCCAAGGAATTCTGGCAGGAAGTCGCCGCGCTGCCGAATTATTATCGCAAAAGCGGTCTCGAAATGATTGCATCCGACACGGCCTACCTCAATCACATTTTAACCTACGCCCGGGAAGGAATTTTCAAAGGACTGGACAATGTCACCTTGCGCAAATTGGGCAAGCAAATAACATTTTATCAGGGTTTGCCGGGCTTTTTTGATGAGGTAAAAAATTTTGTCAGGGATAATTCCGGCTACCGGCAGCATGATATCCAGGTCGAGCATTACATCGTCTCAACCGGCCTGCTGCAGATGATTCTGGGAAGTAGGATTGCACCGCACATAGACGGCGTCTGGGGTTGCGAGTTTGTAGAGCAGCCTCCCCTTTCCGGTTTTCGGGACAGACCAAAGCCCCAAAAGCGGGATCGGCCCAATATCATCACCCAGATCGCCTATGCCCTGGACAACACCACCAAAACCAGGGCCATATTTGAAATCAATAAAGGCAGCAACAAGATTCCGGATATCGATGTGAACGCAAGAATACCGGATGAAGATCGCCGGGTGCCCTTTCAGAATATGATTTATATCGCCGACGGCCCCAGTGACGTCCCCGTGTTTTCGATCCTCAACCGTTTCGGCGGCCGAACCTTTGCCGTCTACCGCCCCGGATCAAAAGAAGAATTCTCCCAGGTCAACAATCTTCAGAAGCAGGGCCGGGTGCAGTCATTCGGCGAGGCCAATTATACGGAAGGCTCTCAAACAGCCATGTGGCTCAAAAATGCAATCAGCGAGATCGCAGAGTTGATCGTCGAAAACCGGGAAAGAGCGCTGGGCGATAAAATCGGCAAACCGCCCAGGCATTTGGATTAAAGGATAGTATCTCTCGCAGGGACCACAGAGATCACAGAGCCTTAAAAAATCAGGTCAACAAAAAAACCCTCTGCGTCCTCTGCGAGCTCGAGCGAAGTGGGCGAGAGACTAAATAATAAAAATTATCTCTCACAGAGACCACAGAGATCACAGGGCTTTAAATGAGAAGGGGATAAAATGGAACTGAATGAATTATCATCCATTATCATCAGAGCGGCGATTACCGTTCACAAGGAGTTAGGCCCCGGTCTGTTTGAATCGGTTTATCAATCCTGCCTGGCAATAGAACTAGAAGCGATGAAAATCAAAGCCCAAAAGGAAGTATCGCTTCCAGTTGTTTATCGCGGCCAAAAAATTCATGATGAGGGTTTTCGGATTGATTTATTGGTTGAAAATTCTATCGTAGTTGAATTAAAATCAGTAGAAAAGGTTCAGAATATACACAAAAAACAGCTCCTTACCTATCTACGTTTAGCAGACAAGCCGCTTGGCCTGTTAATAAACTTTAATGAAGAATTAGTGAAAGATGGGATAACACGGATTATTAATTCTCCCGGTGACGTATAAAAAGAGATTTTAATCTTTCCCACAGATCGCAAAGAACACAGAAAAATTTGAACTTTTAAATTCAATTGCAATTGGCTTGATTTTTTTCTTCTCAAAAAATCAAGCCAACAAAAAATATCTCTGCGTTCTCTGCGAGCTCGAGCGAAGCGGGCGAGAGACAAAAAATAAAAAATATCTCTCACAAAGCCCACAGAGGTCACAGAGTATTGACTAGGAGAACTAATTGTTCATTATTCTGACCATGCGATCACCTGGCCGAAGCTGGTAGCTTACACCACCGAAGGTTGCAAATTGGCCTGTTTTTTTTCCCCTCAAAAAAACAGGCCAACAAAAAAACCCTCTGCGAGCTCGAACGAAGCGGGCGAGAGACAAAAAATAAAAAATATCTCTCACAGAGGCCACAGAGATCACAGAGCCTTAAAAAATCAGACCAACATAAAAACATCTCTGCGCCCTCTGTTAACTCAAGCGAAGCGGGCGAGAGGCAATAAACATAATAAAGAGGCCTAAAATGACCAAAGTAGAAAACCTAAAGAAGATCACCCTCTCCTTCCAGGCCGGAACCTCCCGCGACGCAATGGATCTCACACCAAGTTACCCCGAATTTAGCTTTATATTCGGCCTGGCCCCTGAAGGCATGACACCATTTGAATACGAGTTGGTGGAAAAAGCCGAAGGTGATGATGTTCTGATCCACCTGGAAAAAAACAATCTCAACAGATTCTTCGAACACCTGAACCCGCCGATTCGGGATCTGTTCGATGGCCGCGAGGATGTATACCTGAACGTAAAAATCCTTGAAGCATCGGCTGCTGAAAACAGAGAAGTCGTCAAAGCCATGGCCGATATGACTGCCCATGGCGGCGGCGGGTGTGACTGCGGATGTGGCTGCGGGTGACGCTATTTAAAGATTCAGGTACTGTTGAGAATCACTTACATATTAAGGCCGCTATGATTCAACTCTGTCCAATGGGCTGCGAACAGCACCTGCGCCTTTGTTCAACACATGCGTATATATCATGGTCGTACTCACATCCTTGTGCCCCAGCAGTTCCTGAACGGTTCTGATATCATACCCATCTTGCAGCAGATGGGTCGCGAAGCTATGCCGCTTATGCCGAGCTCGGCATACGCGCCATAGTTTTGCCACCCATCTTTTGGAGGCGGGCTATGACATCAGCACGATCCGAAACTTTTGGGGCATCGCCCTCTTTCGACCACCTTGATTTACCTGCATGTTTCCAAAAAGGCAATTGCAGCTGTAAAAAGTCCTCTTGACTTTGATCAGTTTACTGATAACCCCAAATGCCCCTGGGAGGATGATGACCATGAATAAGCCCAAAGTTGAGCTGGCCGATATCTTCCGCAGCCATATCGGGGGTTATCGGAAACAATACCCCATGAGCAGGGACCAATATGAGGTGGTTTACGATATTTTGAGCTGCCGCACCGCCTATTTGGGCGGACATTTGGAAAAATGCGATCAGTGCGCCATGGCGCAGTTCGGATTTTTTTCTAAATGCTTCTGTCGGCCTAACCAGATAGCTGCGTCCTAATTGTCTCATTTTATTAAATTGCTTTCAATTGTTGAACATTTTCTGTTCAACGGGATGTCAAAAAAGTGCTTTTAATAGCGATTGATCACAAATTGCAACTTGATTATCCGCAAACTCAACAAAAATCCGATACCAATGATCACCCCGCCCTCATTACAATCCCCATAAATATAGGTGAAAATACCTTTACAACATTTGGCCCCTTTAACCAACGCGGCTCAGTTCAACATTGTTTTATCCATCATCCCTCGTTACCCACCGCTACCTAACCGGCTATAATTTTTGACTTTGGTACACAGGCCTGATATATTTTTAATTACCTCGGGACGACGGATAAAACTCTAAACGTTGGGTGCTCAGATAAAATGAAATACGTTTATTTTATCATCTCATATCTTCTTCTACTTTTTCAAGGCACTGCAATTGGAGGGGATATAAATGAATTGCCTCCCTATCAAGAAAACATAACAATCGCTTATTGTGATAAACTCTTCAATGAAATCAATCATCAATTTGATTTAGCGAGAAAAAATCAGTATCAAGCAGATGACTATTTTTACTCATACTCGATTGGCATGCCTAAGTTATCGCATTTAATTCAGGCCGCAATGCAAGGAGAGAAAGATAGACTATATTTTAGTTGGTGGAGTTCTGAAAGGCGCGACACAAGAATCATAATTTCTGCCCTAATGTACGCATTAGACAAAATTTCAGTGAGTTCATTTAATCCTCCATATCCATATAGATATAATGCAGCAGAAAGAAAACATCGTATAGAGGAGTTGGTTTTTATTACAAAAAATTTGGGGTACTTCTATGACAGGCTTATTTCTCTATTTCAACTGAAATTAGGTGAAAAACACCCACTTACTATAAAACTAAAAGCCAAATTCAATCTCGGATCAAGGTACTTAGAATATGATCCCGATAAGGAACTATATATTGAAAAATACACTCAATAAAAAGCCCCAACAAGCCTGTGGAGCAGACGGCGTGTATGTAGCGGTTTTACGTAAAGGCCTATCTGGCTTGTAATTTATTTAGTCCGCTGCTCACCGCAACGTTATACATATGAACAATCGTAAGAAAAAATCAAGCGACACCCCTCTGATAATATTTGGAGTTTTAATTATTGTAGGGATAATTGCCAATTTGATAGATGTTTGGGTTTATAATTCGTATATCGGTGACCAAGGATTTGGGTTGTTTTCAAGAGTTCCATTTCAGGTCATATGGAACTATTTCAAGACATATCCAGGTAATCTGCCTACGTTCTTGGGTCTTTTCCCTTGGCTATTGGTGTTTACTTATTTGGCAATAAAACTCAAAATAGACCAAAGGAAGCTGAAAAAAGAACTTCGGGAAGAATTCAAAGAACTTGGGGTATCAAGGCGGATGAACCAGACGTGAGAAGCTCAGCGTTTATCGTAAAAGTCCAAGCTAGCTTGGTAACCATCTGCCACGCTGGTTATGCCTTAGACTCGTTACTTGACAAGGCGTACGATATGACGTACCATATAGGATATTCAAAAACCGATATATTTGAGGTTAATTATGCCCACCTTAACAGCAACCGAAGCAAGATCAAGGCTTTACCGGCTCATTGATGAGGCAGCATCTTCCCATGAACCAATTGTCATAACGGGCAAGCGCGGCAGTGCCGTGCTTATTTCAGAGGATGATTGGCGGTCCATTCAGGAAACCCTCTATCTGTTGAATATTCCCGGTATGCGGGAGTCCATCCGGGAAGGGTTAGCCACTCCCGTCGAAGCATGCTCTGAGAAGCTTGACTGGTAATGTGGCGAGTCGTTTTTACAAAACAAGCACAAAAAGATGCCAAAAAATTAGCTTCTGCCGGTTTGCGATCTAAAGCGGAAAAGCTATTGGATATCCTCCGCGAAAATCCGTATAAGACTCCTCCAACTTTTGAAAAACTATTAGGCGACTTATCGGGAGCCTATTCCCGCCGTATTAATATACAACACCGATTGGTTTATCAAATTTTAGATAATGAAAAAGTGGTCAAAGTTATTCGCATGTGGACCCATTATGAATAAGCCGGCATAACGCTGGAGCAGACAGGGACAACTTGCGCGGTTTTGCGTTGAGGTCCGATGCAACTCGATATATATACCGCCTGCTGCTCCGCTCATTAGGCAACAACGGAAAAATAAATAAATCAATAACGAACAAGATTAGCATAATGGTCTATCCGTCATTGACCTTCGAATCGCGGGGCAAGTATGAGCGAAGCAAAAACGACGCGTCTTTACAAGCAAGTCTTTGTGTTGGGTATAGTAATCATTCTAGGGGCAGGATATTTTTTAGTTCGAAGTGTCATTATGGTTTCAAGTGACATAAAAACGACTGCCACAGTCATTAAGATTGAACAGGTGTTTAAGCGTGCTGGTGAGACGACAAGCACCTATATTCCGACCGTGAGGTACACAACCGAAACAGGTAGGGTTGTAACTAAGTCTACAGGGTTTGGATCTTCTATGTACAATTATGATGTCGGTGAAAAAGTTACCGTTTATTACGACGAAAAGAATCCAACATCTTTCAATATTGTCGTACCACTTTCCTCGTGGGCACTTCCTGTTATCGGTTTGCTTTTCGGATGTTTGATACTATGGAGTGCAAAGAAACTATAGTGGATAATGCTATGAAAGGTCTTTAAGGAATACCAGAATAGCCTAACAAAATGCTTGGAGTCAGACGCCTAAAGTAGTGCCGATTTTTAACAGTTTAGGTCTTGAAAATACGAATTGGGTCTTATCAAATTTCTTGCCTTTTAACCGGCGCTGCTCAAGCTGGGCATTATGTGCGACACGATGTCGCATTTTATATATGTGATTACAGTGGGTTATACTGCTGGAAATCACCCGGCGTGTCCCCGCCGGTATCCTAGGGAGGCGTGCTACCGTTGCGCTGATGACGGGGTGCGAAGCCCTCCTGACAATGTACCGAATTGGGAGAAAACCGTGAGGCTCACACCCCTCCGGGAAACCCACCCGGTTAAGGGCTAGAATCGAGGCAATATGGTGAGAGTAGGCAAATCTAAACGCCTGATCGAAGAAAGAATCAAACCTGCGGTGATAACGTTCCTGGCTGAGCGAGGCCTGAGCCTCTCAGAGGAGAAGACCAAGCTCAGCCACATTAAAAACGGATTCACCTTCCTCGGGCAAACCTTCAGAAAGCGTGGCAGGAAACTGCACATCAAGCCATCAAAAGAGGGAGTCCTCGCCCTCATCCGGAAGGTGGGAACGATAATCTAAAAACACGTCAGCGCCCCAATGCCGGCCTTAATCAAGAAGCTGAACCAAACGCTTCGGGGTTGGACAAATTACCACCGCCATGTGGTGGCAGCGGAGGCCTCCCGCCGCATTGATACATATGTCTTTGAACAACTGTGGGGCATGGTGAAAAGACGGCATCAAAATAAGTCGAAGGGCTGGCTGCGCAAGAAGTACTGGACAGCATCAGGCCAGAGACATATCTTTGCCGTTAAAGCCAAGACCAAGAAAAACTTGAAAAAAGTTTGCCAGGTTGTCAAAATAGGCGTTCTAGGAATCCGAAGATTTGTGAAGATCAAGGCGGCCGCTAATCCTTATCGGCCAGAATTTGCACAGTGCTTCTGCGTAGGTAGAAACAAAAAGGATAGCAAACTATTGCCGGCCATGTCTGCTCGGGAGTTTAGAGCAATGACGGCATGAGAGGTAGAAAGCCGGGCCGCCCACCAAGGGCTGCCTTTTGAGATGCTTGAGTCCCGCTTTTAGCGGGAGAAACTGTCACGCACGGTTCTTAAAGGGGAATGGGGCTGCGAAGCCCCTGACCTACTTGATCCACAATAACAAAGGAGGTTCCAAAATGAAACTAAACGTTAGAGCGTTTGCACTTACCTGCGGTTTAATCTGGGGCTTTGGTCTTTTCGAATTGACCTGGTGGATAATCCTCTTTGAAGGAGCAACCGGAGAGCCTACATTAATAGGACGCGTGTATCGAGGCTTTACTATATCTCCGGCAGGCAGTATCATAGGCTTCTTTTGGGGGTTAGTAGATGGCTTGATAGGGGGAGCAATTTTTGCATGGCTCTATAATTTTATAACTGCTCGCATTCAGGGTTCAGAATCAAGAAGCAGCGTTGGCTAACCAGGCAGTTCAGTGGATAGCCAGACCGAAGCCGCTCAGAAATTAAGTTGCATATTGAAAAAATAAGAATTTTATCAAAATATAGGTATCTCTGGCTACCACTGACCGCCGCCGATATAGCTCATATAGTGGGTATTAAATAGCATGATTATCGATTATTTTTTCGTCTTGTCTATAATTGGACTTTTTATCACATTTTTTGCCCTACTATATTTTCACGCGGAGCTTATTTACAATCATCACTACAAACTTAGGGCGGAGAATAAAATATTATTCTAAATTTTTGGTCAGAATGAAAAATATCTCGATGATAAAGCAAAGTGGATAAAGCATTTCAGAATTTATTTTTTTTTGATTTTCATTTTAATCATGAGCATTCTGTTACCATTCTTTTATGTAACAAGATAAACGGAACCATCAATGAAAGCCATAATAATATGCATGGAGCAGACGGCGTGTAATTAGCGGTTTTACGTATGTCCAAGGAATTGAGAATAAATAGACTAATCCCCTTGTCCTTGTCACTGCTCATAGTGGTCTTTCTCTGCCAGACCCTTAGGGCTTCAGCCGCTGATGATCACGTTTACGATAAGCCGGAAGCCTTTATTGTCTCCCAAATCAAGGGGCATATGAATACCAATAGTTCTATTAGGGATGTCGTGAATCATCCGTCTTTTAAAGGCTTTGGGCAGTTTATTCTGCCGTTGGAAAATCGTGCATACGACCGGAATATGCAACTGAGTCGTGTGGGGTCTCTCTTGCCGTATCATAGCCACGTAGAACCGGAAGCTGTGGTGGACACAATCAATTACATGATTGACCAAATGGCCGAAGGAAAGATTATCTTCTACAGCTTCTACACGGAGCGGCAAAAGCAGGAATACCCGGCGAAAAGGAACACCGGCCTTTTCTTCTTTAAGGGCAAGCCCGAAGCTCCGTTCGCCATCGTGTGTCCTGGAGGTGGCTTTTCCTATGTCGGTTCTGTTCATGAAGGTTTCCCACACGCCACACAACTAAGCAAGAAAGGATATAATGCTTTCGTCCTGCATTACCGCGCGGGAGGTGAGCAGAGAGCCTGTGAAGATTTGGCCGCAGCTATATCCTATATCTTTAAACATTCTGGATCATTAGGCGTAAGTACGAAAGACTACTCCGTGTGGGGTAGTTCAGCGGGAGCAAGAATGGCGGCACAAATCGGTTCATACGGTCCTTCCGGATACGGCAGTTATGATCTTCCAAGACCTCGCGTCGTAGTTATGGCATATACCGGTCATTCGTCCTTCACCCGCATTGATCCGCCAACTTTCGTGGTGCAAGGCGAGAACGACGGAATCGTTAATGTATCCACTGTCGACAAGCGTGTCTATGCCATGCGGAATGCCGGAATAGAAGTCGAGTATCATAAGTATCGGAATGTAAGTCATGGTTTCGGACTTGGCATCGGTACGGGCGCTGAAGGATGGACAGAAAACGCAGTGAAGTTTTGGGAAAAACACATATCTGAGTGAGAGCAACATTCATAATTAAACAGAAAAAACTCATGTAAGGTGGGAGCGCACATGAGTCTGAGTTTCATGGACAAGAACCTGATAAGAAAAGAGTTCGGGACATATCAGGATAGGAAGGGGCCTCACAGCTCCCCCCTCCCACACCACGCAGTATACGGGTCCGTACTGCGCGGTTCGGCTGATCCCCGATAACGGGATTGCTTCGCGAACAGGCAAGTTCAGCTCCAGGGGAACGAAAGTCCAAGTGATGTGAAGTGTGTATCAGGTAAGGCGATATTAACCCATTTTACTTTGCTCATCCGCCAGGGGCCTCTACGGGCACAGCCTGTCGTGACGGCGTAGCTACGGGAGACCCCTCTTTTCAGGAGTTGCCTCACGCGGGTTTTGCGGTTCTTCCAATGCTTCCAGATCAAAGCTCGTAGACGACGCCTGATCCAATGAGGCAAGGGACGTAGGCGGTTGAACGACCCGGTCAATCCGTAATAGTTCCACCAGCCGAACATATACTACTTTAGTTCACCGATCACCTGGCAGAGACTGCGCCCCCGTCGACGGGCGGTAATTTCACGCACCCGCTGCTTAAACCGTTTGATCGTCTTCCAGTGGATACGAATCTTGGGGTTCTTGCGTGAATTCGTCAGGCAGAATCCCAGATACTTACGATCCCACGGGCGACCGACAACGCTCTTTTCCCGGTTTACCTTCAGTCCCGCTTTCAGCGGGACTCGTTTCCTCTGGCTTAATATGCCCTTCAGTCTTAGCTCTTCGAGCTACGCCTCGACACGCTGCTGACTCCCGTTGCGTGATGGGCTTGCCTTACGGTTCGCTCACTCGCTCGTATCTCTGCTGTTGCATGCCTATCTTTGTGCTCCCTTATCCTTGCGCAGTTAGGCTCGACGGTGGTCAGGACGCGATGACCCACCGCCGCCGGGATTTTGTTCAAGCGGTTCGCCCTGATACTCCGGTTATTTTTTCAACAGTCACAACTTGCGAGACGCAACGGGTCTCTCCCGCTTCTAGCGGAACTACTTTCAGTCCCACCTCGGCGGGATCAGATATACGGAGTACGTCAACGACGGATAGAGGACTTCGTCCTGTGTTGCGCACTCGTCCCGACCATCCTCCGCCTCAAATCTGCCTGCCCTCTACCTTCCGGTACGGGCATTGCGTGCGCTTGCGTCCCGCTGCCTTTTAGCGGGATACGTCGACCCGCGCCTTTGCCTCCAGCTTCCTTCAGGCGCACATTGCTGTACCACCCCCCGCTCAAAGTCCGGGATCCTCGACTTGCCTTCAGCTACCCTTCGCCTCCGTCAGGCTGGGTCTGGACTTTGCCTGATATGCGTGTCATAATATCAGACAGCACCATTTAGCAACCGGGCCTTGCCCGGCACACAACCAGTCAGTTCAGGTAACAGCCAGGACCGTGGCGTTTTGTAAGTTTATGTGAAATTTGAAATTTATCGTATTTAGGGAAGTCAGTGGAAGCCCTGGCTGTCCCTGACTTCATCGTTATGCGAGAGAGCAATTATGAATAAGGTGAAAATAGATGAATTTATTGAGCTCCTTCAGAAATATGAATTGTCAATAGCAGCCTTGTATGAAACGTTTGCTACCATTTTACCTTTAACAAGGAACGAATGGTCAAATTATGCAGGGGAGGAGCGCCTTCATGCGAAATGGATAAACGTGCTTCATGGCTATTTGAAGGATGAAAAAATATCATTTGAACAAACAAAAATGGCCAGTCAAGCTATTACAACATCCATTGATTTTATAGAACGCCAAATCCAGAACGCCCTGGAGTCCAAGATTGATTTAAAACAAGCTTTGGTTTTTGCCATAGATATTGAGGAGTCATTGTTGGAGAGTGCTTTTTTGAAAGTTTTCAAATTAAACGGTGCCAAGGCTAAAAAAATTCAAGCTCGTTTGATAGAAGCAACAGAGGCCCATAAAAATAGATTGATCGAATGGCAAAAAAGAATAAGAAACGCATAAAAATCACTGTACCTGACCGGGAATATCTTTTGTGGTTTTTCAGGAAGGCCCGTACAAGCACCAAAGGTCCGGGCCGGCAGGTAAGTTCAACTGTTATGCCTACACATTTTTCTCGGAGAGTATATGATTATAAGAGATTATTTTAATTCACTCTTGTCCAAAAACGGGTTTAGAATGAGTCATAAAGTGAGTAATAATACGAGTCATTGAAAAAAATCCTCCTTATATGTAGGGTGGTTGTTAATTTCGCCAAAAAATAACAAATACCCGCA